>ENA-UOYH01000084-UOYH01000084.1-marine-metagenome-genome-assembly--contig:-NODE-84-length-42397-cov-5.731191_pt1 | contig 42397 bp, 25 predicted proteins | sample MGYA00238175_ERZ767261 | MGnify/ENA primary metagenome ERZ767261 (study PRJEB28946, sample SAMN06267185) | marine metagenome | isolation source: Columbia River Estuary | place: USA:Columbia River Estuary...
GGCAATATGACCTGGGGACACGCCGTCAGCACGGACCTTGTCCGCTGGAAGCAGCTGCCTCACGCCATCCTGCCTTACGGCAACGGCTATATCTTCTCCGGCACGGGAGTGGTAGATCACAATAACTCGCTCGGTCTTCAGAAAGGTGACACCAAAACGCTGGCCCTCATGTATTCCTACGCAGTCGATAGCCGTCCGCGTTTCGGGGTATTCACGCCGCCGAAGGAGACGGAATATTACCAGGGCATGGCCTACAGCACCGACCGTGGCCGAACATTCAAACTTCTCAACGACGGCGGACCGGTCATTCCCTTCCAGGGGCGGGACGTGGATCCCAGGGGAACACAGCGTGATCCGAAACTTTTTTGGCATCAACCCAGTGGAAAATGGATCACGGTCCTCTGGCTGGGTGAGACAAGCAAAGGGCGGGTCCGTATCTTCTCTTCCACCGATCTCAGGAACTGGAAGTTCGAAAGCGATATCGTTCGGCGATGGGCAGGTGAGTGTTTCGAACTATTCGAGCTTCCAGTGCTGGATAAGGATGGAAATCTACCAGAGGGTGACAAGCTTCAGAAAAAGTGGGTGATCTTTGATGCAAACCTGGATTACGAGGTGGGCTCGTTTGACGGCAATGCCTTTAAAGCTGAGCAGGCGAAACGTAACCACAAGCTGGGGCATTGGAATGCCGCGCAGACGTTCAATAATATGCCGGGCGACCGCAGGGTCATCATCGGTTGGCTGATCGGGAGTCAGTTCCCGAATAAGGGCATGCCTTTTGCCCAGCAGCTTTCTTTCCCTGCTGAGTTGTCCATCCGTGACACCGGTGATGGGTTCAAGATGTACCGCTGGCCCATTGATGAGATCAAAACGCTCTACGGAGAGACTTGGACGCTTCCTGCAGATATAAACCCAGCCGAGGCGAATGTGAAGCTGAAGGATATCAGCCTCGAGGCTATGGATCTCTCATTGGAATTCAAGCCGGATGAAGCTGAGGACATACTTATGAAGATCAGGGGAAGCACCCTCAGGTATGATGCCGCGAAAAAGCAGATTGAGGTTAGTGGTAAGACTCAGGCAAAACGGCGTAGCGGGCGAAAGGTTGTGATAAAGGATGTGATGAAAGATGCGGTCAACGAAGACGGCACGGTGAAGCTTCGCATCCTGGTGGACCGCGGTTCGATCGAGATCTATTTAAATGAAGGGGTAACGGTGCTGACTCATTCGATCATCCACGGGATTGATGATACCAAGATCGTATTCGAAGGCGGCGGCAAGGCTGTTATTAAATCAATGAAAGTCAATGAGGTTACGAGTTCATGGAAATAAAAATGATGAAAACAAAAACAATCACGCGGGCCGTCTGTTTGGCCTTGGTCGGAATCGCATCCAATCTTCACGCTGAAGATCGGGTCATGCTCGACTTTAACATGAAAACACCGCCGCCCGCTGACTGGGCGGTGGAAGGCTATGCCTTCGGTACGCGCAATCCGATCCTGAACGAGCGGCACAAACAGGCACTCGCCTCACAAAGTCAGCGCTATGTGCGGAAAGGGCGCATCACCTCGCCCGAGTTCACCATCGAATCCGACTACCTGAAGGTCAACTGTGCTGGGACCTATCACCCGACGCAAATGGCCGTTGTGTTGATGGTGGACGGCAAGGACGTGCGTTCCTGCTCTCCTGAACCGGGCTACGGCTTCCTCGGCGCTAAGCTGCCGTCGGCCCGGTTCTTCAAACAACCTGACCCGGCCGTCTATTTTTTCGATGTCCGTAAATTGCGTGGCAAGCAGGCCGTGCTGGACGTGCGCGACCAGCATTACGACGGTGTGTTCTTTGACGTAACGATCACCGCGACGGATCAGAAGCCAACCGAGAAACAGAAAATGATCACCCAGGCCGTTAACTGGGTGGAGGATCATTTTGAAACCAAGATTAAAGGGGAAACCCTGCTGGTACCGGTAGGTCCATTGGCGGGCACGCCGTTACAGATGGTTACGGTTGAGATTGAAGGAGAAGAAAAACTCTCCGTCCATCTTCCGGTTGCCTTTGGTGACATCAAGACCGCAGGATACGAGGCTATTTACGACCTGACTCACTACCAGGGAAAGCAGCTCAAGGTTTCAACCCACCGCTTCGGCAAGAGCGGACCCGCGAAGTTCCTGACACAGCGCGAGATTCCCGGACGGGAGGTGTCCGACCAAAAGCCGGCTTTCCATGTCTACAACCGGATCGGAATGCTGAACGATCCCAACGGACTCGTCTATTACAACAACGAGTGGCATCTCTTCCACCAATTCAATTACAACGTCTCGCACCTCGACTGGAAACACTATGTGAGCAAGGACTTGATGCACTGGGAGGAACGGCCCATTGCGATATTCCATGATGCGCTCGGATCCATGCATTCTGGGTCCGCAGCGGTTGACGTGTTTAATACATCCGGCTGGGGAGCGGACAATAATCCGCCGCTGGTCCTCGCGTATACGGCATCCGCCGGAAACGGCGTAAGCGCAAAGATTCAGACCCAGTGCCTCGCCTACAGCACGGATGGCGGACGCAACTTCGTCAAGTACGAGAACAACCCGGTCCTGGGACATGAGCAGCGGTTCATCAAGGACCGTCCCGGTGATCCAAATGCCCGTGACCCGAAAATTTTCTGGTTCTCGCCCACCCAAGGCCGCGACGCGCATGCAAAAGATGGATACTGGGTCATGGTTCTCTTCGAGCAACGGGGACATACCATTTATACGTCGCCCGATCTCAAGGCGTGGACCAAGACAGGTGACATCAAAGGCTTCCACGAATGCCCGGAGCTTTTCCCGCTTGCCGTGGACGGTGATCCAGAGAACGTAAAATGGGTCATGTACGGGGCCAAAGGCCGTTACCACATCGGCTCCTTCAACGGGAAAGCATTCAAGCCGGAGACAAAAAAACAGACCGACATGTATTACGGCGACAAATGCTACGCATCCCAGACCTTCAATAACACGAAAAAAGGGCCAGACGGCCAACCGCGTCGCATTCAGACGTCCTGGCAGGGCGGACGATTCGGGCAGCTCTCCTTGCCGGTCGAGTTGACTCTGAAAACGACTCCGCTCGGAGAGCGCGTTTGTATGCTTCCCGCACCCGAGATCACCAACCTTTACACTGACTCGGTCAAGCTGGATGGTTTGACGATTACCCCCGGCATGGCCAATCCGCTGGCTGGGCAAAAAAGCGGGTTATATGACATCGAAATCGAGGCCGATCTGTCGGAAGCGAGTCAACTTGAACTGAACGTTCGGGGTAACAAGTTCGTGATCACTTCGCATAAAAACGGATTGAAACTGGGCAAAATGATAATCCCCGGTAGCAAAAAACTGTTCTTGCGTATGGTGGTCGATCATACGTCGCAGGATATTTTCTTCGGCGAGCACGGGGCCTTCTATTCGCCCCGCATGGTCCCACCGACCTCGGACAAAACATTGAGCATTGCAACAAAGGGCGGCAGCGTCACCTTCAGCAAACTCCGAGTCCATCAACTGAAATCCATTTGGTAAAACAGAAAACCAAGGCATCGCAATAAATGAGATAGGAAGACGGGACTATAAAAATGAGTGGAAGTAAAATGGTGAAAACGGTTTTAGCCGCAGGAATGTTGATGGCTAGTGCGGTGGCGATGGCGGCCCAGAAACCGGATGTGTTATTTATCGCTATTGATGACATGAACGACTGGACGACCCTGTTTGATAAGAACAACCCGATCCAGACCCCGAATCTGGAGAGGCTCGCGGCGAGAGGCGCTTTTTTTAAACGGGCATACTGCGTTGTTCCAGCCTGTGTGCCTTCGCGTACTGCAATTTTAAGCGGTAAGTCTCCCATCAATACCCACTGCTATTATAATGGACATTCACGAAAAGTCTGGCGGCATGGCTCTGTCGTCTCTCTGAGCCAGCAATTCCGCCGCAACGGATATGTCGCCAAAGGTGCAGGAAAAATATTCGGTGACCATGGGCAACACAAAGGAGATGACCCGAGAGGAACCAAGCATAGTTGGGATGATTTTCAGCCCATGTTCCTGAGTAAATCCAAACACCTTAACGGCTACATCGCTGAAAAGGGCAAAAAACAACCATTGGCAGACTATTGGTTTGACTGGGGCATGGTGGATTCTATCAAACAGATGGGTGATGAAAGAGTCATCGAATATGTAAAAAAGCAATACAAGCAAGCCCATGATAAGCCGTTGTTCATGGCTGCTGGTATTTTTACGCCTCATCTTCCTTTCTATGCGCCACCGGAAAATTTCAAGCCGTATCCTCTTAATAACGTAAGAATGCCGCTTATGCCGGAAGACGACATGAACGACGTTCCTCCGATGGGAATACAGATGGCGAAAAAAGAACATTTCGTCTATGAAAACGTCATCAAATACAAAGCCCCTGATCCACGCAGTCACGAACGCATGGTTCAATCGTATCAGGCTTCGGCGGATTATTCCGACAAAGTGGTCGGGCGAATTCTTGACGAACTGGATGCATCAGGGCGGACGGACAATACCATCATCGTTCTCTGGTCTGACCACGGTTACCATCTGGGCGATAAAACCAGTTGCGTAAAGTTTACCCTCTGGGAGAAAGCGAACCGTGTCCCTTTTATTGTAGTCGCTCCCGGAGTGACGAAACCGGGCTCAGTCATCGATCAGCCGGTCAGCCTGCTGGATATCTATCCGACGCTGATGGAGTTGGCCGGACAGGAACCGCGTGACGACTTGGATGGGAACAGTTTAGTGCCGCTGCTGAAAGATCCCGATTCGGAAAAGGAGTGGGAACCCGCCCTGATGACTCAGGGGAGAGGCAACCACGCCATCCGTACAAAAGAGTACCGCTACATCCGCTATCACGATAAAACCGAAGAGCTCTACGCAGATGATGATCCGTGGAATCACACCAACCTCGCGGCCAAGCCCGAATATGCCGACGTTCTGGCCCGGCACCGAGCCCACCTTCCGAAGACCGAAGCCCCCGAACCTTCTACGATAAAACCGCGCCACAGGGCCGCCAAACAAAAGAAACGCAAATAGGATTTAACACAATGAACAAATTGAATTCACTGAAATCCCTCGTGGCAACGTCTGCCGTGTTATCATCTTGGTTTGGACAAGCACTGCTCGCCGAAAGCGTCCAGCCGGTAGAGGACCTGCAAACCTTCCCCTCCTATTTGGATGTTGATTATGACCAGAAGTACCGCCCGCAGTTTCACTTCACCTCACGCAAGAACCCGCTCAATGATCCCAACGGTTTGGTGTATTACGACGGCGAGTACCACCTCTTCTTCCAGCATAAACCTACCACCAAGCAGATCCCGAGCAAGAGCTGGGGCCACGCTGTCAGTAAGGATATGGTGCACTGGGAGCAGTTGCCTCATGCGATCCTGCCCTATGGCGGCGGGGTCATCTGGTCCGGTTCTGGTGCAGTCGACCACCATAACACGCTCGGTAAACAGAAGGGTGACACCAAGACGATCCTTGCCTGTTTCACCTTGACCAAGAACACGTGCTATCAAGCACTCGCCTACAGCACAGACAAAGGTCGTACCTTCGAGCTGTTCAACGAGGGCAAAGCCGTTGTCCCCAACCAGGGCTTCGACCCGAAGGAGCGCGACCCAAAACTCTTCTGGCACGAGCCGACTAAACAATGGGTCATGATCCTGTGGGTCAGGAAATCCATCACCGATGCAGACAAGATTGGAAGAGGTTCACGACGCTACAAGAACAAGCCTAATCGCCCCAGTAAGGTCCGCTTTTTCACCTCGGACAACCTGACGGATTGGACGGTGGCGAGTGACTTCCACCGCGACTGGACCTATGAGTGCATGGACTTTGTGCATCTTCCCGTCGATGGAGATCCCGACAACAAAAAATGGCTCCTGTTCGATGCCAGCTTCGACTACGAGATGGGTGAATTCGACGGCACGACATTCACGACCGACAAAAAGGTCGGTCTGGGCGACTTCGGGAAGAACTTCTATGCGGCCCAAACCTTTAATAACAGCCCGGACGGCCGCACGGTAGTCATCGGTTGGATGAGATTCAGTGACTTCGACCAGGTAGGGATGCCCTTCAACCAGCAGATGTCATTCCCTACCACCATGGAACTGCGCACCACACCCGATGGAATTAAACTCTTCCGCTGGCCGATCAAAGAGATCGAAAGCCTCTATACCAATAAGCATGAATTCACTAATCGTCCTATCCAAGAGCTGACAACTGAGCTCGGCGGGATTGAGGCGGAGCTCATCGACGCGTCCATTGAATTTGATCCGAAGGAGACCGAAAATATTGAATGGACCCTGCGCGGACTCAAAGTGGTTTATCAAGCGGACAAACAGCAATTCTTCTTAAATACAGATACGCTTAATCTGCCACCGCTAGAGGGCAAAGCTAAACTCAAGAGGAGTGAAGTTAGCCACTTGACTCATCTTGCCGCACCTGCGGTGAACGGCAAGGTTAAGCTCCGCGTCCTCGTGGATCGCGGGTCGATTGAGCTCTTTGCCAACGATGGAGCCGCCGTGGCGACTCACTTTGCTTTGCCGGATCCAAAAAACCGCAGCATCACCCTCTCCGGAAATGGCAGCCTCTCGCTGGTGATTCATGAATTAAAATCCTCTTGGTAAAAATTAGAACAATGAACAAAAGAAAAAACGCACTTGTATTGGCCTTGGTCGGTCTGTCCACCTCTGGCCTCACCACAACCCTAAGCGCTGGTGAAGAACCGGCAGCGGACCTGCAAACCTTCGAATCCTACCTGGATGTTGGTTATGACCAGAAGTACCGCCCACAGTTCCACTTCACCTCGCGGAAGAACTGGCTCAACGACCCGAACGGCATGGTCTACTATGATGGTGAGTACCACCTCTTCTTCCAGCACAATCCCGTCTCCATTAAGGGTGGAAACAAGAGCTGGGGCCACGCGGTTAGCAAGGACATGCTGCATTGGGAGCAGTTACCCCATGCGATCCTGCCCTATGGTGGCGGAACCATCTACTCCGGCACTGGCGCGGTCGATCACAACAACACGCTTGGCAAGCAGAAGGGAGAGGTGAAGACGATCCTTGCCTGCTTCACCCTCGCCAAAAGGCCTTTCTATCAGGCGCTCGCCTACAGCACGGACAAAGGGCGAACCTTCGAGCTGTTCAACGAGGGCAAAGCCATCGTTCCCAATCAGGGCTTAGATCATGGCGAACGCGATCCCAAACTTTTCTGGCATGAGCCAACCAAAAAATGGATCATGGCTCTGTGGGTCAAGAAAACCTTAACAGACCATGACAGGCGTGGCAGAAAGAAGGAGCGTTACGAGAACATACCCAATGGTCCCGCCAGGGTCCGTTTCTTTACTTCGGACAACCTGACGGATTGGACGATGGCCAGCGATTTTGAACGCAAATGGGCCTTTGAATGCATGGATTTTGTCCATCTGCCTGTGGATGGGGATCCGAACAACAAAAAGTGGCTCTTGTACGATGCCAATTTTGACTACGAGATTGGTGAGTTCGACGGCAAGACCTTCACCACGGACAAAAAGCTGGGTAAGGGCGATTTTGGCCGGAACTTCTATGCGGCCCAAAGCTTCAACAATAGCCCGGATGGTCGCACGGTGATCATTGGTTGGATGAAGAAGAGCGACTTCGACAAGGTTGGCATGCCCTTCAACCAGCAGATGTCCTTCCCCACTACCATGGAACTGCGCACCACCCCGGAGGGCATTCACCTTTTCCGCTGGCCGATCAAAGAGATCGAAAGCCTCTACACCAAGAAACATGAGTTTAAGAATCGTCCGATCGCGGACCTGGCAGCCGCGCTCAGTAAAATCGACGCCGATCTCTTCGATGCATCCATCGAATTTGATCCAAAGAAAACCGGGGATATTGAATGGACCCTGCGCGGACTGAAAGTGATGTACCAGGCAGACAAGCAGGAATTCCTTTACAAAGATACTACCCTTGCCGCTCCCGCGGTGAATGGCACGGTCAAGCTCCGCGTCCTCGTGGACCGGGGATCGATTGAGCTGTTTGCGAACGACGGGGCTGCGGTGGCGACTCGCTTTGCTTTGCCAGATCCCCAAAACCGAAGCATCAGCTTATCGGGTAAAGGCAACGTCTCACTCAGCATCAACGAGCTGAAATCCAGCTGGCCTCAACAATGATTTGATCCACGCACCGGCAAATGAAGCCAAGCTAACGAACGAGATCGTGGAAATAGTGTCAGCATTGATCAACGCTTCTTATTTTTACTTTCTCCCCAGATGATGGACTCTAAAGCCTTACAGAACAAATTCTTCAAAGCCCTAGACGGCCAGTCCGCTACGCCGGAACTGTTAGAGTTTCTACCGGATGTCCAGCTGTTCATGAAAAACAGTGAAAACCAATTTGTCAGGGCGAGCCAAGCTTTTCTCCATAATTGCGGCTTCACCCATGAATCGGAAATTATCGGCAAGACCGACGTTGAAGTTTTTGAACCCAGCATCGGTCAGCAATATATGGACGAAGACCAGCAGGTCATGAAGTCCCGTCGGCCCCTGATAGATCGGGTCCAGCTCGTCCCGAATAGCGAGGGTCTGCTTCTATGGTATCTTTGCACTAAGATTCCTTTGTTTGATCATCAGGGTGAGGTCATCGGCCTCGCAGGAATCCTGCGGAACTGTAACGATACCGGCTCGCTGCCAAGACCCTATCACAAATTCGAAGAGGTCATGAATTTCATCCACTATCAATATGCCCAGCGGATCACCATCGACGAATTGGCTGCCAAAGCGCATCTTTCCAGAAGCCAGTTCGAGCGGCAGTTCAAGAAGCTGTTCCATATCAGCCCTATGAAATATGTGACTAAATTCCGGCTCTATCGGGCCTGCCTCCAGCTCAGGAATCAGAAAAATGACACCATTACCCAGGTTGCCCAAGTCTGCGGCTTTTACGACCACAGTTACTTCACCAAAGTATTTACGCGGGAAATAGGCAGGTCTCCGAAAGTCTATCGAAATGAGTCATAGCCAACCGCCCGCCGCTATCTCCAATGCTTGTAAATTCAGCCTCTTCACGAGAGATCATTAGTACCAACTCATTGAAAACAAAAGGCTTGATGCATGTTGCAAACATACCAAAACATGCGCCAAAACTCCAAGACAGAAATTTGAAAGTCGCCTACACTCATAGAGTAAATAAAACAGATTTGATGCGTTCACGAGCTCTTGTTCGTCTGAGAGCAACTACCATCACTCAATCCTCATCCCCCTCACTCATCAATCACTCAATCCACAACAAACCACATATCCCCATGAAAACGAAAACCCGCACACTCACCGTCTTACTCACCATATTCACCGCGCTGACCGCCCATGCTGCCTCGGTGGTGTTGATCGCACATGACTTCACCGATGGCGACGGCACGACGCTGAACGGGGAAACCGTCGACGGCGGCACACTCCAAACCGGCGGCCTGACGTGGGTCTCACCTGACGATACCACCATGACGAAGGACGGCGCAATTAACGCACCCAACGAACTGTCTGCCCATATCAATATATCTTCTGTCATTAACCCGGCGGATCAGGGCAAGTTCGAGCTCGAAATTGTCGTGGATAACACCATGGTAGATGGCACTCGAATGATGACCGTTGGTTTTTGGAGCACCACACCGGGCACTGGAGAAAGCCATGACAGACCCACCAGTGCTGCATGGTGGCTGTGGCGCGGAAATGATGAAATCCAGATTTTGGGTGGGCTGGGTTACACGTCAGGAGAAAGGATCATCTCGAGTCTCTCGACTGGCGGTGGATTTGAAACCTTGACGACAGTTCTTGATTTCACAAGCTATAACGGTACCAGCGACTACGGTACAATGGAGGTTTTCGAGGGTGCGAATTCCTTCGGCACCATCGCCTTCACGGGTGACGAGAGCTTCAACGCTGTCGGAATCGGTGGCCGTTATGGCACTACAGTAACCGGAACGATCCAGAGCTTCACCCTATCTGCCGTCCCCGAGCCATCTTCAACCGCCCTGCTCGGCCTTGGCCTTAGCTCCTTGCTGCTGCGCAGACGCCGGAGCTAAGGAAGAGTGAAGAGTGAAAAGCGAAAATTGAAATAGTTTTCAAAACCCTGCTCCTCACCGAGCGGGGTTTTTTATTGCCTGCTCGATTTCACCATTCTAAATTCACTATTCACCATTCCGCCACCGGCTGTGCTTGAATTCATCATTCAAAACTCAACATTCTAAATTCTGCGGCGAAGCCGCAAGTTTGCTTGACCCGCAAGCTTTATCCAGCTGAACTCGTAATAGATTCTTATGAGTATGAAAAAACGACAACTGGCTCTCATCCTTGCCTGCCTCAGCACGGTTACCTTCGCTGGAGAGGCGGCCGGCAAGGCGGCTGATGCAGCCAAACCCAATGTCCTGCTCATCGCCATCGATGACCTCAATGACTGGATCGGTTGCATGGGTGGGCACCCCCAGGCAAAGACGCCGAACATTGACCGGCTCGCGGCGCGCGGAGTGCTCTTTAACAACGCCCATTGCCAAGCATCTGTTTGCAACCCCTCGCGTGCGAGCATGATGACCTCGCTTTATCCGGAGACATCCGGCATCTACTTTCTGACTCCCGATCTGGCGGCATCGCCGGTCGCAAAGAAGAGCAAGCTCATGCCAATGCGTTTTCAAAACGAAGGCTATCACGTCACGGGAGCCGGCAAGATCTTCCACGGGCATCGGAACAAGAGATACCTTCCCAATTATGCCGGTATGTTTGGAGGCTTTGGCCCGTTACCTAGCAAGAAGCTGACTTCCTTTCCGGGATCCCGCTTGTGGGACTGGGGAGCATACCCGATGCGTGATGAAGAGATGCCGGACCACAAGATCGCCGCGTGGGCCGTTGATCAGCTCAAAAAGAAACAAGACAAACCGAGCTTCCTCGCCGTTGGATTCTACCGGCCGCATGTGCCGCAGTATGTGCCGCAAAAGTGGTTCGATCTGTACCCACTCGACTCCGTGCAATTACCAAAGGTCTTGGATAACGATCTGGATGACCTGTCCCAATACGGGATCAATCTGACTCGGCGCAATCATGTGGCACCACCTCATGAGTGGGTTGTAAAAAACGATGAGTGGAAGCCCCTGGTTCAGTCCTACCTGGCCTGCGTGAGTTTTGTCGACCACCAGGTGGGTAAGTTGTTAGACGCGCTGGACAACAGCTCTGCCAAAGACAATACGCTGATCATCCTCTACTCTGACCACGGCTTCCACTTGGGTGAAAAAGAACGTTGGGCAAAGCGCAGCCTCTGGGAAGACGGCACGCGCGTGCCACTCATTGTGGCCGGCCCAGGGGTGACCCAAGGCAAGGTCTGCAAGAAGCCCGTGGAATTGCTGGACGTCTACCCCACCCTGCTTGAGCTCGCGGGACTCAATGAAGACGAGAAGCTCGAGGGGAACTCCATGGCTACCTTGTTAAAAACCCCGGACACGCAATGGTCCCACATGGCACGTACTAGCTTTGGCCCCGGCAACTACAGCATTCGTTCCGAGCGCTACCGCTACATTCATTACAACGATGGTTCAGAAGAGTTTTATGACCACGCAGATGACGCGCATGAGTGGAACAACCAGATCGGCAATCCGGAGCTTGCAGCACTGATTGAAGAACACCGCGCTCATAAGCCCAAGCAGTTCCACCCGATCCTCGGCACGGACTCCACCGGACACAAGGCATACAAGGCCAGCGAGGCGGCAAAAAAACAGACAAGCAGCTTTGACCCTCTGGACTGGAAGCGCCCGGTCGATAATCCGGTCTTCACCACCACCCATGGTAACAACCATGACTCGGTTCTCTTTGTTGATCCTGAGCTGGAATACCCCTACCACTTGATCATCAGCCACACGCCCGAAGCCGCCCACCTCTGGCGGGCCAAAAAGTTCTCCTGGAGCAGTTCGGACTGGGAGCTCGTTTCTGACCAATACATCATTGGCAAACACTACGAGTACGATGACGGAGTAAAGGTAGACGGCACCTACTATCTCTACGAAGAAGGAATCGTTTACACCTTCTCAGGGCCCCTGGAGCAAGCCAGCGGGAAATGGAAAGCAGCAGGCACCTTTCCATTCAAGCAGTGCGATGACATCGGCATCTATTACGAAGACGGGATGTTCCACATGTTCGGGGAACATGGCGACTTCCCGCATGGGCCGGATGGCACCAGCCTGGCCCACTTCAGCTCCACCACCGGCTTAGGGGACTGGAAATTGGTCAACGCCAAGGCGGTTGACCCCAACCCCGATGGCGGGCACAAGTACGGCGTGGGGGACGCCACCATCGAAAAGATCGGAGGAGAGTATTACATCTACTGCGACCGGGAATCCAAAGGCAGCCCCTACAAGGTCGTGGCCTGGAAATCCAAGGACATTAATGAGCCCTTCGAGTACGTGGGCAAAGCGATCACCCCGCGCTCGGATGAAGTGGATGACTGGGACAACCACCGCATCCAGGACCCGGACATCGCCTACATCCCGGACCTGGGCAGATACGTCATTACTGCTAACATGATGGACAGAGACGGCAACCCGGGTGGTGACTTCCCAACGATGAAAGGAAACACGACCCGCGTCATCGGCATCTTTTATCATGGGGATGTTCAAGCAGATCCGGACAAGGAGCGATCAGAATGATCATGAAAGCCTGCATTACCTACTACACTTCCCGCATCCCACTCACTCAACCATCACTCAAAAAGCAAATTCCTAGCAGTTAGAACCCATGATTCAAAAATTAAAATCCGTTATTATACTCGCAGCTCTCTCGCTCGCGCCTCCCGTCGCTCTATCACAAGATTCAACCTCGGAATCCGATCGCCTCGCCGCGGAGATCCTCAACCTCCCAAAACAAATCCGGGTTCAAGTCGAGTTCATCGAAATGCCGCACGAGGAGCTCACCAATCTCATGACCAAACCGAGGTCAGGGGCCAATGATCAGGACCTTCGCGACGCCTGCACCAAACTCGTCGAGCAAAACAAGGCCACCATCCTCGAAACCACAAGTGTTATCGCCAGATCACGCTCCACAGCCTCCACCGAATCCATCACCGAGTTTATCTACCCCACCGAATGGAAACCCTACGAACTCCCGCATCAACTGGAAGCACCCGAGTCCGACGAATCACCGAAGGCCCTCGAACTCATTCCCCAGCCGACCCCCACCGAATTCGAAACCCGAAACATCGGAACTACGCTCCAAGTCGAACCAATCCTCGGTGAAGATCACAGAATCATCGACCTCAGACTCGACTCCGAACTCGTCTTCCACGTCGGAGACGAAAACTGGAGCCAGTGGGTAACCAAAAAAGGCGACGGCTCCATCAAGGTGCCCACCATGTATTCCATCCGCATGAACACCGGTCTCACTATGATCGATGGACAACCCTGCCTCGTTGCCGTCCAATCACCAAAAGATGACTCTGGCAAAACAGACTTCACCCGCAAGCTCGCCGTTTTCGTGCGCTGCGATGTCCTCATCATCCGCCGATAACTCGCCAAAAAATGGACAGAGTCCTTTGCGTGAGTATGCCGCACTGCGGCAGTTCGAGTTGGCAGTTCGAGTTGTAAGTGAAGCCGTCGTGCTTGAATTCAACATTCAACATTCCGCCGCCGGCGGCGGCTAGCCCCCTAAAAAATGAAGGTCGATAATAGCGATACTTTTTCCGTTTTTTGACGTAGAGATAATCTAGCCGAAAAAAAGAGGTCTCAAAAAAGAGCCATCAAAATGATCATGAAAAAAATACTCCTCTCCCTCTTACTGGGATTACTCGTGCCCAGCCTCAATGCGTCCATCGAGACCCCGGCAATGCCGGAGAACCCGCCGAAAACCTGGCTGACCTATCACCTGGCGCACCCCGGGCCGGGCACAGCAGTACCCGGTGATCCCAACCCGGCCTTCTTCTGGAATGGACGTTACCATCTGCACTACATTTATAAGGATCGTGGAATTGCCTTCGCCCATGTCTCCAGTGAAGACATGTTGCACTGGAAGTGGCACCCAACAGTACTGGAGCCTAAAACAACGGGGCATGGCATGTTCAGTGGCACGGGGTTCTTTACCAAAGACGGTCGGCCGGGCATCATTTATCACGGCCAGGGATCGGGGCGTAACTGGATTTCTTACGCCTTGGATGACAACATGGATAAGTGGAGCAAGCCTGAGCTTGTTCTGCCGAATGACAAGGCTGGCAAGCCCATGACCTCCATGCCTTATTTTGATCCAGATCTATGGATAAACAATGGAATCTACTATTCACTTAACGCAAGAAGCAACAAGGAATCTCCGGTTATCATGAAGTCCAACAACTTAAAGGATTGGGATTATATCGGCGAGCTCCTTCATCCGGAGTTTGACGAAAAGAAACTCTGGGTCAGCAAAGATGAAGATATCTCCTGCCCGAACATGTTTAAACTCGGGGGGAAATGGGTTCTTCTATGCATTAGTCATGACTTGGGATGTCGGTATTTCATCGGCGATTTCAAGGATGAGAAATTCTTGCCTGAGCAGCATGGCATGATGAACTGGGCGGCTTGGGACTTTTTTGCTCCTGAATCATTGCTGACCCCCGATGGTCGCAGGGTAATGTGGGCATGGTGCACCCCGAGGAATGCCAAAATGCAGAAATTCCCCAGAAAAGATAAGAACTTTTATAAGCTTTTGAAAGGCAAGATCCAAACCGGCATCCAGTCCCTGCCGCGCGAACTGAGCCTTTCCGATGAGGGCACCCTGCTGATCAAACCCCTGCGTGAACTCAAAAAACTACGCAGCGAGGAAAAGACGGTTACGGATCTCACGGTCAAAAGTAATAGCACTCACATGTTGGAGGGCGTTTCTGGCGATGCCATGGAACTGGAGGTCGTGCTGGAAGCTCCCGCCGCCGACGAGTTCGGCATTAAAGTGCTCTGTAATGAAGAAGGCGATAAGGGTTTCACGATCTCATCGGGCAAGGGCAGCAAGACCTTAAACGTCGGCTACACCAAGCCACCCTTCGAGCTTAAAGAGGGCGAGGATCTCACCCTGCGCATCTTCATCGACAAGCACCTAATCGAGGTATTTGCCAACGACCGTCAGGCCGCAGTCGCGTGGCATGACTATGATGCCGATGACCTTCACGTCAGCCTCTTCTCCAAAGGAGGCGACCTGCGGGTCAAGAAGGTCTCCGCCTGGCAGATGAAGTCGATTTATCCCATAGCTGGGAATGGGATAAAAGAGAACACACGATGAACGTAACAAAGAAAATTCTATCAACTCTGCTCCTTACCCTGCCCACCTCCGTGTGCAGTGCGCAGGAGCCGAAAGCGGATGTGGAAACTCCCGCCACGAAAAGGGATATCCTCTTCATCGCCATTGATGACATGAACGACTGGACGACGCTGTTCGACAAGAACAACCCGATCCAAACACCGAATCTCGAACGCCTGGCGGCACGCGGGGCATTCTTTGAGAAGGCCTACTGTGCCTCAGCCTCTTTCGATGCCTTTTACAAGTTGTAGTCTGCCGGAAAGTCCAAGCTCCACGCGGACAAGTCTCATATGAATTACAACGGCTATCCCGGTGGAAAGCGATTTTTTGATTGGGGCGAGCATGATACGGATAAACAGGCCGAAGGCACCCCGACAAAGTCGGCGGTTCCAAATTCAAGCCGCCGCCCCCGGCGGCTACTTCAACTTAAACTGGAGCTTACCTCCGATGTTCTCGGCCCAAGCGCCTCCTAAAAAATGGGGATAGGAGAAATGATAGAACCTGATACAGTCAGCGTTTCTATACCCTGAAGTGATCAAGCTTCGCCATCAATCCTACTGACGCTCAAACCAAACCTGCCATGAACAAACGACAACTTGCTCTCATATTTACTGTTCTCACAACGACTTCATTGGTTTTAGGGGCTGAAGCTGAGCAGGCCAAAAGCACTTCCAGTAAACCCAACATTGTCATCGTCCTCACCGATGACCTCGGCTACGGCGATGTATCGTTCCTCAATGCGGAATCAAAAGTCAAAACACCGCACATGGACGCGCTGGCTGAGGCCGGTGTCTGGGCCACGGATGCGCACTCCCCCAGTACCGTGTGCAGCCCGAGCCGCTACGCCATGCTGACGGGGCGTTATTCGTGGCGCAGAAAAATTGGGCGTCTCAACCCGTGGAAAGAATCCGCCATTGATCAAGATCGCGTCACGCTTCCAAAAATCCTGAATAACAAGGGCTATTTCACCGCATGTGTTGGCAAGTGGCACCTCGGCTTTGACTGGCCGTGGAAGGGTGGCAAAAAGCCACCTAAGTCCGTCATCGGTGGAGGAACCAGCACCGCGACCTGCGACATGTTTGACTGGAGCAAACCAATCAAAGGCGGCCCGTTAGGAGCTGGGTTTGATTACTATTTTGGCGATGATGTGCCCAATATGCCACCATACGCGTTCATAGAAAATGACCGCCTAACCTGCGACCCAGTAGATGTGGACGGTAGAAAATTCAGGAAGCAATTGGTGATGCCGGGAGGCTATATTCATGGCGTCGGCCCCGGTGAAAAGGGATGGCAGCTCGACAAGGTCATGCCGGCTATCACAGCCAAGGCAGTCGAAACCATCAAGCAGCAGAGCAAGAAACCCGATCCGTTTTTCTTATTGTTTGCCACCACCTCACCGCATTCACCGATTGTTCCAAAGGAGAAGTTCAAACAGAGCAGCGAGGCGGGACCCTACGGCGATTTCATTGTCCAGACGGATGACTCCGTCGGCCAGATTGTAGCGGCATTAAAGGCCGCGGGAGTTTATGAGAACACTCTCTTGGTTGTCTCCAGTGATAATGGGCCGGCACCCTTCATGCGGGACTTGATTCAAAAGCATCAGCACAACCCCTCCGGTTCGCTGCGCGGCTTGAAGCGGGATTTGCTTGAAGGCGGACACCGCGTTCCCTTCATCGTTACCTGGCCAAAGGGAGGTATCGATGGTGGTCGGCGAATCGACTCTATCGTATCGCAAACCGATTTGTTTGCTACGATTGCTAAAATCGTTGGGGCACCCCTGGAAGAAGGTGTCGCAGAAGACAGCGTGGATATATTGCCTACCCTGCTTCAGGATGAGCCAGTACGCAAAGAGATGGTCTTACACGCTGCCAACGGCAAGCTGGGACTAAGGCAAGGAGACTGGGCTTATTTGCGCAAAGGTGGAAACACGCGCGAACCCGAGTGGTATCAGGAACATTGGCAAGGCGACTCACTCGATGCCCCCGCCTTGTTGTTCGATCTCTCCGCCGACCTAGCCCAAAAGAAAAATCTACGGGACAAACATCGGCAGCGCGTGCGGCAAATGGAGCAACGGTTGGCTGAAATTGAGAAGGGCCAATCCACCCGTTAGCCCGCAGCTGTGAACAAAAATGGCGAGAGAAACATCACCAAAGTAACGATCAACCAATAAAAAACACATGAACACCCGCAAAATAATACTAGTACTGCTGGCAGCTCTGCCGTCTGCATTCGTCCACGCTGAAACTTCTGAGAAAGAATCGCTCCAGGCCTACAATGCCCGGATGGAATGGTTCGCGGGGGCGAAGTATGGCATGTTTATCCACTTCGGTCTGTATTCCCAAGTAGGAGGGGTATGGAAAGGCAAACAGATAAAGAAATATGCCGAGTGGATCCAGGGCAACGCCAACATAGACCGGGACGAGTACGCCGAGCTTGCCAAGGCCTTTAACCCGGTTGATTTCGATGCTGATTTCATCGTCCGTAGCGCGAAGGAGGCTGGGATGACCTATCTGGTGATCACGGCCAAGCACCATGAGGGGTTCTGCCTCTGGGACAGCCAATACACCGATTTCGATGTCGCCAATACCCCCTTCAAGGGGCGCGACATCCTCGAAGAACTCAGCCAGGCTTGCAAGAAGCACGGCATAAAGTTCGGCCTCTACTACAGCATCATTGACTGGAACCATCCATCACAGAGCCGCCCCTCAGAACTCGGGAAAAAGGATTGGTCAGGAAAGACCATTCTCGGTGAGGGGCGCAAGCAGGAATACGTCGATTATCAAAAGAACCAAGTCCTTGAGCTGCTCAAGAAATATGATCCTGCCATGCTCTGGTTCGATGGTGACTGGGCAGCCTGGTGGACCATGAAGGACGGCATGGAGCTCTACCGTGCCATTCGGGAAACGAGTCCTCATGTCATCGTCAACAACCGCGTGGCCAAGCGCGAGGGCTTTGAGCTGGACTTCGTCACCCAAGAGCAGAAGCACTTCAGTGGTGCTTTTCCAAAGCACTGGGAAGGTTGCTATACCATGAATAAATCATGGGGTTACAAGAAGCACGATCAAGCCTGGAAGGATGCCCAAACGGTTTACAACAAGCTGAAGGATATCAACGAAAAAGGCGGCAATCTCCTGCTCAATGTCGGGCCTGATGGCAAGGGTGTGGTCCAGCCGGAAGCGATCGCCATCTTAAAAGAAACCGCAGCGTTGTTGAAAAAGAAACCCATTCAAAAAAACAGACCAACGATCACCAAGGTTCCCGGCATCAAGGTGCATAAACCCAAAGCAAGGAAGAAAAAGTGAGAGAGCCAATCAGCAGCATGATGATCAAGCATCTCACTACCACCCCGGCACTCATGGTCACCAGCTTACTGGCGACCTGTTTCACGCTACCCACGGCCTCAGCGCAAAAGGATAGTCTCACCCCATACACCGTGGCCTCGGAAGTGCCACAAACTGCCCTTGAGCTCTGGAAAGATTATGATCCGCGCAAGGAAGATCTTGAGGTCACCATCCACAAGGAATGGAGAGAGAATGGGGTGGTCACCCGGCTGATCACATTCAAGGTGGGCACTTTCAAAGGTAGTGACTCCCGCATCGCCGCTTATTACTCTTTTCCCGACAACGGCAAAAAAAATCCCGCCTTTGTCTGGAGCCATGGCGGGGCCCAGAGTGCCAGCCGCAGCCGGGGCCATTACTATGCCACCCAGGGCTTTGCCACCGTGGACATCAACTGGCTGGGGCGTCCGCTCGAGAAAGATCTCGATCCCGATAACAAATGGGGAACGCACTGGGGAAAAATCGACCCCACCCACGCCGGAGGTTTTTACCCCCATGCCCTGCGCGACACATTCAAGTACAGCCTCACCCCCGACGAACACAGTGTGGATCCCATCCTGAGCCCGCGGAATTCGAACTGGTTCATGCTCTCGCTGGCCGGACGCCGCGCACTCACCTTCCTGGAGCAGCAGCCGGAGGTGAATGCAGAGCAGCTCGGCTTCGCCGGCTTTTCCATGGGAGGGACGATTACCTCGATGACCGCCATCGACAAGCGCCTCAAGGCCGTGGCTCCGTTTGTCGGCGGCACGACCAACCGATACCGGAACTTCGATGGCATGGACTCAGGAGCTGACACCCACGAGGTCGGGGATCTCAAGCTGCTCAAAAACACCATCGACCCCGGCGCCTATTGGCAGCATGTCACAATACCCGTCATGTTCATCAGCTCGTCCAATGACCAGTATGGCACGCTGGACCGGATCTACCAGTCCATGGACTTGCTGCCGCATGATCACTGGCGGGTGAGCTGTAACATGCATGCCCAACACAAACCGCGAGCTGAACAGTGGGTCATGCTCATTCAATGGTTCAAGCAACACCTCGCAGGTGTGGAGCAGAACATCCCGGCCACCCCACCTTCTACATTCAAGATCGAGGACAATACCGCCCACTTCAGCGTGACGCCCACGCAGCAGGAGCGCCTCGCCGATGTCGAGATCTACTACAGCTACACGCCCAATCAGATTACCCGCTTCTGGAAAAAGGCTGAGGCCATACAAGAGCAGGACAGCTGGAAAGCCAAGCTACCCGTTCACCCCAAGCTGCCACTCTACACCTTCGCCCTTTGTCGCTACAGCCTGCCGTCCGAACAGCGGCTAGAAAGGGGCAGTACTGAGACCTTCACCCTGAACTCTTACGAGCACAGGCACATCCCCGAGGACGTGGACCTCACGGCCTTGGCCGAGCTGGCAAAATCAGGCCTTATTGATGACTTCTCCGATGGCATGGCCAACTGGGGCCGTGCCAAATCTGGTTTTCAGACCTTCAAATTCCAAGACCCCGAGCTCGACACCAGTCCGGGCAACAAACTCGCCATCACTCTGAACCTCAAACAAGGACAAGATCTCCTGCTCGACCTGAAAGCCGACAGCAAATACAACGCTCCAGACGACAATATCGGTATATTTAATCATTCACGAAAAATCGGTGGCAATGGGCCTCACACCATTCTACTTGAGGCCAAGGATTTCAAAAAAGGGAAAAAGGGCAGCAAGAGGCGAGCCAATGACCAAGGCGGGACTCCCCTTGAGTGGTCTAAAATATCGACTTTCACCCTCACCCTCACCGACGAAAAAACTAAGAGGACGATCAATCCCGCCAGCCCGGGAGGGGCCGGTATCATCAAACGCATTGAGTTGGTAAAACCATAAACGCTACCTGCCAGCAGGCGTGCAAACAGAAAATAACAGCTCTCAAACAACGAATAGAGAAAAACAACATGACCATGAACAGACGACTACTTACCCTCATCTTCATTCACTATTCACTATTCAGCATTCACCATTCGGCTGCTGCTCCTGCACCACAGGAACAGCGGGCGACCAAAGGGAGCGCAAGCCCTGACAAACCGAACATCATCCTCATCATGGCAGATGACATGGGTTACGAATGCGTCAATGCCAACGGTGGCACTTCCTACCAGACACCCCATCTCGACAAACTGGCCGAAACCGGCATCCGCTTTGAGCACTGTTACTCCCAGCCGCTGTGCACGCCGTCACGTGTGAAAATCATGACCGGCATGTCCAATGCCCGCAACTACGTGAAGTTCGGCGTGCTCGATCGCAAACAAACCACCTTCGCCCACCTGCTTAAAAAAGCTGGCTATGCCACCTGCATTGCCGGCAAGTGGCAGCTCGGCAACGAAGCCGATTCCCCTCAACACTTTGGCTTTGATGAATCCTGCCTCTGGCAGCACACCCGCCCGGCGAAAGACCAAAGCAAGCGCGACACTCGCTACCCGAATCCTTGTTTGGAAGTTAATGGAAAACCCGTGGACTACACCTCGGGCGAATACGGCCCTGATGTGGTCACGGATTTCCTCTGCGGCTTCATGGAGCGCAACAAGGACCAACCCTTCCTTGCCTACTACCCAATGATCCTGCCCCATTACCCCTTTGTGCCAACCCCAGACAGTGCCAATCCGAAAAACAAAAACAAAACGGGCAACTTCATAGACATGGTCACCTACGTCGACAAAATGGTGGGTAAACTCGATACCAAGCTCGACGAGCTCGGCATCCGTGAGAATACGCTGGTGATCTTCATCGGGGACAACGGCACCTTCGCAGGTATCAGCTCACAACTGGGCGGCAAGGAGGTCCTGGGCGGCAAGGGCACGATGACTGACGCCGGCACCCATGTACCGATGATTGCCAGCTGGCCGGGAACCATTCACCCGGGTAAGGTTTCCCAAGACCTCGTCGACTTCAGCGACTTCCTGCCCACCCTCTGTGCTGCCGCTGGTGTAGTAATACCGTCCGAGATCAAGCTCGATGGCCAGAGCTTTCTGCCCCAGCTGCGCGGTGAAGAGGGCCATCCCAGGGAATGGATTTATTGCTATTACTCCCGTGGCGGAGGAAAGGGAGGGCAGTGGGCGCGCAACCAACGCTACAAGCTCTATCCCGATGGCAAGTTTTATGACGTCAGCGCAGATCCCTTGGAAAATACCCCACTCAAGAATCCATCACCCGAGGCCCAACAAACCCGCACACTCCTACAACAAGCTCTCGATCAATACAAAGATGCACGTCCAGCTAAGGGAGCCCCAGGGAGGAAAAAGAAAAAGAAGTAAGCCCATTTGCTGTTAAACGCGTTCATCAGGTTTATGGCCAACGCAAAGCTGAGAAAATTCGCCGTCATTTTTACGGGATGGGGTTGCCGGTGGTGCCCTAATAAAGATATGAAAAAAACGATCAAAATAGTTCCTCTGCTGGTTGCCAGCCTTACGCTGAGCGCCTTCGCTCAGAACGCACCCAGAACCTACGAACTCTGGGAGCCGGAACAGGCACCTAACCGCGGCAGGAGTCAGTGGGAAGCTACCAAGACCCTTGATCGGCCCAACTCCTATGATCGTGACTGGGAGAGATCGTCTTACCCTCTTGGCAATGGCTACATCGGAGCCTGTGTCTTTGGACGCACAGATACCGAGCGCATCCAGATCACGGACAAAACACTTCATAACAAGGGGAAATACGGCAATGGCGGTTTGACCAGCTTTGCCGAAGTCTATCTCGATTTCAATCAGGAAGATGCGCAGAGCTACCGCCGCTCCCTGAATCTGAATGATGCCATCGCCCATGTTTCCTACAATCATCGCGGAGTGAACTACCAGCGTGAGTATTTCGCATCTTATCCGGACAATGTCGTCGCCATCCGCCTGACTGCCGATCAGCCAGGCGCGCTCTCCTTTAGCGTTCGACCAGAGATTCCCTATCTCAAGCGCAAAGAACGCACCGGCTCGATTACAGCCGCGGAGAATCTACTAACACTCAAGGGTTCACTTGCTTTGTTTAGCACCAACTTCGAGGGGCAGATCAAGGTGCTCAACGAAGGTGGTTCGTTGAGCGCTAACAACGATAAAGGCACACTCCAAGTCACCGGGGCAGACGCAGTCACACTGCTCATCGCTACCGGCACCAACTACAAGCTGCGCCCAGAGACTTTCCTCAATAAGGGTGTGCAGAAACTCGACCCAAATCAGTTCCCACACGAGGAGCTCACTTCGCGCGTGGAGAAGGCAGCTGAGCTAGGCTATGCCAAACTCAAGGAGAGGCATCTCAATGACTATCAAACCCTTTTCGGCCGTGTCTCGGTAAATCTAAATTCCACCATATCCCCCCACCCGACGCACCTTCTTTTGGAGAAGTATCAAAAGGGCGAGGCGGATACCTGGCTTGAGGAACTCATGTTCCAATACGGGCGCTACCTGCTCATTTCCAGCTCAAGGGCAAAAAGCCTGCCCGCCAATCTGCAGGGAACCTGGAGCCAGGACTATTTCACTCCGTGGTCGGGTGGATTTTGGCACGATATCAATATCCAGATGAATTACTGGGGGGTGATGAATACCAACCTTGCTGAGTGCTTCGAGGCCTACATTGCATTCTACCAAGCCTATCTCCCCATCGCACAGCAGCACGCCGCAGACTACGTGAGCGCACACAACCCCACTATGCTCGACAAAGAGGGCGACAATGGCTGGGTGATCGGCACGGGCGCCAATGCCTATTACATCCCGGGTGCAAAAGGAGGACACTCCGGCCCCGGCACCGGTGGGTTCACCGCAAAATTACTGGCTGATTATTACCACTTCACCCAAGATCAGAAGTATCTCGATGAAGTAGCCTACCCTGCCATGCTATCGCTGAGTAAATTCTACGCCAAGGCCCTTGTGCCCCATGGTGATTATCTGCTGATTGAACCGTCCTCTTCCCCAGAACAATATGCCACTCCGGAGCAGGTCAAAGGACTGCCCGGCCACATCGTGCGTAACAGGTTCTACACCACGGCGGGTTGCACCTTCGACCAGGGATTTGTCTGGGAGACCTATGCGGACACCCTCGCGCTCGCCAAAGCCTCAGGCAAAGAGGACGGCTTTCTGAAAACAATACGCAAGCAACTCACCCAGCTCGACCCCATTCTGGTCGGTGCCAGCGGTCAGATTAAAGAATACCGCGAAGAAAAAAACTACAGTGACATCGGCGACCCCGAACACCGCCACATCTCCCACCTCTGCCCGCTCTATCCCGGCACGCTGATTAATTCCAACAAAGACTGGGCGCAAGCGGCGAGCAAAACACTGGATCTACGCGGCAACAAAACCACCGGTTGGGCCCTTGCCCACCGCATGAACTGCCGCGCCCGGCTCGGCGAGGGCGAAAAGGCGCATGAGGTCTATCAGCGTTTTATTCGTGAGCGCACCGTGCCAAACCTCTGGACGCTGCATCCCCCCTTCCAGATCGACGGCAGTCTGGGTACCATGGCCGCTGTGGCAGAAATGCTGCTGCAAAGCCATGAAGGTTCTATCCAGATCCTGCCGGCCCTGCCAAAAGCGTGGCACACCGGACACTTTGACGGCCTTGTGGCTCGAGGGAACTTTGTGATCTCCGCGAAATGGAAGGATGCAAAAGCAACAGAGCTTTCCATCCTATCTCGAAGCGGCGGCGAATGCCAGATTGCCCACCCAGACATCGGCAACGCTACCGTCACTGACAGCAGTGGCAACACGGTCGAAGCCACTCGTGACGGAAAAGATCGAGTCCACTTTGCTTCTCAGGCTGGTGAAAAATACACCATCGCCATGAAGTAAGCTAACTCCGTATTATAAAGAATCCCCTATTTACCAATTCACCATACTCGCCATACTCGCCTGTGGAACAGGCCTGCTCCGGAGTTCACTGCTGATTCAGTGTGGCTTGTACCCTCAAAAATATGGAGCAAATAAAATATGATTCTAACCAAAAAAGTATTTAGTAGTAAACTCAGTTTGAACAAAAAATGATAACAAAAACGATCAAAATAGTATCTGTATTGGCTGCCAGCCTAACCTTGTCAGCATCCGCCGATGACGCATCAAGAACCTACGAACTCTGGGAGCCGGAAGCTGCGCCCAACAACGGCAGAAGCCAGTGGGAGGCGACCAAGGACAGTAAAAGGCCAAAGTCCTATGACCGGGACTGGGAAAGATGGTCTTACCCCATTGGCAATGGCTATACTGGAGTTTCTATCTTCGGGCGGACGGATACCGAGCGTGTTCAGATCACCGATAAAACGCTTCATAACAAGGGGATATACGGCAAGGGCGGCCTGACCAGCTTCGCCGAGCTCTTTCTCGATTTTAATCAGACCGAGGTAAAGAACTACCGGCGCTCACTCAATCTGAACGACGCCATCGCCCACGTTTCTTATGAGAAGGACGGAGTGCGCTATCAACGAGAGTATCTTGCTTCTTACCCGGACAATGTGATCGCCATCCGCCTTACTGCTGATCAGAAAGGGGCGCTCTCCTTTACCGTGCGTCCAGAGATCCCCTATCTTGAGCTGAAGCAGCGCAATGGCAAGATCACGGCAGCGGAAAATCTTCTCACGCTTAAGGGATCGATGCCTTTGTTTAGCTGCAACTACGAAGGACAAATTAAGGTGCTTAACGAGGGCGGCTCAGTGAGCGCTGATGCTAAAAAGGGAACCCTCGAAGTCAGTAAGGCGGATGCGGTCACGCTGCTGATTACCACCGGCACCAACTACCGCCTCAGCCCGAAAACCTTCAGTAATACAGGTGCAGAAAAGCTCAACCCAGATGAGTTCCCGCACGATGCTGTTTCAGCCCGCATGCAAGCAGCTCATGGCTTAGGCTATACCGAGCTCAAAAAGAGACATCTCAAAGATTATCAGAACCTCTTCGGTCGCATCTCGGTAAACCTGAATTCAAAACCGACCAGTGATCCGACCCACATCCTTCTCAAAAAATATCAAAAAGGTAAAAGGGACAACTGGCTTGAAGAACTGATGTTCCAATATGGCCGCTACCTGCTCATTTCGAGCTCACGTGAAAAAAGCCTACCGGCCAACCTGCAGGGAGCCTGGAGTCAGGATTTCTACACACCGTGGACGGGAGGATTCTGGCATAACATCAACGTGCAGATGAATTACTGGGGATCAATGAGCACCAACCTGGCCGAGTGTTTCGAAGCCTATATTGGCTTTTTTGAGGCCTATCTCCCTATCGCACAGCAGCACGCCACCGACTACGTGCGTAAGCACAATCCAAGTCAGCTCAACAAAGGTGACGATAATGGCTGGATCATTGGCACAGGAGCCAATGCTTACCATATCCCCGGAGCTAGTGGCGGGCATTCAGGCCCCGGTACGGGTGGTTTTACCGCCAAACTCTTGGTGGATTATTACCAGTTCACCCAGGATCGTAAGTTTCTTGAAGAGACTGCCTACCCCGCCATGTTGTCCTTGAGTAAATTTTACTCCAAAGCACTCAAGCCGCATGGGGACCTGCTGCTCGTCGAGCCCTCCGCCTCCCCGGAACAAACAACAACTCCAAAGCAGGTCAAAGGAATGCCAGGCCACATTAAGGGGAAAAATTACATCACCGCCGGATGCACCTTCGACCAGGGCTTTGTCTGGGAAAGCTATTCCGACACCCTGGCGATGGCTGATGAGCTGGGCAACAAAGACCCCTTCCTCGACACCATCCGTGAGCAGGTCACCAAGCTCGATCCGGTTCTGGTCGGTGCCAGCGGTCAGATTAAGGAATATCGCGAGGAAAAAAACTATAGCGACATCGGTCAAGAAAGACACCGCCACATCTCTCATCTCTGCACTCTTTTCCCGGGCACGTTAATCAAGTCCAACCAGCCTGAATGGATGCAAGCAGCGAGCAAAACGCTCGACCTGCGCGGCAACAGAACCACTGGCTGGGCACTAGCGCACCGTATGAACTGCCGCGCCCGACTCGGCGAGGGCGATCAGGCGCATGAAGCTTATCAGCGTTTCATTATCGAACGCACAGCTACCAATCTCTGGGCACTGCATCCCCCCTTCCAGATCGACGGCAGTCTGGGAACCATGGCTGGTGTCGCAGAAATGCTGCTACAAAGTCATGATGGCGCTATCAACATCTTGCCGGCCCTGCCAACAGCGTGGAGCACCGGCCACTTCGACGGCCTCGTAGCTCGTGGAAATTTTGTGATCTCTGCGAAATGGAAAGATGGCAAAGCAACAGAGCTTTCCATCTTGTCTCGCAGCGGCGGCGAATGCAGGATAGCCTACCCCGGTATCGGCAAGGCTAGCGTCACAGACAGCAGTGGAAACGAGATCAAGGTCTCCGGTAATGGCAAGGACCAGATCCATTTTACACCCACTGTCGGAGAGACTTATACCGTGAAAACAATGTAAATGATGAACCGTATAATAGAGATTAAACAATTGATACCAAACAAACCGTGAAATCATCTATTTACAGACTCACCAGACTCGCCTTTGGAACACGCTTGCTCGTGGGTTCGCTACTGATCACATCTTTTGCTTTCGCCCAGCAAAAGCCTGGGGATGTCAAACCAACGGTCAAGCCCACCACCGGAGAAAACTCTGAAACCAAGCTTTACTACTACGCCCCGATCGAGCGCGGCGAGGCGAAGACCCTGAGCTGTGATGTAGCCGTTTACGGAGGCACCCCGGCTGGGGTGGCCACGGCAATTCAAGCCGCGAAAATGGGCAAGAAGGTATTGTTTTTCTCTTTTGATAATCATGTGGGTGGTCTGACTTCGGGCGGGCTTACCGCAACCGATGTGGGCAACAAAAAATCCATTGGTGGCTTGGCGAAGGAGTTTTATAAACGGATTGGAAAGGTCAGGAATTTTTCTCCATCCGCTGCGGAGAAACTCTATCTCAAGATGCTCAAGGAAGCGGGAGTTGAGGTTCTTTTGCGACGCTGTTTGGTATCGGTGGAGCGCGAAGGAACGCGCATTGTATCTGCGACGATGGACACCGGAGAGACCGTCCAGGCCAAGATCTTTGTTGATACGACCTACGAGGGGGATCTCTTTGCCGCGGCCGGGGTTTCTTATCATGTTGGCAGGGAACCTTCCGCCACCTATGGCGAGTCCGTAGGCGGGCAATGGCAAACGCTGAGCTACCAAGATGTTTATCAGTTCTGCCGCTTACCGATCAGCCCCTATGTTGTGCCAGATGATCCTGAATCGGGCCTGCTTCCCGAAATATCGTCCGACCCTGCAGGTAAACCGGGTGAGGGTGACTTCCGCGTTCAAGCCTACAATTTCAGGATGTATCTCTCAAACAAGCCAGGCAAAATTTCTTTCCCGAAACCGAACGGGTATGATCCTGAACGTTACGCCCTGCTGGCACGGTTTCTCAATTTTGATCCCAGGCTCCGCTGGACTTTGAATTACACGGTGACTCCCATGACCGACGGTCCGATCCAGATGCGTAATGGTGACTCGAATAATGCCGGGAGCTTTTCCACGGATTACATCGGAGGAAACCACCGCTGGCCCGACGGCACCTACGAGCCTATTAACTTTGCGAAACTGCCTCCTGCGCGTCGCGGACTGCCTGTCCCCTTGCTTGAGCTCTATGAGTTGCGAGAAGATATCTTCCAGGAACATGTCAACTACCAGCTGGGGCTTCTCTATTTCCTGGCCAACGATCCACAAGTGCCAGAGGCGCTACAAAAGCGGGTGAACAAGTTTGGTTTGGACCCGAAGGAATTTGTGAAGACAGGTCATTGGCCACACCAGCTCTATGTGCGTGAAGGGCGCCGGATGCTCTCCGACTACGTCATGACTCAGGCGAACTGCGAGTCAAAGCGCACTGCGGAGGATTCCATCGGGCTGGCATCTTACCCCATGGATTCGCACTCCTGTCAGCGTATCGTCGTGCAGGAAAAGGGTGTAACCACAGTACGTAACGAGGGCAACACGGGCTACAAGTGTCCCAAGCCCTATCCGATCGCCTATCGTTCGATTGTTCCCAAGAAAGAGGAGTGCACCAACCTTCTGGTTCCTCTCTGTCTCTCCGCCAGCCACATTGGCTACGGGTCAATCCGTATGGAGCCCGTCTTCATGATCATGGGCCAGAGCGCGGGGACGGCTGCCAGCATGGCGATCGATGCCCAGCAAGCCGTGCAGGATGTTGATTACGACAAGCTCAAGGAAAGACTCCTCGCCGACGGGCAGAGATTGAACAATGATTAGTAAGAGCATACCAAATTACGCGAGCGACTGTTGGCAGCAAGCTTTCGAGCTCGCCTCCGCCGTCGGAGAGACTTGTCGCGTGAAAACGTTTGAATTGCGTGAAAACGATTTAAATGACGCATGGTATAATAAAGATTAAACAATTGATAACGAACAAACCAAAGAAAATGAATAAACGATTGAATACAGGCGTGATGCTCTCTTTGGGTATCGCCAGTGTCTTTGCCGCTCATAGTGTGGTGGCCGCCGAACTCTATGTGAGCCCTAATGGCAGTGATGACTTTGCGGGTAGCTCGAAGGAGAAACCCGTCGCCTCGCTTGCCAAAGCTCGCGATCTGGCTCGTTCACATGCGGGTAAAGAAGCCGTCACAGTGAATGTTGCCGACGGCGTCTATTACCTACCAGAAACCTTGACCTTCACATCTGAGGATTCCGGAACAGCGACGCATCCGATTGTTTACCGTGCCGAAAATGAAGGTGGCGCCGTGCTGAGTGGCGGCTCCAAGCTTAAGCTCAACTGGACCTCTTATAAGGATGGTATCTTTCAGGCCAAAACTCCAGCCGGCTTAGAGGTCGATCAGCTCTTCATCGACGGCAAGGCGCAGCGAATGGCACGCTATCCCAACTATAACCCGAAAAAGAAAACGGCCGCCTATCAGGGCTACTCAGCTGATGCATTTTCCAAAGAACGGGCCGCCAACTGGGCCGATCCAACAGGCGGTTACATCCACGCCATGCACGTTCACCGCTGGGGCGGATATCACTACCGCATTACAGGCAAGGATGCCAAGGGAGAGGTCACCTATGAAGGCGGCTGGCAGAACAACCGCCAGATGGGAATGCACAAGGACTATCGTATGGTGGAGAATATCTTCGAGGAACTCGATGCTGAGGGAGAGTGGTTCCACAATGCCGCGACCTCTACGATCTACTACATGCCTGCAGCAGGTGTGGATTTATCAAAGGCCAAGGTCGAGGTAGTTCGCCTTCGTCACCTGATTGAGCTCCAAGGAACGCAGAAAGCTCCGGTAAAATTCATCTCCCTAAAAGGTTTTACCGTTCGTCACACAGCCCGCACCTTCATGGATTGCAAGGAGCCATTGCTGCGCTCGGACTGGGCGATTTATCGCGGTGGAGCCTTCTTGTTAACCGGCACTGAGGATGTGAACATTCTCGACTGCGAATTTGACCAAGTTGGCGGCAATGCCGTTTTTGTTAACAACTACAATCGCCGGGTAAAAGTCGCCGGCTGCCACATTCACGATGCTGGAGCCAGCGGAGTCTGCTTTGTCGGAGATCCTAAGGCGGTGCGGAATCCGCTCTTTGAATATAACGAGACTCAGGACCTTTCAAAAATTGACCAGACACCGGGACCAAAAACCGACAACTACCCCGCCGATTCGATCGTCGAGGACTGCCTGATCCACGGAATCGGAAAAGTTGAGAAACAGCCAGCTGGTGTGCAGATTTCCATGGCGCAGGGTATCACCGTGCGCGATGTCTCCATCTATGACTGTGCCCGCTCAGGCATTAATGTAAGCGAAGGCACCTGGGGTGGACATCTGATCGAAGGCTGTGACGTTTTTGATACTGTCTTGGAAACTCATGATCACGGCTCGTTCAACTCATGGGGCCGGGACCGCTTCTGGCATTTGAAGGGCGCGAAGAGTTCTGAACTTCCCAGATTGGCTCAACTGGATGCGGTTAAGACCTCGATCATCCGCAACAGCCGTTGGCGCTGTGATCACGGCTGGGATGTGGACCTGGACGACGGATCAAGTAACTACGACATCTACAACAACCTGATGCTGGCGAAGGGGCTCAAACTCCGTGAGGGCTTCCGCCGCCATGCTTGGAACAATGTGATCGTCAACAACGGCCTGCACCCACACGTCTGGTATCTGGAGAATGGAGACCAAGTCTATGGCAATATTCTGATGGGGCAACACCGCCCAGCACGTATCAAGCGACCGAATGCAGATGGCGCCAAAGTTGATAAGAACCTGTATTACGTTGGCGATGAGTCGGCGGTCAAAGCGACTTCGGAAAAGCTGGGATGGGACAAAAATTCGACCTTCGGTGACCCGCAATTTATTGACCCAGCCAGCGGAGACTTCAGTGTCAAGAAAGAGTCCCCCGCTTTTGATATTGGCTTCAAAAACTTCCCCATGGATCAGTTCGGAGTGAAAAAGCCCTCGCTTAAAAAAATCGCCCGCACTCCACAAATCCCCACCCCAATACTTAAGAAAGCGACGGGAAACAGGAGGTCTGCTAACAAGGTCCGTAAGGCAAAGCGGCCTTCCCAACCTTCTGTCTGGCTTGGCGCGAACCTAGAGACCTTGGGCGGCGAAGAGTTTTCCGCCTACGGCGTTAGCAAAGAAGATGGAGGAGTCGTATTAAACAAAGTCCCCAAAGATTCCATAGCCGCTCAACAAGGCCTGAAAGAAGGAGACGTAGTACAGCAGGTCAATGGCAAGGCCGTGCGCACGAGTGATCAGCTGCTAAAAGCCAGCAGCCAAGCTGGGAACAAGCCCATCAAGCTCAAGATCGTCCGCGACCAGCAGGCCAAGGAGATTGTAGGCGTGCAGCATGCCGGAGATGAATAAAACATTCACACAACGCAAAAATCTTGGCCATGCCCTGCTAGTATTGGTAGCAGCCGTCGTGCCATCCCTCGCCTCACCCATTGTGCATGCGAGGGAGTCGGGCGATCGGCCTAATGTCATCGTATTTTTTCTCGATGACAGTGGCTATGGTGACTTCGCCCACAATGGCAACCCCACCATTCGCACACCAAACATATCCAAGCTGGCGCATGATGGGATCAACTTTACCCAATTCTACGTCACCTCTCCAGCGTGCAGTGCCTCCCGCTATTCCTTGTTAACCGGCCGTTATCCCGGTCGTTCAGGATTGGGCTTATGGGTTATCGGCCCCGGTGCGCAGCGGCATCTCCACCCCCAAGAAATCACCATTGCAGAGGGACTGAAGACTCGTGGTTACCAAACCGGCATCTTTGGCAAATGGCATCTTGGAAACCCTAACGGCAAGAATCAATCATCGGCAGACACATTGCCTCTTGCGCACGGATTTGATGAATGGCTGGGGACCAATGTCTCCCACGATTACAGTAATGCTCAGCTGCTGAAATCAGATGCAGAGGGAACGCGGCCCATCCAAGGGTATTCCATTATCGCCAAGAACCTGCCATCCAAGCATGACCTTTGCGCTTCATTAACGGGACGCTCTACCGAGGCGGCCCTTTCTTTCATTAAAAGCAATAAAGACAAACCCTTCTTTGCCTACATTCCTTTCAACATGCCGCACCTTGGAATTCATGCGAGTGACCAGTTCGTCGGCAAATCCCGCCGAGGTCTGCTGGGTGACGTCATGGAGGAAATCGATCACAGCGTAGGCCAGATACGCAAAACAATCGAAGAGCTTGGACTCAAGGAAAACACCCTGATTATCTTCTCCTCAGATAACGGACCGTGGATCAAATTCAGAGACGTCAAGGACAGCAAATACGGAGACACCCGCCTTCAGGTCGGTTACGCGCAACCCTTCCGCGACGGCAAAGGCTCTAACTGGGAAGGTGGACACCGGGTGCCAGGCATCTTCTGCTGGCCCAGCAAAATAGCACCTGACTCCGTTGAACTCTCACCAGTCAGCACTCTCGATATCTTACCCACCGTTTTTGCTCTAGCCGGCGTGGACGCCCCACAAGATCGTAGTATCGATGGCCGTGATATTCGGCCGTATTTGATGCCGCAAACCCACCAGGAGAATATACCGGAGTTTGAGTTTTATTACTCGGGACCTGACAACATGCCTTCTGCCGTTCGTAGCGGACCCTGGAAGATGCATATTCGCATTTCATCACAAACCGGAAACGACTATGGCTTCAAGGCTTCCCGTGAAACGCCACTCTTGTTTCAAGTGGAACAAGATCTCGGAGAGAGAATTGATCGTGCTGGAGATCAGGCGAATCGGATCGAGCCAATGATGAAAAAATTAAAGGCCTTTGAATCACAAGTTCAAGAAGAAGGCTCTTTCTGGGATGCTCATGGTGAGTAGGCGGACAGGCAAACAAAGTGCAGCAGCAAAGTGCCGCAGGCTAGAGCTCCTAAAAAATGAGGATATCTAAATGGTATTGTTATCTGTATCGTATCGACTGGCGTATTGACGAATAAATCGTCAATGAACAAGCAAAACATAATAATGAATACCCACACTCAGAACTTATCGCAGCTCAATGTTCAAACGCAGTCCTGGCGTGCCTGCGCAGTGATCGCCATATCCCTAATGTAAGCGCTACCTCGTTAGCAGTTCATCCGTCATGTCAAATTTAGCTACTTTTATATTAGTCACTGTATGTGTCTGCATGGGCTATATCATTGAGCCCCTCATCTTTGATCTCGTCGATGAGGGTGCGGATGAAAGCTCATCCGTTGAGAACACATCAGATAGCTCTCCTAGCCAAGGCTCCAACATCGTCCATGTAAGCAGCTCCAACGCTGTTCACCTTGACCCTGATGTGCTGGGCAACTTCCTCTCCAGTCATTGCACCAAGTGCCATGGACCCAAAAAACAAAAGGGAGACACCAGACTGGATACTCTTTCGCTCAACTTATCCAATAGCGACACGGCTCTACATTGGCAGGAGGTGCTCGATGTTCTCAACCTCGGTGAAATGCCTCCGGAAGATGAAAAGCAACCGGATAAAAAGGAACTCCAAGCTATCATCAAATACCTCACCGTTGCACTGGACACATCAAAAAAACGCCTCTCTGAAACTGGAGGAAATATCGCACTACGCAGAATCAATCGACGTGAATACCGACACACCATTGAGCAATTATTGGGAATGCATATATCCGAAGCGATCCTGCCACCCGACGCCATCACAGAAGGATACGATACCATAGGGCAAGACCAACAATTCTCCAGCCATCACTTTGAGGACTACTTTAAAACGGCTAAATCCGTCGCCACCGTTGCCCTTCGATGGGTTGACAAAGATAAACCGGATTCAATCACGTACACCTCAAACACATACATGCAAAATAGACGCCTGTATTCTAAGGTCAAAAAGTACACGGCAGAATTGGCTACGGCTAAAGCTGGCGGCAAGAAGGCTGGTATACGCACCCCACGTTTACTCGCGCCTTTGACTAGATACTTCGAACAACCCTATGCGGACAAAGGCGTTTATCTATTAGAGGGCACTCCATATCCTGAGATATGGGGCCACCGAATAGCTCCAGATCCAAGGGCAACTTATAACTGGAAGGTTAGAGGAGGTCTCACTGGTGAGACCCCCGCCATTCGCCATTTTTTAAAGCTCATCCTTGATAGTAAAGAAATCGGCTACCTCAACGTATCTGGATCACTAGAGTCACCAAATACTGGAACTCTATCATACCGCCCAGAATTCAGCACTACCACAGCCAGACTCACCGTAAGAGAAAACAAAGTAGGCAGTAACATTAACGTATACCTCAACCGAATCGGAGATAACACAAATAAATCCGCTATCTGGGTAGATCAAATAGCATGTGAAGGCCCGTTCTATAAGGAGCCCTCAGTCATCGAAACCATCTACCAACAAACCATTGCCACCGTAGATGCAAACAAGAGCAATCTTGAGCTGGACCTACAAGCCAAACAGTTTCTGCAAGCATTCATGAGCATTGCTTTTCGAGGTAAAGACCCCGCACCAGCGTACGAGAAACTCGTCTTTAAAATATACAGCCTCGACCGCAAGCAGGGCAAAGACGTCAAAGAATCTCTCAACACTCCTCTAGCCATGATACTCAGCTCTCCCAGCTTTCTCTATCTTATGGAAGACGCCCCCGCCACCAATGAAGGCTTCGTCAATGAGGTGGAATTCGCCAATCGAATATCCCACTTCCTCTGGAGCCGATCAGCGTCAGGCCAACTTTTAGCAGACGCTAAAGCGGGCAAGCTAAAGGATAAGACGGTGCTAAAAAAGCACATCGACCGGATGCTCAAGCATGAAAACAGCATGGCACTCTCTGAAGGGTTTTTCAATCAATGGGTAGACATGAAGCGATTTGAAAACATCAGTATCGATGAAGCCTCCCACGTCAAATTCAACAAAGGAATACGACATTCTGCTAAACTCGAAGTACAGAACTTCTTCCACACCTTGGCAAAGGAAAACCTCAGCCTTACTCACTTGATCGACTCAGACTTCGTCGTTATCAATGATCTCTTAGCCCTACATTACGGGCTCGAAGTTCCTGCGCAAGATGGAGGGTTCCACAAAGTTAAACTCCCCGCAGACTCGCCACGTGGAGGATTGCTCGGAACCGTAGCGTTCCTCTCCATGGGCTCAAATGGAGAACGCTCATCACCCATTATCCGTGGCGCGCTCATCCAGGAAAAATTCTTCAACAGAGAACCTCCTCCTCCACCACCAGACGTCCCTGAGCTGGCTAATGCCAGTGACAAACCCCTAGCCGTAAAAGAGAGCATTGAGCTGCACCAGCAGAAGGCCCAGTGCGCATCTTGCCATAGCAGCTTCGACCCCTTAGGGTTTGGATTAGAAAACTTTGACCTCCTCGGGCAGTGGCGCGACCAGGAAACAGTAGGAAACATTGGTAAAAAGACTCTGGCCGAAAAAGGAAAAAAAACAACCCTCATCCCCGTGAGAGCTGAAGGGGTATTCCCAAACAAAGAGCCCTTCCATAACCTGGACGAATTTAGAGCTGGCCTAATAGATCACAAGCATCTGCTGACCCGCTCTATCTCAGAAGGACTACTCTCTTACGGACTAGGTAGACACATCGAATTTGCCGACCAGCAAGCACTCGATGAGATCTGCAAGCAAGCCAGCCAAAACAACGAACAAATCGGCGACCTCATCTTCTCCATCATCAGCCACCCTCTATTCAGAAAAGCCGATCAAGCTAGAGACACCTCAACCACAAAAAATTAACAACGTAATATTATGAGCCTTCACCTCTATAATCGACGCACCGTGCTCAAAGCAGGGGTCACCTCACTAGCACTGCCATTCATGGAGTCGCTCGGTATGGCCGAAGTTGCAAGCGTAGCCAAAGTCGCCACCGGAGCCACCCCCAAACGCTTCCTCATGATAGGCCACGGTTTTGGATTTACCAAAACCAGCTTCTTTCCCACAAAAGCAGGAAAATTCTCAGAGATAGGCCTCACCCCAGGTCTCTCACCATTAGACCGACACAAGGATGACATCACCATCGTGTCAAACCTCACCAACCTGGGGGCCAGAAACCCTCACGCCGGGAGTACCACCTACCTCACGGGAGCGGACGTCGGAGCTACAAGGGGAAGAAAATTTCTTAACTCCATCTCACTAGACCAAGTCATCGCAAAAAAAATCGGTCAAGACACCCGCTTTCCAAGTATCTCACTCAGTGGTAAAGATGGGGCTGGCCATGGCCCCGGACTCTCCCTCTCCTGGTCAGAGAAAGGGCACCCCATTCCAGGCTATAACAATCCCCTCGCCCTCTATCATGAACTCTACGGTCAAAGCAAAGAAAGTGCCGCCGAGCGAGAGTACCGCCTCTCTCAAAAACGCAGCATCCTCGACGCCGTAGTCGCTGACCTTAAGTTCTCTAAAAGGAAACTCAGTAAGTTTGATCAGGACAAACTCGAGGACTATCTCCAATCAATCCGTCAGGTAGAACAAAGCATTAGCCAAGAAGTCAAATGGGCAAACACCCCCAAGCCAAACGCTCCACTCCAACAACCAACAGGCGAGATGGACGGTCTCGCCTCACTCAAAGCCTTCCAACGGCTCATCGTCGCAGCCTTTCAAACCGACTCAACCAGAGTCATCACCTACAGACAGCCAGTAGAGACCTTACTCCAAAGCTGGGGGTTTGGTGTCGGAGCGCACCCCCTCTCACACTACAACCTAAACCGATCTCGCATGGCCGCGTCTAAATTAAAAGACCTCAAATCGATGGAGCTCTTCTCAGGCCTCATCGACCTGTTTAAGAACACCCAAGACGTGAATGGGCAAAGCCTCTTTGACTCCACCCTCATCAGCTACGGCTCAAACATCCGCTCTGGTCACGGGCTCAAAGGCTGCCCCGCCATCTACACTGGAGGTGCCGCAGAAAAGCTGAAAACCGGTGAGCACATCATCCTGCCAGAGCAAGACACCCCACTCGCCAACTACTGGCTCACCCTCTGCCAACAATCAGGTATAGAAATGGATAGCTTCAGCCATAGCACAGGAACGATCAACGAGCTTATTGGCGCTTAGAAAAAAATAAAACAACGAACAAAATACACAGATATGACGATCAAAAGCCTGCGGCTTGCCTCGATACTTGCCTTGCTCACAACGGCAGCACTCGCTGACGCCAAGAAACCTAACATAGTTCTCATCTTCACCGATGATCAGGGCTGGGGTGATGTCGGCTGCTATGGGCTTGAGAACGGCAAGACTCCGGAGCTCGACAGCATCGCTTCGGAGGGTATTAAGTTTACCAATTTTTACGTGAACTGCGCGCAGTGCACTGGCTCCCGTGCCGCGCTCTTGACCGGATGCCACTATCAGCGTGTCGGCATGCCGACGGTTTTCTGGGACACGGGGACTGGCGGATTCCACCCCTCGGAGACCACCATCGCCGAGCTGCTCAAGGCTGAGGGCTACGCAACGGCGTGCATTGGCAAGTGGCATCTTGGTCACAGGCCAGGCTATCTACCGGTCGACCAGGGATTTGATTACTACTTCGGTATTCCCTACAGCAACGACATGAAATTTGACCCTAAACTGGCCCGCTCAGAAAGCATGCTCCTGCGCCAGGGATGGACCAAGGCAAAGCTCGACGACAGCAAGGCGGTGTGGAAGCGCAATGAGGTGCCGCTGATGCGCAACCGCGAGGTCATTGAATTCCCCGCTGATCAGAAGACAATCACCAAACGCTACACCGAGGAGGCGATCCGATTTATCCGTGAGCATCAAAACGAGCCGTTTTTCGTCTATCTTCCCCACACCATGCCACACAAGCCTCTGGCGGTTTCCGAGGCCTTTGAACCCAGCTCAAAGGGAGGCAAAAAAGGAACAGAAGCCCTCTACGCCAAAGTGCTCGAAGAGATCGACTGGTCGGCAGGTCAGATCCTCAAGACATTGAAGGAACTCGGGCTCGATGAAAACACGCTGGTGATCTTCACCAGCGATAATGGACCCCAATACGGCTCCACCGCTGGCTTGCGAGGAAAGAAATCGACCCCCTACGAGGGCGGCATCCGCGTCCCCTGCATCATGCGTTGGCCCCAATCCATCCCTTCAGGCAAAACATGCGATGAGCTGGCAACCACCCTGGATATTCTGCCAACCGTTGCCGGCATCATAGGTGCCCAGCTACCAAGTGATCGCAAAATCGACGGCAAAGATATCCTCCCCTTGATGAAGGCACTCCCCGGAGCAAAAACACCATACGAGAGCTATGTCCTTCTCTACCGGAATGGATGTGTCCGCAGCGGCCAGTGGAAATACTACCCCTTCAATGCTGCCAGCGATCACAAAGGAAACCTCCCCAAGGACGATCCCCGCAGCAAGGCTCCCGTCCAGCTTTACGATCTCTCCGTAGACCCTTATGAGAAGGTCAACCTTGCCGAAAAGCATCCCGAGATTTGCACCCGCCTGCACAAGGCATACAAGGACCTCAAGACAGAGATCAAACAAAACGCGCGCCCTAGAGGCGAATAAAACAAAGCTCCTCCGAATATGATGAAACAAACAATGAATCGAGTCGTCACCTTGCTGGCTACCGGAATGCTACTGCCGTCAGCGGTGATGGCGGAGAAAATAGAACGTCCGACTCAGCCAAATGTCGTCCTGATCGTAGTCGATGACCTGGGGTGGCAGGATGTGAAGTGCTACGACATTGATGAACCTTCACCCATGGAGACTCCCAACATGGATGCCCTCGCAAAGCGTGGGGTGCTCTTTCGCCAAGCCTATTCACCCGCACCAGTCTGCTCGCCAACAAGAGCGGCCATTCTAAGCGGCATTCACCCAGCTCGTGCGAGATATGTAGGGGTTGCGGGTGGAAATCCACCTCATCCGATTCATCTTACTGGATCACGAATGATCACGCCTTTGGATCGCGGTAGTATCGATCCTCAGATCAACAACATCGCAAAATCCTTGAAAAAAGAGGGTTATACCACCGGGCACTGTGGAAAATGGCATCTCAGTAAGAGTAAGGATAGCCCCTCGCAGCCGACCAAAGTGGGTTTTGACTGGAGCCGGGAAAATAAGGGGATCATGGAAAAGATGACCCCGCACCGGATGACAGGATTCGCAACTCGTGAAGAAAATGATCCTTATCGCCTCGACGAAAACGGCTTCCCCCGCCACGAGACCAGCGAGAATGCGCTGACCTTTGTGCGTGAGAATCAAGAGAAGCCCTTTTTCCTCTATTACGGCACTTTTATGGTTCACACCCCTATCCACACGCGGAGCAAGGAGCTACTCGATAAATATGTTCAGAAGCTAGACCTTGAACTCCCTAAGAACCCACAGGAATGGACGCAAGAGGGACAAACCAACCCCTTCTATTGTGCGATGGTTGAGCAAGTGGATTATTACCTAGGTCAGCTATTCACCTACCTCAACGAAACCGACGATCCTCGCTGGCCAGGGCACAAGCTCAGCGAAAATACTTACATCATTCTCACTTCCGACAATGGAGGAATGGAAGGGATTCCCACCGAGAGAATCGCCGACAACGCCCCACTCGACGAGGGCAAGATCCACCTGCAAGAAGGGGGAGTCCGTGTGCCGCTCATCATCACAGGACCGGGTATCGAGGCAGATACGCAGTCTGAAGTGATGGTAAACGGGCTGGATTTTTACCCGACCATTCTATCGCTCGTTAATGCTGAGAAAGAGGCTAGTCAGAAGTTCGACGGCTGCGATTTATCGGCTCTACTCAAGCAAGACCCCACCGACCCCAGTCTTGTGACAGATGCGAGTGATCAGACGCGTGACACCTTGATGTGGCACTTCCCAAGTAGTGTGTGGATGGAAAGCTCCATCCGGGTGGGCGACTACAAACTCATGCGTAACTACGATCATCTAGGCGGCTTGAATAGCCGTTGGACACGCAAGAAAGCGCCCCAGCTGGAACTCTATCGACTCTACAACTCAGATAATGGTAAACCCGTTCGAGTGGACATTGAGGAAAAGAATGACCTCGTGGAATCAATGCCACAAAAAGCACGAGAACTTGACCAACGTCTCACCGAAATGCTCACGGAAATGAACGCGACTTATCCGAAGTTTAATCCGCATTGCTCTGCCAAACTCCCCCACAAAAATAAGGTGCCCAGCATCGTCAATCACCAACATCAGGGGCATAAAGTAGTGGCTACCTATGAGGAGCACGGTGCAAAAGTCGTGAGCGCGGAAATCATCTATACCACCGAGGGAAAAAACCCACGTGCTGAATGGTTTGGTCAGTCAGCTCAACTGCAACCAAATCATAAAATCACCGCGACTCTACCACCTGAGGCTACGCATTATTTCATCTACCTTACGGATGAAAATAACTTCCTCCTCAGCTACCCAAGCTTTCCAGAAATGAAAAAGCAGGGGGAAGCAACGAAGCCAAAAAAATTCAGCTTCTCTGACGCAGCTCTTAAATTAAAGTAAATATGCATATGAAAAAAATTATCATCTTAGTAACCACCCTTCTCCTGACGCCTCTGCTACAGGCAAAGAAACCGAACATCGTCCTGATCATGGCAGATGACCTTGGCTATGAGGGCATCAGCGCCAACGGAGGAACCTCCTACCAAACGCCTGTGCTGGACAGCCTGGCCAAGACAGGCATGCGCTTCGAGCACTGCTATTCTCAGCCTCTCTGCACCCCCTCGAGAGTACAGATCATGACAGGCATCTACAATGTGCGCAACTACGTGGGCTTCGGTCGCCTTGATCGCAAGCAAACCACCTTCGCCCATCTACTCAAAAAAGCTGGTTATGCCACCTGCATCGCCGGCAAGTGGCAGCTTGGAAGGGACAAGGATTCCCCCCAGCACTTCGGCTTCGATCAGTCCTGCCTGTGGCAGCACACCCGCGGTGGTCGCTCCATGAAGGACGACATCAAATACGACCGCCGCTTCGTCAATCCGTTGTTTGAAATCAATGGTGAGGAGAAAGACTTTACCGATGGCGAATATGGCCCACAGGTTTGCGCGGACTTTGTTTGCGACTTTATTGAAAAGAATAAAGAGAAACCCTTTCTCGTCTACTACCCGATGATTCTCACCCACTGCCCCTTTGACCCCACGCCGGACTCCAGTGACTGGGACCCCAAGCGGCTTGGCTCAACCAGCTACAAGGGTGACCGCAGAGATCACCAACGGCTCTTCGGTGACATGCTGACCTACGCCGACAAGATCGTTGGCCAGATTGTATCCCAACTGGAGAAGTCCGGGGTGCGGGACAACACCCTGATTATCTTCACCGGTGACAACGGCACGGACACGCCCATTGTCAGCTCCTGGAACGAAACCACCGTCAAAGGCGGCAAGGGCAAGATGACGGATGCCGGAACCCGCGTGCCGCTGATCGCTCACTGGCCGGGAGTAATCAACACGGGCAAGGTATCCAAGGACCTCGTCGACTTCAGCGACTTCCTGCCAACACTTTGTGAGCTTACAGGCAGTGAAGTGCCGACCGAACTCGCAATCGACGGCCGCAGTTTCCTACCCCTGTTAAAAGGCGGGGATTATCAGCCTCGGGAATGGGTCTACTGCTGGTATTCAAGAAACGGCAAAACCAATATCCAGCAATGGGCACGCAACCAGCGCTACAAGCTCTACCCCAGTGGAGAGCTCTATGACATCAGCCAGGACATGCTGGAAAAAACTCCGCTAAGCGAGCTCACACCCGAGGCACAACAAGCCCGCGCTACCCTTCAAGGAGTTCTGGATCAATTCAAAGATGCCCGCCCGGCTCCAAAAGAGAAAAAGAAAAGGAAGTGAAGTAATCCTAGTTAGAAAAATTAACATTAAACATATGAACACAAAAAATACCTTCATAGCCACCTTCCTCTTAATCAGTGCAATGGCAGTCTCTCTGGCTGCCCCTCTTGCCGCCCAGGAGCAAGAGACCACCCGCAAGAAAAAGAAGAAGGCTGGGAAGAAGATGCGGAAGAAGGGTGACAAGGGTGCCCCGACTGACAAGGCGTTCCGCGACTCGAAGAAGACTGCGAGGAAGAAGTGACTCCGGCCAGCGAAATGATCTGCCCTCGCTGTGACAAGCCTTGGAAAGACTGCCGGTGCCTGTCTTGCTGAAAGGATTCTAATGGCAAAGAAGAAAGGTGCGATGAAGGGCTGCGGTATCCGTAATGGGTGCAAGTCCAAGAGCGGTGGTCTGACTGCTAAGGGCCGTCGCCGCATCAACGCCCGAACTGGTTCTAACTTGAAGCCGCCTCAGCCGGGCGGTGGATCTCGCAAGAAGTCTTACTGTGCCCGATCGGCGGGACAGATGAAGAAGTTCCCCAAG
>ENA-UOYH01000088-UOYH01000088.1-marine-metagenome-genome-assembly--contig:-NODE-88-length-40903-cov-4.622177_pt1 | contig 40903 bp, 30 predicted proteins | sample MGYA00238175_ERZ767261 | MGnify/ENA primary metagenome ERZ767261 (study PRJEB28946, sample SAMN06267185) | marine metagenome | isolation source: Columbia River Estuary | place: USA:Columbia River Estuary...
TCTTAACAGCGCTCTACGGTGGTCTTATATCTGCTTTAGGATTTGCTGTTTCCTATAATTCTGTAAAAAATGAGATTAAACCTGTTAAAAAGCGTTACATAATTATAGCCGCTATTACTATAACTATATTAGTGATCATCTCTATAGGTGTTGATCAATTGTCCTATTTTTACGACTCTTCGATAATCTTGCTTTATCTAGTCTTTATATTTTCATTTTTAATTTTTAGTAAAAGCAAAAAGCACTTTACGATTGTTATCTCAGACGCAGCCTTATTTACATCAATAATCATCATCATAGTAAGCCTAATTTCTTGGTTTGGACAAACATCACTTGATGCCGAGGACAGCGCCGTAGTTACTGGTCCAATAGTTTTTGCTTCGCTCGGAGTAATGTACGGAGCATTGATATATTTATTTGTTTATATCAATAAGACGTTTAACTATTGACTTTGTTACATAATTACGTTTCGATACCTTCAAATATTTGAGTGTATTATAATAATAAAAGCTCAAAAGTTGCAAATTTTAAATTTGCAACTTTTGAGCTTTTAAAAACTTCTTAATGCAATTTTCTTCATTCTTTACAAAATAAATCGAATTGACAGTTTAAGAGACAAAGCTATTACACTTTGTCTCTTTGTAAGAAAAACTTACATTTTATCACCAAAGAAAATAGCATTCATTAATAACTTATTTGTTCCATACCAAAAAGCTCTAAAATTAGTATTATCTGTAAAATAAAGTACATTTCCACGCCCAAGTTTTGCTTTTTTAAAGGGGACCGTATTTTTTAATAACTCCAGATTTGGCAAAGAAATATAACCGCTAAGCAGAGGGCTAGCAGTATATTTTATAGGGTTATTATAGCTGTTTTTATCTGCCTCTATAAATAGTGTGGTATTTCTAAAAACAGGAAGACTTTTGTTTTTGTATCCAAATGCAATAGGGTGGGAGCGGTCTAGGGTTGTTTGGAAAATAGCTCCTCCAATATATTGTGCACCGTTGTAGTTTGATCGTTGTTCAAAACTTATATCAGTGGCAGTGGTTTTATTGCTTTTAAATGTCATTTTCATGAATTCATTTTTTTCTAGCCACTTACCAGCACTTTTATAGCCAATAAGTGTCCCGCCGTTTTGAACCCATGTTTTTAATTTTTTAGCAGCATCCTTGTTTAAAGCATTGCCTCTAGTGGCTGGCATTATTATATCTGTATACTTGCTAATATCAACTCTTCCAAAGTTTTTTGTGTCTAGTTTTGTGATATGCATGTCATAACGCTGGTCAAACAAGTGCCATATTTCTCCAGCATCATAAGGGTTAATGCCATCACCAACTAGCATGGCCACCTTTGGAAGCTTTAGAGCTTTGAATTGATTGCTTCCTAGATTTATTTTTTGAGTTTGTCCAGAATTTGCAGGGTCTATAGTAACTCCTGTTTGTGCAACTATTTCCTCAACAGCCTTTGCGATATCTTTTGACGAAAGATCTTGATTTTGAACAGGAATTAATATAGTTCCGTAGTCATACTCCTTGTTTTGACTGGTAAAGGGAGTCATACCTACTTTGGCCCGTATTCCTTTTTTTAAAAGCATGTTGAGGGCTTTGGGCGTATAGTAATCATGCCATTGCATTAGATAGCCATACTCAGAGTATTTTGGAGCATTCGCAGCTGGTTTTGTTAAGGTTGTTATTTTCTCTCCCACCTTATCAGTAGGTATGTCTTGATTATAATCTAGATTAAACGCTAGTGGGAGTGTCCAAGCGCTAACATCATAAAATAAACTGTCTTTAAATTTGGTTCTTTTTTCAAACATGGCATTTATAAGCCTGTGCTGTCTTTGATTTTTTGGCACTGCATAACTACTCTCTTTTGTGTAGTGTTTCCCATTTGAGGTGAAATCATTGGCTATTTTATGTACCTGGATGTTTTGGCGCATTAGTATTTCGGCTAGATGATAGGCTTTAGAGGGGTCTTTTTCATCTCCAAATACAATAGCGTCAGCCTTTGCAGCTTCTTTGAAAGCTTGCTGGTAAAACTCTTGTTGGTAGGATAGTATTTTTTGACGCATAGCAACGGCTGCCTCTAGAGTTGAGAGTGCTGCTGTAAATTGATTGCGAATAGTAAAGGGGAAGGTTAAGATGCCATTCACGCTTTCTTGTGCATGGCCTCTGGAGGATGCCTGTTCAAACAATATACCGATACTTCCATTGATATCTGGAAAGGTGGATCCTTTTCCGTAATAAAAGTCATCAAAACTTTCTTTAGAGTAATAAAAGCTGCCAATTTTGTCAAAAGCAGTTGCGTGATAGCTGCCAATTTCTCCTGTTAAGTCTTGATTTTGTTGAGGTGTTAATGGATGTGTTCTCGATGGAATACCGGGCTGAAAAAAGAAACTAGAATTGGTTCCCATCTCGTGGTGGTCTGTCAAAATATTAGGCATCCATTTATGAAACGTCGCAATACGGGCTCGGCTTTCAGGTAATTGTACTGGCAGCCAATCTCGATTCATGTCAAACCAATAATGATTGGTGCGCCCACCTGGCCATACCTCATCATATTCTCTGTCATTAGGGTCTGGATTGATGTTTTTACTTTTATTGGTGTTGGCCCAATATGCAAAGCGCTGTAGCCCATCTGGGTTGTAAGATGGATCAAATAAGATAACGGTGTTATTAAGTAGTGTGTCTATAGCTGGTCCTTGTGCTGCGGCTAGATAATAGGCTACTGCCAGCGCTGCGTTTGATCCGCTAGGTTCATTTCCGTGGATAGAAAAACCTTGTTGAACAACAATAGGCATCTCATTGATATTTGTAGTGCTAGGTTCTTTTTGAGTTAACTCAAGATGCTGTTGCCTAATGGTTTCAATGTTTGCATGGTTGTTGGCAGAGGTGATGGTTAGCAGCAGTAGCGGCCTTCCTTCAAAGGTAGCGCCTCTGTTTTCAATGGTGATTCTATCACTACTGCTTGCCAGAGTGTACATGTATTGTACCAGCTTGTCATGGGTGATGTGCCAGTCTCCAACTTGATGGCCTATACTGCTTTTGGGAGTTGGAATATTTGGATTATAGCTAACATCTGTAGGGAGGTAATAATCAAGATTTACGCTATAGTCTTGTGCTATATTCTTTGAGATTCCTAGTAATAGTACTACTGCTAAAAGGGTATATTTTTTCATTGGTGTTTCTATTTCATTACCTAGTAAAAATACAAAATCGCCAACATTTAGAGCCTATAAAAAAGAGGATAAAAAAAACCGACCTTAAATGCTGGGTCGGTTTTTTATTTATAAATAGTTATTTAATGTTTATATATCATCAAAGTCTAAATCTGTAAAGTTTGTTTTTGTAGGTTGATCTTCGCTAGTGTTTGTGTCTTCAGATATTTGGGCGGGTTTGTCTTCTTGTTTTGTGTAGTCACTGCGGTGACGCTCACTAATTACTTCTTCCCCTTTTTCTTTGATAACATAATCTATCATTTGTTCAAGGTTTTCTTTAAACTCATGAAAGTCTTCCTTGTATAGATAAATCTTGTGTTTTTTATAATGAAAAGAACCATCATCATTAGTGAATTTTTTACTCTCTGTAATGGTTAGGTAATAGTCACCAGCTTTTGTGGCTCTTACGTCAAAAAAATAAGTGCGTCTTCCAGCACGCATTACCTTGCTAAATATTTCTTCTTGCTCCATCGAATATTTCTCGCCCATAATTATAAAAATTTCTGATATTTATTTCTACTCAAAAATCATAAAAAAAAATAAAAGCCGCAACTTAAAGTTAGATTTCTTTTTCGGTGCGCTGTTTTAAGTATAATTCTTTGTAGTAACCAGGTGTGTTTACCAATTCATTGTGAGTTCCTTGCTGTATAACGCGACCCTCTTCTAAAATTATGATTTTATCGGCATTTTTGGCAGAAGAGACTCTATGACTAACAATAACAGTAGTTTTATTTTGAGAAATACGATGTAAATTGCTGAGTATTTCTTCTTCTGTTTCTGTGTCTACTGCAGATAGGCAGTCATCAAACAATAAAATAGCAGGATCTTTTATAAGGGCTCTGGCTATAGACACTCGCTGTTTTTGCCCACCACTTAAAGTGATACCTCGTTCTCCTAATATAGTTTGATAGCCTTTTGTAAATCCTGTAATATTTTTGTGCACGGCCGCTAAGGTTGCTGCTGCGATTACTTGTTGATCTGTAGCGTCTTGTTTTCCGAATTTTATATTCTCGCTAATACTCTCGCTAAATAAAAAAGCATCTTGAGGTACAAAGCCAATACTACTGCGCAAACTTTGTAAATTAAGATCTTTGATTGGGGTATTGTCTATAAAAAGTGTTTGAGGAGCGGTATCGTACAAACGCGCAATGAGTTCTAAAATGGTCGATTTTCCAGATCCGGTATTACCTAAAATGGCAATAGTTTCTCCGGGCTGTACGGTAAAAGAAATGTTTTTTAATGCCTGAATGTTTGTGTCATCATAGGTAAAACTTACGCTTTTAAAAGCAATGCTACCTTTTATGGGTGTTGCTATTTTTGATGTGTTAACAATTGCAGGTTCTGTTTTTAGAAACTCATTGATTCTTTTTTGAGAAGCCTCAGCCTGTTGTATCATAGAGGTAACCCATCCTACAATTGCTACGGGCCAAGTAAGCATATTTACATAAATTAAAAAAGATACAATGGTTCCAAAATCTTGAATTTCGCCACTAATAAATTTAGAACCTCCTATGTAGATAACTAGAATGTTGCTCGCCCCAATTAAAAGCATCATTAGAGGAAAAAATAAAGCTTGAACTTTTGTTAAATCTATGTTTTTTTCTTTGCTTGCTTGAGAAAGACTCTCAAATTCTTGCGTTGTGCTGGGCTCAATGCCATAGGCTTTAATCACACCAATACCACTAAAACTCTCTTGTGTAAATGTGGTAAGTTTAGATAGGTATTCTTGCACCACAGTAGAGCGCTTATGAATGGCAATACTAAGTCTGTAAATCATTATAGACAACACAGGCAAAGGAGCTATTGCATAAAGGGTGAGCTCCGGGTCAGAGAGAAACATATAGCTAATAACAACCACAAAAAGTGTAATGGTTGATGTACTATACATAATGGCAGGACCAATATACATACGTACCTTACCAACATCTTCGCTTATGCGGTTCATTAAATCTCCGGTACGGTTTTGTTTGTAAAAGCCTAAAGACAGTTTTTGGTAGTGCTGGTATACTTCGTTTTTTAAATCAAACTCTACTTTTCTGGAAACCACAATAATGGTTTGGCGCATCACAAAAGTAAATACTGCCGCCAATAGTGTTGCTCCTAGTAATAAAATAATATTTATAAGTAATTCTTTTTCTACAGTTGCAATATCTGTAATTTTGCCATTAATCTTTTGCTCTACGATAGTTATAGAGTCTCCAACTTTCATTGGTATTGCCAATTTGAAAACAGCAGCAATAACTGTAGTAACAAGACCTAGTAATAATCTGCCTCTATATTTGTGTAGGTACTTATTTAGGTACTGTAGTTCTTTCATGCAGCGGAAGAGGATTTATTAACAAATTCGCATTTTAGGCTTAATGTCTTTGATATATGAACAGTAATATAGTATTTTCGCGTACCCTTTTTAAGGATTTGAAAAAATAAAACCTATGAAAACAGAAGTTGTTTCTACTAAAGATATAAAAAATCTGGGTCCAGTTTTTGGCCAATTATCTTTTCAAGATCATGAGCAAATTGTTTTTTGCAATGACAAAGATACAGGATTAAAAGCAATAATTGGCATTCATGACACGACCCTAGGACCTGCTCTTGGAGGTACTAGAATGTGGCAATACAACAATGAACAAGATGCTCTAAATGATGTGTTGCGTCTCTCTAGAGGGATGTCTTTCAAATCTGCAATTACAGGGTTGAACCTAGGTGGCGGAAAAGCTGTTATTATTGGAGATGCCAAAACACAGAAGACACCAGAACTTATGTTAAAGTTTGGTGAATTTGTTCATAGCCTAGGAGGTAGATACATAACGGCAGAAGATGTTGGAATGGCCACCAGTGATATGGATTTAGTAAGAACAGTAACACCTTTTGTAACTGGTATTAGTGAAGAGAAGGGTGGCGCCGGAAATCCATCACCAATAACTGCATATGGAACCTTCATGGGTATGAAAGCTTCTGCAAAGTATGCCTTTGGTACTGATGATCTTGAAAATAAAGTAGTATACGTTCAAGGAATTGGAAATGTTGGTGAAGCCCTTGTAGAACACCTAAGTAATGAAGGAGCCAAAGTATTTATTAGTGATATCAATCAGGCACGTCTAGAGCAGGTAAGAGATAAGTACAGTGTAGAGATTTACACAGGTTCTAATCTATACACCGAGCAGATGGACATCTATGCACCTTGCGCCTTAGGAGCTACTTTAAATGATACTACAATTGGTCAATTAAAGGCCAAGGTAATTGCCGGGGCTGCAAACAATCAATTGGCAGATGAGAATAAGCATGCTGTGTCACTTAGAGAAAAAGGGATTGTGTATGCGCCAGATTTTTTAATTAATGCTGGCGGTATCATTAATGTATACGCAGAACTTGAAAACTACGGTAAACAAGAGATTATTCGCAAAACAGAAAATATATATACCACAACCCTAGAGATTTTAAATAAGGCTGAACTTGAGGATATTACAACTCATCAGGCTGCATTAAATATTGCACAAGCAAGAATTGATGCAAGAAAAGCAGAAAAAGCCTAATCAGTTTTTTTAAAGTATTATCTTTGCTCTGCACTATTTAAGGTAGTGTAGTTTACTACTATTTCTGGTTACAGAAATTTTAATATCAATAATTTTTTAAGTTCTTTCATACTATGCTAACACGAAGACACATACGGGTAAAGGTTTTGCAATCTATATATGCACTACGCCAGAGTAATAACCCAGATCTTGAAAAGCAAGAGAAGTTTTTGTTTTATAGCATAGACCAAATGTTAGATTTGTACGCTTTGTCATTACAACTTCTTGTTGAAATGAGAAAAGCGGATAGAAAATTCTTGGTAACTTCTCAGCAAAAACATTTAGCAACCAGTGAAGAAAAGAATTTTAGTACTACCTTTTTAGATAATAAGGTGTTAGATTTAATTGAGCAAAATGAAGATTTATCAAACTACATTGAAAATAAAAAACTCAACTATTGGGATCTAGATGGTGAGTATGTAACTATACTACTCAAAGATTTAAGAGCAAAAGGATTTTACAAAGAGTATATCCAAAAACAAAGCACTAGTTTTAAAGAAGATCAAGATTTTTTGGTAAGTCTTTTCAAAAAAGTGATTGCTCCTAGTGATAAATATTACGAATATATCGAGGATAAAAGACTTACCTGGATAGATGACTTCCCTATAGTTAATACTGCCTTAGCAAAGGTGTTAGCGAAAATTTCAGAAAAAAACGTTAGCACTCTGCTTTTGCCTGAATTGTATAAAAACCAGGATGACAAACAATACGCCAAGCAGTTGTTTACTAAAGTTGTTCTCAACGATGAAACGTTAAGCCAAGAGATTGAGGGTAAAACCCCTAATTGGGATAAAGAACGTATTGCAGAAATGGATATGATTATCTTAAAAATGGGTATTGCTGAGTTTTTACATTTCCCGTCTATTCCAGTTCGTGCCACTATTAACGAGTATTTAGAAATTGCTAAGGAGTACTCAACTCCTAAGAGCAGCATTTTTATTAATGGAATTTTAGATAAGCTAGTCAAAGAATTTGAGACTTCTAAAAAGTTGAATAAAATTGGGCGTGGACTTCGATAGTCTATAAAAAATACTTAATTTAGCCGCACTTAAAAATCTTTAATTATTTATACTATGAAAAATTCAATTTTAGCAATAGCTGTAATCGCATTATTTGCATTTACATCTTGCAAGAAAAACGCTGCAGATAGCGTAGTTGAGACTAATGTTACTCAAGCAGCAGATCGTGATTCTAAAACTGGTGAATTTCCAGTTATGACATTTGATGAAAAGCAATTTGACTTTGGTGAGATTACTCAAGGTACTGCAGTAGAGCATATCTTTACCTACACAAACACTGGAAAAAGCAACCTAGTTGTTGTAAACGCAAAAAGTAGTTGTGGTTGTACAGTACCAACTTTCACAAAAGAACCAGTTGCTCCAGGAGAATCAGGTGAGATGTTAGTGAAATTTAATGGTAGTGGAAAAAACCAAGTTAGCAAAACCATAACCATTACTGCAAATACACAAGCAGGAAAAGAAACACTTATGATTAAAGCTTTTGTAAACCCTAGAGAGGGAGCAGCAGCTGTACCAGGTGTTTCAAAATAATATAAAATAGATAGATTATTATGGGAGACATAAGTCAAATGTTACCTTTACTTTTGTTATTTGTTGTGATGTATTTCTTTTTAATACGTCCGGGATTACAAAAACAAAAGAAAGAAAAAAAGTACCTAGAAGCACTTAAAGCTGGTGATAAAGTTGTCACTAAAAGTGGACTACACGGTAAGTTACTTAGTCTTAATGATGACGGTACATGCGTGATTGAAACCGGTGCAGGTAAAATGAAATTTGAAATTTCTTCTATCTCTATGGAGATTAGTGCAAAAGTAAATACTACTGTAGCTAAGAAATAATTATCAATATTTATTCTATTAAAAAACCTCTAGTTTGTACTAGAGGTTTTTTTATGCGAATTCATTTTTTGATATACTATTGTTTTTCTTCTCCAACCAGTTGGGCAATGTTAATAATTACTTCAATGGCCTTTTGTATACTCTCTACAGGTACATATTCAAACCTTCCATGGAAATTGTGTCCTCCCGCAAATATATTTGGACAAGGCAAGCCTTTAAAGCTAAGTTGAGAGCCATCTGTTCCTCCACGAATTGGCTTTATTAGAGGTTTTATGCCAGCTTGTTCCATTGCTTTTTGAGCGATGTCTACAATGTGCATTACGGGCTCTATTTTTTCGCGCATGTTAAAATATTGATCTTTAATCTCAACAGACACACACGGCTGTCCTAATTGTGAGTTTAATTCATCGGCGAGCTTGAGCATCATTTCTTTTCTAGCTTCAAAATGTTCTTTATCATGGTCTCTTATGATATACTGTAATTGTGTGCTGTCTACCTCTCCCGTAACGCTGTAAAGATGGAAGAACCCTTGTCTATCTTGGGTGTGTTCTGGTGTTTCAAGTCTTGGGAGAGAATTGATGTAGTCTGTAGCTATGTACATACTATTTACCATTTTTCCTTTTGCATATCCTGGATGTACTATTTTTCCTTTTATAGAAACTAAAGCGCCGGCGGCATTAAAATTTTCATATTCTAATTCTCCAACCTGGCTTCCATCCATGGTGTAGGCCCAATCTGCTCCAAATTTTTCGACATCAAATTTATGGGCACCACGACCAATTTCTTCATCTGGAGTAAATCCCACCCGAATTTTTCCATGTTTTATCTCTGGGTGTTGCACCAGATATTCCATGGCGCTAACTATTTCAGTAATACCAGCTTTGTCATCTGCTCCTAATAAGGTAGTCCCGTCTGTGGTAATAAGAGTTTGTCCTTTATATAATAATAGATCCTCAAAATAGGAGGGAGATAGAATGATGTTTTGCGCCTTATTTAAAACAATATCTTTTCCATCATAATTTTCTATGATTTGTGGCTTCACATCCTTTCCCGTAAAATCTGGAGTGGTGTCAAAATGTGATATAAATCCAATAGTTGGTACTTCATGTGGCACATTACTTGGCAATGTGGCCATGATGTATGCATTTTCATCTATGGTAACATCCTGTAAACCGATATGTTTTAGTTCTTCAACTAAAGCATTGGCAAGATCCCATTGTTTGGCAGTACTGGGAGTGGTGTCACTGGTTGGATCACTTTCTGTGTCTACTGTAACGTAACTTATAAACCTATCTATTAGGTGCTTTTTATCTATCATAATATGCGGCGTTTGTTCTTGAAATTTCTTAAAAAAATCGCTTGTTAAAAATAAACATATTCACCATAACTAGTATTGACTTTATACCTTATTTTTGTAGTAAGATTTTTCGCTATGTATAAAACTCTCTTACGTCCTTTGCTTTTTAGTTTTGATCCAGAAAAGGTACACTACTTTACTTTTTCTTTGATTAAGTTGGCACACCTTATTGGCCTTGGAGGGTTGTTTAGAAGTCTTTACCAAATTAAACATCCTGCATTAGAGAGAGAATTGTTTGGGCTGAAATTTTCAAATCCAGTAGGACTTGCGGCTGGATTTGATAAAAATGCTGTCTTGTATAATGAGCTAGCAAATTTTGGTTTTGGTTTTATAGAAATTGGCACTACCACACCTTTAGGCCAAGAAGGAAATCCTAAAAAGAGATTGTTTCGTCTCAAAGATGATAAAGGCATTATTAACAGAATGGGCTTTAATAATAAAGGTCTAGATAAAGCGATAACTGAGCTTAAAAAAAACAAAGGGAAGCTTATAATAGGAGGTAACATAGGTAAAAACACCCAAACACTTCCAGAGCACTATACCCAAGATTACCTTACCTGCTTTAATGCGCTCCACCCGTATGTAGATTACTTTGTTTTGAATGTAAGTTGTCCAAATGTGGGAAGCCATGCCAAATTAAATGACAAAGCTTATCTAGAAGAATTAATAGGGGCAGTACAACAGGCAAATAACAAATTTGCAGCTAAAAAACCAATTTTATTAAAAATAGCCCCAGATTTAAATACCACACAGTTAGATGAAATTGTGACACTTGTCTTGCAAACTAAACTCGATGGAGTTATTGCAAGTAATACCTCTACAAATAGAGAGGGACTTTCTCTCTCTCAAGAAGAATTACAACAAATTGGTAATGGAGGCTTGAGTGGCCAACCAATTAAAGACAGAAGTACAGCAGTTATAAAACACTTGTCCTCACAAAGTAACAAAGCATTTCCAATTATTGGAGTAGGAGGGATACATAGTCCAGAAGATGCTTTAGAAAAAATAAATGCAGGTGCAGATTTACTGCAGATTTACACAGGTTTTATCTATGAAGGGCCTCGTCTAATAAAAAACATCAATAAGGCTATTATTTCTCAAACCGCATAACAAAAAAAAATGTTAGAAACCCTTCTTTCGTTTGTTGTTGCTACCTGTCTTTTAGCGTTAAGCCCAGGGCCAGATAATATGTATGTGTTAACCCAGTCTTTAGTTAATGGAAGTAAAAGCGCTCTAGCCACAACAGCAGGGTTGATAAGCGGCTGTATTGTTCATACTACTTTGCTGGCTTTTGGAATTTCTGCAGTTATTACAACAAACCCATCTCTTTTTTTTGGCATAAAAGTGCTAGGAGCATTGTATTTGTTATACCTCGCCTATGCTGTTTTTAAGAATGATGTAACCCTTGAGTTTTCAGAAAATGCACCAAAGAAGAGCTACGGTCAATTATTTAAACAAGGGGTAATCATGAATCTATTGAACCCTAAGGTAATGCTTTTTTTTCTTGCCTTATTCCCTCAATTTTTATGGGAGCCACAAACAAATACTGTGCGCCAATTTTATATTCTAGGGGTTACTTTTATGGTGGTAAGTTTTATTGTTTTTGCAACAATTGCTTTGTTGGCAGGAAGTGTTTCTTCTTTTTTAAATAAAAACAAGCACACTGGAGTCGTTTTAAAGTGGTTGCAGATTTTGGTATTTTTAGCAATTGCAGCTTTTATACTAGTACCGTAATATTACTGTGCCAATCCAAACTGGTTTACAACAAGAGTGCATTTTGAGCTGCATGAAATATCTATAGGCGCTGCCCACTGTGTTCCTTGTATTTGTTGGAGTGTGATTCCTGAATTGGTTTTTTGAACCTCAAATAAAAATGCGGAGCTGTCAGCGGCTTTTTTATTGTTTTCAACACCATTTTCCCCTACTATAGTGCTATTGTCTTGTACTGTGATTTTTTTCCAATCACACCCACCATTACATGCTAGGGTAGTATTGTTACCATCTATTTCAATAGTTATCGAAAAACTAGTAGCTGTATTTGCACTTAATTGAGCCGTCACTTGAGATGGTAGGGCGCATAAAGCAACAAAAAACAATAATAAAAGGGTAGGTTTTACAAGGGTTTTCATAGTATTTTTCTTTTGGTAAATATAATTAAAAAATGATAACTAAAATTTCTAGCAAAAAGTAATACCTCACTTTTGGTTATCTACACTTTTTACTTTTATCTTTACGAAGATGCAAGACGTAAAACTTATAGAATGTCCAAGAGATGCCATGCAAGGTATTAAAGACTGGATACCCACCCACAAAAAAGTTGAGTACATTCAATCTCTATTGGCTTGCGGCTTTGATACCATTGATTTTGGTAGTTTTGTATCTCCAAAAGCCATTCCGCAAATGGTAGATACTACCAAGGTTTTATCTGGGCTAGATCTTTCTTCTACGACCACAAAATTACTGGCAATTGTGGCTAATGTAAGAGGAGCTCAAGCTGCTGTAGCACATCCAGAAATCACGTATTTAGGCTATCCATTTTCTATTTCAGAGAATTTCCAGATGCGTAATACCCACAAAACTATTGCACAATCTATAGCTACTCTTTCAGAAATTTTAGCCCTTGCTGCTGCTTCAAACAAACAAGTGGTGACCTATCTTTCTATGGGTTTTGGAAATCCTTATGGAGATCCTTGGAATGTTGACATTGTAGGTCAGTGGGCTCAAAAGCTATCCCAGATGGGAGTTACTATTTTATCATTAAGTGATACGGTAGGGACCTCAACTCCAGAGAGTATTTCTTATTTGTTTTCAAATTTAATTCCTACATATCCCAATATTGAGTTTGGAGCGCACCTACATACAACGCCAAGCGCCTGGCATGAAAAGGTTGATGCTGCTTATAAAGCAGGTTGCAGAAGATTTGATGGTGCCATTCAAGGCTTTGGCGGTTGCCCAATGGCTAAAGATGAGCTCACTGGAAATATGCCCACAGAAAAAATGTTAAGCTACTTTACCTCTCAAAAGGCGAAAACCAATATACGCACCATGAGTTTTGAAAGTGCCCACAATAAAGCAAGTGATATATTTAACAAGTATCATTAAAACCAAAAGTACCACATGAAAAATACTACATTCTTACATATATTTAAATCGAGTTCTGCTATACACAAATATATCTATGGTGTGTTTTTTGTGTGTGGTCTTTTTTCTTTTGTAGTAACTAGTTGTAAAAAGACAAAGGTTTCACAGCTCCAAAAACAAAACACTGTTACCATAAAGCTCATACAGGTTAATGATGTTTATGAAATTGCGCCTCTGGGTGGCGGCAAATATGGAGGTATGGCAAGGGTTGCTCATATTAGCGATTCTATAAAAAGACAATTTCCAAATAGTTATCTGGTAATGGCGGGAGATTTTTTAAATCCCTCGCTTCTTGGCACTCTTAAAGTGGATGGTCAACGAGTAAAAGGACGCCAAATGATTGAAGTGATGAATGCCATGGATTTTGATCTAGCCACTTTTGGAAACCACGAGTTTGATATCAAAGAAAAGGAGCTGCAGCAGCGCCTTAACGAAAGTGATTTTAATTGGGTATCTGCCAATGTGTTTCAAAAAAATGGAGAGTCACTTGATGTATTCCATACCATTAAAAAGGGTGATAGTATCGCAATTCCAGAGACCCTATATTATGATCTTAACGCCAATGACACCTCTAAAGTTCGTATTGGTTTTTTTGGTGTTACCATAGATTCTAACCCAAAAGATTTTGTGTATTACAGTGATTATTTGACTGCTGCTAAAGCATCTGTACAAACACTCCAAACAAAAGGGAGTGACATTGTAATTGGTTTAACACATTTGGAACTAGAGCAGGATATTATGGTTGCTGATGAGGTAGCAAATATTGATTTTATAATGGGAGGACATGAACATTTTAATATGTTGGTACCCACAAAAGGGGCAACAGTTGCTAAGGCAGATGCCAATGCGAAATCTGTATATGTGCATACCTTAGTCTATGATTTGGTTTCAAAAACATCTGCTATTTCTTCTGAATTAGTTCTTATTACAGACAAGGTGCCTTCCTTACCAAGGGTTCAGAGGGTGGTTGCAAAGTGGGATGCCATTTTAGAGCAAGAAATTAAAACCGTTGTAGATAACCCTAATGAAGTTATTTATAAAGCCGAAGATTTTCTTGACGCAACAGACACTCCCACTAGAAGCATTCAAACCAATTTAGGGGTGCTAATAGCCCAGGCCATGAAAGAGAGTTTTAATACTCCTGTAGATGGTGCACTTGTAAATGGCGGCTCTTTTAGACTAGATGATATTTTGCAAGGAGATATCGTGAGTCTAGATATATTTAGGGTATTGCCCTTTGGTGGAGGTGTTTTAAAAGTAGCACTTACTGGAGCTCTTCTTCTAGAGGTGTTAGATTTTGGACTTGCCAAGGCAGGAACAGGAGCGTATCTGCAGCGTTATGGTTTTAATCAAAAAATGGGAGTTTGGCACATAAACAATAAACCCATTAATGCATCACAAACCTATGATGTAGCTTTTAGTGATTACCTTTTAAAGGGCTTTGACATTCCATTTTTAACACCAGAAAACCCGGGAGTTATATCTGTTTATGAACCCTTAGAGTCTGAGAATGCCTATGACATTCGCAAGGCAGTAATTACATTTCTGAAAACTTTGTAAAACAATTTTTTAAATTACTTTAGAATAATTCTAAATAATATATATTTTTGTTGTAAAAATATATAAACATGAAATATTTAAAATACTTTTCAATACTATTATTACTAACACTAGTCGTAATACAGTTTATCAAACCAGATAAAAACAACGACGGATACCAATCTGTGGCTTTGTTTGAACAAGAGATAGTACCCACCAAAGAAATTGCATCCATTCTCAAAAATAATTGTTACGATTGCCACAGCGATCAAACACATTACCCTTGGTATAGTGAAATTACTCCTATAAATTATTGGTTAGAAGAGCATATTGTAGACGGGAAAAAGCATTTTAACGTCTCTGCCTGGGATACGTACAGTGCTAGAAAAAAAGACCATAAACTTGAAGAACTTATAGAGTATGTAGAGCAGGGTGAGATGCCTTTAGATTCTTATACTTGGTTGCATGGTGATTTATCTACTCAAGACACCGAAACACTATTGCAATGGGCTCAACTTTCACGAATAAAATATCAAAAACAGATGCTTTTGTTAGCTAAATAAGTAATTTAAACCTCTTTTCTTGTAAATATATTTTACTTTAAAATACTGAAAATAAATAGCTTAACTACTTTTCAACAATCCTTATTTAAATTTAGTCTAAATAAACTTGCATAAACTTAAAATCAGTTTTATTTTTGTAGACGAATATCAACAATTTATATTAAGTCTAAATAAGAATAACATGAAAAAAATACTATTACTATCAATTTTTGTTGCATCACTTTTTACATCTTGTACAAGTGATGATGATAATCAATCTGAAAACTTACCTGCTCAAGTTCAGGCTCCTGAAGATTATACTTTTACAAGAAACAATGAGTCTACAGTAAAGTTTACTGGTCAAACTACACGTATTTTTATGGCAGAGGAAATTATTACTGCTTTTAAAAGTGTAGACGATCAAACACAAGAATCACTTCAAGCAATGTTCGCTCACCAAGAAGGTGCAGAAGATTTTTCTGATCCAGAATTAAATGCCTCTAGTAAAAGTGTGCGAAGTAAAACTGCTGCATCTTCAGATTACTTTTCTGCCAATGCAACAGAAGCAACTGAAATTAAAGCAATGTTTGACAACTACATCAGTATTCAAACAACACAAGTTTTTCCAAACTGGAGTATTGTAGCAGCTCCTGGGGTTGCAGGTCAAATTGCTGATGGCTCATCTACACGTTATATCGCAGCAAATGGTCTAGAATATAACCAAGCATTTGCAAAAGGGCTAATAGGTGCTTTTGTAACAGACCAGATTTTAAATAATTACTTAAGCCCATCTGTACTTGATGGTGGTGATAATGTTTCTAACAATGACAGTGATATCACAGATGGAGATAATAACTATACTACCATGGAGCATAAATGGGATGAAGCTTATGGGTATTTATTTGGAGGTGTTCCCGAAGATAGCCAATCTAATCCTCTTCCAACTATTGGTGACAATGATAGTTTTTTAAATAAATATGTGGGAAAAACTAATAGCGACCCAGATTTTAACACTATTGCGCAAGATATTTTTGATGCTTTTAAATTAGGTCGTGCAGCTATTGTTGCAAAAAATTACCAGGTAAGAGATGAGCAAGCAGCAATACTTCAGCAAAAAATATCTCAAATAATAGCAATTCGTGCCATTTACTACTTGCAAACGGGTAAATCATCTATTGAGTCTGAAGATTTTGGAGCTGCATTTCATGATTTGTCTGAGGGATACGGTTTTCTAACAAGCTTGCGTTTTACCAGAGATACTCAAACAGGAACGTCTATTTTCACTAAATCTGACGTAGCTAGTTTTATTTCAGATCTTATGAATGATGGTCCAAATGGATTATGGGATGTTACCCCAGCAACATTGGATGCTATCTCTGAACAAATTGCATCAAGATTTAGTTTTACAGTGGCTCAAGCAGCAAGTTCTAATTAATTGTTAAAGTTTATCAAGCAACTGCTCTTATGTAAATAAAAGCAGTTGCTTTTGATTATTTTTGTAGAAAATTAAATATGAAGAAGAATATTATATACGTTTTATTTTGTTTTTTGGCTTTTATAGGCGCTTGCGGAGAAGATGACACCTCGTTACCAACACCTTCAGATTCTTTTGATCGCAGCGCATTATTAGTAAATTGGGCAGATAATATTATCATTCCGCGGTACGATAACTTTGCTACCTCACTAAGCAATCTAGTTATTTCCTCACAAAGCTTTACAGACTCACCTAACTCCTCTAGTTTAGAAGGAGTTAGAGCATCTTGGTTAACTGCTTACAGTGCCTTTCAAAAGGTATCAATGTTTGAAATTGGTAGGGCAGAAACGTTAAACTATAGAAATAGACTGAATGTTTACCCAACCAATACCAGTGAGATTGAAGGGTATATATTATCCAATTCTTGGGACCTAGCATTACCCTCTACAATAGATTCTCAGGGCTTCCCAGCCTTAGATTATTTGCTTTATGGTTTAGGTACAGATCAGGAAACTCTTCATAAATACACTACAGATGAAAATGCATCGAGCTATAAAATGTATCTGTTGGATTTGGTTACCACTATGCAAACACTTACCAATGAAGTAATCTCTGATTGGGAAAATGGATATAGAGATACCTATATTACAAATACAAGTTCTTCCGCATCAGGAGCTGTAGACCAGACTGTAAATGCATTTTTATTTTATTATGAAAAAGCCCTTCGTGCAGGAAAAGTAGGCATACCAGCAGGTGTTTTCTCTGAAACTTCACTACCACAAAACGTTGAATCTTTTCACAACCAATTTGTTTCAAAATTGTTGTTAACTCAAGCGCTTTCTGCAACAGTAAGCTTTTTTAATGGAGAGGGTGCAACCGCAGATTTCCCATCAAACGGCTTTAGTTTAAATTCGTATTTAGATGCATTAAATACAGAAAAAAATGGAAGCGATTTAAGCACCTTGATTAATAATCAGTTTCAAGTAGCCTTCTCAAAAATTGAATTACTTGATGATAATTTTATTGAGCAAATTACAAACGATAATACAAAAATGCTAGAGGCATACGATGAATTACAACGTAACGTGATTTTAATGAAAGTAGATATGTTACAAGCACTAAGCATTGATGTGAACTATGTTGATGCAGATGGTGATTGATGCATACAAACTACCATACATACATCACAAAACAAACTAGTGCTGCGCCACTGGCCGTATTTCGTGTATTATTCGGTTTTATGATGCTTGCAAGCATTATTCGCTTTTGGAGTTTTGGTTGGATAGAAACCCTATATTTAGAGCCAATTTTTTCTTTTTCATACTATGGTTTTCATTGGCTTCCAAACCCAGGACAGTTTACTTATCTTCTTTTTATAATTTGTGGTGTTTCGGCCTTTTCTGTGGCTATCGGCTATAGATATAGATTAGCAATAGTATTATTTTTCTTAAGTTTCACCTACATAGAGTTACTAGACAAAACAACCTATCTCAACCATTATTACTTTATTAGTTGTTTAAGCTTTTTGCTTATTTTTTTACCTGCGAATTGTTATTATTCAATAGACGCGCTGCTTTATAAAAAAATACGAGCTAATATTATCCCTGCTTGGAACATAAACAGTATTAAATTATTGCTCTGTATTGTTTATTTTTTTGCGGGCCTTGCTAAGCTAAATAGTGATTGGCTTTTAAATGCCATGCCTTTACAAATTTGGTTGCCTTCAAAATATGATATTCCTTTTCTTGGTGATCTTTTGCAACAAAGCTGGATTCATTATGCTTTTAGTTGGGGAGGCGCATTTTACGATTTAGCGATTCCTTTTTTATTGTTATGGAAACCATCTCGGTCAATTGCTTTTGTTCTTGTAGTTATATTTCATGTCCTAACACGTATACTATTTCCCATAGGTATGTTTCCATATATTATGATTGTAAGCGCCCTAATATTTTTTGATGCTACTTTTCATGAGCGCATACTTTCATTTTTCTCCTGGCTTCTCAAAAAAATACGGTTATACAGGGCGGTAAAAGCAAACGATTTGCAAAAAGGAAAGACTACTAAAATTGCCTCTTATGTTGTAGCACTTTTTATTGTAGTTCAGTTACTTTTGCCGTGGAGATATGTATTGTACCCAAAAGAATTATTCTGGACCGAAGAAGGATATCGTTTCTCTTGGCGTGTTATGTTAATGGAAAAAGCAGGATATGCACAATTTATAGTCAAAAACACAAAAACAGGAAGTCAATTTGCTGTAAATAACAGTGATTTTTTAACACCATTTCAAGAAAAACAAATGAGTACACAGCCTGATTTTATTTTAGAATATGCTCATTATTTGGGCGCACATTTTAAGTCTCAGGGGCATCAAAATATAGCAGTGCATGTGGAAAGTTATGTGGCCCTTAATGGTAGGTTAAGTCAACCTTTTATAAATCCAGAGGTTAACTTGCTTGACCTAGAAGATACCTTCACCCATAAAGATTGGATCTTAGAGTTTAATGATACCATTCAAGGCATTTAATTTATGAAGCACGTTAGCTATTATTTAGTTTTATTTTTTTTAATGTTTCATTGTCTTGTGTATGGACAATATACTATTACGGGCCAGGTAATTTCTGAAGAAACTAATACTCCTGTCCCAGATACAGAAGTGTATAACACAACTCTATCTAGTGCTACAGTTACAAACAACTTAGGTGTTTTTACTTTTGAAAATGTTCCAGCGGGCACCTATATATTTGATGCTTTTTCTTTTGAATATAAAGTTGTCCAGACCATTGTTGATATATCAAAAGATACTTCTATAACTATTGTGCTTCCTAGGTTAGGTGAAACTCTTAATGAGGTTGTTATCACGAAACGTAAAGAAAGAATTTTTGCATTACGAAATTTAAGAGATATTGAAGCAACGGCTATTTATGCAGGTAAAAAGAGTGAAGTAGTTGTACTAGATAATCTAACTGCAAATTTAGCAAGTGGAACTGCTAGACAGATTTATGGTCAAGTCGTAGGATTAAACATTTACGATAACAGTGATGCAGGATTACAACTTAATATTGGAGGTCGTGGCCTTGATCCAAATAGAACATCCTCTTTTAATACGCGTCAAAATGGATATGATATATCAGCCGATGTTTTGGGATACCCAGAGAGCTATTATACGCCCCCAGCTGAAGCTATTGAGCAGATAGAAATAGTCCGCGGTGCAGCATCTTTACAATATGGAACTCAATTTGGAGGACTTATCAACTTTAAGTTAAAAATGCCAGACACTTCCAAAAAAATCAGTTTAGTTTCAAGGCAATCTATAGGTAGTAATGATTTGTTTACTAGTTTTAATAGCCTTAGTGGCACCTCTGGGAAGGTTGGTTACTATAGTTATTTTAACTACAAGAAAGGCAATGGTTTTAGACCTAATTCTCAGTTTGATTCTTACAATGCATATGCTCATATAGATTACAGCTTTTCTGAAAAAACAAAAGTATCTTTTGAGTTTAGTTTCTTAGATTATCTAGCTCAGCAACCTGGAGGTATAACAGATGCACAATTCGAGCAACAGCCTAATTTCAGCAATCGAACACGTAATTGGTTTGATATAGATTGGAAATTGTACTCCCTTGATTTACATCATGCTATATCACCAAAAACTGATATTAGTATCAACATATTTGCACTTGATGCCTCGAGAAAGTCTGTGGGTTTCAGAGAGAACAGGGTCTCTCAGGTAGATGATCTGCAAGCTCCTAGAGATTTAATTGTTGGTAATTTTAGAAACTGGGGCGCAGAGGCCCGTTTTTTAACAAGATATAATTTATTTAAGACAGAGCAAGCGCTATTGATTGGTGCGAAATATTATCAATCAAATAATAAGGAAAGACAAGGGCCTGGGAGCACTTCAGCAGATGCTGATTTTAATTTTGCAGATGTAGAGTTTCCTGAGTACTCAAGACAAAGTGATTTTACTTTCCCAAACTTAAATGTCGCTTTATTTGCCGAGCATATTTTTAAACTTTCTCAAAAATTCACTGTAACACCTGGTGTAAGAGTTGATTTTATAAAAACACAAAGTAAAGGGGTGTATAAAAATATTATTTTCGATTTAGCGGGTAACGCTATTTTAAATCAATCCATTCCAGATAATCGTAGTTTTGATCGCAGTTTTGTCTTATTGGGAGTTGGAGCTAGTTATAAGGTCTCTTATGCTGCCGAAATTTATTCTAATTTGAGCCAAAATTATAGATCTGTTACCTTTAGTGACATAAGAATTACTAATCCTTCATTATCAATAGATCCAAATATCACCGATGAGCAAGGATATACTTTTGATTTGGGTGCGCGTGGAAAGTTTAAAAATTTCCTTAGATATGATTTTGGTATATTCTATCTTAGTTATCAAGACAGGTTAGGTGTTGTCGTTAGAGGAGTTAGTGATATACAGGATGAACGTTTCAGAGGTAATATAGGTGATGCCATAACCTATGGTTTTGAGGGCTTTGTTGATTGGAATATTTGGGAGACCTTTTCGTCAAACGAAAACGTTAGATTAAATACATTTTTAAACCTAGCATTTACAGAGAGCCAGTATACAAAATCACAAGAAAATAACGTAGAAGGTAAACAAGTAGAGTTTATACCAAAAGTAAATTTAAAAACAGGTATTAGTTTTGGTTATGGTGATTTTTTGAGCAGTGTTCAATACACCTATTTAACAAAACAATTTACTGACGCTACAAATTCTCCAAGAGACTTTAGCAGTCAAAGCGGTGTGATTGGTGAAATACCATCCTATGATATTTTAGATTTTTCGCTTTCATATACTTATAAAAGATTTAAAATTGAATCGGGCATTAATAACTTGCTCAATACTAATTATTTTACAAGAAGAGCAACAGGGTATCCAGGACCAGGTATCATTCCAAGTCAGCCAAGAACCTTCTATGGCTTATTACAGATTAAGTTGTAGACGTGTTTTATGTCCTAAGAAATCAAAATCACAATAAATAATAGTATATTTACACGCAATTAAACACTAATAACGTTGTTGTCTTTTCAGCGTTTAATCTTGATTGCAATGACCGCACACGAAAACAAAATTATTGGAGAAGGCCTTACCTACGATGATGTACTTTTAGTACCTGCTTTTTCTGAAGTTCTACCTAGAGAGGTCTCTATAAAAACCCAATTTACTAGAAACATTACTTTAAACGTACCAATCGTTTCTGCAGCTATGGACACTGTTACAGAAAGCGCTATGGCTATTGCTATTGCTAGAGAAGGTGGTATAGGTGTTTTGCATAAAAACATGACCATTGACCAGCAGGCCGCAGAGGTTCGTAAGGTAAAGCGAGCAGAGAGCGGTATGATACAGGATCCTGTAACACTTAAAAAGCACAACACGGTAGGCGATGCTCAAAATACAATGCGAGAGTATCGTATTGGTGGTATCCCAATTATAGATGATTCGGGAAAGTTAATTGGTATTGTAACCAATCGTGATTTGCGTTTTGAAAAAAACTACGAAAGAAAGCTGGAAGATATCATGACCAGCGAGAATTTGGTAACTGTTGCCAAAGGAACTTCATTACAAGAAGCGGAGGCTATTTTACAGCAAAATAAAATTGAAAAACTACCAGTTGTTGAAAATGACGGAACGCTTTTAGGGTTAATCACCTTCAGAGATATTACAAAACTTACTTTAAAGCCAACTGCAAATAAAGATACCTATGGTAGGTTACGTGTTGCTGCCGCTCTTGGTGTTACCCCAGATGTGGTAGAGAGAGCAGAGGCCCTAGTTGCCGCTCACGTAGATGCTGTTGTTATAGATACAGCTCATGGACACACAAAAGGTGTGGTACGAGTGTTGCAAGAGGTAAAGAAACGATTTCCAACCCTAGAGGTAGTAGTAGGTAATATAGCAACTCCAGAGGCTGCAAAGTATCTGGTTGATGCTGGTGCAGATGCCGTTAAGGTGGGTATTGGTCCTGGATCAATTTGTACCACACGTGTGGTTGCTGGTGTAGGATTTCCACAGTTTTCTGCGGTACTAGAAGTTGCTGCGGCCATTAAAGGCTCTGGTGTTCCAGTTATTGCAGATGGAGGTATACGCTACACGGGTGATATTCCTAAAGCTATTGCTGCTGGTGCAGATTGTGTTATGTTAGGATCTTTACTTGCAGGTACAAAAGAGTCTCCCGGAGAAACCATTATTTTTGAAGGTAGAAAGTTTAAGAGCTACCGCGGTATGGGTTCTGTAGAGGCAATGAGACAAGGTTCCAAAGACAGGTATTTCCAAGATGTAGAGGATGATATTAAAAAATTAGTACCTGAGGGTATTGTGGGGCGTGTGCCTTATAAAGGGGAGCTTCTTGAGAGCATGACACAGTTTATTGGCGGTTTAAGAGCTGGTATGGGATATTGCGGGTCTAAAGATGTTGCTTCATTAAAAGACACTGGAAGGTTTGTTAAAATAACCGCTAGTGGTATTAATGAGAGTCACCCTCATGATGTAACTATTACCAAAGAGTCTCCAAATTATAGTAGATAGAAACGATGTATTTCATACCAAAAAAGCCTAGAATAGTATTCTAGGCTTTTTTTGGTTTAAATTCCTATTTTATAATTAGGACAGGTTTTACTTAACAACGTTAGTAAAATTGGTGGTAGCAATTACTGGTCCCCACCCTAGGTGCATTTGAATACCATTGTCTACTTCGGTAAAAGCAATAGAGAAGGCTTCTGTTTCACCTTTGGTGATTGTAGCTTGCATTGTTGCTACATCATATTTTTGGTTGTAGTAATAGGCTCCCCAAAGGTTAATTTCACTGTTTATGATCATGGTCCACTCTTTCTCGCCAGGGATTGTGAATAAAGAATAGGTTCCTGGCTTAATTAATGTTTTTCCAGCCATCATGGGTTTGTAAAATGTAATCTGGGCTGCTTCGTTTGCGCCCGTTCTCCAAACCTTACCAGCTGGGGCTAGTTTAGAAAGCGCTCTTCCTTTTAACTGTGGTCTAGAGTAGGTTACTTTTACTGTTTTATCAGAGATTTTATAACTAGATGGAAATGAAGCCACATCCATAGGGCTTTTGTCTAGTTTTTTAAATTCTTGAGAAAAGGTAAGCTGGCTTGTCATTAAAGCAAGCGCAAAAAAAAGTATTGTTGATTTTAAATTTTTCATATTGTTTTTTAAATTTTTGTTGAGGTTTTTTTATAATTCTGTAACAAACTATGTTACAGAGGTCTTTTAAGTTAACGTATTATCAGTTTTTAACTTAATCTTTCTCAGAAGTTGGTTTTGCATCAACTGCTGAATTTTTGTTCAAATTTGGATAGTTTTCCTCTCTTTGTTTCCTGTGAGAGTAAAAAATATTCCAAAACGTTAACCCTATGTAGATAGAGAATATGATGGCACCTATTACGAAAAATCCTAAATTCATGTTGTTCTTCTTTGTCTAATTGCTATTGCAAACAATAATATAGTGCCTGGCCAATGTGCAGAATATTGCGCCTCTTCAGTGAAACCCATAATACCATAGCCTACAGAGTATAATAAACAAAAAAATGCTAGGATTACTGGATACCATTTTAAAATAATTTTTTTCATTTTGAGATTGTTTTTTGTTAAGAGATTATAATTTAAAAATGTGTGAATACTTTGTTTTGTTTTTCAGCTAACAAATTCTCATCACTAATTTCATCAAATATCCAAAAAAAACAGCTTGGTTTTTCACAATTATTTGTTAATAACTTAAGGGCTAAAGCCTTTATAATTACTAGGTTTTCCTGTCTGTTTGGTTATATTTGTTTAGGTCCTAAATTTAAAGGCTAAACACGGTTTTTTTACCCGGTTTTTTTTCCTTTTTTCAGGATAACATACAACCATTTTGAATTTAAGTATTTATGAGCGAAGAACAAAATAAAGGGAATTACGGTGCAGATCAAATCCAAGCCCTAGAAGGTATGGAGCATGTACGCATGAGGCCATCTATGTACATTGGTGATGTAGGTGTTAGAGGATTGCATCATTTGGTTTATGAAGTTGTAGATAATTCTATTGATGAGGCAATGGGCGGGTATTGTGATACCGTTAATGTTTGGATCAATGAAGATAATAGTATCACTGTAACAGATAATGGTCGTGGTATTCCTGTAGATATACACAAAAAAGAGGGTGTTTCTGCTCTTGAGGTTGTGATGACTAAAATTGGTGCTGGTGGTAAGTTTGATAAAGATTCTTATAAAGTATCTGGTGGTCTACACGGGGTAGGTGTTTCTGTTGTTAATGCCTTGTCTGGTGCTTTAAAGGCAACAGTGTATCGTGATGGTAAGATTTACGAGCAAGAATATGAGCGAGGAAAAACAATGTACCCAGTAAAAACTGTTGGCACAACAGAATTTCGCGGAACGATGGTTACTTTTAAGCCAGATCACGAGATTTTTCAACAATCCTTAGAGTTTAATTATGACACCTTAGCAAATCGTTTAAGAGAACTTTCTTACTTAAACAAAGGACTCACTATAACTATAGAAGATAAACGTGTCACAGAAGAGGATGGAACTTTTAAAGGAGAGACCTTTCACAGTAAAGAAGGTTTAAAAGAATTTATTCGTTTTTTAGATGGAAATCGTGAGATGCTAATCGCAGATGTTATTTCTATGGAAGGAGAAAAAAATGGTATTCCTGTTGAGGTTGCCATGGTGTATAATACCTCTTACACAGAAAATTTGCATTCTTATGTAAATAACATTAACACACACGAGGGAGGAACCCATCTAAGTGGTTTTCGTCGTGGGTTAACAAATACACTAAAGAAGTATGCAGATGCTTCAGGGATGTTAGATAAATTAAAGTTTGATATTGCTGGAGATGATTTTAGAGAAGGATTAACAGCTATTATATCTGTTAAGGTTGGAGAGCCTCAATTTGAAGGACAAACCAAAACAAAATTAGGAAACAGAGAGGTAACCTCTGCTGTGAGTCAAGCTGTTTCTGAAATGCTTGAAAACTATCTAGAAGAAAACCCATCAGATGCTAAAACTATTGTTCAAAAAGTAATCCTGGCAGCTACTGCAAGACATGCAGCTCGTAAGGCTCGAGAGATGGTGCAGCGTAAAACTGTTATGAGTGGTGGTGGTTTACCAGGAAAACTTAGTGATTGCTCAGAGCAAGATCCAGAAAAGTGTGAAGTTTTCTTAGTCGAGGGAGACTCTGCAGGGGGAACTGCAAAACAAGGTCGTGATAGAAAATTTCAGGCAATTCTACCACTGCGAGGAAAAATCTTGAATGTAGAGAAGGCCATGCAACACAAGGTTTTTGAAAATGAAGAAATACGAAACATATTTACAGCCCTAGGTGTTACCATAGGTACTGAAGAAGATAGCAAGGCGTTAAACCTCTCGAAGCTTCGATATCATAAAGTGGTCATTATGTGTGATGCCGATGTGGATGGAAGTCATATTTCTACTTTAATACTAACGTTCTTTTTCCGTTACATGAAAGAATTGGTAGAAAATGGTAATGTATATATTGCTACACCGCCTCTTTATTTGGTTAAAAAAGGAGCTAAAAAACAATATGCTTGGAATGATGAAGAGCGTGATACATTCATGAAAGAGTTTGGAGATGGCAGTAAAATCCAAAGATATAAAGGTCTTGGAGAGATGAATGCTGAACAATTATGGGATACAACCATGAACCCAGACTTTAGAACCCTACGTCAAGTAGTTATTGATAGTGGCGCAGAAGCAGATAGAGTATTCTCTATGCTTATGGGTGATGAGGTACCGCCTCGTAGAGAATTTATCGAGAAAAATGCAGTATATGCCAATATCGATGCATAAAAATATTCTTCCAAAAAGCAAAGCAATACACTGTATCGCTTTGCTTTTTTTATTTCCGGTGATAGCAGCTGCTCAAAATACATATCTTACAGATGTAGAAGATTTTTTAGTAGATATGCTTTTAATAAGTAATAAGTATGTCTCTCCAGCTGCAGAGGCTGCGGTATACCAATCTACAGGGTCTTGGTATAGTTCTGCCAAGAGTTTAGATTTGTTTGAGCTAGATGTGTCATTGCACGTAAATGCCTTGCCAGTATCTAATGCTCAAAAATCATTTGTAGTAAATGATTCAGATTTTACTCGTCTAGATATAAGAGATGCCCAAACTGCCCAAGTGCCAACGGCTCTAGGAGGAGAAACCAGTGTGTTCTATGATTTTACATTAGGCGAGGATGACTACGAGTTACAAACCTTTGAGGGTGCAAAGCAGCAGGTTTTTTATTATCCATACTTGCAAGGCTCTATTGGGCTTTGGGGGCAAACAGAGTTAACATTACAATTTGTTCCAGAGGTAAAAATTGATGCCTCAGGTTATAAAACTTTTGGAGGTGCAATCAAACATAATATAAGCCAGTATTGGTTGGGGGGCAATGCAGATTCTCAGGCGCTTCAAGTTGCAGTGCAAGTGGTCTACTCTTTATTTGATTCGAAAATTTTCTTTGACGGTTTTGAGATTACTTCTACAGATCCAGATCAAGATGCATTGGCTGTTATTAATTCGTTAACTGTTGATGCTAATGCTTTTACGGGGCAGCTGATTGCCTCAAAAAGAATTAACAAATTTGAGTTTGTGGGCGCTTTTGCTGTTTCTGCAAATCAGTTTGATTATACAATGGGAGGAGAGGGAGATTTTTTATTAGGGCTTTTGAATGATGCCTTTATTGCCCTAGAGGATACAAGTGTTATGATGCGTGGAAATATAGGAGTGAATTATCATATGCATAATTGGTATTTGGCGTCAAACGTGACTATAGGGAAGTTTATAAACACCAATTTATCAATACATTATAAATTATAAAGAACTCCTCATATTTCTTACTTATAGTTGTATTTTTGCATCGAAATTTTTGAATCATCAAATTTCAAAAAAACATTAAATTAAGTTTAATTCGGTTTGTATATCAAACACAAACCATAAATAAAATTTCCGCCATCGCGGAACATAGATATGAAAGTAACAGTTGTTGGTGCAGGCGCCGTAGGTGCTAGTTGTGCAGAGTATATTGCAATTAAAAATTTTGCAAGTGAGGTCGTTTTATTAGACATTAAAGAAGGATTCGCAGAGGGTAAAGCCATGGATCTAATGCAAACAGCTTCACTAAATGGTTTTGACACTCGTATTGTTGGGTCTACCAATGATTACAGCAAAACAGCAAACAGTGATATTTGTGTTATTACAAGTGGTATACCTCGTAAGCCAGGTATGACTCGTGAGGAGCTAATTGGTATTAATGCAGGTATTGTAAAAATGGTTGCTACTAGTTTGGTGGCACATTCTCCAGATACTATATTAATTGTGGTGAGTAACCCAATGGATACCATGACGTATTTGGCGCATAAAGTAACAGGATTACCAAAAAATAGAATTATTGGTATGGGTGGAGCTTTAGATAGTGCTCGTTTTAAGTACCGTCTAGCAGAGGCTTTAGATGCTCCTATTAGTGATGTTGACGGAATGGTAATTGGAGGTCATAGTGATAAAGGAATGGTTCCTTTAACACGTTTGGCGACAAGAAATAGTGTTCCTGTAACACAGTTCATATCTCAAGAGCGTTTGGACGCAGTTAGAGAAGCAACCAAAGTAGGTGGTGCAACACTAACAGGTTTGCTGGGTACTTCTGCTTGGTATGCTCCAGGTGCTGCAGTGTCTGGTTTAGTGCAAGCTATTGCTTGTGATCAGAAAAAAATATTTCCATGTTCTGTACTCCTAGAAGGTGAGTATGGGCTTACTGATTTATGTATTGGAGTTCCTGTAGTTTTGGGTAGATCAGGAATCGAAAAAATTGTAAACATAGATTTAAGTGATGCTGAAAAACAACACATGCAACAAAGTGCTGCAGGTGTTACCAAGACTAATGGTTTGTTAAGTTTCTAGTACCACTATTTTAATCTTATTATATTGATAAAGACTGTAGTAATACAGTCTTTATTTTTTTATATTTGTCAGTATGCAAACAAAATGGTATTTACGCTCCTTTCTAATTCTAGTGGTCCTTGTAGGGCTTACTCTAGAACAAATCGCGCAACCTAATCAACAAATAGTTGTTGAGTTTGCTGGTGATAGTATTAGTCTCTATAATGCTCAAAATACCATAGCTGCTGTAACAAATAAATTACATGACATTGGTGCCAAAAGCATAAAAGTAAAGCAAAGTGCAAATGGTGTTTTAACGATATCCTACTACAGTACTATAGATACAGAAGCTGTAAAGGGTATGCTTTCTTCAAACAAAGAAGCGCTTGAAGGAGTTGCCTCCAATCATAGTTCTCCCAAAAACCAAGCCCCTCCTTTTGACACTTCATCTGTCTACAAGCTAGATGTCTATGAAATCCAGCAGCAGTATGATATAAAGCCAGATTTAAACGGGCTAGTACTTACTTTTGAGGGTAAAACCCATAGATACTTCATCGCAAAGGTGTATGGTGCTATTGGTGGCAATCAAATTGCGCAACAAAATAAAATTACTACCGTATCATTAATAGCACAAGGTGCTGTTTCATTACTCCTTACTGAATTTTCTTACAAGATTCCACAAGTAAGAGCAGGCCCAATAGTTTAAAAACTGTAGCGCTTATTTTCTTTAAAAGTTTCGGTAGTACACCTTACTGTCTTTACTCAGCTACACATCTTAATTACGCTATTTTAGTGCTTTTTGATGCCAGAGAACATATTCAACTATTTTTATTTTTAATACATAGTGTCAAATCGGGCAATACTTTTTATATTCGCCCGACAAAAAATTGACAACAAAACAACAACAACATGCAAAATAAAGGACTCATTACACTGTTTGCGATCTTGTTTGGTTTGGTAAGTTTATACCAATTATCATACACATATCTTGCAAATACAGTAGAAGACAGTGCAACTCAGTATGCAAATGCAAAGTTCACTAAAGATCAACCAAATCAAAGAGCAGCTGCAGAGGCAGCGTATCTTGATAGTGTTTCTAGTTACCCAATAATGATGGGTATTGATTACAAAACTGCTAAAGAAAAAGAGCTTAATAAAGGACTTGATTTAAAAGGTGGTATTAATGTTATTCTTCAGATTTCTGTTCAAGATATCTTAAAAGGATTATCAAACAATACCAAAGATCCTGCCTTTAACCAGGCACTTGCAAATGCAGGTGAATTACAAAAAGATTCTCAAGATACTTTTTTAGAGTCTTTTTATACCGCTTTTGAAGCCCTTGATGGTGACAATGTACTGGCATCTCCCGATATTTTCTTCAACAAAGGATTGGAAGATGATATTAATGCTACTATGACCAATGATCAGGTAAAGAAAGTAATTAACAGAAAGATTGATGAGTCTATCACATCGGCTTTCGAAGTACTACGTAAGCGTATAGATAAATTTGGAGTAACACAACCAAACATTCAGCGTTTAGGAAACTCTGCACGTATATTGGTAGAATTACCAGGCGCTAAGGATAAAGAACGTGTTTCTAAGCTATTACAAAGCACAGCACAACTTGAGTTTTGGGATGTGTACAAGAGCGAAGAAATGGCAGGGTTTTTACAACTTGCAAATAATAAAGTAGCTGAGCTTGCAAAAGCAAATGAGGCTCCTGCTACTGAGGTTGAAAAACAAGATTCACCAGACACACAAAGTACTGTTGATGATTTACTTGCTGGAGAAGAAGTAGAGGAAACAGAAGAGGCGCTTGAAAAAGCAAATCCTTTATTTTCAAAATTAGTTTCTCCTGGATTTAACGGACGTCCTGTACTAGGAACCTTTAAATTAAAAGATACTGCTGTTGTTAATTCTTACCTGCGTATGTCTCAAGTAAGAGCCTTATTACCACAGCAACAACGTTTCACTAAGTTTGTTTGGGAGAAGCCTGTAGAAACTGAGTTAGTAGACGGAACTACAATAATGACTTCTGGCCTGTATGCTATTAAAGGTAATAGAGACATGAGAGCTCCACTAGCTGGTGGTGTTGTTACAGATGCTGCTCAAACCTATGACCAGTTTAGCAATGCTGCTGTTTCTATGCAGATGAATGGTAAAGGAGCTAAGATTTGGGAAGAGATGACCAAAAATGCAAATAAAAATTCATCACAAATTGCTATTGTCTTAGATGATATTGTATACTCTGCACCAGGAGTTACCTCGCCAGGAGGTATTGCTGGAGGTAGAAGTGAAATCACTGGAGACTTTACCATCACAGAAGGACAAGATTTAGCAAACGTTCTACGAGCGGGTAAATTACCCGCCTCTGCAGATATTATTCAGGCAGAAGTTGTAGGACCTACTCTAGGGCAGGAAGCCATTACAAGTGGTATGATTTCTTTTGGTATTGCACTGCTTCTGGTATTGTTTTGGATGGTTGGTTATTACGGTAAGGCCGGAGCTTTTGCTGATGTTGCCCTTATTGTAAACATTCTGTTTATTTTTGGAGTACTTGCAGGACTTGGAGCTGTATTAACCTTACCTGGTATTGCCGGTATTGTACTTACTATTGGTATCTCTGTAGATGCTAACGTACTTATATTTGAGCGTATTCGGGAAGAGCTAGCTAAAGGGAAGTCTCAAAAAGATAGTATCAAGGATGGTTTTCAAAATGCATTGTCTTCTATTTTAGATGCCAACATTACAACAGGACTTACTGGTTTAATATTACTAATTTTTGGAACAGGACCTATTCAAGGGTTTGCAACTACCTTACTTATAGGTATTCTTACCTCTTTGTTTACTGCAATTTTTATAACAAGATTATTTATTGATAAGTATACCAAAAACGGGAAGCCATTAGCATTTTCTACATCAGTAACAAAAAACTTGTTTAAAAATGTGAATATTAATTTCTTAGGGAAACGTAAGATAGCCTATGTGATTTCTGCTATTTTAATTACAGTAAGTATTGGATCTTTAGTTACAAATAGCCTTGATCAAGGTGTTGATTTTGTTGGAGGAAGAACATACACTGTTCGTTTCGCTCAAGATGTTGATGCATCAGCGGTAGAAGAAGATTTAATTGCGCAATTCAATAGTGCAGAGGCCAAAACCTATGGAGCTAATAACCAGTTAAAAATTACTACAAAATACAAAGTAGGGGAGACTGGATCTGAGATTGACAACGAGGTACAGCAAAAGCTTTATCAAGGGGTGCAATCTTACTTGCCTGAGGGCATGACCTACGATGAGTTTAGAGAAGATAATACGGCAAAGATTGCTGGTATTATGGAGTACTATAAGGTGAGTCCTACTATTGCAGATGATATCAAGAAAAATTCTTTCTGGGCTGTATTTGGATCTTTATTTGTAGTGTTCTTGTATATTTTAGTTCGTTTTAGAAGATGGCAATTTAGTTTGGGAGCTGTAGTTGCGGTATTCCATGATGTGTTATTGGTGTTAGGAGTTTTCTCTTTAACGCAAAACATTATGCCATTTAGTATGGAGATTGACCAGTCATTTATCGCTGCGATATTAACAGTAATTGGATACTCATTGAATGATACCGTGGTTGTTTTTGACCGTATTAGAGAGTACTTTAATGACAATCCAAAATGGGCATTTAGTAAAGTAATTAACAGCGCATTAAATAGTACATTAAGCCGTACATTAAATACCTCTTTAACTACATTAATTGTATTGTTGTGTATCTTCTTTATTGGAGCAGAATCTATCCGAGGACTTATATTTGCTCTTATGGTAGGTGTTGTAGTAGGAACCTACTCTTCACTGTTTATTGCAACTCCAGTGATGTATGATACTGTGAAGAAAAAAGCTAGTGACTTACTAGAGGTTAAAACCCAAGAGGTAGAAGCATAAGCTACTATTTTTAAGTATATATAAAATGCCTTCTGGTTTTCCAGAAGGCATTTTTGTTATTATATACAATAGGGGGCGGCTTTGGATGGTCAAAAAGAAATAGCATACCGCTATCTAAAGGAAGTTGTTTGCGTTAGATTAAGCCCCTTTGAGTGATATAGCCATAGAGGGAAGTCTGTATAGTGAATGCTTTCTATAGTCTCACTAGTGTTTTGTTTAATAGCACAAAGCCTGCCATCAATTATTAAGCTTATTTATTGGGTGCCTATTCTTGTGTTTTCTTTACAAAGATTAGATAAAGTAGTAAGACCTAAAATAAGAATCTAGCCTAAGATAAGGGGTCGCTATTGTATGTTTTTTTGTAGGATTGTACCATAAAATAAACACCGCATAAAACAAAAGGAATACTAAGCCATTGCCCAGTATTTAAAAGCCAGTCTCCTCTGGTATCTACTTGGGCTTCTTTCACGAACTCTACAAAGAATCTGACGGTCCATAAAAGCACTAAAAACAGTCCAAACAAAAATCCAAGCTGTTTGCTTTTGTCTGTTTTCCAGTAAAAGTATAAAAGGGTTAAAAACACAAAAATATAACCAAAAGATTCATACAGCTGCGCGGGATGTCTAAAAGGAACACTTGCCAATATTTCAGCAAATTCGGGATCATTTGCTATTGCATCATAGGCTTTGTTTGGGTCTTTAATTTTTGTAATAATTGTTGCTTGTCTTGCTCCAATGCTGTCTTTTAAGAATTGCACTCCCAGCGGGAAATCGGTAACTTCTTTTCCGATAATTTCAGAATTAATAAAATTTCCAATTCTCACAAAAATAGCGCCACTTGCCACAGGTATTACCACGCGGTCAAGAATCCAGAGCATTGGTTTTTTTATTACTTTTTTACTGTAATAGTACATGGCAACAATCACTGCAATAGCAGCTCCATGAGATGCCAATCCTCTAAAACCTGTGTACTCAATTTCTGGCACAAACCTAAAGGGTAAAATAATAGATAATGGGTCTTGAAACACAAGCTCGCTCTGGTAAAAAAGAACATGCCCAATACGTGCTCCAATCAAAATTGCGAGCACCATGTATATAAAAAGACTGTCTAAGTTTTTTTCGCTTTCTTGCTCTTTTTTGTATATTTTTTTAATGATATACCACCCTAAAGAGAAGGCCACCACAAACATTAAACTATAAAATTGGATTTTAAAAAAACCAAGATCAATGCCATCTGTTGGATTCCATAGTAGTGTTAGTGCTTGCATAAAGTATTGATTTGTTATTTAGTAAATATACTATTTTATTGATTTTAAAATTCTAAACGGTTCTATTTCTTTGGAGGGACTGGGTCGTGTCCATGACTGCCCCATGGGGCGCAACGCGCAATTCTTTTTAATGATAGCCAGCTTCCTATTAAAAGGCCATGTTCTTGTAGTGCTTGTAGTGCGTAATTAGAGCAGCTAGGAGTGTATCTGCAGGTTGGAGCAAATAAAGGAGATATAAATCGCTGGTAGCAACGAATAATAAAAACAAAAGGTGCTGTTAGAATGTTTTTCACCAAAATTAGTGTGTGGTTTTTTCTGAAACACAACTATTTACAGAAGGTTTTAGCTTAAAGAAAACGATGTTCCTTCTTTTCCATCTTTTAATTGTATGCCTACTTGTTGCAAATCATCACGTATTTTATCGCTAGTTGCAAAATCTTTGTTGTTGCGTGCTTGCTTGCGCAGTTCGATTAACAATTCAATAGCACCAGATAATTTATCATCATTTCCTGCCTCCATGGAAGTTGTATCTGTGAGGCCAAGTACATCAAAGATAAACCCATGCATAGTATTTTGTAACACCTGTAAATCTTCTTTGGTAATTGATGCTTTTGCTTCTTTTAGTGTATTTATGTGCTTAACGGCCTCAAAGAGTTGTGCAATTAATATAGGGCTATTAAAATCATCATTCATGGCATCATAGCAAGACTGTTTCCAAGTGTTTATATCTATACTAGAGTGCTCGCTGTGAGATATCTCACCTATGCTTTTATAGGCGTCCATTAGTTTATTATATCCCTTTTCACTGGCAACTAAGGCATCGTTACTAAAATCAAGGATACTTCTGTACTGGGCTTGATACATAAAAAATTTAGCAACCCCAGGAGAAAATGCTTTACTTAACACGGTATTTTTTCCAGAAAATAATTCAGCGGGAAGAATATTGTTTCCTGTAGATTTTGCCATTTTCTTACCATTTAGGGTAAGCATATTGGCGTGCATCCAGTAATTTACGGGAGATTTTTTATGAATGGCTTCACTTTGTGCTATTTCACATTCGTGGTGCGGAAATTTTAAATCCATACCGCCTCCGTGAATATCAAATTGCTGTCCAAGGTATTTTGTACTCATGGCTGTACACTCTAGGTGCCAACCAGGAAAACCCTCACTCCAAGGAGACGCCCAGCGCATGATATGTCCTGGGTCCGCTTTTTTCCAAAGGGCAAAGTCTTGTGGGTTTTTCTTTTCAGATTGCCCTGCCAAAGCTCTTGTGTTACTAATCATATCCTCAAGATTCCTACCACTAAGCTTTCCGTAATGGTGGTCTTTATTGAAAGTAGTAACATCAAAATATACAGAACCATTTACTTGGTATGCATAGCCTTGTTTTATTATTTGTTCTATAATTTCAATTTGTTCTATGATGTGTCCTGTGGCAGTGGGTTCAATACTTGGTGGTAGGGCATTAAACTTTGCCATGGTTTGGTGAAAATCTACGGTGTATTTTTGCACCACCTCCATAGGTTCTATATTCTCCAACTTGGCTTTCTTTGCTATTGGATCTTCGCCGCTCTCTCCATCGTTTTCTAGGTGTCCTGCATCTGTGATGTTACGTACATACCTAACTTTATAGTCAAGGTGTTTCAAATATCTAAAAACCAAATCAAAAGATAAAAATGTTCTACAATTTCCCATGTGTACATTGCTGTATACAGTAGGTCCACAAACATACATTCCTACCGCTCCTTTATTAATAGGGCTAAACTTCTCTTTCTTTTTTGAAATAGAATTGTAGATATAAAGTGTTTGTGTTTTGTGTAATGCCATTTTTTTTATTGCTAGGAGCGATTATTGTTTGTTTGCGCCTTTCTGATGTCTATATACTATTGAGCATACTATTTTATAGAGTATAAAGCTACTAAAAAGAAGTGTCAAATTTAATATAATCTAAAAACTCTCTTTTAGTGTTTACATTTTTAAAAGCGCCACCAAACTCGCTAGTTACCGTACTACAATCAACATCACGAATTCCTCTTGAGTTTACGCACAGGTGTTTTGCGTCAATTACACAGGCAACATCTTGGGTATTTAAAACTTTTTGCAACTCTTTTACAATCTGCATGGTTAAGCGCTCCTGTACTTGTGGTCTTTTTCCAAAATAGTCAACAATTCTGTTCATTTTACTGAGCCCAACTACCGTTCCGTTTGATATGTATGCGATGTGTGCTTTTCCAACAATAGGGAGTAAATGATGCTCACAGGTAGAGTATAAAGAGATGTTTTTCTCTACCAGCATTTCATTATACTTATATTTATTTTCAAAAGTGGATGCTTTTGGTTTTTTGTCTGGGTGTAGACCGCCAAATATTTCACTCACGAACATTTTAGCCACTCTTTTTGGAGTGTCTTTAAGGCTATCATCGGTAAGATCTAAGCCTAAAGTATTCATGATGCGCTCTACATCCTGAGTAATGCTGTTTATTTTATCTGCATCGCTAATGTCAAAAGCATCGGCTCTTAGCGGAGTTTCTTGACTTGCACTTTGGTGATCCAAATGATTTTCTTCTGAGACTTGAAGCTCGTTTTTTATTCCCATTTCTTATGATTTCTAATATCTTAAATACAGATGCAAAGATAATAAAATACCTATATGCAATCTACCTATTAAGGGCCATTATTTTATGGTCATATATAGTTGTACTATCATAAAATTTTCTTAATTTTCGAACGTTATTTATATGCTATGAAAAAACCAAATTTACTGCTACTTACAGCATTTTTAATGCTTGCCTTTACAAATGCATTTTCACAAGGCCCTGGTTGCCCTAATGTATATGCTGGAGAAGATGCCAATGTGAACTGCGCAGGTGGGGGTTGTGTTGATTTATCTGCAAGTTTTCTTGAAACTGGCGAAACCACTAGTTATGAAATCACACCAATACCATATGAACCTTTTCCTTTTATAGGCGGTACCGCTGTATCTGCTGATACAGATGATGTCTGGTCACCGGCTATTGATTTGCCTTTTAACTTTTGTTTTTTTGGTGGCACCTATGATGAGATTGTTATTGGATCTAATGGTGTTATTTCTTTTGATTTAAATTCTAACCCGCCTGGTGGTTTCTGTGCATGGAGTTTTGATGAATCTATTCCAAGTCCACAATTATTTAGAAATACCATATTTGGTGTTTATATGGATGTTAATCCAGCACCTAGTCCACCAACCTCAGATATTAACTATCAAGTTTTGGGAGAGGCCCCTTGCCGTACCATGGTAGTTAGTATGCCAAATATATTTTATTTTGGATGTAATACCCAGCGTTTAACATCTCAGATGGTTATTTACGAAACTACCAATGTGATAGAAGTATATGTCTTAGATAGACCCTCTGGTTGTGGATGGAATGATGGAAATGCTGTTATTGGAATTCAAAATCAGGCAGGTAATATAGGCTATACCCCTCCAGGACGTAATACTGGAGATTGGGCTGCCAATACAGAGGCATGGCGCTTTACACCAAATGGCCCATCAAACGTTACTTTTGAGTGGTTGGATGCCTCTGGAGGAGTTATAGGAAATACTCCAGATATTACTGTATGTCCTTCTGAGGAACAAGTGTATACAGCCCGTGCATCCTACCTTAACTGTGATGGCGCTATCACTGTTGTTGAGGATGATGTGTTAATTACAACTTCAAACCCTTTTACCCTAGATCTTGGAGATGATCAACAAACATGTGATGCTACTGGCGTTTTATTAACTGCAGATACAGATGGGACTCCAGGTCTTTCTTACGAGTGGTTTTACAACACAGTATCCCAGGGTCCAAGTACTATTGGAGATGATACTTTTACTGTTAATTTTCCAAACTCTGGTGTTTATACTGTAGAGGTTTTTGATCCCGCAGACATCACTTGCGTTTTATCAGATGAAATTAATATTACCTTTAATAATCAACCCATTGCTAATACCCCTGATGATTTATTTCAGTGCGACAATGGCATAAATACAGGAATTTTTGATTTAACAGTTAATGATGCTGTTGTTTTAGGCACTCAAATACCTACAGATTTTGATATCACTTATCATAATAGTTTGTTTGACGCTGGTAGTGGCGCCTCACCTATTTTAAACCCAACAACCTATCTTATAACAGGCACAACAGAGCAAATATTTGTGCGTATAGTAGATACCACTGGCACTTGTTTTGATACAGAGTCATTTTCAATCAACTTTTTCCCAATTAGTGTATCTCTGGGAGAGGATATAGAAACCTGTTCTACTGATGATATTACTCTTACTGCAGATACTGCAGGGGTAGCTGGACTTTCTTATGAGTGGTTTTATAACGCGGTTTCTCAGGGCCCTAGTACTCTTGGAGATGATAGTTTTACAGTGACTTTTCCAAACTCAGGAACGTATAGCGTTGAGGTTTTTAATAACTTAGATGCAACGTGTATCGTTACAGATCAAATAGAGGTTACTTATAATAACCAGCCCATAGCCAACGAGCCTGATGATTTATTTCAGTGCGATAATGGAATTAATACAGGAATTTTTGATTTAACCGTGAATGATGCAACTGTTTTAGGCGCTCAAATACCTGCAGATTTTAACATAAGCTATCATAATACTGCTGCAGATGCTAGTAGTGGTGCTTCCCCTATTTTAAATCCAACAACATATCTTATAACGGGCACAGTAGAGCAAATATTTGTGCGTATTGTAGATACCACAGGTACTTGTTTTGACTCAGAGTCATTTTCTATCAACTTTTTTCCAATTACTGTATCTTTAGGCGAAGATCAAGAAACCTGTACTACAAATGATATTACCCTTACTGCAAATGCCGCAGGGGTTGTTGGGCTTTCGTATCAGTGGTTTTACAACGCGGTTTCTCAAGGTCCTAGTACTATTGACGATATTACTTATACGGTAACAGCATCAAATTCAGGAACGTACAGCGTTGAAGTTTTTAATTCTCTAGATCCAACTTGTATCGTTACAGACCAAGTAGAGGTAACTTATCTTGATCCACCTGTAGCCAACCAACCCCTTGATTTATTTCAGTGTGATGATGGTATCAACACAGGTATATTTGATTTAACAGTCAATGATGCTGTTGTCCTAGGTGCTCAAGATCCAGATGTTTTCGACATTAGTTATCATAACACAGCTCCAGATGCCGCAAGTGGCGTAGCACCCATACTTAATTCAGCTGCTTATCCCATCACAGGCGCAGTAGAGGAAATATTTGTACGCATAGAGACTGCAGATCAAACAGATGCTTTTTTAGAAGATTTTGGTACCGGTCTTGGTAGGGTAACTCACCCATATACAAATCAGACATTTAATGGAGCAGGAGGTATGAATCCTAACGATTATGTTGTAACAAATACCTCTACAGGTCTCAATGATGGATGGCATCAAGATATGGAAGACTATACCGTTGGTGACACAAACGGTAGAATGATTTTCTTTGATGTTTCTGAAGATGTAAACCAAATAGAACTATACAGAAGAGATTTTACAGTTCCGGCTAACACAGATCATATCTTTGATTTCTCAATGACCACGGTGTATGACACAGACACTAATTTGTGTCCAGGAACTGGAGTTCCCTCCAGGCTTATCTACCAAGTGCAAGATGCCTCTGGAGCTGTCTTGGCAACAACAACAACCGGTGTTGTTGAAAATGGTCCAAATCCAGATTGGAATACCTACGCTCTTAATTTTAATACCGGAGTTAATACAACAATTCAAATAGTATTGTTAAATGATTTTTTTGGTGCCTGCGGAAATGATTTGGTTATCGATGATATTAACGTTATTAGTTTAAATACTTGTTCTGATACTTCATCATTTTTTATCAATTTTTTCCCTGTTAGTGTTACCTTAGGTGATGATCAAGAGACTTGTACTACAGATGATATTATTTTAACTGCAGATACCGCTGGTGCTCCAGGGCTTTCTTACCAGTGGTTTTACAATACAGTACCTCAAGGTCCAAGCACTGTTGGAGATGACACCTTTACTGTTAGTTCCCCAAACTCTGGAACTTATAGCGTTGAGGTCTTTGATCCTATAGATTTAACCTGTGTTGCCTCAGATGAAATAGAAATATTATACAATTTACAACCTATTGCCAACGAGCCTGATGATTTATTTCAGTGTGATGATGGAAACAATACAGGTATTTTTGATTTAACGGTTAATGATACAGTTGTTTTAGGTGCTCAAGACCCTACAGAGTTTGTACTAAGTTATCATAATTCTGCTGCAGATGCTGCAAGTGGTGCGGCGCCCATTGCTGCTCCTGAAGCCTATCTCATTACAGGTGTCTTAGAGCAAATTTTTGTACGCATAGAAAATGCAACAGGAACTTGTTTTGCTACAGAGTCGTTTTTATTAAATTTTGAGCCTGTTTTTGCTGGCCCTATGACAGATATAGGTTTCTGTGATTTAGATGGTGATGGATTTCTTTCCATTAACCTTCCAGAATTAAAAGATGCTGAAGCTTTAGGTGTTCAAGATCCAATTTTCTTCGAAGTCACCTACCATAATACCCTTGATGATGCTAACACAGATATAAACCCATTACCTTCAAATTATACAATTTTCGCTCCTGGTGAAACTATTTTTGTTCGTGTTGAAAGTCTAGACACCTCTTCGTGTTTTGCTGTTAGCAGTTTTGATGTTTCTATTGTAGTTGCTCCTGGAGCCACCATCCCAACCAAGTATAACATTTGTGACGCGTTACCCAACGATGGTTTTGGCACCTTTGATTTAACGACCAAAGATTTGGAGATTACCGGTGGTAATCCAGATGCAGTAGTGTCTTACTATATTACTTTTGCCCAGGCTCTTGCAGGAACTCCTGCTATTGCTCCTGCAGATGCATTTATTAACACCGTACAAGGTTTCCAAGTTGTTTATGCTAGGGTTGATAATATAAATGCCACAGATTGTTCTAACATTGTAGCATTAGAGTTGCAGGTTAATGATGCTCCTGCTATCACAGATCCAATTACTGATTATTTTGTGTGTGATTTGGACGGTAACGGTATTGAGACTTTTGATTTAACGAGCAA
>ENA-UOYH01000091-UOYH01000091.1-marine-metagenome-genome-assembly--contig:-NODE-91-length-40431-cov-4.810304_pt1 | contig 40431 bp, 34 predicted proteins | sample MGYA00238175_ERZ767261 | MGnify/ENA primary metagenome ERZ767261 (study PRJEB28946, sample SAMN06267185) | marine metagenome | isolation source: Columbia River Estuary | place: USA:Columbia River Estuary...
CCCGTCGTTGATAATTCCTCCATGCGTTGCCTGTATGAATCTGTATTCATTGTTATCTCAAATCAAACTCCCTGTTACTAACTCTTCGTTGTGGCAGATACTTCGTGCTGCTCATGGTATCGCCTCCAAATCCATGAATGGCAAACTCAATCACGTCGCTAATGCATTGCCGTCGTACTCGCTCATCAGAGTTCCAGCACCATGCTCATCGACCTATCTTACACTACTTATTGGTATTTATCGGTAGCGCGCCACCAAACACAACTTCAGCGCTTACCGATCATTACATTCTACGGCCAATATCAAACGGCCCAGGAACACACTCCTGACTTCCCATTGATCACTTCATGTGACCATCTTAGGCCATGGCAACCCGCATCGATTTCCTCCATCAAGATTGCCTCGAGGGCATGAAAGCGATGCCCGCGAGCTCAGTGGATCTGGTCGTCAGCTCACCCCCCTACAATTTAGGTATCGAATACGACACTTACCAAGATCATACCGATCGCTTCGCATTCATTCAATGGTGCCTCGAGTGGGCTACCGAGCTCAAGCGTGTGATGCACGATGACGCCTCTTTTTTTCTTAATCTGGGCGCTGCCCCAAAAAACCCTCTGTTACCGCACCAGCTACTCTTGGCACTAACACAGTCAGAAAACGAGCCTCTCTTCGTACTTCAAAATACATTCCATTGGATCAAATCTATTTCGGTTGAGACACGCTCGGGTGAAACCATCAGCGCGGGACATTTCAAACCCATCAACAGCCACCGATACGTCAACGATTGCCATGAATATGTTTTTCATCTGACCAAATCAGGAGTCATCCCACTCGATCGCCGAGCTGCTGGGGTCCCCTATGTTGATAAATCTAACATCGAGCGCTGGGGTCACACCGACGGTGAGGATAAACGTTGCCGCGGCAACAACTGGTTCATCCCCTACGACACCATCAAGAATCGCGACAAAGACCGACCGCACCCAGCGACATTTCCTATTGGCCTCGCCGAGCAATGTATCCGCATTCATGGCAATGCAGAAAAAACCCATATGCTCGACCCCTTCAATGGCATCGGCTCATCCGCCATTGCCGCCTATCGTATGGGCCTTGCCAGCTACACCGGCTTTGATATTGATGAAGGCTACCTAAACCTCGCCGCTGAGCGCCTCAACGAAGCACGCGCTCAAGGCGAACATACCTAGGCACATCACGCTGCTGAACTTCTGCTTGCTATGAAAAATGCCCCCATCCTCGCCCTCGCCCCGATGCAGGATGTGACCAATTTACCCTTCATGCAGGTAATCCAGGAATACGGTGGACCAGACTATTATGTGACCGAATATTTCCGCGTGCACGCCGACTATAGCTTGGAGCAGAAAATTCTCAGCAGTATCACAAAAAATAAAACGGGACGCCCTGTCTATGCTCAGCTCATTGGCCAAGACACTGAGGCACTGGTGCGAGTTGCCAACGAGCTCCAAGCCTACCCCATCGCCGGCATTGACCTCAACCTCGGCTGTCCTGCCCCTGTTGTTTGCCGTAAGGATGCTGGTGGAGGCTTGTTACGGAGGCGAGAACACATGGAGCACATCATTGCCACACTACGCGATGCTATCAGCGGCAAATTCACCGTCAAAACTCGAGTCGGCTACGACAGCCATGATGAGTTTCCTGAGCTTCTTGAGATCTTCAAACGCTATGATATCGACACTCTGACTATTCATGGGCGCACCGTCACCGAGCGTTATCAGACTCCCATACACCCTGAATGCATTCGACTAGCCGCAGAGCAAATGAACTGCCCAGTCATTGCCAATGGTAACGTGGTCGATGTTGATACCGGCATAGGTGCTATCAACAAAACCAAAGCAGCTGGGCTTATGATCGGTCGCGGCGCAATTCGCAACCCTTGGATCTTCGACCAACTGCGTGCCTCCTTCTCGAACCAAGAACCCCAAACGATCGTCAGAGCAGACCTCCTCGGCTATATTGACAGGCTCTATCACGCGATTGCATCGCACGCTCATGACTTTGACCCCAGTAAGCACGTCAACCGAATGAAAAAATACATGCTCTACATCGTTCAAGGTATCGATGATGCCTTCGAGCATCGCATCCGTCGCGTGACCAGCCCAGAGAGCTTCCACCAAACTTGTCGAGACTTCCTCGATAACAACGAGCCTCTACCCTCCCGACCACCAGAAAAATCCAAACTCTTCTGCGGCTTCGATGCTTTGCGTTAATTTCAATCCCGTGTTAGCCTCTCCTCTGTGCCATCTAGCTTTCCAGACTCAGCCCTGATACAGGTTCGCAACCTGCACCAGAACTTTGGCTCCAATCTTGTCCTCCAAGGTGTCGACTTAGACATTTATGCCAATGAGACAGTATGTCTATTGGGCACATCTGGCGGCGGCAAAACAGTTCTTGTTAAACACATGATCGGCCTGATGCAGCCTAAGCAAGGCAGAATCATCATCGATAGCGTTGATATATCTAATCTGGGTGAGCGAGATCTTGCTCCAGTCAGAAAAAAAATGGGCATGATGTTTCAAAACGGAGCCTTATTTGACTCACTCAACGTGGCTCAAAACATCGCCTTTCCCCTGCGCGAGGAAGGCATCAAAGACATCGACGAATTAAACAAACGAGTCTCCGAAGTTCTCGATATTGTTAACCTACCAGGGCAGGAAGAGAAAATGCCCTCCGATCTATCTGGAGGCATGCAAAAGCGTGTCGCCCTTGCTCGAGCCATCGTCGTTAAACCGGAATGCATTTGCTACGATGAACCCCACGCCGGCCTTGACCCGATCACTGCAAAGAAAATCGACAAGTTGATCAAACGCCTGCAGCGAGATCATGGCATTACCAATATAGTCATCACCCATGAGCTACGCAGTGTATTTCGCATCGCCGACCGCATCATCTTCATGAAGGACGGCAAGGTCTATTGGCAAGGAAGCCCCGCTGAGATGAAAGCAAGCTCAGACCCTACGCTAAGTGACTTTATTACAGGATCAGAGGGTTAATATCTACATCTGCTTAACACTTAACCCTTCCCTCTTTTGCAACTTGCCAGAAACTGCAATTCAAGAGAAACTCATACTATGCCCGTTCGGGAAAAAAAACGAGAGCGCACCGCAGGCCTCTTTGTCCTTATCGGCCTCATTCTACTCGGTGTGCTTATCGTAGAGTTTGGTCGCTTTGGTGATCGCTTTCGTGGTCACTACCCTCTTTATGTCGAATTTCCTGATACCGCTGGCATTATCAAAAATAGTGAGGTTCGTCTCCGTGGTGCCAAAATTGGCCGAGTAGCCACGAGACCCGAGCTAAGAGTCACCCAGAGAGCCAGTAGCGTTCGAATGGAAATGCGCATCCGCAATGATGTTCAAATCCCCTTTGACTCCGTTTTTGAAATCAGCTCATCCGGCCTTCTCGGTGACAAATATATCGAGATCGTTCCTCCGGATCAAGAAACAGGAGATTATTACCAATCTGGCGATACCATCGCAGGCAGAGGTGCTGGTGGATTTGATTCACTCAAATCAAACGCAGAAGACATTGCACGTGATACTAGCCAGCTGATTAAAGAAGCGACCGTGACTTTTGAGAAGATCGACCAAGCGCTCGAGTCACTTCAACGCATTGGCAAAAGCATGGATGTCACCATGTCCAAGATCAACGACGAGCTTCTGTCCCAGGAAAACCTCGATCAACTGACTAAGACAATCGCCAATTTCGAAACATCCAGTGACAATTTAAAAACAGTATCTGCCGAGCTCAAGCCGACTATCACAGAGGCGCGTGATACCTTCTCAAGCATGAAGGACACCTCACGGAGCGTGCAAGATCTTGTTACCGATGCCCGCGCCGAGATCAAGCGCATCAGACCGGCCCTCAAAGAAATCCCCAAGGCCGTGCAGAGCATCAGCAGCGCTGCTGCCAAGGCTGAAGCGACCATGTCAGCCATGCAGGACAAGGACGGTATGTTCGGCGTCATGGCTCACGACCAAGAAACAGGAACCAACACCAAGGAGTTTGTTAAAAACTTGAAACGCTATGGTATCTTGCGCTACCGAGACGATTCCTCCCCTGAAAACAATGACCCTCGCAACAAATTCCGTGGCAGTCGCCGCTAGCTTTTAAGCACTGACTCGATAGCCTTGCACCAGATCCACAAAGTCGATATACAAACTATAAGATCGATATATAAAACGATAGACAACCGCCTCTAACCCATCCTATGTCAGACACCAGCGACGAACCACGTATCTACCTCCTGCCCAATCTCATGACGGCGGGAAATCTCTGCTGCGGCTTTTTTGCCGTGTTGACCATTTTCAATGGCATGCAGGAAACTGATTTTTCAGCTGCCTTCCCATTTTACGAAAAGGCAATCTTGCTCATCTTTGGATCCTGTCTGTTTGATTTACTCGATGGCAGACTAGCGCGCATGGGTGGCCAAGAATCTCCCTTTGGCCAAGAGTTTGACTCACTTGCAGATGTCGTCTCTTTTGGCATGGCACCCGCCCTTCTGGTCTCCAAAGCGGTGTTATTTAATCTACCCAGTAAGATCGGCTGGGCGATTGCCTTCATCTACCTGCTCTGTGGAGCAATGCGCCTAGCTCGCTTTAACTGCCTGGCCAACATGCCCAAAAAGAAAGGCCAATCGATGGACTTTCGTGGTATCCCCATTCCAATGGCGGCTGGATTCATCGCCTCCGTTACTTTCTTACTGATCTACTTTTCAGAAACTGAACGCCAGCTTGGTCACTGGAACTGGGTGCTCGCAGGTGGCATGCTGGCACTATCTGGTTTGATGATTAGCAACCTACGCTATCCCAGCTTCAAAAAAGTAGATTTCCAAACTCGAGGCACCCCATGGGGCATCCTTGCTGGTGCACTTTTGATCGTATTACTCATCAACGAACAAACGCGTTGGTACACGCCCACCTTAATTTTCACCCTCTACCTTGTCTATGGTCTGATTCGCCCCCTACTTTCCAAAAAATTACGACACAGCTTTGAAGACGCCGTAGATGGTGATCCAGATATTGACCTAGATTTAGATCCCAAACCGGAACCCGATAGCGACAATCAGCCTAGCTGAAATCGAAAATCTAAGCTAAGAAATTGACTTCCAAAGGCACCTCTTTATTTTCCGAAGTCATCAACTTATGTTTGCCGTTTTATTTGCCTACTTAGAATCTTGCCTTACTCGCAGTTGCGGTAAAAGCATAGCGGTTATCTTGACCGTAATGGTTACATGCATAGGTCACGCCGAAGCCAGAAAGGTATCGCGCGTTATCATCGACGCAGGTCACGGAGGCAAGGACAAGGGAGCGCATAGAGGCACCACCTACGAGAAAGACCTCGCCCTCAAAGTCGCTTTTTTGGTGGAAAAAATGCTTAAAGAAAAAGGCATGCCCGTGACGATGACTCGTCGCAGCGATCAATTCATCTCACTCAGAGGTCGCGCTGATATCGCTAACCGATACAGCAACGCCATCTTCATCAGTATTCACTTCAACGCTCACACAGGCACCCGCCTCAATGGCGTTGAAACCTACTACCACAGTGAGCTGGGCAAAAAACTCGCGGCACACGTGCACCTGAGGATGCTAAGCCAACTCCAGCCTCGCAACGGCAACACGCGGCAGCGCAAGGACCTAGGAGTGCTCAAGGCAACACGCTGCCCAGCGATCCTGGTCGAATGCGGATACATCAGTAATCCAGATGAGCGCAAAAAATGCATCACTTCTGATTACCACAAAAAATGCGCACAGGCGATTGTGGACGGCATCTGGGCCTACAAAACCTACAACTAGTCAGCGAAGAGAATTGCTCTCAATTTTTCGCTTTCGGCAAGAGCTTCATCAAGTGTAGGTGCCACAAAATTAACATGCCCAAGCTTGCGGCGACCCGCTTTCCACTGCTTTTCATAGAAGTGCCATTTGGCATTACTAAGAAGAGCGATCTCTGGATTCGAAAAAGCATCCTGATCGCTTTTCCAAATGTCACTGAGAAGGTTTAGCATGACTGTCGTACCGTGTGGTCGAGGATCCCCTAGAGGTAGACCGCAGATGGCACGCACATGCTGCTCGAACTGTGAAGTCACACAACCATCATTGGTAGCATGCCCTGAATTATGTGGTCGTGGTGCGATTTCGTTGACCAGCACTTCACCACTTTCAAGCACGAATAGCTCCACGGCCAAGATGCCGACATAGTCGAGTCCTTGCACCACATTCTCAGAGAGAAGCTTAGCGCACTCGGCTACCGACTCATCTACCCTCCCAGGCAAGATAGAGACGTCTAGCACATGATGCCGGTGGATGTTTTCCACCAACGGAAATGCCTTCACCTCGCCGTCCACATTACGAGCAACGACGACAGAGCATTCCATGACAAAGGGGATAAAACCCTCAACCACGAGACGACAGGCACCATTCCAATCGGACTTGCATCCTTCAAGATCTTCGACTGTTTTCAGGCGCCACTGCCCTTTACCGTCGTAGCCATCAGTTGCCGTCTTAGCGACACAATTGCCGTCGAGCTGATGAAATGCAGTTTCTAATTGCTCAGGAGTATCCACCACGCGAAATTCAGTTTGCGCGGCTCCGATCGACTCAAGAAATCCTCTTTCAAGCTCACGATTACCAGTAATCTCTACCGCCTTTGCATTCGGTCGCAGCTCTACTTTTGAGGAAATATCTTGGAGTAATGCGGGTGGTAATTTTTCAGTCTCCACCGTGACTACATCAACCATCTCGAGGAACTTAGCTTTCGCCACCTCATCGTCATATGGGCTATCGATGACCAAATCGACTTCGCGATCTACTGATGAGCTATCGGCTCCACCAGACCACGCCACCACCTTGTATCCAAGTGGCATTGCTGCCTGCGACATCATGCGCGCCAGCTGACCAGAGCCTAGGATTCCAATCGTAGAGCCGGGAAGAAATACCTGATCAGACATGAACCTTTAATCTTCGAGCTTCATTTCGGCCACCATTTCTACCATCTCTTGGCGATAGGCTTTCAGCTTAACCGCGAGGTCTGGATCTTTACCAGCGAGGATACTCACCGCAAATAAGCCAGCATTGGCCGCGCCAGCTGGACCAATAGCAAAGGTTGCCACAGGAATACCCTTAGGCATCTGAACGATAGAAAGAAGTGAATCTTGGCCATTAAGCGCACTCGATTTAACGGGGCAGCCGAGCACTGGCAAAGTCGTAATTGCTGCGATCATTCCTGGAAGGTGAGCTGCACCGCCAGCGCCCGCGATGATAATTTCAAAACCATTTGCTTCAGCATTCTGAGCAAAATCAACCATACCCATAGGAGTGCGGTGCGCACTGACAACGCTAGCTTCATAGCCAATTCCAAACTTATCCAATGCCTCAGCTGCCAACTTCATTGTCGGCCAATCTGAGTTGCTCCCCATCACGATTGCTACTTTTTTATCTGCCATTTGCTTGGTGCGTTGTTGAGGCCGCAGAGTAACCACCACTTCGAGAAATGCACGCCTTTTATAGGCATACCTGCCCTAGCTCAGCTTATCTAATAACTTCTGGTGTATACCGCCAAAGCCGCCGTTACTGAGCACAGCCACGGTGTCCCCCTCTTGGCTTTCCTTTGCCACAAGTGAAACGATCTCGTCGACTGTTTCACAATACCAACAAGAGGTGCCAGAAGCCTCGATATCACTGACCAGCTTGTGAGGGTCGAGCCGGTCTTGTTCAGCCACTTTTTCTGGATTCGGCACTGCAGGAACAACCACGAGATCTGCTTTACTCAGAGCCTTCGCCAAATCGTCCTGAAATACATTACGACGGGTCGTGTTAGAGCGTGGTTCAAAAATAACCCACAATCTAGAATCTGGATACTGCTGGCGCAAACTATCTGCCGCCAGACCAATCGCCGTAGGATGGTGAGCAAAATCATCAATCACCCGCACACCGCCAGCTATACCACGCACTTCTTGACGACGCGCTATACCCTCAAAACTCGCCAGCCCATCTCTAATCTCATCTGCGCTAAAGCCAGAAAACCTTGCTGCACAAATCGCCATTGCCGCATTGCGGACATTGAACTCGCCTGCCATTGGTAACACGTAACGCACACCATCAAGATCGAAGCTCGTGTTCTCTTGACCGTAGTCAATATCGGTAACCTGTAAGTCACAATGTTCACCGAGACCAACCGTAGTTACTGGCGCAGGACCACCACTCGCTACATCCATCGTGTTGGCACAGTCTCCATTAACATAGGCCATGCCATTTCTTGGTACAATGTTGAGCAGCCTTTTGAAAGTCAGCTTAATTTCATCGAGCGAGTCATAGATATCTGCATGGTCAAATTCGATATTATTGATCACGACCACTTCGGGCAAATAATGTAAGAACTTCGACCGCTTATCAAAAAACGCGGTGTCGTATTCGTCACCCTCAAGGACCACGAACTCAGATTCTGTGAAGGTCGCTCCTTGCCCAAGGTTGCGCGGAATACCTCCAATCATATAGCTTGGATCTACCCCTGAGGATTTTAAAATCCATGCCAGCATTGAGCTTGTGGTAGTTTTTCCATGAGTACCACTGACCACTAAGTTCCTGCGACCACGCAGGAAGTGATCTTTTAGAATTTCGGGCAACGATACATAAAGAAGCTTACGATCTAATGCCGCCTCGGCCTCTTCATTACCACGGCTGATTGCATTACCCACGACAATCACCTCCGCAGTCTCTGGAATATTTTCCGCCTTAAAACCAGGGAATATCTGAATACCTTGCTGCTCCAGAAAAGTCGACATAGGCGGATAGACATTTTCGTCCGATCCGGTGACCGTAAAACCCTTCGCGTGCATGGCCGCTGCAACTGAGCCCATGGCCGTTCCGCAAATACCGATAAAGTGAATGTGCTGCATCAATGTGTAGTATGTTTAGGATTAGTGCTATCAAGAAGGATCCCACCGTTTCGAAAAAAGCAGTATTAAAAACCAGGCGCTGCCACCGTACCGTTCTGAATTTCATCAAGCTGGCGGCGCAGAATAGAATCAGCAACCTCGCTCACCATGTGCTCAAGCAATAAACGCAAATGACTACCTTCACAGTAGTCTGCGGGGGCAATGTGCTTAACTCGGTCAGCCCTCGCGCAAAGTTGATAGCATTTTCTGAAGCTGTTGCGTGACGGATCTTCGGGGTTGTATACCGCAATAGCATTACCACCATTTTTGCGCATCACGGTGAAGCATGGCACATCGGTGGGGCCATCACCGACATAGATCATATTCTCGAATGGCACTGGACGTAGATTCGGGTTCATATGATCGTTGACGTCATCCTTGTAGTCTAACAAACCCTTATTAATTCTAAACAAAAATTGAGTCTTAGTGGTATGGGAAATAGTTCTTTTTGCGTGCCTTATGTGCCCTTGCTCATCCTCGCCGAATTCACAACCGTAGATCGCACGAAAATTATCTTTAATACTGCAACCATCAAGTAGTGCCTTCAAACCTGATGAGACAATGTAATACTCAATGGTAATGTCTTGAGACTCATGCTCAGGGCTTAGGCAGCGTTTACGTAACTGGTCAAAGATGTCAGGAACTCCCGGAAAGTAGCTCAAATTTGATCCAAGCTCAACGAGACGATCGTTGCTAACCTGGTCCATCTCCAAATAACCCAGCAAACAATGCATATAAGCAAGCTCACCATCCCAACCTTGCTCTTGAACGAGCCGGTTACATTTTCTCCAAAATGATTCAGGATTAATTCCAAACTCAGGAAAAATAACATCATCCTGCATGTAGCTCGGGCTCAAGGTTTGATCATAATCAAAAACAAGGGCGATGGTATTTTGTGCAATGGCCATGGATATATTGTCTACTGCCACTCTATGAGGCGATCAACTGCCACAGCAAACCAACAGAGGAGCATAACAGCAAGCGAGAAAACCAATCGACATCGCAAACAATACACTCTTTCGTTACCTTGCTTAACCCTATTTTTTGGTGGTATTCGCCAATAGCTGTTTTAAAGTATATTCATGATTCATTTAAAGTTAATCGCTCTTCCTCTTGTCTGCGTCCTTACCTTCAGCTCATGCCAAACAACGAACCCTTACACGGGTGAACAACAAACCAGCCGCTCAACATCAGGTGCTATGATTGGAGGCCTCATTGGAGCAGGCTTAGGATCCTTGACCGGTTCTGGCAGTACCGACAGAAGACAGAAAGCTATGGTTGGAGCAGGCATCGGCGCCCTCGCCGGTGGCCTTATCGGCAACTACACCGATAAGCAGGAAGCCGAACTCCGCCAAAACCTAGAAGGCAGTGGTGTCAGCGTTACCCGCAACGGCAACAATCTGACTCTCAATATGCCTGGCGACATCACCTTTGCAACCGATAGCTCTGACCTGAATGATCGCGCCCTCAACACTCTCGATGGCGTGGGTATTATCCTCGCTAAGTATAACCGCACATTGGTCAACATCACAGGGCACACCGACAACGTTGGCGATCGCAGCTACAACTACAAACTCTCCGAAAAGCGCGCACGCTCGGTAGCAGGACATCTCAAAAATGGTGGCGTGATGGATCAGCGCATACTCATTTACGGACGCGGCCCCGATCAACCAGCAGCATCCAACAACACCGCAGCCGGTCGCCAAGCAAACCGCCGTGTGACGATCGAACTAGTTCCTCACAGCTCCTAATGAGCCTCAGAATATGAGGCGATAATTGCACCAAATCACACTCATAAAAAGACCACCTCTTGCACATGCGAGAGGTGGTTTTTTGGCAGTAGGCCAAACGAAGCAGGCTAGTCTGTCAGGTCCTTACATTTACCGGCGCAGTTTTTGCCAACGGATGCAATTCCATTAGCAAGACCCGAGTCCGTTTTATACATCTGACTCTGACCAATCACCTGCCCATTGCCAGATTTGAGAACGAAGTATTTTTTGCCGTCATTGGAATTCTTGACATGAAACTTCGACTCATCGACACCATTTTTTCCAACTGAGGCTATGCCATTTTCACAACTTGCCTTGTCCTTGTAGGCTTGCCCACTAAGGATAATTTCGCCATTTCTGGCTTTGAGGCGAAAGCGATACTTTCGCGTCTTTTCACTTTGGTATATTTCAAACATAATACTATTAGGTGTTAATGTTATTTAACACCTTACAGTATCGTGCTTAATGACTTTCAGCAAGGTCTGAGTTGAGCCAAGTAAAATTCGGCATTAGTTATCTAGCACCGCGTTCCACTTTGCTAAATTATCTTTTTGAGCCACAAAGAGGGCATCGGTCGAGTCAAGTACCTTGATCGACTTTATTGTATCGCCCATCATAATCGCATCAACGATGTCTTGGCCTTTGGTAACTTTACCAAAAACACTATGACGACCATCCAACCAAGATGTGTCCTTATGCGTCACAAAAAACTGGGACCCGTTCGTTCCGGGGCCGGAATTAGCCATCGAGAAAACTCCAGAACCATCATGCTTTAGTGATGGGTCAAACTCATCACCAAAACGATATCCTGGGCCTCCCCTACCAGTGCCCTGTGGATCACCACCTTGTATCATGAAGTTAGGAATAACGCGGTGGAACTTAAGGCCATTATAATAACCTCTTTTTGCTAAATTAAGATAGTTAGCAGCCGTCATTGGCACCTTAGATGCATATATAGTCGCCTCGATCTTTCCTTTACTCGTATCGAGCTCAATGCGGATATCTGTGACCTCACCAACAGCTTCGGTCTTTGACTTAGATTCATCACCAGTTGCCGCTTTTTTGTCAGCAGCATTGTTCTCTTCGGCACAAGATGTCATGCATCCAGCCAAAGCCATCATCAGTGTCAACCCGTAGGCTTTAATTGTTGGTTTCATAAGAGACCAAATAAAGCCGCTATCCGACTGACTGCAAGCAGAGAGAACAAAAAACTCATCACCTTAGCTCAATCACTGACATTTCGTTTCACGAAGTTTTCTCAATGAACCCAATAGTTGCGAAGCTTTACTAACCCTTAAAGGTAATACTGGTTTTTTCCGCCCTGTGCTTAGAAGAGTCAAAATCAGCTTTACGGGACCTGATAAAATATCCTTTAGACAAAGGCTCATCAGCGTATTTCCAGCTCATTAAACGGGTGTTTTTATCAGAGCCTTTGTTGAATAGGATTTTCGTGTCCGTGATGGCGGGCATGCTCACCTCGTATTTGTCATTCGAAGTAATCGAGCTGATACGGTGCTTGTGAAAGTAATCATACTTATCAGACCCCACCTTAAGCCTCATTTTTTCTAAATCCTTTTGATCACTGGTAAGCTCCAACACTCGACCAAGACGGTGGGTCATCATGTGGCTCATCATTTCCGGCGGATCGGATCCATGCTGGCTTTGCATCCATGTCGTAATACCTTTTGCATTAAATTCATAGATGAGCTCACATTTAATCCCACCCTTGAGCATCACCGATAGCTCAACCCGATCCGGATTCTCTGCCGGCTCCCCGTGTTTGAGTATTTCCACTATTTTCAAACTGCTCACCGTTCCTAGCCTGTTCTTTCGGTAAGCAACCGGTTCAACAATCATTTTCCAACCATCAACAAGCCCACTTGTCTGCTCTTCATCTTTAAGAAAGACATGCATAACACCATTGGAGTTAATATGAGCCTGATAATAATCGCCTTCAACATATGCAAAGGAACCCTCGCCATCTCCTTGGTGCAAAACAGGTAAAAGAGCCTTCTTTCCCTTCGCCGAAATCCGCCGATTTTCTTTAGTTACTGGTGCTGATGGGCGAGCATCATCTGCCTGATCCGTGCTAACTAGCTGCTTCAAGTAATCTTGATCCGCATCACTAAGCTGCTTGATCGCTAGCGTGATCTCTTTCCCTGATGCTTGTCTGAGCGTCAGGTGGGTGTCTGTTTTGCTCACTAGCTCTGCCTTGAGCGTAGTGCCCTTGCTGCTCGTCCACTCACGTAATTCGGCAGCATTCAAGGGGATGGACAGCATGGCAAAAAAAAGCACTGCTGAGGTGGTAGTATGTTTGCATTTTTTCATCATTTTACTTTAGGGGCTGATTAATGTTGATGTGCCTTTAAGGAGGTCTTCACGAGAGAGGACTCCACGACATCCGAAACCCCGTGAGGAAAACCCCCAGAAAAGGGTAACAAACAATTAAAGCTCCAAAGACTTGTTCTTGATCTTCTCCACCTTTTCGCCGTCCTGCCACATAATCTGCGTCATTACCTTGCCGTCCGCAGTCCAATATGTCGCTAGCCCGTGCCGCTTGTCGTCCTTGTAGTTGATCTCAGTATTCTTCTGGCCGTTCTCATAAAATTTAGTCTCTAGCCCGTGCAGCTTGTCGGCCACGAAGTTGGCTGTTCTGGCCTTCTGCCCGTTCTCATGCCACTCTGTAGTCAAGCCGTGATGCTGGTCGTCCTTGTAGTTAGCTTCCATTCCCTTCTGCCCGTTCTTGTGCCACCACGTCGCTAGCCCGTGCCACTCGTCGGCCACGTAGCTGGTTTCACTCAGCTTCTTCCCGTCCTCACCCCACATTGTCGCCAGCCCGTGGAACTTGCCGTCCACGTAGTTGTCTTCAGACTTCTTGTTTCCGTTCTCATCATACAAAACCGATAGCCCGTTCCCGTCGACAAGTGTGGTCTCAGGACACCCTGAGCCATCAGGCAACCAACTTGATGCATTCATGACCTTGTCATCCACGCAATTGATTTCCGACATCTTCTGACCGTTCTCATACCAGAGCGTGATCAGCCCGTGCTGCATGCCGTCCTTGTAGATCGTTTCAGACTTCTTCTGTCCGCCCTTATACCACTCTGTCTGCAGCCCGTGCAGCTTACCGTCTTTGTAGTTCGTTTCAGACTTCTTCTGTCCGCCCTTATACCACTCTGTCTGCAGCCCGTGCAGCTTACCGTCTTTGTTGTGGTTGGTTTCAGACTTGTTCTTGATTCTCTCAACCTTCTCGCCGTCCTTCCACATAATCTGCGGCTTTACCTGGCCGTCCCAAGTCCAATATGTCGCTAGCCCGTGCCGCTTGTCGTCCTTATAGGGAGTTTCCGACTCCTTCTGCCCGTTCCGATGCCATTCTGTTCGCAACCCTTGCTTCTTTCCGTCCTTGTAGTTGACTTCATAGTGCTTTTGCCCGTTGTTATACCAAATAAATAGCCCGTGCAGCTCGCCCTCCTTATGGTAGGCTTCAGACACCTTCTGCCCGTTTTCGAGCCACCTTCTTGCCAGCCCGTGGAGCTTATGGTCCTTGTAGTTTTCCTCTAGCTTCTTCTGACCGTTTTCGTGCCACCTTGTTGCTACCCCGTGCAGCATGTCGTCCTTGTATTCCATTTCATATAGCTTCTGCCCGTTCTCGTTCCAAACGGTAAAAGGACCGTGCAGCTTGCCGTCCTTGTAGTTGATCTCAGTATTCTTCTGGCCGTTCTCATGAAATTTAGTTTTCGTTTCAGCATTACACACTCCAACGAACAACAGGGCAAAAACACACAGCAGGGAAGAAATCATTTTCATAGCATAATACCTACACCAATCCACACACCCAGATCAACGCAATATTTATGCGAGTATTGGGTGGGAATGGATTGTGGCTCGCGCCTTAACGCACCATAAGTTTCGGTAGCAGCCTCGTGCGCGCGCGTAGGGATCCGCTAGATTGGATATTATGGATAAATACCAGGTAAGTCTCTCGCGCGCGGAGAGATAGTTTGCATCACATTGTCATCCACTCAGAACTAGGCGCGGAAGATATCAAACACAGTCAAACAAGATAGGCAAACACCGGAAACTGCTTACATTCCCGACCTCCCAAAACCAAAAAATCAACTTAAAAAAATAAACATCAACCAGTTAAGGATGATGGAGGCGGAGGCGGGAATGCCTTCATTCCATTTAGGCTATGCAAGGCTGCAAGTTTCCTCCTCCGGAAACTTGGTTGTATATATGCGTGATACACGCACTTCGTGTGCGTTGACCTCACTCCATTCAGCCTATGCTGTTCAGAAAAATGCCTCCTCCGGTATTTTGATTCTATGGATACATCGTGATGCACGATGTTCCTGCGTTCAAACCCGAGCCTGCGCTCACTTGCGTTCGCTTCGGAAGGGTTCTCATCCCGCATCCGCCAGGGTTGAACCACCATTTAAGGTCACATCACCTGAAAACAAAAAAACCACCCGTTAAAGGTGGTGATGGAGGCGGAGGCGGGAATCGAACCCGCGAATGTCGGTTTTGCAAACCGATGCCTTACCACTTGGCCACTCCGCCTTGATGAAACATCATCATGCGCTGCGAAATTGCTTTCGCAAAGCGGCTTGGTGGTAGTGGCGATGCTAAGCCTTGTCAACTGCACAATTGTTGAATTATTGCTCTATGGTGTTGCTTGCCAAAGCTTTGTTTTCTGTTTAGGTATCGCTCGTTTTCACAGCCACAGTACTATAATCGGTGGACCACAAAGGCTGACAACATTAATTTTGAATCGATGGAAGGAATAGCAATAATGACATCAGGCGGTGATGCCGCAGGAATGAATCCAGCAGTCAAATGCACGGTAGATTACTCACGCATGCTCGGCTACAAGCCATACCTAGTGCACAATGGTCTGCGAGGACTCATAGACGACCACATAAAGGAAGCTACACCAAATGATGTGTCAGGTATTCTTCACCGTGGTGGCACGGTTCTACGATCATCACGATCGAAGCGATTTTTTGAATACGAGCATCGCAAACAAGCTTTCGATAATCTTCAAAAGCACGGCATCACGAAGTTGATCGTAATCGGTGGCGACGGCTCTTTCCGAGCACTCAATCAATTCTATAGTGATTTTAAAGTTCCCTTCGCGGGCATTCCCGCAACCATCGACAATGATATTCCTGGGACAGACTACTGCCTCGGTGTCGATACAGCCCTCAATATGATACGGCAAAATGTTGATAGTATTCGAGACACTGCGAGCTCGTTCAGCCGTGCCTTCGTAGTTGAAACAATGGGCCGGCACTGTGGCTATCTCGCGATGGCATCAGCCGTCACCAGCGGCGCTGAAATTTGTCTGGTTCCAGAGCTTGATTATGATCTAGAGGCTATCGAGAGGCGACTTCTTAAGGACATTGAAAATGGGCGCCAGTTCCTCATCGCGATTGTGGCGGAAGGCTGCCAAATGGGTGAACAATTAACTCAATGGATCAACGATAAGCTGAAAATGGATGCTCGCCTGACAACTCTGGGACATATCCAACGTGGAGGTTCCCCCACCGTACGAGACCGTTTGATGGCCTTTAAATTTGGCATCGCAGCCGTTGATGCACTGCACCGCGGCGAAACCAACAAGATCATGGTCTACCGCTCTGGCAGCTACGGCACTGTGCCTATCGATGAGGTAACTAATCAGACAGCAGGCATTGATCCTGTGCTAGTCGAAATATGCAAGCCGCTTTGTCGCTAGAAAGTCAGCTTCATCTTTAGCCCTTAATATTCGCGCTCCAAGAGATAGCGCGCAATCTGCTCAAGCCTTCTGCCTTTGCCGCCGAATACCTGCAGCGCTCCAAGCGCTTTTTTGGTGAGGCGGGCCGCCTCTTTCCTTGAAGCTTCAAGTCCGAGCACGGCAGGATAAGTTGACTTATCTACTGCCTCATCCTTACCAGCAGTTTTTCCCAGCATCTCGGTTGTCTGGGTAACATCCAGAATATCGTCAATCACTTGGAAAGCGAGACCGAGATTATAGCCGAAAGTAGTAAGTGCCTCTAGCTTACGCGGGGTGGCATTCGCAGACATGGCCCCCAAGCGCACCGAGCTAGTGAGCAGCGCGGCAGTCTTCGCCTCATGAATTTTGACCAACTCTTTCTTACCTAGTTTTTTTCCTTCGCCCTCAAGGTCAAGCACTTGGCCCCCAATCAGCTTCCGGCTACCTCCGGTAACGGCTATTTCTTCGACATACTCCTTCACTCCATATCGCTTTGTCGCTGGAGTCTGGGCCATAATGGCAAAGACTTCGGTTAAAAGCGCATCACCGGTGAGCACCGCCATGCCCTCGCCAAATACCTTATGTGACGTCGGTCGGCCACGGCGTAAATCATCATCATCCATGCTGGGGAGATCATCATGCACCAGTGAATAGGTATGCATGACTTCGGTAGCACATGCTGGGGCGAGCGCGTCATCTATATCACCACCACAGGCTTCAGCCGCAGCAAGACATAGAATAGGACGCAGACGTTTACCGCCGGCAAAGATGCTGTAACGCATCGCCTTGTGGATCGTTTGAGGCTTTGCAGTCTCACGTGGCAAAAATCTGCCCAACGCCAAATCTACTTCTTTCTGCTTGGCCCTTAGCCATGGTTTAAGGTCGTCCATCGCGATGGTGATAGCGGATTAGCCTATATTACACAAGCTCGGCAATTTGCACTGCATTGAGTGCCGCCCCCTTTCGGACCTGGTCCCCTACAACCCATAGAGCGAGAGCATTATCAAACACCATATCCTTTCGGATACGACCTACGAGACAGTTGTCTTTCTTGGTCGTGTCCAATGGCACTGGATAAAGGTTATTCTCCGGATCGTCCTTAGCATCTACTCCGGGACAGTTTGCGTAGGCAGCGCGAGCCTCCGCCACATCAACTGGACGTTCAAATTGAGCTGTCACACTTACTGAATGTGAACGGTGCACGGGAACACGCACACAAGTGCAGGTGACCCTGAGATCAGCAAGACCAAGAATCTTGCGGCTTTCGTTGAGCATTTTCAGCTCTTCCTTAGTGTAGCCGTTCTCAGTGAAGGCATCCACATGCGGTATAACGTTAGATGCTATCTGGTGCGGATAGACATTTTTCATATCCTCGGTGACTTCTCCACCAGAGCCTAATACCTTAATTTGCTCGTCGAGCTCAATAATGCCTTGGGCACCACTACCAGAAACAGCCTGGTAGCTGGAAGCAATGATACTGCGTAAGCCGTAGAGCTTGTGCAAGGGGCTCAACGCCATGAGAGTGATAATCGTAGTGCAGTTCGGGTTGGCAATAATTCCCTTGGGACGGTCCTTAATGGCCTCCGGATTGACCTCGGGAACAACCAATGGCACCTCATCATCCATGCGGAAAGCGGATGAATTATCGATCACAACGGCCCCCGCAGCAGCTGCACTGGGCGCAAATTCAAGAGACAAACCCCCACCGGCACTAAATAAGGCGATATCAACACCTTCAAAGCTATCATGTGATAATTCCTTAACTTTGATTAAATGACCTCTGAATGGAATCTCCTTACCGGCCGATCTGGCCGACGCCAGCAAAGTTAGTTCACTTATCGGGAAATTACGCTCCTCTAAACAATCGAGCATTTCTTGCCCAACGGCACCCGTAGCCCCCACGATTGCTACATGTTTTGCTTCTGAAGTGGTCATGATGCTGGATGACATCGCTGAAATAAAGCGGCATGTCAACTCTGTCATTTTGACAATTCGGCATTTCTGAGTGCCAAAAAAAACATCATTTTTCTGCTTTTTCTTATTTTCATTTAGCACAAACGCAATAGTGTGGTATAATTTGCCTATGGCTATTACGAAAAGAACTCGTTTCTCTCGCCGCGTCCCAGATCACGTGACTGATGAAATCGTCAATGTTTTGGGAGATGATGACAGCTTCTTCGGATTTAATGATTTATTTGAAGCTGTTTACGCGAGACTGAAAGAACGCAACGCCGTTAGCGGTGGAGAAGAAATGCTCCGCCTCCGCGCATACGAAAAATTACAAAATCTTGTCACCCGTGGGATGATCGAGAAAGAAGGCAAAGAGTATAAAGGATTAGCTAAGCTTTCCGAAGCTCACAGTGACTTCTTAGCAGCTCAAGATTCTGCCTAGGTTCACCTTAGCGCCCCAAGATTCAACAAAGAAATTTCGTGCTGGTTATTACCATGCGATTTGATTTAAAACCCGTATCACTTATCAACTAGGTGATGCGGGTTTTCTCTTTATATATTCGCTAACCCACTATTTCGAAACCATTCAGTAACTACTGTATCCCTAATACTATGCTCCAGAATTATTTACCCGTCATCATGCAGGCCATGGTAGCTATTGGATTTTGTGCCAGCATGCTCCTTATGAGCGTTCTACTTGGAAAAAAGGGTAGTAAAAATGCAATCAAAGACTCTCCCTACGAGTGCGGAATGCTACCTATCGGTGACGGGGCACCCCGATTCAGCGTAAAGTTTTACCTCGTAGCGATGTTATTTGTTATCTTTGATATCGAGGTTGTATTTCTCTATCCATGGGCTGTTCAATTTCGTGAGCTATCAGCCACAGGAAACATGGCATTCTACAGTGTTTGTGGTTTTGTTGGTATTCTTACCGTCGCTTACATCTATGCCCTCAAGAAAGGTGCGCTCAATTGGCGCGCTTAATACCAGCTAGGCGCCAAATCTCATCAACTGGTAATGTTCGTTCAAGTCTGACTTAGCGCACAACATTCTCGCTCACTTTAGCTTCTGGCAACCGGCATCCATTCCCACAAACCTCTCAATTTGACTCATTGTAAATCAGCGACTAATGTAGCAAGCTGAAGCAAATGTTACTGATTTGATGCGAACAATGGGATCCCACAGCGAAAACGCAACCGACACACCGGCATCAAACACGGTGCCGAACACAGTGCCGAAGCGACCCGCTAGCCCGACTTTTCTTGTCGCCTGCTGGCTTCTCGCTTTGATCTCTTTTATCCAGCTTATCGTGATTGCTGCGGCCTTAACCAAAGAGAAGAGATCAGTGGTAACTACTCAAGCTGTGGTTGCTCCAAGAAGAGCTACGAGTATACCAGCTACAAACCCAGGGTCGATACGTCCAAGAAGCATCGATGAAATTCTAGCGAGCGTTGACCCACACTCATCACAAGTTTCACTTACAACAGATAAAAAACCTGACATCTCGTACGATTCCAGCAACGAATCCAACATAGCTTCTGAATTATCTGACAAGATCAATATCGCTGCGCCAGTCACAGTTGTAGGTTCATCTGATCCAATCTTACCCCCTAGATACACTTCTATCATTATTGCAGATCCTGTTGTGGAGAAGCTCATTGCAGAATCTCGAACTCTCCAGCTTGATGGCGATATGGTGCGTGCCATGCTCAAGCTCGCTGAGGCTGCCCGGCTCGACCCATCTGAGGCTGCCGTAATCTACAACAAAGGCTTGCTTTACGAGGAAATGGGTCTGTTCACCCAAGCTGCAGACCAATACCAAGAAGTACAGCAAATGGGTATAGCAGCTGGCACCTTCTTTAAACTATCTGCAAAAAAGCTCACCAAGGGAATGGATGCGGCTCATGCCAACCGAGCTGCTTTATCCATTGGCCCAATGAATGTACGCCGCGACAAAGAGACCCAAGGCAAACAACAAGTGAAGCTCGCTATCACCATTCTTGCCCGGCCAGACAAAAGCATCAACCCCTCCGACGTCAGCGTTCAGGTTCATTTTTATGATAAGCTAGATAATGGTGAAATAACAAAGGCCAGCTCACGCGCAATAATCACTGAAGGACAATGGGATAGCAACGCAGACTGGAAAGGCGCCAGCCACGAGGAGACCGTCAGTATTTCTTATACAATAGCAGAAGTCGACCTTGCTCAGGCGCACTTATTTGGAAAACGTCAATATTACGGCCATGTAGTAGAGCTCTATTACAACAACGAAGTCATCGACCAACAGGCATCTCCACGCAGGTTAAATAGCATACACGGCAATCATGTATCCCCACAATACAACCAGTCACTACCATGGCTTCCAGGGGATCAAAATACCTTGCTCCCAGGCAAAGATGAATTCGACTACGGCGACGACTCAGCTTTACCTAGAAGGTAATTGTCTCTCCCAAGACACCAACCTCAACCTCGCCATCATGCATGGCTTGTAGTTCCTCTCGGAAAAGCTCAGATCTGGATTGCTCACCGTGGATTAGCCAAACCTTCTTTTTATTTCCTGTCGTGGCTTTGAAATAATCGATCAGCTCGGAATTATCTGCATGCCCAGAGAATGAATCCATAATCTCAACGCGCGCCCGCAGCTTGTAGGGCTGACCAAAAATATTCACCTCCGGTTGGCGATGACGTATTTTCCAGCCCAACGTATTTTCCGCACAATAACCAACAAAAAGAATCGTGTTGTTAGGATTATCTATGCCATTTTTCAAATGATGCAGGATACGGCCTGCCTCGCACATGCCTGACGCTGAGATAATAATCCCCTGCTTCTCGCTATCATTAAGTTCTTTCGATTTAGCCACGGACCTAATCAAGGTGAGCCCCTCAAAACCAAATGGATTACGCTTTTCATACAGAAAATCATTCACCTCTTTGTTAAAGCATTCTGGGTGCAGACGAAAAATCTCGGTCGCATTCACGGCGAGCGGGCTGTCAACAAAAACAGGAACTTCTGGCACTCTTCCGCTCTCAAATAATTGGTGTAAGACGTAGAGAATCTGCTGTGTACGCTCAACTGCAAAGCATGGGATGATGATCTTGCCACCGCGTTTAATCGCATCATTAAGCACATCAGCAATACTATCATCAGCACCTGCTCCAAGCTCATGCTCTCGGCCACCATAGGTACTTTCCATAAGCATATAATCGATATCTTTCACAGCCACAGGATCATTGAGAAGATCATTATCTCCGCGACCAACATCACCAGAGAAAAGGAAACGTTTAGTCTTACCGTCTTCTTCGTCTTCTATCTCTAATAAAATTTGGGCACTCCCCAAGATGTGTCCTGCATCGTAAAACCACATCGTCACACCCGGGGCAATCATCATTGGCCGCTCATATCCGACATTAACAAATTGCTTGAGGCACTTCTCGGCATCTCTTGCCTCATAAAGTGGCTCGACGAGCGGCTTGTTTTTTTTGGCCAAGTGCTTGTTTAGCCATTTCGTATCACTCTCTTGAATATGCGCACTGTCCTTGAGCATGACTTGACACAGGTCACGGGTAGCGAATGTGGCATAAATATTACCATCAAAACCTTTGCTACACAAGTTAGGCAGATTACCAGAGTGATCTATATGCGCGTGAGACAGAACGACACAATCTATATCCTTAGGGTCAAAATGAGGAAAACAGCAATTAATCTCGTATGCATCCTTCCTCCTACCTTGGTACAGACCACAATCTAATAGAATACGCTTACCATTAACTTCAAGTAAGTGTTGCGAACCTGTAGTTGTTCCAGCAGCACCACAAAATTTAATTTTCATAATACCATTCAAGGCCAAGACTCAGGCCACTGCAAGCAATGAGCCCATTTTCTTAGTCCTCAGACCGAAAAGACTTCATGTTAGTCTAGCTTCCAAAGGGCCAAAATAATTTCAACAAACGACCAAAGAAGCCTCTTGATTCAGCTTCACGTTCCGCGTCCAAAATCTGGGCATATCGTATAAGGCCGACAGCTGTGGAATATTGGGGGTCACGGAAACTTGCATGTATGCCACTCATATTGACCTGATCCGCTACATAAATCGACAATCCAAACACCTCATTTGCTAACTCAGTGAGACCACGCATACGGCTTGTTCCACCTGTTAAAAATACTCCCGAACCTATTCCTTCCAGTGAATCTTCAGGAAGCCGGTCACGTATAAGCCGTAGTGTTTCCTCGAGTCGTCCGTGAATGATCTCATTGAGCAGTGAACGCTTTATCTCCCCCTCGACAAGACCGTGATCATCTTTCACAGGAACATTACCTACACCTCTAGCTGGATCCCCCGAGCAATCCCCCTCAGTCTTCTTCAATTCTTCAGCACGACTTAATGGGATTTTAGTAACCAAATGAATATCATTGGTAATGTGATCTCCTCCGACTGGGATACATCCTGAGGCTGCAATCGCACCTTTGAGATATAAGACGTAGTCTGCCGTGCCGCCACCAACATCAATCACTAAAGCTCCAGCGTCTTTATGCTCTCTCTCCAATGCTACTTGTGCAGTCGCAATGGGCGCGAATACCACGTCATCGACTTCTAGTGGTATCTCCCTAACACATTTAATACTATTCTGAATCCGTGTCCTCACGCCATGAACAATATGAAAATCAACTTCGAGTGATCGACCCAGTAGTCCGACAGGACTTACCGCATGCTCTTGCCCATCTAGGCGATAGTGCCGGATAAAGTTATGTAAATAAACGTGATCTCCAGGGATTGCTAAATCTCTAGCTATCTCAGTTGCCTCTGCAAGGTGCCCTTCGTGAATTTCCTCCTCTTCATCAGGCAAACGATAAGTGCCAAGGTTATTAACTCCCTCAATATGTAAACCTGTGACTGATAAAAGCACGCTACTGATATCGACATCACAAATATCCTCCGCCTGTAACAAAGCTTCTTTGACTCCAGCTTTAGCCTGCGGATAATCTGTAATTTCTCCTTTTCTGATTCCTGCGCTCCGAGTTTCCCCGACACCGAGTATCTTAACTGATCCGTCAGGTTTTACCTCCCCGACTACCATACAGGTTTTAGTGGTGCCGATCTCGAGGCCTACATGAATTTTTGATTTTGCCATGGGTGAATAGAAAACGTGTGATTATTTCAGAAGCTCTTAACGTGTTGGTTTGACAAATACGGGGGTATCAATGTGAGCAGTTTGTTTTGCAAACTCAACGGGGATGTTAATACGTGGGATTAAGTTCATCTGCCTTATCTCACGCTTTATTTCATCGGGCCCTCTCTTGATATTTTCTGCCAAACAGTGTTCATGAATCGTGATAAAATCTGCAACCTGACGCTCGTGATCATACATACCAAAAACAGCTTTCGAATCGTCAATAGAAAGAAGCTCCATGGAGTAGTCATTGATCAGTGTGATATACTGCGGAGACCACTGCGCTCGAATGTCAGCCTCCTTCATGACTTTCATTAGGTGAAGAGCTCTCATTAAATCAACGTGCTTCGCCTTCACCCCATGTTCAAAGTTTTCGACCCTAGCCTCGTTCATTTCAATCACGGGTAAATCTTTGCAAGTTTTCCACATCGCCCCTGCGCAGGGGAAAGTTACGCCATTTTCATCAACTAACACACCGTCAGCTTGACGTCCCCAAAAGCCCACGCTGTCACACTTCAGCCATGCGTAAGGAATCCGCTCTTCTATGTCAATTTTGAGCGTTCCAGGCAATCGGCGCTTTACTTCGCAGTGCACGACTTCAGGCAAAGCAGCCAAGCTATCACGGACATCTTCTGTATTTATTGCAAACAGAGTCGCGCCCAAATCAAGATCAGCTAATTGCACCACCCTAGCATGGTCGAGAGCCCCATTCGTCACCAATTTGATCTCCTTAATTTGGTATTTCTCATTACCTAAAAAGAGGCTTTTGACACCCTGGTAACTGCCAAATAAGGCCAAACTCACAAGCAGCAAACATACAAAGCATTTCACCCCCTTATTCATCCCTCGTATCACTTGATACATTACGATTCGAGGAGAGCTCACCTTGATGTGCAGACGTTGAAGGTCTCCCCCCTGACGCGTATTACGTTGGAGTGTGGTCGTTTTTCTTCGTGATCTTGATCCTGCCATGGTTCTATATTTTAGGTTCGGTATGCGAGGGATATATCAGCAATTTTTTCACACAAAGGTCCAAATTCATATCCTGCCACTTGGGCAGCCTTGGGCAAGAGGCTGCTAGCCGTCATCCCCGGTATGGTATTAGCTTCGAGCACGTAAGGAATCCCCTCTTTGTCCAACAAGACATCTACTCTTGAGTATATTTCAATACCAAGAGCCTTGTGAGCCTCTAGGGCTGCTTGCTGCACTGCACACGTAGTCGCCTCATCCAACTCAGCAGGGCAGTAGTAATCGGTGCCGCCATCATCGTTAAGCCATGGATACTTATTATTCATATCGTAAAAACCACTACGGGGTGCAATATGAACAATCGGTAAAGCCACACTGTCCAATACGCCTACCGTTAACTCGAGGCCATCAATATACTGCTCTACTAAGACCTCCTTACCATACTTTGAGGCATCCTCCATGGCTGCAACAGCTTCTGCTTGGTCGTATACAATATGCACGCCCACGCTTGAACCTTCACAAGGTGGCTTTACAACATAGGGCGGTAACATCTCAGGCAATTTAGCTCCTGCAGAGCAATCCACGATTTCCGATTCGGGAGTTGGCACATGATGTTCAATAAACACCTCTTTACTGGCAACTTTATCAAAAGCAACTCGACTACTCTCAAGGCCGGCACCCGTATAGGGCATTTGCATTTTCTCAAGAATAGCTTGCAGTTCACCATCCTCACCAAAGGTTCCATGAATCGTGTTAAAACATAGCCCCGTGCCCTCGGGCAAATTGATAGATTGATCGGTCACATCAACCGCTACCGCATTGAGCCCCTGCTCTACAAGTGCTTCCAATACAGCACAACCAGATGCCAATGAAACCTCCCGCTCCGAGCCGGGGCCTCCCATAAGTACTGCGATGAGTGTATCTTTATTCATATGACGATATTGAAAATTTTCCGCATGGTTTAAAAAGTAAATTCGTCTTCACCTATAATCTGAACTTCCGTCTCCAAATTGATCGCACGCTGTTGCTTAGCTTCTTTTCGAATATGATCGATCAACCCGAGAACATCTGAGGAACTGGCTTTGCCTCGATTGACGATAAAGTTTCCATGCTCACTAGACACTTGAGCTTTGCCTACCATGGCTTCTTTTAGCCCAAGTTCATCAACTAATTTACCAGCTGGGATCTCTTCTGGATTTTTAAAGATGCACCCCGCGCTGGCTGCAATGGGTTGGGACGAACGCCTTTTTTGCTTTGATTCATCTGTGCGTTCTTTAATCGATTCGGCATTGGAAACATCCGCCTTAAAACTCGCCCGAAGAGCATAGTTTCTTCGCAACTCAGGAACATTACGATAGAGCGCCTTAATCTCATCACAGCTGCGTTTCCTTATTTCTCCATCCTCATCAAGGAAGGTCACCTCAATGACTTGGTCAAAGGTTTCTATGCCCATTGCGCCCGCATTCATACGTAGGCCACCACCGACATTACCGGGAATACCTTCCATCCACTCCATGCCTGTCAGGCTATGCGCTGCAGCAACACTCGCTAATTTTTTAAACCTAGCGCCAACTCCAGATACGATTACATCACCCTCTACGCGCACTTTTGAAAATTCACCACCAACGGGGTGAATGACCGCTCCACGTATGCCGCCATCACGAACTAAAAGATTAGAGCCCCGACCAACAATACGCTGCGCAATGCCTCGGTCACGGCAATACTTCACAATATTTGAGAATGCTTCGAAAGTTTGTGGCTCCAGCCAATACTGAGCCGGCCCGCCACAAAGAATCGTTGTATGACGATTCATTGGCTCATAGAGCTTCGCTTTGATGGCCACAGCCTCATCTTCTTTACCTTCACCCTCACAACGACGTGTTAGCTCCTCAAGCACTGCTATATCACGGGCGATTTTTGTGCCTATTTCATGAACGTTTCCAGCACCCAGGGTAATAAGTAAATCACCTGCCTGTAGTGCATTACCAACAGCATGATGAGCATTCTGAACGGAACCTACCACCTTAGCAGATACATCACCATGAGCGGCAACTGCATCAACAATGGTTTGCGCGCTGACACCCTCGATAGGTAATTCACTAGCAGGGTAAATATCAGTGACGAATACTAGATCAGCATCCTGTAGGGACTTACCAAAGTCATCTGCCAATTTCTGAGTGCGGCTGTATCGATGAGGTTGAAATACAACTACCAGACGCTTTGGGCTCAGAGAGCGAGCCGTTTGTAGCGTAGCTTCGACTTCTGTCGGGTGATGCCCGTAGTCATCTACAATACGCAAATCGGATGAGACATACTTGTTCTCAAACCTTCTTCTCGCACCGGCAAAGGTTCCTAAAGCACGAGCGACAAGCTGAAAATCAACTCCTAGAGTGTCAGCGACAGTGATTGCCGCGAGTGCATTCAATACATTATGTCGACCAGGAATACCGAGCTCAACCCTGCCAAGACACTCTCCTTTTTTAACCACCTCGAATGAGACCATGCCTCCACTTTCATGGATTTCACTTGCCGTAAAATCAGCATCCTTCCAGCCATATGAAACGGCCCCCTCATAGCCCACACACAACTCAGTGGCTACTGGGCAGCCTGAAAAATAGATTTTTTTACCACTCGTCTGATTCAGCAAGTTGGTGAAGACCTCCTTGATATGGTCAATATCACGGTAAAAATCTAAATGCTCTTCTTCAACATTAAGCACGACCGAATGTTTTGGATGATAAAGAGCTAAGGTTCCATCACTCTCGTCCCCCTCCGCAATCATCACCTCACATTCTTGTTCCCAATGTGCATTACTACCCAGCACTGGAATCTCGGCACCAACATAATGACACGGCATCATGCCGCCTCGTCTGAGCACATGAGCACACATTGCCGAGGTCGTCGTTTTACCGTGAGTGCCAGAAATAATGACTCCGTCACGAGTGTGCAGAATTGCAGCCAAACACTCGGCTCGTCTAATACATGGAATTCCATGAGCACGAGCCTCAGCACGAGCGAGATTCTCCTCACGGATAGCCGACGAATACACAACCACGTCAGCACCATGAACCTCATCTGCCCTGTGTGGACTTGAGAAGTTTAAACCCAAGCCCTGCATGCGCTGGGTTTCGCCACTGGTAACCATATCCGAGCCGCTGACATGGTGCCCCATACCCAACAATAGCAATGCCAAACCACTCATACCAGAGCCTGCGACACCAATGAGATGAACCTTCACGGGAGTCTCCCGATCCGTCAATCGTTTGCTAAGCTCATCGATATTCATGCTCATTGATCTATCTGTAATGGGAGGGTTACTTCGATATGATATCTGCTGAGATGACATCACAAATTTTAGCGGCAGCATCTCGAACGGCAAGAGACGCGGCATTTGCAGACATCACTTTTCGGTATTCATCATCTTCAACAATCTTGGTAAGGTCTGCGACCAGCTGTCCTGCATCGAGCTCATCTTGTGGTCTAAGCACAGCCGCACCCGCAGAATGAAATACTTCAGCATTAACCGTCTGGTGATCATCTGCAGCGTGAGGGTAAGGCACTAAAATAGAGGGCATCGCCACATAAGCCAATTCCGTCATGCTCGATGCACCCGAGCGACAAACAGCAACATCACAAGCCGCATAAGCGGTGGCCATGTCATCACAAAACTCAATAACACGATAACCCTCACGGTTACCCACAAGCTTTTTGACTCGATCAAAGTCATAAGCTCCAGTGATATGGATAAATTGTAAGCCAGGCATTGCCTTTGCCGCATCGACAACCAAAGTATTCAAGGACTGAGCTCCTTGACTACCGCCCATAACCAGAACGGCAGGTCCATGAGGATCCATCCCAAAGGCCGTGCGAGCGTCTACCTTATTAGGTAGCTCTGTCAGCTCTTGCCTGACAGGAGTGCCAGTAACTACCACTTCAGAATCAGAAAAATAAGATGCGGCAGCTTCCAAACCGAGAAGAATCTTACGGCACCAGCGCGCAGTGAGCCGATTTGCCTTACCCGGCATGGCATTGGAGTCATGCACATAAGTCATCAAACCCAGCTTTTTACCGGCAAGAACCGGTGGCAATGAAGTAAAGCCCCCCATTCCGAGCACTGCGTTACATTCGTTGCGTTTGAGGATTTCACGACACTGACGCACTGTTCGCCAAAGCCTATAAAGAAAAGGAATCATCCTTGGCGAAAAAGTCGCCGGCTTGGCAATTGCTGGAACCTTGTGAAAAGCCAACCTTCCATATTTTTCCGCACCTTGAGCATCCACCTTTTTCTCCGAAATAAGCAACAGCACCTTGTGTCCACGCCGATCAAACTCCTCTGCAACAGCTACACCCGGAAATAAGTGCCCGCCAGTGCCGCCACAGGCAATTAATATGTTAAATGGATCGGCCATACCAAGATTAGATCGTTTGCATAATTCACACAGCAATCATCCCCTTCAGTATGTAAAAAAGCAGCCCAGACAGCAATGATTAATATATGTTAAATAACGAAAACTGCTGTTTTTTAGCGTTTTCGAGGGAGATATCAGAATCCTTCACTGCTGCGGGCCTGCGCACTTGCACTCAACGACTTAATCTGAGAAAGTCTTAAGGCATGAAAAATACGCTCATTATACTCATTATCATTCTTGCTGGAGGTGGATGGGTTGCCAACCAATACGTCCAAAAAGCCAACACCAGCAACGACGAAAAAAACCGCTTTATCGAACTGGCAGAAAAGTATGATGATGATGCCAAACTTTATCTAATTGAGCAGGCTAAACAGAATCACGACGAAGCTTTTGCTGCCTCCTATCGCATGTGGGTCCTGTCTCCCATCTCCGAAATAGACTTAGCATCTGAATACGATGAGCAAATCTACTACCGCACGATTGGCAAAAAAATTAAGCAAGCAACTGATAAATCCCAAGAGAAAGAAGCATATAAGATACTTCTAGACATGGCAAAGCACTACGGCGTTGAGGTCAAAAGCCGTACAAAAACAGCCAGAGAATCAGCTAAAGCTCCAAATTCCAAGATGCCGCCTCAAAAAGAATCTCTCTTGAAAAGTGGCCGACTTGGCGACAAAAGAACCATTCCGAGCAGTCGTAAACGATATGATGACCGATAATGGGCTGAGCCGAGACTCAGTCGAAAATTTTCTAGCTTTAGCCGATTGGAAATCTTCTTTTTCCAGCTCCTGCCTTGCCGCTGGATACAAAATGGCTCGTGCCAAGCAAGTCACCAGCTGTATAATTGAAGCCCTGGATACTGGAGATATTGAGATCACCGCTCTGGTGATGGAGCGCTCCGGCCATCAGGAAGAGACCATCATTGCTCTATGGCGAGAAAATGATGTGATTCATCTGGATGCCTCTTGCTCCTGCGCCGTCGGCGCCTGTTGCAATCATGCCGCTGCTACTTTTGAGCATCTCAGTCGGCCGGGACGACTAGACAACGCTTTTGGTGAAATATGCACAGAGCCATCGACCAAAACCCTACACCAAGCAGATCCGATCAACACACAGGGGGACGAACAGGACGACATCAGCCCCGATGAAATACGCCAGAAAATCGAATCTAGCTCCGTCACCTTTCAGCTTCATATCGAAAAACGCCAAGCAGGCGCCGATTACCAATGGCTTCCCGAAGTATATGCCACCGCTAGGGCACTCTATGGCGAGCAAAACTATCCCCTAGACCCAGCTGGTAATATCAGCAAACCACGGCAGCGCGCTGCAGAAATGACAGCCCTCAACACCCTCTATGCCCTTGATCTCCTGCCAGGGGCAGAGCAGCCACCACCATCACTGAAAAAGCTATCTACTCCTGATCACGATGGCACACTTTGGTCTCCTGACCACAAACAATGGCAGCCCTCACTTTACTGGCAACGCTTTCACCATGAGGCTATTCCAGCACTCGAAAAAAGAGGTTGGCAAGTCACTATTGCAGCCGGAGCCATCAACCCACCGCTCCAATTCGAAGCAACGACATGGCGGGCCGAATTCATCGATGAGGGTAGAGGCTGGTTCAGCCTATCAGCAGGCTTTGAAGTTGATGGTCAGGCGATGGATCTTCAGCCCATACTAGCCACACTCGTTGAATATAATTTCCTCGAACTCACCAAGGGTATGCCTGATGGCCAGGATTTTCTCGTTTTTCTGACCGGCGGAGAGCATGCAGGCAGTGCCATCACCCTCCCGATTGGTCGCTTTCGCCGCATTCTTAAGCACCTGGGCGAGCTGATGGATTTTAATTTCAACGGCAAACCTGTGAAGCTTCACAAAATAGACGTCTCCTCGCTCTCCGAGATACTCAAAGAAGACGACCCCGAGCTATCACTACCCGCAGAAATTGAGTCACTCCGTGATTCCTCTCTCAAACAGGAGCAAGTAACCGTTCCCACAACACTGAAAGCAACCCTACGAAGCTACCAGCGTGAGGGCTATGAATGGATGCAGTTCCTCGTGCGCCATGGACTACACGGTGTGTTAGCCGATGATATGGGACTGGGAAAAACCATGCAGACGCTCACTCACATCTTAGCTGAAAAACAAAAAGGTAACAACCTGCCCAACCTAGTGGTTGCCCCAACAAGTGTGGTTGAAAACTGGCAACGTGAAGCCGCACAGTTCGCCCCCTCACTGAAGGTAACCATCTTACAAGGTGCTGACCGCCATCGCCGCTTCTCTGAACTTTCTGACACTGATATTGCACTCACCTCCTACGCCCTACTTCATCGAGATCTTGAGAGATTCAGTCAACAAGCCTTCCATTTACTAGTTTTAGATGAGGCTCAGCACATCAAAAACCCTACTGCACAAGTCTCTCGGGCAGTGCGCCAGCTGGATGCGCGTCATCGTCTATGCCTATCAGGCACCCCGATCGAAAATCATCTCGGCGAGCTTTGGAGTCTTTTTGATTTTTTAATGCCTGGCCTGCTAGGTAATGCTGAGACCTTCCGTGAAACCTTTCGAAATCCTATCGAAAAAGAAGGCAACCAACAACGTGCTGACGCGCTAGCGAATAAAATCGGGACACTTATTCTACGCCGGACTAAAGATCAGGTCGCAACTGAGCTACCACCAAAAACAGAGATTCCGCACCTTATCGAACTTGGAACAGACGAGAAAGACCTCTACGAAACCGTGCGCTCCACCATGGACAAGCACGTTCGCCAAGCACTCGCCATCCGCGGCCAAGAAGCTCAAATCGTCTTCCTCGACGCCCTACTCAAGCTGCGCCAAATCTGCTGTCACCCAGACTTGATCACCAACAAAGAGGCTGAACCACCTCCTAACAACCTTCCACGGGCACCACGCCAATCCGGAAAATTTGACTACCTCAAAGACCTTCTAGAAACCCTCAAAAAAGAAAACAGAAAGGTGCTTTTGTTCTCACAGTTCACATCGATGTTAGACATCATCGAACAACATCTCATCGAACAAAAAACCAGCTACCTCAAGCTGACTGGAGCTAGTAAAAACCGACAAGACCTGGTCGAACAATTCCAAGCTGGAGAGGCCGAGGTCTTTCTTATCTCACTCAAGGCAGGCGGCACAGGCCTCACCCTCACCAATGCTGATACCGTCATTCATTACGACCCGTGGTGGAATCCAGCGGTTGAAAATCAAGCCACGGACCGCGCCTATCGCATTGGACAAGATAAACCCGTCTTTGTGCATAAGCTCATTTGCAAAGGTACTGTGGAGCAGCGCATTCAACAAATGCAGCGAAAAAAATCAAATGTTGCTGACTCCATTCTTACATCCTCCATCAATCAGCTCAAACTCGACGACGACACTCTAGTGAAGCTACTTGCCCCGATTGAATAATCATTCATTTTTTTCACAACCAATCTGCTAATGAGCGGTTTTATCTCTGAACCACTCAAAATCTAGCGAATGAAACAGCTCTTCATATTTTTCACCACCTACGCCTTAGCTGTTTCATCTGGCTTCTCAGTTGAGCCTATTTCTCAAAAAATAGTGAGGAATACGAGTAACCAAATCGATCAATACTTAGCTAGCCACCTACAAAAACAACAGCTCAAAGCGAACCCTATCATTGCCGATGCTACATATGTCAGACGTACCTACATCAACATTACTGGGCGCATCCCCACCGCAAAAGAGGCACGCTTATTCATTGAGGACACCGCCCAAGAAAAACGCCAATCCCTCATCGATTCACTCATTCGCTCCAATGGTTATCGAAGCCGTATGTTCAACTTCTGGGCCGACTTATTACGTGTAAAAACCAACCTTGATAAGCACGGTCTGGGTTGGCACATCTGGATTCAAAATGCCGTAGATCAGAACATGCCATACGATGATTTCGTTAATGCCATGCTGTCATCGAAGGGCATCGTAACCGATAATCCAGCAGTAGGTTACTATTTGCGTGATCGTGATATGCTTCTCGATAACGTCAGTAACACAGCCCAAGTGTTCCTCGGTACCCAAATAGGCTGTGCCCAATGTCACGACCACCCATTTGACGACTGGACACAGAAACAATACTACGAGCTAGCGGCTTTCACGGGTAACACCACCTACAAAAATGAAGCTGCCGGACACCTAATCCGCAACCTCGTTAAATACTCGCTAGATAAAGATGGCGTATTAAAGCAGCAAGCAGCGGGGAAAAATAAAAAGAAACAGCGCAAATTAAATGGCGCAGGAAAGAAATACTATAAAGATTACTCATCTCTATTTAAAGATCATCGTAAAATAGCGGTGAGTGAGGACCCCGATGTATCGCTACGTCTTCCGAAAGACTACCCATACAATGACGGCAAACCTGGAGACATCCTTATTCCTAAAACTATTTTTGGAGAATCTATTCCAGACAACATCCCCCTCGATCAGCGCCGTCAAGCATTCGCAGATTGGGTAACATCTGATAAAAACCCACTATTTACCAAAGTCATCGTCAATCGTCTATGGGCAGAGGTCTTTGGCCGCGGTATTGTCGACCCACTAGATGACTGGTCTGATACGATGCGTATCTCACACCCCGAATTAATCGATTATCTATGCGTCGTCATGCAGTCCCTTGACTATGACACCGAGCAATTCATGCGTATCCTCTATCACACGAGGCTCTTCGAAAGCAAAGTTTCTGAAGAGGAACCGAAGATGGGTGGACATTACGATTTTCGCGGTCCCATGTTGCGCAGGATGTCAGCAGAGGAGGTTTACGACTCCTTTCTTACGCTTGAGTTTGGCAACCAAGACAACATCAAAAACAAAGCCTTGGCCTACCGTTGGAGTAATTACGTTCATAGTGTTAAGAAGCTATACAACCTATCCATGCCCCAGCTCATCAAACTCGACCAAGTGACCGACGACATGCAAGAGAGTTTTTATACAGCAAAATCTGAAGCTACCAAACTTCGCATACAAGCTCGTCAAGCCGAAGCCGAGGGCAACAACGAGCTAGCTAACAAACTCACTAAAGAAGCTAAAAAAAAGATATACGATTCCAAAAAATCCCAGCGTGAAGGCAAAAGCATGATGGCTGCAAACATCATGCAAAAACAGATGCGCACTAAGGCAAGGCCATTCATGCGCGCGTCAGAACAAGGATCTCCATCTAAACCCGGTGCATTCTTACGGCAGTTCGGAGCATCTGATCGTATGACACCTGATGCATCAAACAGCTTAGCATCTACCCCACAAGCACTCACACTTCTTAATAGCCGTGAGGTCGCTAAACTCACAGACGGTAAGGGCGAGCTATCAACCTCACTCCGACAAGCAAAATCTCCAGGCCAACGCTTGGACACCTTATTTCTCTCTATCTATGCCTGCCTACCTTCTGAAAAAGAACGCCAAGCACTGGAACCACTCACAGCAAACCCAACGACGCTGACTACACTTGCTCGAGCCATGGTCAGTTCCAAACGCTTTCTCTTTGTTGAATAGTATCAGCACTCACCACAACCTAACAAAAAACACGTCTATGAATCACATGAAACTTGATGAAGTATCGCGCCGCGGGTTTTTGGCCACAACAGCAAAATCTTGTTTTGGCCTCACTATTGGAGGAGCTGCTGCAAATTTCTTTCAAAACAAAGCTGCGGCAGCTGACCCTGCGGTTCTAGCTGCTGGCGGAGGTCAGGCAAAAAGCGTCATCTACCTCTTCATGTCAGGCGGCATGACTCACCTCGATACCTTTGACCCCAAACCTGACGCCGATTCAAATATTCGAGGTGATTGCCGATCTATCAGCACGAATGTCGACGGCATCCAGCTAGGGCATTGCCTTCCTGGTTTGGCAAAGCAGATGGATAAGGTTGCCCTAGTCAGATCAATGAGCACCACACAAGGAGCTCACGCTCAAGGGCGCTACTACATGCGAACAGGATATACCAAACGCTCAAGTATTGTGCATCCATCGGCAGGCTCATGGGTCAGCAAACTCTCAGGCCAACACAATAGCGAATTACCACCCTTTGTTACGCTCAACTGCGGTAGCAGCCATCCGGGAGCAGGCTTCATGGAAGCCACCCATGCACCACTACCTATTGGAAGCCCCAGCGCGGGCCTGCAGAATTGTGAGCGCAATGAAATAAGCGAACAGCAATTTAACCAACAGCTTGGATTACGTAAACAACTCGATGCAGATTTTGATGCTCGTTATGGCACCACTCAGAAAAACGTCCGTGACTACAATGAAGCATTCGATGCCGCCGTCCGCCTGATGCAAAGCAAAGATTTGGAAGCATTTGACCTGAGCAAAGAAAGTAAAGAGGCACACCTACTCTACGGCGGTCATTCTTTTGCAAAAGGGGTACTTCTGGCTCGCAGACTGGTCGAACGCGGGGTGCGCTTTATCGAAGTAGAATATGGTGGCTTTGACTGGCATTCTGATAACTTCAACCAAATGGAGGAAAAAATACCAGTGCTGGATCAGGCCCTTGCGGCCCTACTCAAAGACCTTGAAATCAACGGACTTCTGGAAAGCACCCTCGTTGTAGTAGGCACAGAATTTGGACGCACTCCCACCGTGAAAAGCAATGCTGGCCGCAATCATTACCCTAAAGCCTTCTCTTGCCTGATGGCCGGCGGAGGTATTACCGGAGGTCAAACCCACGGTAACACTGACGAAAATGGAGCTGAAGTTCTCTCCCCAAAAACAAGCGCCCAAGATTTCAATTCAACGATAGCCTACGCCATGGGGATACCTCATGACAAAGTGGTCAACTCGCCCTCCAATCGACCCTTCCGAATGGGGGGGATCAACGGCAAACCGATAACCAGTTTGTTTAGCTAGAATAGTTTGCTAGAGTAGCTTGCTAGAAAAATTAAGCCAGCTTCTGCCGTGCAGCCTGCAGCATCTCATCTGCCTTATCCAAATCAGGTGCCGCACCACGAGCCATGTCAGGCTTACCGCCACCTTTACCTCCGGCAATCGGCCCGAGCTCTTGGATTAACTTCCCTGCCATCAAGCCTGCAGCCTGAGCCTCGCCACCACAGAAAGCTCCGAGGTGTAGGCGCTCACCATCATTGACAATAAGAAATGCCGCTCCAGTGAACTGCTTTTTCTTTAAGCCATTAATGAGTTCTTGGAGTAAGTTCGCAGGCCCTTCAAAAATTTCCGCGATGTTGCCCTGAGATTCTAACAAACCAGCAAGAGCCTCATCCGCCATTTTAGCAGCTGCTCCGGCTTGAGCTTTTTTCAATTGCTTCTCTGCCTTCACTCCAGCTTCACGCAGCGACTCAATATGCTGATGGTAGTGCTTGAAGGTTGCATTGATTTGCTCAAAGTCTCCACCCTCTACGAGCAGTGCCCCCATGATGTGTGGGAACTCAGCATGCTGCACAGGCTCCTGACCGATTGCCTTCAATGCTTCGTTAGCTTTATTTAGCTTCGCACGAAAATCTTTTTCCTGTGCGGCACCTTTTTCAACCTCCCCACCCATCCAATCCCAGGCAGCACTTCCACACACAGCTTCGATCCTTCGAATTCCTGAGGCGATTGCTCCCTCAGACTTAATCTTAAAAATACCGATATCCTTGGTATTGCGCACATGTGCACCTCCACAAAGTTCCATCGAGTATCCATCCAAATCACCTGCGCCTCCACCAACCTGGACCACGCGCACAATATCACCATACTTATCACCAAAGAACTGCTGAATATCCTTACGCCCTTGAATATCTGCATGGGGGACTTCAGTCCACGAAACTGGGTCGGCTGAGCTGATCCAGCCATTTACCATAGCTTCGACTTTTTCCAGATTAGCTGTGTCTAGCGCACCAGAGTTGAAGTCAAAACGCAATCGTGTTCGACTCACTAATGAACCCTGTTGAGAGGCATCTTCAGATACAACCTCATGCAGAGCAAGGTGAAGCAGGTGAGTGGCTGTGTGATGAGCCTCAATGGGGCGACGACGTTCGGTTTCCAGACTCAGAGTCACAGAGTCACCCACATCGATTTTAGCGCCTGACTCAAGGACATGAGCGCGCGCATTAGCCAATTGTTGCACCGCAGAGATAGCATACACATTGCCCTCATGTGTGAGTGTTCCTTGATCACCTAGCTGACCACCCATTTCGACATACAGTGGGGTCTTGTCTGTGATCACAAGAAGGTGCTCTTCCTGCCGGTGAATTTCTAATACCTTCGCCTCAGTAACATCTTGTTCAAAACCTGTGAAAGTCGTCGTCGCATCAGTGGCAATATCTGCCGCACGGATGAGCTCTTTGGTCTGAGCTGCTCGCCCTTTTTCACGCTGCTGCTCCATAAGCTGCTCAAACTTTTCCATGTCCACTGTCAAGCCACGCTCAGCACAAAGCAACTCGGTAAGATCAATCGGAAAACCGAAGGTGTCGTAAAGTTGAAATGCAAAAGCACCATCGAGCGCTTTTCCACCTTCAGCAACTTTTTCCTCAAACTTAGCGAGGCCACGGTCGAGTGTTTCGTTAAAACTCGCCTCTTCTCGTAGCAGATTTTCTTTGATCGCTTGTTGGCGTTTTTTGAGCTCAGGAAAGACTGCCTGCAACTGATCTACGAGGGTATCAACCAGCTCTGGTAAAAAAGGCTTGTTCCCAGAGAACCCCAATGTCCTGCCGTAGCGAACAGCGCGACGCAAGATTCGGCGCAGCACATAGTTGCGGCCAGTGTTCCCAAGCAGGATACCATCTGCCAGAGAAAATGATAACGTACGTATATGATCGGCAATCACGCGAAAGGCAATGGCCTCCTTGAGCTCTGGTGTTAACGCTGACTTATCTGCATCTACTGACTCAGGATAGATATCGTGGTAAGTTTTACCGCAAAGCTCTTCTAGCTTGCGAAAGATAGGCTGGAAAGCATCCGTGGCATAGTTCGTCGGCTTTTTGGAAAAATCTTTAAAGCCATCAGTTCCTTGGTAAATCGAAACCGCACGTTCAAAGCCCATGCCGGTATCGACGTGCTTAGCGGGCAAGTCACGGAAGGAGCCATCAGCTTCAGCATTGTATTGGATGAATACCAGATTCCAAATTTCGATACAGAGATCGGAATCCATATTAACCAGTTTGCCGTCGGTATCCCCGTTGGGCGTAAGGTCAACATGCAGCTCAGAACAAGGGCCACAAGGCCCCGTCTCGCCCATCATCCAGAAATTGTCTTTGACGTTGCCATTTACAATCTGACGCTTTGGATCCAGCCCCTTACCCTCAAACAAAGCCGCCCAGAAATCATAAGCCTCTTGATCAAAGTGCCCTGGGTCACCTTCGCTCGGCATGTAAACAGTTGCATAGAGGCGGTCAGCGGGAAAACCCCATCGTTCAACGACAAGTTCCCATGCCCACTCAATGGCCTCTTTTTTAAAGTAATCGCCAAAAGACCAGTTACCCAACATCTCAAACATGGTGTGGTGGTAGGTATCATAACCCACATCCTCGAGGTCGTTATGCTTACCTCCAGCACGAATACATTTTTGCGTATCCGATGCCCTAGGTGGATTGTAAGGCGCTTTATCTGTGCCTAAAAAATAAGGCACAAACTGATTCATTCCGGCATTGGTAAATAGCAATCCTGGGCTCTGCGGCATCAATGAAGCTGAGGGCACAATGCTGTGTTGTTTTTCCTTAAAAAAATCAAGGAAGCTCTGGCGAATCTCGGAAGCGGTCATCTTGGGAATGGTAAATAGTGAATACGCAATGCTGAATTCAAAGCAACGCGATCGCGCTGATACGGAAAGATAGCCGACAAGTAAAGCCCGTAGGCGCTATAGTGCTAAGCGTGATCGAATCAAATCAAGCCATGCTGATGATTCCGTGGCAAAATCAAACAGCGGAGCTCGCTGATCAATTCGATTTTTCAACAACGCATAAAAGGATGCATCCTCTACACAACGCTGAAGCAAGAGGAGCGCAGCCTGAGCGTCCTCACTCGGGTAGATGCCTGGGTAATCATCTCCAAGCATACCTACATTACCCCTGATATCACTAGCAATCACAGGCAAGCCCATGGTCACAGCTTCGCAAATTGCATTAGCTCCCCCTTCTACCGTCGAGGTGTTCAACAACACGTCAGCTGATGCCATTTTTTCAAGCAAGGTGGCATGATCCAATTTCCCAAACCAATTAAATTGTGAAAACTCTGCATTAGCACGAGACATTTCATTTGCCAATTGCGTCGATGCATCCCCGTAACTGGTAATAAAAATGGGCGAATCACTTGGAAGCATTGAGGCGAGCTTAACGGCCAGCTGTGGATTTTTTACAGCCCTCAGATTACCAGCCATAACGACTTCAAAACGACACTTGCTTTCAGGCAGGTGCTTAATTGATGCAGGCAAGATAACACTCGGAAAAATACACACTGCCTTCTGCCGCAGCTTCTCTGGTAGCTCCTTCAGATCTGCCTCGTGCAGTGTTACTAATGCATCAGCTCGTTCCATGGTTCTGCGCGTATCAGAGTTTTCGTCTGCCATTTCAGGGTGATTAATATCAGAACCAGTTACCACAACGACCACCTGACGACCCGGGTGGGTTTGGTTAAAAGCAGCCACTACCCCGGCACTACGCCACGCATTAAGGGCCACCAGGCACCTTGCATCCGCACCCTCATAAGTCTCAGCCTCTACCTCTACATCTAGTCCCGCATCGCCTAAGATTAACTCAGTGCGATCTGCCGTCATCGAGTTTCCTTGCCCAGTTTGCTTGGAAAAGGGTGAATGGATAAGCACATCATACATAAGTAGTAATAGTTGTAGTTTAGTTTCAAAGGAAGGTCTGTGAAGCGGAAAAGCGATAACCCCATTTATTTGTCACAATTCAGCCCTCTGGCGACAATAGCGGTGGAGGCGGTAATCACCCTGTGCTATCAGTATAGCTATCTGCATTAGTTCGACACCGAATAAATACCATGAACCGAGGACATTTAACCATCATCATTACCGCACTAATTACACTCATGACCATAAATGTCATGGCACAGCAGGAAACAGAGGATCCAGACAAACTCAGAAAAAAAGCTGCCAAACTACAGAAAGACGGCAATCACAAAGAGGCCCTGGGAATATACCAAACACTCTTGGGCAATGAACACAGCTCCAATGTCAAACTCTCTGGCAATGATCTCAACGGAGCCACTAGCTGTCTGCAAGAGCTCAAACGCATCGCCGAGATCGACGAGCTCATCGAAAATGCCCTGGTAAAACAACCCAATAACCCCTCACTGCTCGACCGTGCCGGCACCCTCTACAAGGGACTGCCCCATTATGGATTTATCGTCGCGGGCAAATTTCACCGAGGCAGTCACCGCGGTGGCGGCCAGTATGCCGACTGCACCGAGCGAGACCGCATCCGCGCGATTCAACTCTACCTGCTAGCACTCAAACACTGGCCTGCAGATGG
>ENA-UOYH01000093-UOYH01000093.1-marine-metagenome-genome-assembly--contig:-NODE-93-length-40141-cov-4.999002_pt1 | contig 40141 bp, 23 predicted proteins | sample MGYA00238175_ERZ767261 | MGnify/ENA primary metagenome ERZ767261 (study PRJEB28946, sample SAMN06267185) | marine metagenome | isolation source: Columbia River Estuary | place: USA:Columbia River Estuary...
GTGAAACCACCAGCACTCAGGCTGGCCAGGTTAAGATCTCCATCGATGTCGAGCCAGTCCCAGCCATTTGTGCCTCCGAGGCTGAGGCCTTTGGAGCCGTCACTATCGTTGATTTCCCAGAGGTAAGCGCCTCCGTCGTTCCAGAGCTGAGCACCAGTAGTTAGTGTGCCGGGTGAGTTGCCGGGGGCAATGACGCCGTTGACGGTTAACAGGCTAGCACCGATCGTGCCGCTACCACCGAGGGTTCCATTAACATTAATAGTCATCGCTCCTGTTGCAGAAGACTGAATACCATCGATGATGAGTGTGCCGGTGTCGACGGTGGTGGTACCTGTGTAGGTGTTATCAAAGTCGAGTGTAAGTGTTCCGGCGCCATCTTTGATCAGCACGAGTTTACGATCGACATCGTTGTCTGCCAATAAGCCACTGTAGGTGGTGTCCGTGCTTTGGTTCACAGTTAAACTGGAATCGTTCCATCCGATAATTTTGCCCCCAGTACCGGAGAGCTCACCAATCTCCCAATTACCTCGAAAACGAAGAACCCTGTTAGTGGAGGTATCTCCGCTGGTAAAGATCTTGGCTCCTGTTGTCAGGGAGCCATTACCGGATTCAAGAAACAGATTGTTGCCACCATTAACGTTATCGTGAGCGATGGTGCCCGAGAATCCTGACAGACCCGCCCCGTTGGCATAGATACGCATTGAAGCGCTGTCTGCAACACCGCCAAAGCTCAAGGTGCCGGTGCCCGTGATTTCTCCGCCATAGCGATTGTCTCCTCCCTCGCTGTATATCTGTGTGGTCGTTCCGTCGGCAACAAAAATATCGTTCGTCTGTTGTGTGTTGATGCCAAGCCCGGTCAAGGTGCCACCTGAGAGGGTCAAGGTACCTGTTCCCGCAGCACCGATCGCACCTAGGTGCAAATGCCCCTCATTTAGGGTCGTGCCGCCGGAGTAAGTGTTGACGCCATCTAATGTGAGCGATCCAGTACCATCTTTAACAAGGGTACCTATTCTATTAGCATCGCCATCTTGCAACAAACCGCTGTAGGTAGTGTCCGTGCTTTGATCGACAGTTAAGGTCAGACCATTACCCCCCCTCATAAGTATCGTGCCACCAGTTCCGGAAAGTTCGCCAATTGTATGATCGTTGCCGCCGTTGATAAGCAGAAGACCACCACCGCTGGTTCCACCACTGGTTACAATTTTAGTGCCACTCAAATCCGTGGGCTGATTCCAAAGCCTTAGTTGGCCCCCTGCATCGTTGTCGTGTGAGATCGTGCCGGAAAACCCACTCAGATCAGAAAATAATCTGGTTTGACTGGCAACACTAAAGGCCAGCGTTCCAGTTCCCGTAACAGATCCACCATTCAATGATAACGTGCCGGTATTATTGACAATGGTCGTGCTGCCCACGGCGGAAATGTCATTGGCAATGTTAGCAGCCATCTCCAAGGTGCCACCCGAGAGCGTCATAGCACCGGTACCCGCTGCCGCAGCATCTCCCAGAACCAAGGTTCCCGAACTGAGGGTCGTGCCACCAGTGTGGCTATTGGCCACGTTGAGTGTGGTCGTGCCTGTGCCTGCCTGCTCAATGCTGCCTGCACCACTGATAGAATCGCCGAACTCCGTGCCCTGGGTGACGGCATCACTTTGGTTAATGACGAAAGTGCCGCCACTGCCGATGGTAACAGAACTACTCGTGTTGATCGCGCCGCCGGTCCCGCCGCTACCCAGCTGGAAAGTGCTATTCGCATCGGTAATATTGATCGTGTTTGCGTTGGCATCGAGGGTCCCGGAGAGATTCACTTGGCCGCCGCCAGTAATCTCGATCCCGTCCGTTAAAGTGTGGCTGGCTGCGGCACCAGTCAGATTCAGAGTCGATCCCGCACCGATGGACAGAGCCGAGGAGCCTGCACCATCCCAAGTCATGTTACCCGTCACGCTCAGCGATGCAGAATTAAGGGTCAGGGTGGAATTATCCACACCGTTACCAGTGGTCGTGATATTGCCAATCGTCACATCGGCTGTGCTGCCCGAGATATTAAAGCCGCCACTACCTTCCGCACTCCAATTACCCAGATTGATTGTACCACCGTCTTCTACAGTGACAGATGAGGCACCAAATCTCGTATCAAGGGTGCCGGTGCGGTTGTATGTCCCCCCATCCTGCACGACGAGGTTACCCAGCGAGTTATCTCCAATGACGGCAACGCTGCTGGTACCCGTGAGAGTTCCGCCGCTTGCAATATACAAGGTGCGCCCTTGGTCGATCAAAACTCTCGATACCGCATCCACGCTCGAAAGCGTAACATCCGGATTCGTCGTCCCTTCGATAAAGAGCTGATTATTGCTGGGGTCTGCTCCACCCGAACCGCCGGTAGTGGTGCTCCAGTTGCCAGTATCCTCCCAAGCTCCATCTGTATCCCCAATCCAGAATATGTTAGCACCATAAGTAAGACTACCCATGAGCGTGAAAGCACTGAGGGTAATGAGGGTTTTTGTGGCATGTTTTGTGGTCTTCATAACTATGTGATGTGGGTTTGTCTGGGGGGGCTATAGATGCGGTTTAGTTAGATATTTAAAAGATTAACTAAAACTGAATTTAAACAGTCTTTGATAAGCTTTATATTTTAAATAACTGTGTTCATTCACATTAATAAGGCGCTCACCTGTCAATTTTAACGCTATTTTTGAAAAAAATGATGGTTTTTTTGGCAAATGAGTCATCGGGCTGGAGTGTCCATATAGCGAAAGCTCCATTCTATAAGCTCAAACGCTTATAAATACATAGCAGTAAACTACATAACTAAAGTAAATCAGGCACTTACAGCCCTGCTACACTCTGACCTCTCCCCTTACATTCATATTATCCAACATTATTATATCAGCCATGAAAGCCACATCTAAAACACCTCACCACATGATAGCGACATGCAGAGCGCTCTACCTAGCTACCCTCGCTGGTTTCTTTTCTTTATCCACCCACAGCGCTCAAGCGGCCAATTGGGTGGGGGTTGCCGGTGGAGATTGGAATGTAACCTCTAATTGGGCAAACGGTAGCTTACCAACCAGTTCGGAGCTCGCTGGCATCTATGAGAATGGTGCTGTGGTAACGGACACTCAAACTGTGGGGCGTGTCAACGTGGGAGACGGCATCTCAGATTTTGACTCTTATCTGACCATCACCAGCACGGGCTCCTTAAGCTTGAGCACTGCGAGTGGATCCATTTTGCGTCAGAACTGGGGTGGTACTGCCGGCGGCACTGGTGGTTCGACGATCAATGTAGATGGTGGCACTCTCTCGGCATCTCGTGGTATGCAGTCCGGCACTGCAGCGGGGCTCTATGCGACTTTGAATGTCACCAATGGAGGTAGTGTGACCATTGACAATGGCAATCTCAATTACACCAGTTCAAATGGTGCTGCTCGGACTGTTGTGGTTGATGGCGCTGGATCATCACTTACTGTCTCAGGGCAAACTCTGCTAAACGGCACTACTCCTGGAACGCTCGCGATTTCCAATGGAGGCATCTTCACCACAGGATCGGGAACGATTTCAGGTGTTGTCAGCGGGACTGTTGGAACTTTTGTTCAGGATGGTGTGGGTGGAACGACCATCCTCTCTGGTGAGAATACTTTTGATGGTAACTACACCGTGACCAATGGCACGCTTACTATCGGTGGCTCTGGCAAGATCGGTGACTACGACGGGGACATTACGGTCGCCAGCGGAGCAACCTTTGAATACGCCAGTGATCAGGATGGTTCGGGAAGCAACCGCATCAAAGGCACCATCAGTGGTGACGGTGCGTTTGTGGTTGATGCTGGCACCGGCAGTATTACTACGCGCGGAGAAGTCTCAGTCCCGACGATTGAGATCAAGTCTGGTAAGCTTATTCAGCAGGCGAACTTATCTTCTTTAGGTTCTGCCGGAACGACGGTTTATTTGGGTGACACCACGGGGAGTGCAGATGCGACCATTGAATACTCCGGCGGTGCAGGGGAGAGGACCACAAAAACCGCGATCATCGTTCAAGCTGGCTCAACAGGTACAAAGAGCTTAACCGGTATCACTTCTGCAATTGATAACACGGACATCACACTCAATGACAATCTGACCTTGGCTGCCAAACAGCATGGTAATAATGACAGACTCTTGACATTTGGTGGCGTCATCAGCGGCACAGGTGGTCTGACAATTGATGATGTCCCCAACAGCAACGGCGATCAGGGCGTAGTCGTCCTCAGTAATGCAGAGAACAACACCTACACCGGTGCCACCGTGGTTGATAGCGGGCTCCTAGTAGAGCAGGTAAGTGCCGCTGTTAATGGAGACGTCTGGACGCGCACGACCAGTGCCACCACCATCGAAAACGGAGCAACCTTGAGGTTGGATACCACCAACCAGAGCAGTGGGGGCAGTAAGCAGGCTATTGGCACTATCACCGTCAATGCAGGAGGAACACTTGAACTTCTGACGGAGGCTAGCGGTGGTGGCCAGCCATCCATCTGGCAGAGAAATGGAGCATCAACCCTGATCGGAGACGGAACGCTCGTGAAGAGCGGAACCGGAATGCAGGGTATTGCATGGACTGCCACAAGTGTAAGTAATATCTCGCAATTTGACGGCGCGATTCAAGTCGATGGAGGCAGGTTGATTTTTGATCCAGGCAATACAAACGCAGTAGGCTCTGGTAACAATGATGTGTCGGTTGCCTCAGGCGCGGAGCTAGACGTTCGAACCGGCACGCTGGCCATTGATGCACTCAATGGTGCTGGTACTGTTATCAATTCGAATGGCACAGGGAGTAACACCCTTAGCCTGGGCAATAATAATGGCGGCTCCACATTCAGCGGAGTGATATCGCAAGTTGACTCTGATGCTTTTTCCGTGGTCAAAAACGGAACCGGCACTCAAATACTGTCTGGGGCTAACACCTACAATGGCACGACAACGGTAAACGATGGTGAGTTAACCATCAATAATATCGAAAGTGGTGCCTACACCGGTGCGATCATTGTCAACGGTGGTACATTACGCGAGGTGAATGCATTCACTGGGGGTGAGGTGGGCTCTAATGACACCGATTACGCCCGCGCGGCTAGCTCGACAACCATTAACAACGGCGGCACGCTAGTTCTTGATACGAGCTCTTTCACAGATAACCGCAGCCGACCTGATCTGGGTGTAATCACTATTAACAGCGGTGGAACTCTTCAATTACATCATGACAGCTCAAACACTGGGGTTGATAAATTGATTGTTTCTGGTGGATCTATCTCGGGCGATGGCGCGATTGTCAAAACTGGCGGAGCTTATTTTGATATTGCGTGGTCTAATCCTTCAGGTGATATCCTTGATTCTTTCGATGGCTTGATTGATGTGGATCAAGGCACCTTGGCAGTCAATACTCGAGGTAATTCGAATAATGGAGGTGTTGCCGGCAGTGGAAACGCGGACTTGGATATTGCTTCTGGCGCAACCTTTGACCTCCGAAGCGGAGACTTCAAGATCGATGCACTCGACGGCAGTGGCACGATCGAAAACTCATCTGGAGTTGGTAATACCCTCAGTATTGGCAATAACGATGGTAGCGGCACGTTCAGTGGCAACATTACCCAAGTGGACGCCGACGCCTTCGACCTCGTGAAAAACGGCAGCGGCACCCAGACACTTTCTGGGGCCAATGCATACACGGGAACGACTACCATCAACGCCGGCACCCTCTCCTTGGCAAGTGGCTCCAGTCACAGCGGCTCGGGTGATTATACTGTTAATGGTGGCATACTCGAGATTGCAACAGGAGTTGACCTCAGTGGCCATGATATGACCATTGCCGGAGTCATCAGCCCCGGTAACTCGCCGGGAACCGCAGCCACAGGTGCACAGACCTGGCTGGACGGAGGTTCCTACCTCTGGGAAATCAATAATAGTGCAGGAATCAAAGGTGTAGATGAGGGCTGGGATTGGCTTTCCATTACCGGTGCTCTCGATCTCACTAATCTCGGCACAGGTGGATTCACCATCGACATTAATTCCCTGACAACAGGTAACATTGTGGGAGCTCCTGAAGGCTTCGACACCTACACCGAGGCAGACGGAAACTTTGACTATGAGTTCATCATTGCATCAGCTACTAGTATCAATGGATTCGATGTAGCTGACTTCGTCCTTGATGACAGTGGGTTCAATACAGCTCCAGGCTGGGACTGGCAGATTAAACTCAGCGGCACCGACCTCGTCCTCGAAGCCTACGCAGTTCCCGAGCCAAGCTCAACTGCACTGCTCGGCTTGGGCAGCCTTGCTCTGATGCTGCGCCGCAAGCGCAGCTAGTGAGCGATAAACTCGCGCGGCAGGTAGGAGCGAAGCGACAAGCGCCAGTTTAACATTCGCTATTCTTAATTGAGCATTTCTGCCGGTCTGGCTAAAGCACCCCAATCTGCTTGAGCCAGATTAGCAGATCCCTCGGCCACTGGGTAGAATCCTTACCTTCACGACCGAGGCCGAAGCCGTGGCCGCCTTTTTCGTAGAGCTTGAGCTCGGTGGTGACACCCGCTTTTTTCAGCGCCTGGTGCATCAGTATACTGTTCTCAGGCACCACACCCTTGTCGTCCTTGGCGTGGAAGAAGAAGCAGGGAGGCGTGCTCGCGGTGACGTTGCGCTCACAAGAAATGGCATCAAGCTGCTTTTGGCTGGCGCCCTTGGGCAGCAGGGCACTGATACAGCCGTGGCGGAACTTGGGTTCACTGGTAATTACCGGGTAGCCGAGCACGGCGAAGTCTGGCCGTGCCGAGATCTTGGCGATGACATCACTACCGCTGACACAGGTGCCGTAAAGCGTGGCTGCCGAGCCGGTCAAGTGACCACCGGCAGAGAATCCCAGAATACCGATTTTAGTGGGGTCGACCCCATATTTGACAGCATGGTAGCGCACATACTGGATAGCTCGAAGCGCGTCACTCACCGGCACAGGGTGGAGGAAACGCGTCTTGTCCCGAGCTGGCAGGCGATACTGGAGCACAAAACAGGTGATACCACGCTCACTGAAGTATTTCGCCACATCATGGCCCTCGTGCTGGGCGGCCTGGACACTGTAACCCCCACCTGGGCAGATGATCATTGCTCCGGCAGGTATGGCGGCACCATTGGCAGGCTGGGTGGCAGGATAGACGCTGAGCTTCGGGCAATGAACCACCGTCAGAGAGCTCGGCCTATTCGGATTTCGTTCCACTGTTTTAGAACTATCAACTCCTGGGGTGCTCTCTGGCCAGATATTGACTTCTGCCGCTGTTTTTTGGGCTTCAGCCAAGGCTTCGGCAGCCGGGGCAGCGTGAGTGAGAGAAGAAAGGGCACAGCCAAATGCCGGAAGCAAAAATCGGAGATAAGGAATCATACCAGTTGTTACGTGCTTGGGAGATGGAATTTATCAAGGAGCAGACAATTCTTTCACCTATCAACTAATTACTTCTTCTCCGGTCTCCAGTGGGTTTCATTAGAGAAGATCACTTCGGCAATTCAATCCGCCTCAGAGACATCACTCTGCAAATGCAGTTTTAAGATACGCTTGAGCTCAGCAATCGCCTTCGGGTGATTGTGCGCGGAGTGGCCTGAGGGCACGATCACCTCAGAGTCCGCACCATCGAGGTGGGAACTCCAATATGGAACAACTCCATCACTACTCTCCGGCTCGTCACCGCGCTTGGTTCCCCCACCCTTACCTCGATCACCGATGATTGAGTGGTAGGCGATTCCGTGCTTGATTGGGCGCTTGAGGGTGAAGTCCAGCATCGGGTCGCCTGGCTTGAGTCGGGCTACGCCATCACTACCGCTTAATTGCCGGCCAAGCTCGGTAAACGAATTGGCTACCTTGGGGATTTGTAGAGTAAGTATGTCGCGCGGCATATCTACCAGCCAGGACACAAAACGACCGATCCATTTGCCCGCTATGCTACTGCCGCGATGTGGCGTAGCAATAAAAACGGCACGCCTAACAAAGCTCGGGGGGGCTTCCTCCAGCATCGTTACCATGGCCTGCTGGGACCGCTCAGAGATCTGCAGTTTTTTGATTGGGGTTTTTAAGATCTTATCTGTGCTACCACGAAAATCACGGATCTGAAAACTTGTCATCAAGCCGCCCATCGAGTGACCGACAAGCACGACCCGAGCCGCGTTTCGTCCAGCACCGCGGCGCAGTAGCTGCTCGTGCATTTCCTGCAAACCCATGCGCAGACCTGCAGCAGGATACATAGGCGGTAGACCCGTCGGATAGTAGAAGCCATAAACCTGATAGTTCTCACGAAACCACTTTTCGCTGAGTAAGGAGTTATAAGGCTCGATCCACGTTGCTGGTTTGGAGGCCAGCCCGTGCGTGAAAACTATGGGTATCTTATCGGGGTCAATGATCTCGATAGAGTATAGCCCCATTTCATCAATGAACTCAGCGGGTCTGTGGACACCCTTCCAGCCAAGGCGGCTTCTATGCTGGCGTAACATGACCGAAACCAGAGGGATAGTGCAGTTAGTAACTAGGCTACGCTGCTCACCCCGGAAGTATACTAAGTCACTGCGGCGCGTATTGCAGAGGGTGATGCGTGCATGTCCATTTGAGGGGAAATCAACCAACGCTGTAGCTGGAGCATCAATACCGACTGGGTGCATGAAGGGATTGGTCTTTTTCTGCGCCTCAGCATAATCGATTCGGCATAGCATGGGAGCACCTATGCCGCTCTTTGCCTTGACCTCAATGTTATCGACCTTGTAAGCATCGGCAAAAGTGATCGAGTCAAACTGGGCGGGATCAAAATAATTCTTTCCATTAGCGTAGCTGACTCGGTAGCGGCTTGGCTTGCCTGGTAGTCGCTTGTGTCCCGGGTGCATCAAAGCAAGCGCCCTCCCGGTGGCATAACGATAGAACCGAGCTTGGTCACCTATGTTGGTCGAGTCCTCCAAAGTTCGCTCCGCCACTTCCAGGTAGAGATCCACAGCTTGGCTGGGCTGATCCCTGCTCAGTTTGGTGGCTATTTGCAACAGCTCCTCAAGCGGCTGCAGGGCAGGATTTTCGGGCTCTGTGAGGCTACGCTCAAAACACTGATATGACTGGCGCTCAGACCAGTGGATGAGATGAAAGCCTCCCCCACAACTGGTAAGCCCACACAGTAGTAAAAGCAGCCAAGCGATGGCAATAGGCCGGAGTAATTTCATAGGAACCAGAGCAGTTTGATCATCGTTCTATCATCTCGGCTACCATATCGATTGCCAGTCACATCGACATTGTATCCAAACTTAGAGGTGTTGTGAAGGCTCGTGATCAAATCCCGCACCAGGCCAAGATAGCGCAGGACTCTCAAAGGCCTATGCAAGCACTCCCTTGACCACGTGGGCGTGCTCAACTCCAGTAAGGCGCTGGTCAAGACCTTGAAATGGGAAGGTAAAGCGTTCGTGATCTAGGCCAAGACAATGAAGCATGGTGGCGTTTAAGTCGCGCACGTGTACCGGATCCTTGAGGATATTGTAGCCGAAGTCATCAGTCTCACCGTAGGTGGTGCCTCCTTTAATACCGCCACCGGCCATCCACATGCTAAAGCAGCGTCCGTGGTGATCACGCCCACTACCGAGGGAGCCTTGGCTATAGGCCGTGCGGCCGAATTCGCCACCCCAGATTACCATAGTGTCATCGAGCATGCCACGTTGCTTGAGGTCAGTTACAAGTGCTGCTGATGCCTGGTCCGTGTCCTTGCACTGGGCGCGTAGGTTCTTATCGAGAGCGCCGTGCTGGTCCCAGCCACGGTGAAAGAGCTGGGAGAAGCGCACGCCACGCTCGGCCATACGGCGTGCCAGTAAGCAGTTGTAGGCGAAAGTCCCCGGCTCCCTGGCGTCTTCACCGTAGAGGTCAAAGGTGCTCTGCGGTTCGTCGGAAAGGTCAGCGATTTCCGGAGCAGCCGCCTGCATGCGGAAGGCCATCTCATACTGGGAAATACGGGTGGCGATCTCCGGGTCACCGTGGTAGTCATATTTCATTTTATTGATCGCAGCAATTTTGTCCAGCTGGGCGCGTCGATTCTCACGGCTGATCCCGGGAGGGTTATTCAGATACAGCACCGGATCATCTCCACTGCGCAGCATCACGCCCTGATGGCTGGAGGGAAGGAAACCACTGCCCCAGAGACGGGAGAAAATCGGCTGACCAGGATTCTTACCATTTCCCTGAGAGAGAAGCACCACATAGGATGGCATATTCTGGTTACTACTTCCCAGTCCGTAGCTTGCCCAAGCGCCGGCACTAGGCTGGCCAGGGATTTGTGAGCCAGTGTTGATCAGGGTGATACCCGGGTCGTGGTTGATCGCCTCGGTGTGCATGGAACGAACGACCGCGATATCATCGACAACCTGCGACGTGTAGGGCATCAGGTCACTCATCCAGGTGCCACTCTTTCCATGCTGAGCAAATTTCCCAATGGATCCGAACAAGGGAAAATTCTTCTGGTTGGCTGTCATGCCGGTGAGGCGCTGCTCCCCACGGACGCTGTCGGGCAGGTCATCACCTTGCCGTTTTTTGAGCTCCGGCTTGTAGTCAAAAAGATCCAAATGGGATGGCCCACCGGACATAAACAAGTAGATGACACGCTTAGCCTTGGGTGGAAAATGCGGCAAACCTGGCTGCCCGAGGCCCTGATACGGCGCCCCCGCTCCTGATTTGGCTGAGCCAAATAAATTGTTGGTGCCCAGCATTGATCCCAAAGCAATGCCACCCAGACCTCCAGAGGAGCGCTGCAAGAAGGTGCGGCGGCTTATCTCACGGCTGAAGTTTTTATAGTCTTCTGTGTTCATTGGGTTAAATGGTTAGGATTATGAAGATGGCGCATCGTTATTCACGGGTGATGGTCTCATCCAGATTAAGAATCAGAGCGGCCACAGCAGTTAGAGCTGCTGTTTTATTTTTCTGATCGTCATTCATCTCGGCTAGTGGGGCGCGACCATAGCGAAGGTATCCGTCACGCTTGTCCGGGGATTCACCGAAGTAGTCCACCTGTTCACCGTAGGATGACTTGAGAAGCTCCAGCTCCTTACTTGAGGGCTGGCGTGCGGTGGCAAGGCGGAAGCCGTGTTCAATCTGGCCGTCTAGTTCGTCACCCACTTTGATCATTCTCTGGGCAAGGCCGTGCGCGGCCTCGGTGTATTGGGGGGCATTAAGTAATGCCAGTGACTGCAGCGGTGTGTTGGTCAGTGAGCGGCGTGCGGAGCAGGTCTCACGATTGACTGCGTCAAACGTCGTCATCATTGGTGGCGGCAAGGTGCGCTTCCAGAAATGATACATACTGCGCCGATAACCGCTAGTATTAGTGTCTGGGTAAAACTGGGATGCTGTCCAGCGGCCATGAGCATAAAAGCTAATCTGCTTCCACAGGCCGTGCGGTTGTACTGGGTAGGAACTTGGTCCACCCACCCTCGGATTAAGCAGGCCACCTATGGCGAGCGCGTTGTCACGCACGTGCTCAGCGGACAAACGGAATCTGGGGGCCCGTGCCAACAGGCGATTGTAGGGGTCTTGCTCCTGAAGCTCTGCAGTGGTGCGCGATGATTGGCGATAGGTTTGCGTATTAAGCATGAGACGGACGAGTTTGCGCAGGTCCCAGCCACTGGCCACAAACTCGGCAGCCAGCCAGTCAATCAGCTCAGGGTGCGATGGCCACTCCCCCTGAGAGCCGAAATCCTCCGCTGTTTTGACAATGCCAGTGCCAAAGAGCATCTGCCAGTAGCGGTTGACGATCACCCGCGCAGTGAGCGGATTAGAAGAGTCCGTCAACCAATTGGCAAGAGCGAGGCGGTTAGGCTTGACGCCCTGTGGTAGCTGACCAAGGGAGGCAGGAACGCCTCCGGTGACCTCCTCAAGTGGCTTGCCATACTCACCGCGGTCAAGGATGTGGGTCTTGCGGTCAGGCTTACCCTCATCCATGATCATGACACTGGTTTTGCCGGACTTAATCGCACGCTTGAGCACATCAATTTCGACGTTGATGTTGCGTGATAGCAAACTCATCTCGGGATTATCCAAGCCAAAGCTGGTGATAATTTGTCGTTGTTTGGCAGGGTCGCGCAGATGATCCGGTTTCCTCAGCTCCGCGAGGATGGGTTCTTTGCCCTGGGCTCTGAGCCCGCGGTATCTAGCGAGCACGTCCCCCCAAGGACCCTTGCCCAAGGGTGCCACCACTGCCGCGGGAGTAAAGCCCCCAACCTTGGCTTTTTTCTCCCAGTTACCAGCTGCTTTTACCGCCGCCTGCCAGCTGCTGTCCGTGACGATATGATTGCCGTCCGAGGAATGCATGTAGGCAAAAAGGGCGGCCAGCCCGGCCCCGAACTCCCAGTCCTTGCCCTTAATGGCGATGAGGTTATCGCCTTTTTTAAGCCGAGCCGTAATGTTGATCACAGTGGGCTCACGCCAGTCCAAATTGCCCTGCACCGCGTGGCCATTGACCCAGATCTGAGCCTCGTTGTCACAACTGACGAAGAGCTGCGCGGACTTGGGCACTTTGGCGAGCTTGAAGCTCCTGCGGAAGTGGGTGAAGGTATGGCCCTTGCCCTCTTTGTTGCTCCAAATCCAGGAAGGGCTTTGTTCCTTGAGCTTGCGATCTTTATTGAACTGGGCGTTGAGCTGGGCTGCAGTTTGCACTGGGAAGTCGGAGCCGATTCCCTTGAGCGTATCGGGCTTTGCCAATACAGAGGCCTCCCACTGCTTACGGGCTTTACCAAGAAATGTCTCTGGAAAAAGCCGGTGCTGCTCGAGCATACCTATGCGTTTGTTGCAGTCTGCCTTGAAAGCATTCTTGTCCTGTAGGAAGGGCTCCACCTGCATGACTGGGTTGGTGTTGCCACCACCACCCGCTCCCATACCGGGCTCACTAGAGTGGTTAAAGAAGGCAAAAAAGCGGTAGTAGTCTTTTTGTGAGATCGGGTCGTACTTGTGATCGTGGCACTGAGCACACTTCACGGTGAGCCCGAGAAATGCGGTGCTGACGGTGTCGACCTTGTCGGCGATGGATGAAACACGATACTCCTCTGCAATGATGCCACCCTCGTGGGTGTTCATGCTATTGCGCAGGAAACCAGTGGCCACCTTCTGCTGCACGCTAGCCTCCGGCATCAGATCTCCTGCTACCTGCTCACGGATGAACTGGTCATAAGGCATGTTTTCCTGAAAGGCCTGAATCACCCAGTCCCGCCATGCCCACATCTCGCGGTGGTCATCCACCGAGTAGCCATTGGTGTCTGCGTAGCGAGCCACGTCCAGCCATTCCTTGGTCAGACGCTCAGCAAAGGCATCACCATCAAGCAACCTGTCGATGGTCGTGGTATAACCCGTCTCAGGGTCGGCCACAAAGGCATCAACTTCCTCCAAGCTAGGAGGAGTGCCGGTGAGGTCGAGGTGAAGGCGACGCACTAAGGTCTCTGGAGATGCTGGGGGCGAGAAAGCCATTCCTTTTTTCTGCAGCTCTGACGCGACAAATTGATCAATCGGATTGTCGCTGCCGGAGAGCGACGCATCTTGGGGAAGCTCGGGGCGTTTGACTGGCTCGTAAGCCCAGTGTCCAGTGTAGGGGGCTCCCTCCGCAATCCATCTTTTGAGCAAGGCGATTTCCTCCGGCGTGATTGGTTTTTTGTGCTTAGGCGGCGGCATCAGCTTGTCCTCATCATCGCTGATGACGCGCTTGATGATCTCACTATTGTCGGGGTCACCGGGTATGATCGCGTGATAACCGCCAAGATCCGCAAAAGCACCCTCCTTGGTGTCCATGCGGTAGTCTGCGTCTCGATCCTGTGAATCGGGCCCATGACAGGCAAAGCACTTCGCCGAGAGGATCGGGCGGATGTCGCGGCTGAAGTTCAGCGGCTCAGCCTCAGCAGCTCGGCTGGTATCGATAAGGCCGATGCAGCCAATGCTCGCCGTGGCTACAAGTATAAGGCAATAAGCCCTGTATGATCCTGAAATTCGCATCGCTATTTTATTACGCTAGCTTGACTGTGAGATTATCATAAAAACCACTTTTTTCAAACTCTAAAGGTGATGGTAGCATATCCAGACCGACGGTCTACCCTCCTTTTAGATGAGGCTGGATTTCACCCATGGCAACCAATGAACGAAATGACTACGGATTCTTGCGCCCTTGGCTGCGGAATTCGCTCGGTGAGATACCTACCGTTTTCTGGAAATTGCGACTCAGGTGGCTGTGATCATAAAACCCACAATCAATAGCAATGGATGCGATGGTGTCATTGGTGGCCGAGAGCAGGTTAGATGCCGCACGGATGCGCACGTTGAGAATGTGCTGGCTTGGCGAAATCTGAAACACTTTTTTGAATCGCCGCTCGAACTGACTGGCAGAAAGGTTCGCCATGCTAGCAAGGCTCTCAATTTTAATCGGCTCAGCATAGTTCTTACGGATATGCTCGAGCACTTCGTTCATTTCCATGTAAGGGCGCAGCTTTTCCGGAGCATCGTCCATATTGCGAGCAATACACGCCAAGCCAATCACTCCCCCATCGTGTGAATAGAGCGGGATCTTTGTGGTAACAAACCAGTTGATCGAATTGTTCGGGTCAGGTGCTAATTCAACGCGGTCCAAAACGCTCTCACCTGTTTCAAAAACGCGTCGATCATCCTCCACATAGGCATCGGCACGATCCCGGGAAAAAATATCGTGATCCAGCTTGCCGACCATCTCATCCTCGTGCTCGAAGCCACACAACCGCACCGCCAGCTCGTTGGCCATCACCACCCGACCATGGCGGTTTTTCACTACGAAATAAATGCCCGGCAAATAGTCAAACAATTGCTGCAGTTGTCCTGCACGCAGCTGATCGATAAATTCCTGTTTGTCTTTGCTCATGCCAATAACGATTACAATGTGAATGGTGATGCATTTCACATGACCACTCAATTCATCGCGACGCCCTCGGCAAAGTCAATCGTTCTATTAAGCAAATATATCCATGACGGCTTTGCCATGGCCGTCCTTGGTGGCAAAGAAGGGTCGCTTTTCGACATCATAAGCGGTCTTGGGACTGATGCCCATGGCGGTGAAAATGGTGGCGTGCAGGTCTTCCATGCAGACGGGGTTCTCAACGGCGACAAGCGGGCGTTCGTCGGCTGTTTTTCCATAGACGTGTCCTTTTTTGACGCCGCCACCAAACATGGCAACAGTGGTGCCACCTGTAAAGTGGCGGTGAAGTCCGTAATGTTTCATCTCCTGAAGCTTCTCAGCCCGGGCCCTGGACTGGTCCTTGGCATTGGAGCCGGGCACTCAGCACTCACAAGACCGGCGGTGGTCCGGCGGGCTTGCCGGTTTTTTTATCGAGCGGGTACTTCGGCTCCCAGGTGGGATGTTTCTGGCTGAGCCATGCGTTGATCTTCTTGGATAATTGGGCCGCGATCCTGGGCTTGTCCGCGATCAGGTTGTTCTCCTCCCCGATGTCCTCGCTGATGTTGTAGAGCTGCCAGGCATCCGCCTCGTAGAAGTAGAGCAGCTTGTAGCGCTTACCGCCGACTTCATCGATGGCCACAACACAAGGTTGGGCACGGATGTCCATGTAGCCGGGAAAGAGATAGAAGATGGGAGCGCGTTTGCCCTCCATGTCCAGATTGCGCAGGACCTTGGCAAAGGACTCGCCGTCGAGCGGGTGGACGTCTGAGGAAGGGGTCCATTGTTTACCGGCGAGCTCGAGACAGGTGGGGTAGAGGTCAATGCCGTGCACCATGCGGTCGGTCACGGCATCAGTCGGAATCACCCCAGGCCAAGAGGCGATCAGCGGCACGCGGATACCACCCTCGGTGAACATGCCTTTGACGCCACGTAGCGGGTTGTTGTCGAAGTGGGTACCCCCATTATCGGAGGTGAAGATGACCACGGTATTGTCACGGATACTGTCGCTGGTATCACCGTCACCATTCGGGTCATCGAGCGTCTTAACCAAACGCCCGAGAGTCTGATCCATACCGGTGATGAAGCCCGCGAGCTCGGCCTTGTTTTTCTTTTTGTTAGGCGAGCGTTTTTTTGCCTCTTCTTTCAGATCAGGGCGGGAGATCACTGGGCCGTGCACGGCGTAGGCGTGCAGCTGTAAGTAGAATGGTTTGCCTCCTGCATGGAGTTTGCCCACGGTTTCCTCCATGGCATCGGCGAGGGCATCACAGACATGCTTGGGCTCGCCGATCTGGCTGGCGGGGATGCTGTGTTTCTCCACGTATGCCTCGTCGTAGGGCTTGCCAAAGCGATCGAGGTCACCACGCGCGAGCCCAGGGAAGGTCCATTGACCTTTCTTCTTTTTGGCAAAGCAGACGGGCTGGTGACCCTGTTTATAGCCGCCGATGTTGATGTCAAAGCCCTGGTTCTCAGGCAGAGTGGCGTCACCACCTTCATGTCCGCCAGCGTGATACTTGCCGATGTGTGCGGTGGTGTAGCCGTTTTTTTGCAACGCCTCAGCAATAGTGACTCCCGCGGCCGCAACGTCTTGGTTTTGCTTTGGGCCTTTGAATTTCGCCTCTTGCTTGGAAATACCAGGTGCCTTATTTCGGTTCAGGTTGCCCACCACGTAGACCCCGTTGTTGACCCGCGCCGGATATTGACCGGAAAGAATGGCCGCCCTGCTCGGCGCGCAGTTTGGCTGCATGTAGGCGTGGGTGAAGCTGAGCCCATTCTTGGCGAGCTTCGTAATGTTAGGAGTCAAAAATTCTTCTGTGTGCGTGCCCATGGTCGCTTTGGAAGCACTGATCTGGTTCCAGCCAAGATCGTCGATCATGTAGATGACGATATTCGGCTGATCTGGCTGGCTTGGCTCATTAAGCTTGGCTTTTGAGTCAGCTGCCGGTTCTGCCGTGGCTGCAAGGCTGGCCGCGATAGACAAGCTGAACAGGGTGGATATAATCTTCAATTTCATCATGTTGCAAAATCAATACATAGCATACCGCTTCATGATGACAAATCTTACACACGTCCTCTCTTTGACAGAGCGATCAAGCTAAGGATTTTTTGTACAGCATTAACAAAATGAACCGCCGACTATATCCGGGTCTTCGACAGAATTTTTTATGCGATGGTGACCATTTGAAGTCGAACAGACATTTACAGGGCAGGCATCCTCTGTCCAAATCTCTCTAGTTTGGTTACCCTACTAACTTTGACACCCGTGTGTCAGGCCTCAGTCGGGAGGGGAGAAGGATGCTTGATTTTTTTTCCAGAAACCGGCTGCGTTTTGATCTCCGTTATCCACGGCTTTCTTGATCCATTCTTTTGCTATTAAGCGATCCTCGAGAACACCGCGACCCTCATAATAACAAAGACCAATACGATGTTGGGCAACCGCATGATCCTGTTTTGCTGCCTTGAGCCACCACTGCGCCGCTTCCTCGTCATTCTGCTCAACCCCATCACCATCAGCATAAGCAAATCCGAGGTTTGATTGGGCCTCGGCATAGCCTCGCTCCGCGGCCTTGCGATACCACTGCAGTGCTTCTTCGCGATCTTGTTCAACCCCCACGCCGATGTCGTATCGAAGGCCCAGCCTATAATGGGCTTCGGCATGACCATGCTCCGCCGCCTTGCGATATAATGTCACCGCTTTCTCATCATCCTGCTCGACGCCCGTGCCCTCGGCGTAACATTTGCCAAGATGAAACTCGGAACGGTAACACTTTTTTTCCACAGCCTTGCGATACCAGCTCACCGCCTCTTCGTCATCCTGCTCGACGCCCTTGCCCTCGGCATAACATCTACCGATATAGTGCCAAGATCTAACATAATTCTGCTCAGCGGCTTTACGATACCACTTTATCGCCTTGTCATGATCAATACCCGCTAACTCGGCATGAGCGTAATGCCACCCGAGCTCACACTGGGCTCTGGCGTATCCTTTTTCCGCAGATTTGTGATACCACTTTCGCGCCTCCACATCATTCTCCGCCACTCCACTACCGCTGGCATATAAGTATCCGATCTGATACAGAGCTTCGCGTTGTCCTTGAGCTGCGGCCTTGCGTTGCCATTTCATCGCCTGCTGATAATCCTGCTCCACGCCCTGGCCCCAGGAATAACGCTTCCCGAGCGCATACTGAGCTAAGGCTTGTCCTTGCTCAGCGGCCTTGCGATACCATTTTATCATCTGCTGATAATCCCGCTCCACGCCCAAGCCCTTGGAATAACACCTCCCGAGCGCATACTGGGCTAAGGCTTGTCCTTGCTCGGCGGCCTTGCGATACCACGCTACAGCCTGCTGATCATCCTTCTCCACGCCCTTGCCCATGGAATAACACCTCCCGAGCGCATACTGGGCCGAGACATACCCCTGCTCAGCAGCCTTGCGACACCACGCTAGAGCCTCCGCATCATCCTGCTCAACTCCCGTGCCTTTGCTGTAACAATAGTAAAGATTATACTGGGCGCTGGCATTCCCTTGCTCCGCCGATTTGCGGTACCAAACGACTGCCTGCTTTGGGTCACGCGCAACCCCTTTAGCTTTGTTATAACGCCAGCCGAGATCAAGCTGTGCCTGGGCACCCCCTTGCTCCGCTGCCTTGCGGGACCACTGGATCGCCTGCGCCTCATCCCGTGCCACCCCTCTACCGCCAGAATAACATCTCGCGAGATCCAACTGGGCCATGGCAAATCCTTGTTCAGCAGCCTTGCGGTACCACATTACAGCCTTCGTCTGATCCTTATCAACGCCCTTGCCAATGGAATAAGACCAGCCGAGATCATGCTGAGCCTTGGCATCCCCTTGCTCGGCGGCCTTACGATAGCCCTCAACGGCTTTTTTTTCTTTCTCTCCACCGCTGCAGGTGAGGCAGACAAAGCAAAACAGGCTGAGGCAGAGAAGGGTATTACGAACCATGACTGCTTTTTTGTTAGCAGAACCGCCCTCATCTGCAAATCCTATTACCCCTATTTTTGCCCCGTCGAGGGAAGGCCGTTTGTTGCTTTTGATATTACTGACAAACCATGCTCTAAAAAAGTAGCTCTGCTAAAAAAGTCGTTAGTGCATGAATGCTCATTTCAACTTAATCCCTGAGTAATGGCGAAACCGTCAGATAAGCATCCGCCCAGCTGGCGTGATCGCCTCCCCCACCATTGCCACCATCGGTGACGATCAGGGTAAGTTTTTTGGCGTTTGTTAATGGAATATTAAGAGCTTTTGTCTGGTAGGAGGCACTGGGAATTTTCCCACTGCTGAATACCTCCTTGTCATCTACGAGGATCTTCATCTCAACGAGCCCGCCCTTCTCAGTGCCAGGCACGACATGGAAGGTTTCGTATTTACCCTCCAATGGGAAAACGAGCTTTGAAGGAGCATGGACACCGAGGCCACGGTCGTAACTCTTACCTCCGACACGGATTTTCTCTTTCCCCTCAACGGACTTATTTTGCATCACCCGCCAGAAGCTGTCGACTTCGCCAGCCATCGCTGGGGTCAGATAGTAGCGTCCCTGAGCATCCGGCTTGAGCTCGGGAATGACCCACTTGAATTCGGCAAAGACAACCTTGGTGATATCCTCACCCGGCTTAGGACTCATCCCGATCGTACCGGCAACTGACCAGTCACTGAGTGACACGCCGTTATTGGTTATCTCGTTCGCGGGAATGGTTATCTGCTGCCACTCGTTGGAAGCCGTGATATCGAGCTCTGTGGAGTAGCCTTTATCGACACTCATAATGAGCTTTTGTGGCTGGGTGCAGTAGAACTTGAAGCTAAGGCTAGCACCACGGGGTGCTTTGTACTTGGGATCACTGAATTGGCTGCTGCTGGTCCCGCGACGATTATCAATCGGGCGGAAGCCACTGATACCACCGACACCCTCTGCTGGAGCACTATGTTTCCACTTGTCCGCACCACCAGGAAGTTCATTGGTCTTAGTATCTGTGGCGATGGCATCACCCAGCTTGGCGGGGATCACGGCCTCAAAGTCCGATGAGACCACACAATCATTCTGATAGCGAATGTTCGCGTAGGAGAAGACGTAGTCATCGACATTCATGACTGGCAATTTAGCGATCCAGGTATCCCCTTTGCGCACCGATTTTACATCACGCCAGTAGCGTGCGATGTTGTTAGCTTCTCCGAGGCATTGATAAATTTGCAGCTCTTTGATCTCCCCTGCATCGGAAGGTGTTAAATGCAGCTCGGGCACACCATCTGAGCCAAGAACTATTTTTGATTGAGGGCGCGCAGGCCAGAAGTGATCCTTGCCGAGCACGTGCTTTTCCAGCCACAGCTTGCAGTTGTCTCCCAGCTTCTCGGTGTTGTGATGCCCACGTGCTTGGACGGCAAAATCCCACGGCACACTCGACTTAAAGGCCTCAAAGGTCTGGCCGGCGCGCTCGTGCCCACCGTGGTGGTCATTGGAGCCATTGAGCCACAAACTAGCCGCGGTAATGTGTGGTGCGTGTGCCTGCGGAGCAACGGCGGACAAAAACAGTTTCTGACCCGGTGACTGTTCCGGTGCTTGGTAGGGATTGTTATACCTCCACACCGCATGATCTCGGTAGTAGGTGATCCAACCGATGCCGAAGTAAGCAACAATAGCTTTGACCCGAGGATCCATGCCAAGATTCCACATGATCGTGCCACCATAGGAATAGCCTTTGGCACCGACGCGCGCCGGGTCGACTTCCTTCTGGGCAAGCAGGTAGCTGAGTGCTCGGCGCTGAACCGCATTCCAAAGGTAATGCGAGGTCGCTGTCGGATCCCTCAGCTGGCTACCGTCCGGCATGCGATCGTAAATGAGGCTATAGCCCATCTTCTTGGCCTCCATGTGCCCGTGCCCCATGGCCTCTGGATACTTGGTGTGGTGAGGGCGCTTAGTGATTCCTGAATAGTCATGCGACATCACCGCCCAGCCATCGTTGACATACTTCATGTCGATAGCGGGCCCACTCATCCAGCCATGCACATTCATCAGACCAGGTGCTTTTTTCGCCCCCGCTTTAACCGCGTATTTACAGAAAACACGAACCTCTTCACCGTTGATGTAGGCAGAGATGTAGGCGTCTTTGTAATAGACTCCGTCTTTGGTTTCCTCTCTAACGACCTCCTCTTTGAAGTCCCCCGCAACCGGGTCGTAATTTTTCCAGACCTCTGGTGGCGTAGGCAGATTACTTGCGGCATCAGCCATAGCAAATGGTGCGGCAGCGAGTGAGATCAAGGCAATCAGTGCGCTAAAAAGGAAAATTTGTGAGATGATGATTGGGACTTTATGTACATTCATAGGTGCTAATTACTTCACTGTATTTGTCAGTTGTCCGGCAGCAAGGCCAGAGTTGTGACTATCATACGCAAATTACCTTTCTTTTATTTCCGTGTTTATTCGCATGGCGGGCTCGAAGGCAGGGTGTAATCCAAACAGCGGCCAAAGCCGACACGGGAACACCAAACCCTAAAATATCGGAGCTTAGATTGGACGGATGATTCCAGCCTGAAATGCACTTAATGATCAGAAGAAATAAGAGCTGCTCAGCCTTTGTATTTGCACTCTCAAAAAGCCAGCGATAAGATGAAGCTCAAAATTTGATTCGACAAAGAGGCGAGGATTTACGATGATAACTATCTCAAGCACATGCTTTTACAATTTTTATTCTTTCAAACTCACCTGATAACCTCCTAAAGTAAAACACAGGAGCAGACAAACGACGCCCACGGGATCAATGCACATATTGATCTTTTTTTGCACATTTTGATCAAATCGTAAATCCTCAGATTAATGCCCGAATCCATGCAAGCCGAGCAACCCGAAGGCTTTTTCCAATATCTGCCGCCTAGTCAGTATGACCAGGTGATTGGCTTCTCTATCACCGACTTTGGCTGGACACATATCGGGCCCGGCATGCCCTACCCCCCTTGGCAGCACCCGACAGAATTCTCATTCATCAGCACGAAGGGTAGACTTCTGGACGAATATCAGCTTGTTTATATCACCCGCGGCCGAGGCACTTTTTGGTCGAGCATCACCGGTACTATTGAGATCAGCAAAGGCATGGCTTTCCTGCTCTTCCCAGGTGTTCGCCACAAGTACAGCCCGGACCCGGAAACCGGTTGGAATGAACAATGGTTTGGCTTTAACGGGGATATGGCTCGTCGCATCATGGAGCACTACTTCGATCCGGTACATCCCGTACTTCAGCTGGGTATTCAATCCGAGCTGTTCGGCCTCTTTGAAAAGCTGCGCACGACTTCCCAATCTGGCACGGCTGGATTTCGCCGCATCATGGCCATCACCGCACAAGAAATCATCACCCGTCTCCATGTTGCCAGCCATGCCGACTCCGCCATCAATGACGACATCGAGTCAGCCTGCCTGCATATCGCGGAACATTTCAAAGAGACCATTGATTTCGAGGCTTATGCCGAATCAAATGGGCAAAGCTACTCAAGCTTTCGCAGGCACTTCAAGCAATATACCGGCCTGGCACCACACCAATACCAACTGGCGGCCAAGCTGCGCAATGCCAAGCAGCTACTGGATAACTCCAGTCTAAGCGTTAACGACATCGCACAGTCCTCCGGCTTCGAGAGTCCCTTTTATTTTTCCCGTTATTTTAAGACGGCCACCGGGCTCTCTCCTAGCAAGTATCGAAATCGTGCGGAGCTATCCGCAGACGACTAGCCGGATGTTTGCCGCGTCTACTGCTGGAGTTCCCGATGTCGTTTCCATCAACGCTTTGGGCGTTCCTTAAGCTTAAGCGCTTCGATGGCGGCGAACCAGCGATCGGCCATGAGGTCATACTCTTTATTAAAGGGATGGTTGTAGTTGTTGGAGTGTTTTCCCGGGGCCACGGGTGACTCGTAGTCGTTGATGTCGGCCAGGAACAGGGAATACATGTCCACCGTACTGACCTTGTGCCCCTTCTTGGTAAACTCGGGAACAAGCGTATCGCGAATGTAGACGTTATAATCATAGACCAGCTTGTTCTTGGCCAACTGTGTATCCACATAGGGGGTGATCTGCGCCACGATGAGGTGGGCATTGGGTTGATCAGTCACGATGGTTTCCACCAGCCCGCGGATTCTGGCGGGGCTATCTTTGCTGATGCCGTTAATACCAATCATGAGCAGAATGAGGTCGGGCTTATTCTTCGACACCCAGCCCTTGAGGGCCCCGATCGGCGCACCACCGCCACCCTGATGATGATCCTGCCCGAGATCACGCAGATCAAATTTCGGTTTGTAGGTGCCATTGTGGGACGGGTCCCCACTCATTTTGTTCCATGGCTGCCGGGAATCCCCGACAAAGGTAAAGTGGTATTCGGCCTCCTTGAGTAGCTTGTAAAGCTGGCTACGGTAACCAAACTTGAACGGCTCTTTCCAGTGTGGGTTATCGGTGTAGCCAACGGTAATCGAGTCGCCGAGACACATGATGCGCAGGGGTTCTGCCTTGGCTGTCGCTGCTGGGACTTGCCCCATAACGGCGGTGCTGGCAGCGGCCATCAATAAGGCACCGAGGGTGAGCTTCATGAGTTTTACCATTCTATTTTCTATCCTCTTTTTCATCTTGGTATTGATCGTTTCTGAAGTGCTACAGCTCAGTCTTCATCATACGAAAACACTAAGCCATCTTTTTCCATATAATCGTCAAGATTCATGCGCTTAAAAGAAGAACCATCGCCCATGGGCTCCGAGACCGCGATGACTGGACTGGCCGGATGAGCTCAGAAAAAAAGCATCCCCCAATACAGGAGATGCTTTTACAGGGAAAATATTTTGCTGCCTTTACTTGCGGCGACGGCGAAGCATGAGAGCGACTCCGCCAAGGCCGAGTAGGGCTGTTGAGGATGGCTCTGGTAAGGCTATGCTCATAGCATTCAACGTCGTTGAATTAATATTGGTAAAATTAGTATCAACAAATGTAAACGCGATCTCACCCGAGCTGTCAGAGAAGATACTTAGATCGAGCTGAGTTCCATTATTTCTGAGTATTCCGCCTGAACCTGTGCCAGTGGTGATACCAATCACTCCATCCGTACCAGCTGAAGCTCTTCCGCCGATGAGTGATAGGTTGTATTTAGTATTAACATCTAGATCGCTTAACGTTAGTGTAACTAGACCACCGATGGTATTTGAGTAAATACCATCGGTTACTGCGAATGTTTGGTCGAAAGGATTTGATCCGGGAGGGCCATCGATGCCGTTTCCACCCCATCCGTTAGCGCTAGTATTGGAGAAATTGATATCTAAGTCTATCGTTGTGGCTGAGTTGGTGGAATCGATTAAGTTCGCTACGCTCAGGTCAGCAGCGTTGCCTTGTAGTCCAGCATCACCAACTGAGGTCCAGTAATTTCCATTGCCATCAGCACCTGCTCCGGCAGCAGTGGCATCAGAAAAATCGATCAATACGACTGCTTGAGCATTCATTGATAGTGCTACAAGCGGTATGACTGCAAGTGCGGCAATCTGTTTCTTTGTTATTATTTTCAGTGGGTTTTTCATACTGGTTGTCTGTTATTAGATTTAGCCGCGCCTTGTCTAAGGGGGTAAGTAACATCTTATGTAATCCTATTTTCTGAATTGCACCCATAGCTTAGACACACCAACACATATTCAAAATCCACATGGAAGAAGCGGTAGCAAAGGGGTAGTCCCAGCGGATGTGAGTGAAGAAACCAGTTCAAGTTGAACACTTGAGGGGTCAGCGCCATATGAACTTCATCATACGAAAACACTAAACAATCTCTTTCCATATAATCGTCAAGATTCGTGCGCTTAAGAGAACAACCATCCCCGCTGAATTCTCCGAGAAAGTGGCGACTGGACTGGCCGGATGAGCTCAAAAAAAAGCATCCCCCAAGGCAGGGGATGCTTTTACAGGGGAAATATTTTGCTGCCTTTACTTGCGGCTACGGCGCAGCATGAGAGCGACTCCGCCAAGGCCAAGCAGGGCTGTTGAGGATGGCTCAGGCACAGTCATCACAATCTGGATACCTTGCACGTAACTTTTCCAAGTTCCCGGTGCACCGGGATTGGCGGGATCGGTAATGGTGAGCGTGGATCCCGTGTAATCCTCAAACAGGAACACGTTGGCTGTTGTCCAACCATCGCCAATGTTGTCATCACTGCTGAGCAAGTATCCGTTGGTTGCGTAAGAAGAGCCGTTATCAAAGCCATAGTAGGTATTGTTACTGATTCCGTCCGTTGCAGACAAACCACTGTAGGTGGCTGCCCCACGGTTGAAGTAAACGTAAACATCATAGCCTTTGTTGGGCTGAAGGCCTGAGATCGTGATTGCATGCGGCCCATTGACATCAAAATTGTCCAGGTAACCGCTCATCATATCCTGATCGCCCCCGTTGCCGTCGCCATTCGCAAGTTCCCACAGGTTATTGGTGGTCCAAGTGACATCCGTACTGGTAGTAGTTCCAGTGCTATCAATAAGATTGGACACAGCACCCGTAGTGCCAGTAGCGTTATTCCAATTGTCTGCCGGCACATAACCTGCCGTGCTGGTGACAGCGGTACCCGTCGGTGCCGCGGCGTTTAATCCGCCTTGAAAATTCACAGAGATAGTGGAGATGGTTGCTGCGGAAGCATGCATGGCTGTCGCTAATACCGCAGCAGTGATGAATGTTTTTGTTTTCATGGGTTTGTTGTGGGTTGTGTTTGTTGCGGGTTTTTTCTTTGAAATGTTTCGCAAGAAAGGAAACCATAACCCGCCATCGCCACTAAAGTCCATACACTCAATGACTTAAAATTTACACATTTTGATCAATGCAAAGGTGCTCACGCCGCCGTAACACCATCTCCACGGCGGCCATTATTTGCTCTGGATGCCCCCACCGCACAAGGTGCTTCTCATCCAAGGTGTTACTTTGCCTCAGCCTTAAGCTGCTGAAAACGCTGGCGCATTTCTTTCAGGATCGCGGTGTGCTTAGCCGTGTGTGAGGTGACTTGGACGAGGTCGTTTTCCTCGCGCGGGTCGGCCTTGAGGTCGAAGAGTTGTTCGACCTTGTGCTGAGGCCAGTAGATGTATTTCCAGTCCTTGCGCACCAGGGCCTCGGACTCAGGGATGAAGTTTTTATCCCTGATGCAGGGGTGCTCGTAGAAGAACTCCTTACGCCACTCGGGTTTTTCATCAGCCAGATAAAGAGGTGCGATGTCACGTCCTTGCATGGCTTCGAGGGTAGCGAGGCCGGCAGCAGAGAGGATGGTGGGGGCGAGGTCGACACTAAGGGTGAAGTCGTTGTTGGTGCTGCCGTGTTTTTTCTCTGGCATGCGTGGGTCGCGGATGATGAGAGGCACACGGATGCTTTCCTGGTGCGGATACCACTTGTCAGCCAGGCCGTGCTCGGCGTGGTAGTAGCCGTTGTCGGTGGTGAAGATGACGAGAGTGTTGTCGAGCACACCTTGTTTTTTTAATTCATCGAGAACCTTGCCGCAGGTGCTGTCCACCTCGGTGGCAAGTCGGTAGTAGTTCTTCATCATTCGCTGGTATTTCTCCGGGGTGTCAAAGCGCCAGTGCCAGCGGTTGCGGCCTTCGTTTTTCTCGTCAAAGAATGAGGGTAGTCGTCGCCATGATTCCTTAGTCGCGTTCGCCGCCACGGGGATGGTGACGTCTTGATAGAGCTTCATGCTCTGAGGCTGCGGCAGGAATTGATCTGGGTGGCGGTCCTCAGCATGAGTGGCAAAGAAGGCGAGGGTGAGGCAGAAGGGTTTGTCCGCGGGGCGGGTTTGCAGAAATTCGAGAGCGTCATTTTCATTGCGCTGGGTGACGTGGATTTTTTTACCGTCTTTGCCCTCAAACCAATGCTTGCCGGAGTAGCTGCGGCCGAAGTCGTAGTTCTGCCTGGGGAACTTGCCGTTATGCCATTTGCCGATATGACCGACGTGGTAACCATGGTCACGAAGCCGACCCGGGTAGGTCTGCTCCCATGGGGTGGTGAACATATTGAAACCTTGGCAGCCGTTGCGTGACATCCACTGACCGGTGTAGAGGCAGGCACGACTAACACCACAGATGGAGGTGGTGACACAGTTCTGAGTGAAGCGCATCCCCTGCTCTGCCAAGGCATCAAGCCGCGGGGTCTTGACGATGGCATTACCCGCAGCTCCAAGGGTATCGTGGCGCCAATCATCGGCGTAGAGCACGAGCACGTTGAGTGGCTTGTCAGCGGCTTGAGCAACTTGGGCTTCAGCTAGCGGCCCAATGAAATGAGCGACGGCAAGGAAGGCGAATATGAGTGTCGTTTTGGTCATCTGCAGAGGCAAGATATTAACAGCTATGATTATCTGTGTCTTTCAGAAAAAGAAACGGTAAAAAGTCGCCTGCCTCGCTGTGCCACGCCCTCTGTCACACCCTCTATCATTCTCTATGGGAGAGATGGCGAGACGAAGCCGTAGCTGCCAGCGGAAACCTGGTAAACTGCCCGATCGTTTTCCATGCGGAGAAACTTGACTCCTTCCGCTTCAGCTGCGGCTTTGCCAGATTCTGTGACCGCAGCCGCATCCTTGGCTGGAACATACACGGTTGCTGTCGTGTTCGCCGGCACGGTGATGTTCCAGTGGAAGGCGCCGTTCTCAATTTTCCAGTCACTACCAATGCGTCCTTGGATGGAATCGTAGTGGCCCTTGGCCCAGGTAATGCCCTCGCCGAGCTCGGGTTTCATGGTGATCTTTTTGAAGCCGGCGCCATCGGTTTCGATACCGAGCATGCTGCGGAACATCCACTCACCACATGCTCCGAGCGAGTAGTGGTTGAAGGAGTTCATCTTCACGTCACCAAAGCCCTTGTCCTTGCTGTAGCTGTTCCAGCGTTCCCAGATGGTGGTGGCACCCTGCTCAATGGAGTAGCCCCACGACGGGTAGGTGGTGTTCTGAATCATGCGGTAGGCAATATCACTGCGCCCCATGTCGGTGAGAGTGGGTAGCAGGATCGGAATGCCGAGGAATCCAGAGGTGAGGTGGTAGTTATCGGCTTTGATGCGCTCGATGAGGTGTGCCTCAGCTTGTTTGCGCTGGGCCGCGGTGAGCAGGTCAAAGGAAAGCGCCATGCAGTAGGCGGTCTGGAGCTCACTCTCAATCTTGCCATCCGGTTTGACAAAGGTCTTCTGGAAGTGGGCACGGATGTCTTGGAACTGCTTGTTGTATTTGGTGGCATCGTCTATCTTGCCGAGTGCAACCGCCATCTCCGCCATCAGGCTGGTGGTGTAAGCATGGTAAGCGGCCGAGATGAATGCTGTCGGCGGACGGCCGCCAGGAGCGAGCCAGTCACCCCAGGTGTGCACTTTTCTGCCTCCGAGTCCGTCTTTGCCGCAGGCATCCATATAGCGGACCATGGCGTCATAGTGCGTTTCAATCATGCGGGTGTCGCCGTAGACTTTGTAAATGGTCCACGGGCAGATGATGCCGGCACAGGCCCACGCGGCCGCCCCGTGACCGTGAAAGACGGGGGCCTGGTTGCCAAAGAGGCCTTTCCTATTTTGGGTGTCCATGAGGTCAACCATCCACTTGGTGAAGAACTCGGAGACATCCTGATTATAACAACCCGTGCGGATAAAAACCTGGGTGTCGCCGGTCCAGCCGAGGCGTTCATCGCGCTGTGGGCAGTCGGTGGGAACTTCGAGGTAGTTCGAGCGCTGTCCCCAGACGATGTTCTCCTGGATTTTATTCACCATCGGGTTCGAACATTCAAAGGAGCTGGACTCTGGAGAGTCGGAGTAAAGCGCGATACCAGTGATGGTGTCAGCGGTCGGCTTTTCTTTGAGGCCACTGACTTGCACATAGCGGAAACCGTGGAAGGTGAAGCGCGGCTCCCAGACTTCTTCGCCGCCACCTTTGAGCACATAGGTATCAACAGCACGAGCGGAGCGCAGGTTGATGGTGTAGGCGCTGCCATCGTCCTTGAGCATCTCGGCAAAAATCATGGTAACCTCGTCTCCTGCTTGGCCGTTGACCTTCAAGCGTGCCCATCCTGAGAAATTCTGGCCGAGATCAAAGACGTAGGTTCCGGGTGTTGGCTCGGTAACTTTGACTGCTGGCAACTCTTTGACCGCGCGCACAGGGACACCGGGGTAGGCTTGGAGAAGGGACTTGAGTGAGGAGCCTGTGACGATGGGTGACCAGCTGCTTTGGTCAAAACCAGCTTGGCTCCAACCGGGCATTTCAAGTCGAGCATCGTAGACTTCACCCGCCTGCATGTCGGACTCGAGGATCGGCCCGTAAGAGGCCTTCCAGCTCGGATCAGTCGCGAGGATTTCGCTTTGGCCGTTTTGGTAATCAATATGCAGCTGAGCCTTGAGGCGAAGTTTGTTGCCGTATTTGTTCTGGCCGATACAGCTGATATTGCCTCGGAACCAACCGTCGCCAAGAATCGCGCCGATAGCATTGGCTCCCTCTTTGAGCAGGTCGGTGACGTCATAGGCTGTGTAGTAGATGCGTTGTTTATAGTCGGTCCAGCCGGGCATGAAGACGTCGTTGCTAACGCGCTGGCCGTTGAGGCTGAGCTCATAAACCCCCTGGGCGGTGGCGTAAACGATCGCTCGCTTCACTCCGGTGGCGACTGTGAATTCTTTTCTTAAGTACGGAGCAGGCAAGTACTGTTTAGGGCGGCCAATGGTGAGGTCGCAAACCGAGTTCTCCTGCGTGACAGAACCACTTTTCCAATCTTCGACGAGCCAGTTCGCCTCGAGCACTTTTTTCTCTTCGCGGGCTGGGTCTTTACCTGCGAACTCATTGGTGACCTTCAAACTCAAGTTCCCCGCATCGACATGGGCTTGCAGCTTTTCTTTGATATCGATTTGTTTCTTGGGCTTGCCCTTGATGCCATAGAGGGCTTTGGTGATGGTGATTTTGTGCCCCTTTCCAGCAAGCTCGGCATCACGGTTAGGGGTGAGCTTAGCCGCTTTGTCGTGACCAATCCACTGCGCCTTCCAGTCAGATTCCTCAAGCAGACCCATCGACCAGGTTGCCGTCTCGCTCCACGGTGAGGCGGCTCCGTTTTGATCCCAGACTTTGACCTTCCAGAAACATTGAGCGTGAGAAAGGAGAGGCTTACCCGCGTAGGGGATTTGCGTGGACTGCGCTGCCCCCACTTTGCCACTATCCCAGAGGTCTCCAAGATCGGCGTCGAGGTTCTTCTTACTGGAAGCAACGAGTATCTGGTAAGCACTTTGCTTCCATCCGCGGTTCTCTGTTTGGGGAATCCAACCAAGGCGGGGCATAGTAATATCAATGCCAATTGGGTTATTGTGATACTCGCAGCGCAGCTTGTTGAGTGCTACATCATTAGCAGCAGCGGAATGATTACCGGTGATAACAGCAACGCTAGTGATCAAGCAGAGTGCAGTGAATGAGCGTAAGCTTCTATGAAAATAGTGAGGCAACATGATTATTTTATTTAGATGTCTATGAAGTAGATCGTGTGAAATACGGCAGTGGACTGTGCCACATTTCCAGCAATTTAAAAATACACGAAATGATTCTATTTTTATACAAAGTGACTACCGAACGCTCAGGAAGCACCGACAGGTCTAGCGTGTTGACCTAGCTAAGTTTTGACTCTCGAAGCATTGTCTACGGCTTCTTAGCGCTATTCTCGACTTGCTTATACTCGGGGTTGATCTGAGTCATAGCAGCACCTGAATGCCTACGCCAGTCAAGGAGCATTTTTTTCATTTTTGCCGCAAGCTCGGGTTTTTGTTTTGCGAGGTCATTCTGCTCACTCAAATCATCACGCAGGTTATAGAGCTCAACTTTGTCAGTTTCAAAAACCTCGATGAGTTTATAATCCCCCATGCGCACAGCACCTGCAGGGCCCATGGTGTTGATATGGTGATAGTGTGGATAGTGAAAGTAAATAGCCTCACGACCCAAGGCAGCTTTTGAACCATTCAGCAAAGGTTTTAAGCTAAGCCCGTCCACATGCTGTTGTGGACGTAGCGGAATGCCAGCAAGATCTAGCAGGGTTGGGTAGATATCAGTACTTACCGCAGGCTGGCTTACTTCTAGCCCCGCCTTAATTCCGGCAGGGTAGCTGATAATAAGTGGCGAACGAATACCGCCCTCGTAAACCCACGCCTTACCAGCACGCAATGGCATATTGGAGGTGGGCATGTTAGATCCAGGGCCCGTGGAGAGACCCCCGTTGTCGGAGAGAAATACGATGATGGTGTTTTTATCCATACCCTTGTTCTTAAGGGTGGACATAATACGCCCAATATTTTGGTCCATACTCTCTACCATGCACGCGTAGGCGGCACTACTCTGCTCACGGCGAGAAAAACTCTTGTGATCTCTTATACCGTCCTTACCTCGCTCATTTAGGCCCATAGCTTTGGCCTTCTGCATGTATTTTTTTAGCTTGGTATTATCCGGAATAATCGGGGTGTGTACGGTGTAATACCAGAAGTTTAGAAAGAACGGTTGTTCACCCTGCCCCCCCTGCTCTTCGATGAAATTGATGGCTTTATCCGTGAGCGCGTCCGTCAGGTAATCCCCTTTTCTACCATCCTCCATATCCGGCACATTGGTGCTGGGATGCTGCTTGCTCTCGTAAGGAAAATAGTATGAGCCGGGCTGACCCATCTTGTGGCCGGCAATGTTAAGGTCAAATCCATTGGCCTCTGGGTAGTGCTCACGGCCTTTCATGTGATGAGCCTGCAAATGCCATTTCCCGATATGGGCCGTCGTGTAGCCAGCAGCCTTTAGGGCCTCTGCTAGAGTAACGTCCTCTGGTGGCATATTGCCGACCACCTCAGGTGGAGTAAGCTTGTAAGCTGGCCCCATGTTGCCGCGCGAGCCGCTGTGATTAGTAAGGCCAATACGGCTGGGATACTTGCCGGTGAGCACACTCGCCCGCGTCGGTGAGCAGACTGGGTTAGCGGCATAGGCATCGGTAAAAAAAACACCCTGACTAGCTAACTTGTCCAGATGGGGTGTTTCGTAAAACTTGCTTCCAGTAAGTCCCAAATCCGCCCAGCCAAGATCATCAATGAGGAAGAGAATGATATTGGGTTTCGTCTTCGCATCAATTGCTGAGCCAACAAATGCCATGGTCAGCACAATGATTGCAAATTTCATACTGGCAATGCGGGGTATGTATACTCGCTTGTTTAGTGGAAGGTTACTCATCATGTATATGGTTTTGATACGTGTTTTGGAGGCTAGCTGTTTCAATGTCTCTCGTAAACTTTAGATCTCAGGCTTTTCCCTTGCCAACGAGTGAAAGCAGGCGGATATTGCCACCAATGTTACATCATTCTTGGCATTTAAATCTCATTGTTGTCGCCGCATGCCTTTTGCCCTCAACTGCGTTGTGCCAAAAGTATGCTCCCAGCCAAGAAAAACCACCCGTTGTGACCCGCGAATTCCGCGGTGCCTGGGTCGCCAGCGTCTTCAACATCGACTGGCCAAGCAGTAGAGGCCTGTCCAAAAGTGCACAACAAAGTGAGCTGCGCGCCATGCTAGATCAGATGGCTAAAATCAAACTCAATGCCATCATCTTTCAGGTGCGCCCCAATGGCGATGCTCTCTATAAATCTGGCATCGAACCGTGGAGCCCATGGCTAACAGGAACCATGGGCCGGTCTCCCGGCTATGACCCCCTCGCCTTCTGTATCACTGAGGCTCACGCCAGGGGGATCGAGGTTCACGCTTGGTTCAACCCCTTCCGAGCTCTGCCTAATTCCTCAATGCAAACATCCCGCGATCACGTGTGTCGCACACACCCCTCACAGATTTGTGACTTTAAAACCTACCGTTGGATGAATCCAGCCAGCAGCTTCACCCGGCAGCGCGCACTCTCTGTGATCCTTGACGTAACGCGCCGCTACGATATCGACGGCATCCACATCGACGACTACTTCTACCCTTACCCTGATTTGGCTAAGAACGGAAAGCACAAGCAGCATTTCCCAGATGGCAAAAGCCCTTCGCAGCGCCGCGGTTACGTAGACAGCTTTGTGCAAGACATGTATTATTCCGTCAAAAAAGCGAAGCCGTGGGTCCGTGTCGGCATCAGTCCATTTGGCATCTGGAGACCCGGGGTCCCATCAGGAACAACTGCTGGAGTAGATGCCTACGAGCACCTTGCCGCAGATTCACGTAAGTGGCTACAAAAAGGATGGTGCGACTACCTCTCCCCTCAGCTCTACTGGCGCATTCAGGGCCCACAAAGCTACACACGCCTGCTGAGCTGGTGGCGAGACCAAGGAAGCCGCCCGGTCTGGCCGGGTATTGCCACAGCCCGCATCAAAAGCACAGAGGATCCTGGCCGCCCCGCTAGTGAGATCATCAACCAAGTCAATCTGTCGCGCACCACTGGCAACAACTACGCCGGCCATGTCCACTGGAGCATGAAATCACTACGCCAAAATCGAGGCGGCATTTCCACCTTACTGGAGAAAAACACCTACTCAAGTGCAGCACTTGTGCCGCCGATGCCGTGGCTCAGCAAAGCGCAACCCCTCAGCCCCAGCCTGAAGGCATCCGGATCACGAAAAGGAACGCAGGCCAAGTGGTCGTCTGTGAGGGGTGCCTCCAAGTATGCCGTTCAGGCGCGCTACGGCAAATACTGGTTTACCGTAAAAGTTCTTCCAGCATCATCGAGGAGCATGACTATCACCGGCAACCCTGAGGCCATCGCAGTGAGTGCCGTCGACCGCTACGGCAGCACAAGTGCACCCACCGTGGTAGCTCGGCAGTAAGCCTTACTAAATCAAGTTGCCAGAGACCTGATGATCCTCAGGTCGCAAATAAGAAACGAATGATCTTGCCCAAGCAAGGCACTTCGGCTTTTACCACTTGCACTCAAAAGTCACTTACGTTAGACACGATCAAGATATGAAAAATATCCGCACATTCATTCTCTGTAGCTCCGCCGTTCTCTGTAGTTGGCTCATCGCCTCTTACAGCTACGAACCCAAAATCTCTGTTGCAGAGAGCGCTGACACTTCGACAAACCCAGTAGAGAATGAGCCCAAAGCACTGGCAAACTCAAATGTCTTAAGAGCAGTAACAAAGGACCAAGGCGAGGCAGCCAATCTCACGACTATGGCCACTATCCAGGGGAAGTAAACACCCGCCAGATTCGTTTCACAATAAAGGTTTAGTGAGCCTATCTATTGGCTATTCTGATTATTAATATCAGTTAGTTTTTTTGTTCAAAAAAAATTGAACTTTCAAATTATCGGTGCTATTTTCTCGTCCGATGCACTCTAGTGAACAGCCTCAAACCGACAATCTATCGGTTGAACAGCGACTCATCTCTTTCTTTAAAGATGGCGCTAAAATCGTTGGTTTGCCAGCCTCTGTAGGTGAGATCTTTGGCTTACTCTTCGCATCCCCCAAGCCGTTGACCATGGATGACCTCGTGGCCCGCCTCAACATCAGTAAAGGATCAGCCAGCCAAGGGCTCAAAATGCTACGTACCTTGGGTGCAGTTCGCGATGTTGATTATGACAATGACCGCAAAGGCTATTTCGAAGCAGACATCGAGCTGAAAAAACTTGTCGGCGGCTTTATTCGTGAGCAAGTTCGACCACACATCAGCAGTGGCACCCGTAAGCTGGGTGAACTCGAAAACGAGCTCGATACTATCAACGATTCTGAGCTACGCGACTTTTACGAAAACCGAATCAAAATCATCAAACGATGGTCAGGTAAAGCTAACCTTGTCCTGCCGCTCTTGCAAAAATTCTTTGGAGAATAACACTTCGAAAATCATGACCGACTCACATTCCGTCGCACATTCCCTCACCCAGGCTGAGGCCGAAGATCATGCTTGGTATTGCATACGCACCAAACCTAAGCGTGAACACATCGCAGCCAAGGCAATGGGCCAGCTTGAAGGCGTGCAATCATTCTGCCCACGCCTGCGCTATCGCAAAGCAACAAGACGCGGCAAAGTGTGGTGGGTAGAGGCCATGTTCCCGGGTTATGTTTTTGCCTTTTTCTCTCGCACCCAAAACGAGCGTAATATCGTGCACACCCATGGCGTAATGACGATTCTCAAGTTTGGTGATTATGTTCCAGAAATCCCAAGCGCATTCATCGCAGACCTGCACCAGCAGATGCAAGAGCTTAGTGAGGGAGAAGAGGATGTCATGACACTGGAGCCAGCTGTTAATGAAGGTGATGAGGTGGAAATTGCGCACGGCGCCTTCCAAGGCTTTCAAGGCACGGTGGTTGAGGTCATGCCGGCACAAGAACGCGTTAAGCTACTCACTGAGTTTCTCGGTAACCGCCAGGTCGTGGAAACGGACCTGCTGTCTCTCCTGCTACCCAACAAGCCTGTCCCCGAATAGCTTGTCGTAGGGAGCAATCGAGCCTCACAAAACGACGCATCACTGCAGTCACCACCAGCGTGACTCGACAGCCATTTGCTAACGCAACTGGTTGTAAGAATAGTCTTGGGCTATCGTATCTGTATGTGTTGGCATAAGAGATATTATGAAACAGTTCATCACACTCTTTTTATTAACTGGCTAAGGTTTGATCAGCAACAGCAAGTTACTAAACCAGCCGACGACTACGCCTTGACAGTCTCTCCACCCTTTACCATCTTATCGGGCTCTTAAGCAAATCGACCTCCAGCAACTAATATAAGCGATGCAAAAAAACACCATAATCAGCTGCCTTTTTGTAGTCTGTTCACTATCACTTCCGCTGACAGCGGAAGACCAACGCCCTGCCAAACCCAACGTAGTTTTGATGTTCGTTGATGACCTTGGCTGGCAAGACGTCAAATGCTACGACATCGATAAACCCTCTCCGATGGAGACTCCCAATCTTGATGCGCTCGCCAAGAAAGGTGTTCAGTTCTGGCACGGCTACTCCCCTGCACCTACTTGCGCCCCCTCTCGCTGTGCTTTACTCAGTGGAATCCATCCAGCAAGAGCTCAAAAAACACACGTTGTTGGTGGAGCTCCACCGCACCCCCACCACGACATCGGCACCACCGTGATGTCCCCATGGTACAGTGGCCGCATGCCTGAGACCACTTTCAACCTAGCCAAGGCGATGAAGGCGGAGGGCTACACCACAGGCCACACTGGCAAGTGGCACATCGCAGTCGACCACCACGCATTCCCCCAGCCCATGGATATCGGCTTTGACTTCACCACCCACCAGCAAGGTTACAATACTCGTGGTGCTCAAAGCGGCATGGGAAATCGACTTGAAGGTTTTGCCACCAACGCCAAGGACGACCCTTACCGCCTCGATGAAAACGGCTTCGCCACTGACATCGTCACCACCGAGGCCATCAAGTTTTTTGACGACAACAAAGAGAAGCCCGTGTTCCTCTACTACGCCACCTGGCTAGTACACACTCCGATCCAAATTCGCAGCAAACGCTTGCTCGAAAAATACTGTAAAAAGCTCGGTGTCGACATGCCAACTGACCCCGATAAATGGGATCTCGAAGGTCAGAATAACCCGTATTACTGCGGTATGGTCGAAACCCTCGACTACTACGTTGGCCAAATCATCTCCTACTTAGAAAAAACCGACGACCCACGCTGGCCGGGACACAAGCTCATTGAAAACACCTACCTTGTGTTCACCTCTGATAATGGCGGCATGGAAGGCGGCGGTGGCCACGAAGTCATCACCGATAACTACCCATTGGACAAAGGCAAGATCAACGCCAAGGAAGGCGGCACCCGCGTCCCCTTCCTCATCGCAGGCCCCAGTATCGCCAAGGGTGTCCAATCCGATGTTGTCATCAACGGCCTCGACCTCTACCCGACGATTCTCTCATGGGTAGGAGCTAAGCCCAAGGATGGTAAAATTCTCGATGGCTCCGATCTTTCCACCTTACTCAAGACAGATGCTACCAAAGCAGATCTGGTTAAGGGCCACGATGGCAAAACCCGTGACACCATGATATGGCACTTCCCACATGGCCCCATGCAAAGCACCATCCGCACCGGGGGTTACAAGCTCATCCGTAATTATAACTACCTGTTCCACCCTTCCGTCCCTCAATACGAGCTTTACGAACTTTACGATGAAAGCGGCAAGCGCGTTGATATCGAGGAAGCTAACAACCTCGCCGGTCAGGACCCAGAGCGGGCCCAAAAAATGGATCAGCAGCTGACCGAGATTCTCACCGAAATGGATGCCAGCCTACCCTATTACAATAGGCACGGTCGCCACGTCTCAGCCGAGTTCAAGAAGAGCGTTCCAAAAGCACTCAAGCACAGCCAATCTGGCAATTCCGTTACTCTCAGTTACAAAGAGAACGGCGCCTCTGTTAGCAAGGCCTACATCGTCTACACCACCAAGGAGGAAAAAGTTTCAGAGGAATGGTTCCGCGCATCAGCCACCATCAATGCCGACAAAAGCATTACTGCCACCATCCCCGCAGGTGCTACTCACTATTATCTCAACCTGATTGACTCCAATCAAGTTCTTGTTAGCTACCCTGAGTGTCCCGACAATCGCGCCCACAGCAAAGCAACCAACGAAGCCGCAGGCAAAAAAGTACACCACGCCTCATACACCCACTTCGCGCTCCCCACCAAGCCATAACCAAGTTCACCAGCTCTATTCAGCCCATGAAAACGACCAAAATACTGACTCTCTCACTGATCCTTCCGACACTTGCCTTTCAGTCATGCGAAAAAAAGAACAGCTCTAATACCGACCAAGCTGGCTACACCAAACAAGCCAGCCACACTGACAACTGCTGCCCTCCCCCCTCTGAAGTCATTGCCCCTACTGCCGTATCAACGGAGCCAGCCCCCACACCTCAACTCAACGAAACACCAGAGCAGCTCGAAGAGCGCCTTCAGTGGTTCCGCAATGCCAAGTTCGGCCTCTTTATCCACTGGGGTCCTGCCGCTATCAGTGGTGAGGAAATCAGCTGGAGCATGATGGATCGCATCGAAGGTGGTGACAAACATAAGGTCGTTCCTCGCGAGACCTACATGAACCTCTACAAAACCTTCAACCCAACCAAGTTCAACGCCGACGAGCTCATCGGCTTGGCCAAAAATGCTGGCATGAAGTATTTCGTTTTTGTTACCAAACACCACGACGGCTTCAGCATGTGGCCCACTAAGGAAAAACGTTTCGCTGAAGGAGCAGATCATCCTGAGCACTTCTCCATCGCCGATACTCCCTACCAAGGGGACCCTGTTCGCATGATGCAAGAGGCGGGTAAAAAACACGACCTCAAGATCGGCTGGTACTACAGCACTCGTGACTGGACTCACCCCGACTACCTCCAAGGTGATAACAAAATTTACAACGACTACTACGAAAACCAAGTCGAGGAGCTAGTCAATGAATACGGCCCGGTAGACATGGTTTGGTTCGATCACTGCTTCGGCCAGTGGGACCAATACACCATACCTCGTCTCTACAAGAAAATGTATGCCAATAATCCGAAGCTTCTGGTTAACAACCGTGCAGCCAAAGGCATCAAAGACATCCCAGAAGAATACAAAGCCCTTCGCCTTGGTGACTATGATACCCCAGAAAATCGCATGGGAGCCTTCCAACATGGACGCGCTTGGGAGTCCTGCATGATCCTATCTCCTCACACCGATCACGGCGGTTGGTCCTACCGCACCGGTGCTGAGACCCGATCGCTCACCGAGACCCTACAGCTACTCTCCTCATGTGTCACCGGAGACGGCAACATGCTGCTCAACCTGGCCCCGCTTCCAGACGGCTCACTCAAGCCAGAAGAAAAGGCAATCCTTGAAGGCCTCGCCCCATGGATGGCCCAGTACAACGAAGCCATTTACAACACTCGGGGCGGTCCATGGATCAATGGCACTTGGGGTGGATCAAGCTACCGCGGCAACACCGTCTACCTCCATCTCTTTAACCCCACTGATGAGCCCCTCGTGCTCAACGCCCTGCCCCAGCAAATTACCGCGGCAACCACCATTGACGGCAAAGCCATCCCCTACACCCAAGACGATCAGGCAAAAACCGTCTCCATCACCATGCCTAGTGAGGCACGTAATCCTCATGTATCGATCATCAAGCTAACCCTCGCTAGCCCTGTTGCCGGCGTTCTCTATGGCCCTGCTCTCTCCAACGAATCTGAAATTCAGATCCCAGGCACGATGACCTTCGCGACAGATCAAGCGAAGATCAAAGGGTCCGCTACGCTGGAAAAGCAAGGTGAAGACAATACCATTACCAACCTCACCATCGACTCAACCATCACCTGGCCCTTGGAAATTGACAGCCCCGGCACCTACACCATTCAGCTCACCACCTCAGCCAAAAAAGCAGACTCCACCCTCGGCGTAATATGCGGCAAAATTAAAACCCACTATGTTCATGTTCCTGGCACCGGCGGTGATGAGAATTATCAAACTTACAACATCGGCGAAGTCACCTTCCCAAATGCAGAAAGCATCACCCTAACTCTGCGTCCAGCAGATGCTTCATCATGGGCACCAATCAATGTGCGTGATGTGAAATTTATTCCTAGTAACTGAACGCCTACCACGCGGTGGATTGCCGTCGCCTTGTAATTTTGCTCCTCTTTTAGCCATAAAATATTGTTCGACATAGCCACGGGTCATTGCATATATAGTTAATAAATATTAATGTTAAATTTACGGGTCAGCTCTGTGGCGGGCAATTACACCGCAAGCATGCTGATGGCAATTTTGCAATCTCCTGTTTTATCTAAGGTAGCGTTGCGGCTAGACACATCTCATCCAATATCTAACAATGAAAATCGTTTTTATAGAAACCCTCTCTGCCAAATCCTACACCATTAAGGACCTCAGCGGTACTCTGGGTTTAGGAGGAACGGAAACGTCCATACTGCGTATTTCGCGTGAACTAGCCCCGCGACACAAAGTCATCCAGTTTCAGTCTGGTCGAAAGCAAAGGGAAACCGACGCTAACGGTGTTGAATACTGGCCGCTTGAGGATGTGGCAAAGGTAGAGGATGCTGATGTGCTTATTATTCTGCGCCTGCCGCGATTACTCAAAATGCATAAACACTTTCCGGGCGCCAAGGTTCGGTACGGCGACACTGATTCTGTGATGGTTGAATTTACAAACTTATTAAAAAATAATATATCCCCTTGCCACAACTCAAGAATATTGGGGTGAACAATGGTGGGAACTACAAGAGTTATCCCACGTTGCGGAACGTTACTGAGAAACCGAGCAATATCTTCTTGAGGATCTAAAACAA
>ENA-UOYH01000094-UOYH01000094.1-marine-metagenome-genome-assembly--contig:-NODE-94-length-40121-cov-5.062981_pt1 | contig 40121 bp, 34 predicted proteins | sample MGYA00238175_ERZ767261 | MGnify/ENA primary metagenome ERZ767261 (study PRJEB28946, sample SAMN06267185) | marine metagenome | isolation source: Columbia River Estuary | place: USA:Columbia River Estuary...
GTACTTCTTTTTCTCAAAAGTTTAGACATAATAAAAGTCATTAGTCTGGAAGCTAAATTCTTTCCTATCTTCATCATAGGTCATTGGAATGGTCTCACTACCCATTTCTTGGCCATCAAAAGTTACCACGTAGCTCTCCTTGCCGCAGTAAGCATGTACTGATGGCTATGTATCAGTTTTAAATTATTAATGCTACCAGACCTCGGGCGGGGCGAGTATTGAATAGCGCTAATCCAAAAGACTAGTCGCTAAAAATTATGTCCTTCCTGGTTCGATACAAGGATTCTTGAGTATTAGATTAAAGGTCACGCTGGCTTTTATATCTGGTTTCAATTGCACTGATGCTGAGATTGTGATCGGATACGATTGCTCTAGCTCACCTTTGAGAAGGTCAAAACCATCTTTGTATCCCCATTCAATCGCTCGCAATACGAATGAACTATAGGTTGAGATGAATTCGAAGGCTGACGCATATTTAATCATTTAGTTTGATCCCATTGGATTCAGCTCTCCAACATCGAATTGAAATTAATCGCATGCACACGGGTGAGGCTCTGACAAGAATGGATCAAAATTGAGGACAAAGTTGTCGTCATTCATATAATAGACTTGATCTTCAATCTTTGGCGGTTACAGGGACGTCACTGCTGCGACGTCACACTAAGAGTAATCGATCTCATCTTGCAATTCACGTGAAAGTCTTTGGTCTAAAGGACCGTCGTTTTTCTACTTCTGTGACTTCTTTATTGACTTTTGAGTTTAACCTCTTTATTCGTTTTCCTTACCAGAATTATCGATGAATACTTTAAGAAGACTTTCGTCGTCGTCAACACTGCTTTCATATGGTGCTTACATGTGTTGATTTCCTTGGCAATTCATGGCGAAGACTCCCATTAGATTATAATCAGTCGGTTCTATACTTTGCTCTTCGTTTACAATTGATGCCCAGATAGTCAGAGGCGGATTCACTTGAACGCGGCTATCTTAGTCTTAGGCAATCATTCGCTAGCACAGAAGCGATGGAAAGTCTCCGTGTTTTGCGGCAAGATTGTTGTTGTTGTACCAGATGAGCAGCTTAGCCTGGCCATTGGACGTCGCGGTCAAAACGTGCGTTTGGCGAGCCAGCTGACCAGCCTCGACATCGACATCATGACAGAGGAAGAAGAATCCAAACGTCGTCAGGCCGAATTTGAAGTGCGCACCAAGCTCTTTATCGACAGCTTGGATCTGGACGAATTCTTTGCACAGCTCTTGGTGTCTGAAGGATTTACCAGCCTTGAAGAGGTGGCCTATGTGGAGCTTGATGAGCTTTTGGTCATCGACGGGGTGGATGAAGCCACGGCAGGTGAGCTGCAAGCACGTGCGCGTGATGTGATTGAAGCTGAAAACACCCGTGCAATGGCCCGCGCTCGTGAGTTGGGTGTCGAAGATAGCCTGGTGAATTTCGAAGGCTTAACGCCACAAATGATTGAAGCTTTGGCTGATGATGGCGTGAAAACCTTGGAAGATTTCGCCACATGTGCCGATTGGGAATTGGCCGGTGGTTGGACCACTGTGGAGGGTGAGCGGGTCAAAGATGACGGCGTGCTTGAAAAATTCGATGTGGATTTGGCAGAAGCGCAAAATATGGTGATGACGGCTCGGATCATGCTGGGCTGGGTGGACCCTGAAGAATTGCTCGATGAAGAGGCGGAAGTCTCAGAAGACGATGCGGAACAGGTGAGCTAAATGAGCCACAGCGGCGCCCACATTGCGGAAAATCTGACCGAGCGTAAATGCTTGGTCAGCCAGGAGTCTGGTCCAAAAGCGGGGTTAATCCGCTTTGTGACCAGCCCTGATGGGGTGGTCGTGCCGGATATACTGGAAAAATTGCCCGGTAGGGGGTATTATGTCACTGCCGACCTGCATATTTTGGAAGACGCGGTAAAGCGCAAAGTTTTTGCCCGTGGTGCGAAAACGCAGGTGAGCGTGCCAGACGATCTGATTGCTCAGATTGACCGGCAGCTGGCGCGCCGGGTGGTTGACCTTGTATCAATTGCCCGCAAAGCCGGCAAAGCTGTAACAGGCTTTGAGAAGGTCAAAGGGTGGTTGGCCGAGGGTCAGGCCAAAGTCTTGCTGCAAGCCAGCGATGGATCTGCCCGTGGTAAAGACAAACTATGGACCCCAGAGGGTGGACGATTTTTTGGGTGTTTAACGGCGCAGGAATTGGGTTTGGCATTTGGGCGCGGGCATGCGATACACTGCGCACTCTCCGGTGGCAAACTTAGCGAACGTGTAGTACATGAGGCCGCAAGACTGCGCGGATTACGAGAAGCCACAAAGGTGGCATAGGGCAATGGCCCTCTGAAAAGGACAATAGAGCTTTATGAGCGACGACGGAAAAAAAACACTGGGTTTGATGGGCGGGTCACGTTCGGGAAATGTGAAACAAAGTTTCAGCCACGGCCGGACCAAGAATGTTGTGGTGGAAACCAAGCGTAAACGCGTTGTCGTACCCAAGCCCGGTGCCGCGAAACCTGCCGCTCCTGGAGCTGTGCGGGGCGGCGATCCTGCACGCCGGCCGGCCGGAATTTCTGACGCGGAAATGGAGCGTCGGTTAAAAGCTGTTCAAGCCGCAAAAGCGCGCGAGACAGAAGACGCAGCACGGCGCGCGCAAGAAGATCTCGAGCGGGAGGCTGAACGCAACCGTCGCCGCGAAGAACAGGAAACAAAAGAGCGCGAACTGCGCGAACGCGAAGAGCGGACGCAGGCAAAAGTCGCTGCTGAAGAGCAAAAGAAGCGCGAAGCGGAGGCCGCAGCACTGCTTGCAGCCGCACCGCCACCGACACCCGAAGAGCGGGCTGCCAAAACCGGCGTTGTGCGTAACAAAGTTGCTGAGCCTGTGCGCCGTGAGGAACCTGCGCGTCCAAGCCGCAACAAAGGCCGGGAAGACAATCGTCGCTCTGGCAAGCTGACTGTTAATCAGGCCAGTGCTGGAAATGATGGGCGGCATCGCTCAATGGCGTCGATGAAGCGCAAGCAAGAGCGCGCCCGTCAAAAAGCGATGGGTGGGACTGTTGAGCGTGAAAAGATTATCCGCGACGTGCAAGTGCCGGACGCGATCATGGTGCAAGAGCTGGCCAATCGTATGGCTGAGCGGGTCTCTGATGTTGTGAAATCTTTGATGCAAATGGGCATGATGGTGACACAGAACCAAACCATCGACCAAGATACAGCTGAGTTGATCGTAGAAGAGTTTGGTCACAAAATTGTGCGCGTTTCTGATGCGGATGTTGAGGATGTGATTGACCAAGTGGTTGATAGTCCTGAAGATCTCAAGCCTCGTGCGCCAATCATCACGGTTATGGGCCATGTTGATCACGGGAAAACCTCGCTTTTGGATGCGATCCGTAATGCGCGGGTGGTCTCCGGTGAAGCCGGCGGCATTACCCAGCATATCGGCGCCTATCAGGTTGAGCAGAATGGCGATCTTTTGACCTTCCTCGACACCCCGGGCCACGCGGCCTTTACCTCGATGCGCTCACGCGGTGCGCAGGTCACAGATATTGTTATCTTGGTTGTTGCTGCAGATGATGCGGTGATGCCACAAACAATTGAGGCGATTGCCCACGCAAAGGCGGCCAATGTGCCGATGATTGTGGCCATCAACAAAATTGACCGCCCTGCAGCTGACCCGCAAAAAGTGCGGACCGATTTGTTGCAACATGAGGTGATCGTGGAGCAAATGTCAGGTGAGGTCCAAGACGTGGAAGTCTCTGCGACAACGGGCCAAGGCTTGGATCAATTGCTGGAAGCGATTGCTTTGCAGTCTGAAATTTTGGAGCTGAAAGCCAATCCAAACCGTGCAGCCTCCGGCGCTGTCATTGAAGCGCAGTTGGATGTCGGGCGTGGACCTGTGGCCACTGTTTTGGTACAAAACGGGACTCTGAAACTTGGCGATATTTTCGTGGTTGGCGAACAATGGGGCAAAGTGCGCGCCTTGATCAGCGACTCCGGGGAACGGATCAAGACCGCTGGGCCGTCAACGCCTGTTGAAGTTCTGGGCCTGAACGGCACACCGGAAGCGGGCGATGTTCTAAATGTGGTTGAAACCGAAGCCCAGGCGCGCGAAATTGCAGAATATCGTGCGCAAGCGGCCAAAGATAAACGCGCCGCCCTAGGTGCCGCGACAACTTTGGAACAGCTCATGGCCAATGCGAAGGCCAATGAAGATATCAGCGAGCTGCCAATTCTTTTGAAAGCCGACGTTCAGGGCTCTGCGGAAGCGATCGTGCAGGCCATGGCGAAAATCGGCAATGACGAAGTTCGGGTGCGGGTTTTGCACTCTGGTGTCGGTGCGATCACAGAAACAGATATCGGATTGGCCGAAGCCTCTGGGGCGCCGGTGTTTGGCTTTAACGTGCGGGCAAATACCTCAGCGCGGAACACAGCCAACCAAAAAGGCGTTGAGATTCGCTATTATTCAGTGATTTATGATTTGGTTGATGATGTGAAAGCGGCGGCCTCTGGTCTATTGAGCGCCGAAATTCGCGAAACATTCATTGGTTACGCCAATATCAAAGAAGTGTTCAAAGTTTCGGGCGTTGGCAAAGTGGCTGGTTGCTTGGTGACCGAAGGCGTGGCTCGGCGCTCCGCTGGGGTACGCTTGCTGCGCGATAACGTTGTTATTCATGAAGGCACACTGAAAACACTGAAGCGCTTCAAAGACGAGGTGCCTGAGGTGCAATCGGGCCAAGAATGTGGCATGGCCTTTGAAAATTATGATGATATCAGACCAAATGATGTGATCGAAATTTTTGAGCGCGAAGAAGTCGAACGCAAGCTGACTTAATTTTTTAAACATAAAAAATGGCGCTCCGATCAGGCGCCATTTTTCTTTGCCTTCTATGAAACGGGTTGTCCCACATAGAGTTTTTGCCCGATCTTGATTTGGATTGCCCCTTTGGCGGCTTCGCCTTTGTAAATCCCCTGAGCCAAAATCCGCGATCCGATCATAATCGTTTTCACGATTGATTGATTGTTGGCGCTGTCTTTTTGATCCATTGCACTTTTTCCCAAACCTATTGGGGACAAGTTACATTGAAATTATGTAAAAGTTACTAAGACTATGGATAGAATTAGAGCCAATCGTATAGGATGGGAATCAAAGGTAGATCTGCGGCAGGCATGGGATAAGATCTAAGAACCTGTTTTCGAACCCATTTTAGGGACTGCCCTTCCTGAGGCTGCGGAATACCTTGCCACTTCCGGCAGGCGAAGAGCGGCATTAAAAGGTGAAAATCCTCATAGGCATGGCTGGCAAATGTCAGCGGGGCAAGGCAGCTTTGCCAAGTGTTAATGCCCAATTCTTCTTCTAATTCGCGAATTAAGGCGGCCTCTGGGGTTTCTCCCGCTTCGACCTTGCCGCCGGGAAATTCCCAAAGGCCGGCCATGGATTTTCCTTCGGGACGCTGTGCCAAAAGCACACGACCATCTGGATCGATTAGGGCAACTGCAGAGACCAGGATCGTTTTCACGAGCGGTAATCCGCGTTAATCTCAATATAGCCATGCGTCAAATCACATGTCCAAACCGTGGTTTGCGCCGTGCCGACACCGAGATCTGTGCGAATAATCAACTCAGCTTGCTGCATATAGCTCGCGCCCGCTTCCTCTGTATAGCTTGGGGCAACCCAGCCATTTTCGGCCACCAGATGCGGTCCAAACCAAATGGAAAGCCGGTCGCGATCTGCCTCGGCGCCGGATTTCCCAACGGCCATGACAATGCGGCCCCAGTTGGGATCTTCACCAGCAATCGCCGTTTTGACCAAGGGAGAGTTGGCGATAGAAATCGCCACTTTGCGAGCATCGGCATCATTTTTGGCACCGGTCACTTCGACCGTGACAAATTTTGTTGCGCCTTCGCCGTCTTTGACCACTTGATGGGCCAGGTCAAGCATGACCTCTTTCAACGCTTCTGCGAACTCACGGCTGTCCGTTACATCTACACCTGATGCTCCTGTTGCAGCACAGATGAGCGCGTCAGAGGTTGAGGTGTCGCTGTCGACGGTGATGCAATTGAAGGTTTGATCGGTCAAATCCCCGAGCAGAGCTTGCAGATCTGGCTGTGAAATTTTTGCATCTGTGAAGATATAGACCAACATAGTCGCCATATCCGGGGCGATCATGCCGGAGCCTTTGGCAAAGCCGCTGATGGTCACGGGCTGTCCATCTATTTCCAGTAGTTTTGACGCTCCTTTGGGAAAGGTGTCGGTCGTCATGATGGCCCGTGCGGCCTCTTCCTGCGCCGCGGGGTTTAGGGAGGCTGTCAGTTGGTCGAGGCAATCTGTGATCCTTTGATCTGGTAAGACCTCACCAATCACCCCGGTTGAGGAGGTGAAAACCGCTTCAGCGGGGATATTGAGCCGGGCGGCGACAGAGGCACAGATACGGGCAACCGAGGCCTTTCCCGCAGCGCCTGTGAAGGCGTTTGCATTGCCGGAATTGACAAGTATTGCCGCACCTTTTGACATATCACCGCCAATTTTATCCTGACAATCCAGGACACTGGCCGCGCGGGTGGCGGAGCGGGTGAAGACGCCTGCGATGGCCGCTCCTGGCGCAATGGCGGCCAGCATGACGTCGGTCCGTCCGGGGTATTTCACCCCAGCGGCTGCCGTGGCGAAGCGCACCCCGTCAATGGCGGGCAGATTTGGAAAATTTGCGGGGGCCAGAGGGGATATCTGTGTCATGATGTTATTGATCCAAGGTTGATAGCACGGATGGATCAATGCCATCGCTCAGCAGGGTGACATCCGCCTCATCCATTAAGGCGCGCAAATGTGCTTCGACAGCTGCATTTTGCAGCTCAACTTCCAGCTCGCCCCGAACCTCTTCAAAACTGGGGGGTGCCATTACCCTGCGGTCTCTTAACAAGATGAGATGATAGCCAAATTGGGTTTGCACTGGGCCGGTATAGGTGCCTGGCTCCATGTTGAGAACTGCATCTTCAAAGGGTTTCACCATTTGACCTTTACCAAACCAGCCCAAATCACCACCGCGCGGGCCGGAGGGGCCAGTTGAATGTTCCTGGGCGAGTGTTGCAAAATCTGCGCCCTCATCCAAAAGCTTCAAAAGCTCACGTGCTTTGTCCTCGGTTTCGAGCAAAATATGTGAGGCTTGATATTCTGCTTCGCCGCCACCGGCAGGGAATTTGGCCTCATAGGCAGATTGCAGCGCCGCGTCACTGAGCGCGCCTGCGCGAATGTCCTCAATGACATTTGTAGACAGCAGGTTGCGCTCTTGATTTTCCATCGCTGTGGGCAGCCAGCTTGGCGGGGTTTCTACGGAGCTGGCCAAGAGTTGTTGCTGAACCAATTGTTCGATTATTCCATTGAACAATACGCTGTCTTCAAGGTTTCTGTATTGCTCTGGAAGCTGCCGTTTGATGTCAAGCACATGGGCGAGCGTCAGTTCTGTGCCGTTTACGGTGGCAACCACGGTGGTCAAATTAGCTTCTTGAGCCGCCAAGGGTGTGGATAAGAACAAAGTGAAGGCTATGTTGCGGAAGATTGTGGATGATTTTGCCATTGTTTTATCCTTTGATGCGCACGGACTGGCCCGCGCCGTTGACACTGTAATGCGGGACCCATACATCGATTGGGTGGCCCGGAGGGGGCCGGCTCAACTCTGCACATGCCTTTGGCTTTTCATAAGCTGCGGTGGCGCGGTGGGCAAGCAAATCCCTCATTTGATTTGAATAACCATGCGGAGCGAATATGCTGGGTCTAGGAACACTTGCTAAAAAAGTTTTTGGCACACCAAATGATCGCAAGGTCAAAGCGACCCGGCCGTTGATCGAGAAAATCAACGCGCTTGAACCTGAGTTTGAGGCTCTGAGCGATGAGGGCCTGGTGGCCAAGACGGCTGAACTGCGAGATCGCGCCACATCTGGGGAGGATTTAAACAGCCTTCTGCCAGAGGCTTTTGCCAATTGTCGCGAGGCCGCCAAGCGCGCCTTGGGTCTGCGTGCCTTTGATGTGCAGCTGATGGGTGGCATATTCTTGCATGATGGCAATATCGCAGAAATGAAAACCGGTGAGGGTAAAACCTTGGTGGCGACCTTTCCGGCCTATCTTAATGCTTTGACCGGCAAGGGTGTGCATATTGTAACAGTCAATGACTATTTGGCGCGGCGCGATGCGGATTGGATGTCGAAAGTCTATGGGGCTTTGGGCCTGACCACTGGGGTGGTTTACCCTCAGCAACCCGATGATGAAAAAGCCGCAGCCTATGCCTGTGATGTCACCTATGCGACGAATAATGAGCTTGGGTTTGATTATCTGCGTGATAATATGAAGGCCGAGTTGAGCCAGATGCATCAGAGATTCCACAATTTTGCGATTGTTGATGAGGTGGATTCTATTTTGATTGATGAGGCGCGCACCCCGCTGATTATTTCTGGTCCGTCGCAAGATCGCTCTGAGCTTTACCAAACCATTGATCAGTTGATCCCAGATGTTTTGGAGGCCCATTATACGTTAGACGAAAAGACCAAAAATGTGACCTTCACCGATGAAGGCAACGAATGGTTGGAAGAGGTGCTGAGTGGCAAGGGCATTCTGCCGGAGGGTCAATCGCTCTATGATCCAGAAAGCACGACCATTGTGCACCACGTCAACCAAGGTCTGCGGGCGCATAAGCTCTTCACCCGGGATAAAGACTATATCGTGCGGGATGGCGAAGTGGTGTTGATCGACGAATTTACGGGCCGGATGATGGCTGGTCGGCGCCTCTCTGATGGGTTGCATCAGGCCATTGAAGCTAAGGAAGGCTGCACCATTCAGGCCGAAAATGTCACTTTGGCTTCGGTCACCTTTCAAAATTATTTCCGCCTATACGATAAATTGGGCGGCATGACGGGCACAGCCTTGACCGAGGCTGATGAATTTCATGAAATTTATGGCTTGGGTGTTGTGGAAGTGCCCACCAATCGCGTGGTTGCGCGGGTGGATGAGGATGATCAAGTTTATCGGACCGCCGGTGAAAAATACAACGCTGTCGTTGACGCCATCAAAGTGGCTCATGAGAAAAAGCAACCTGTTTTGGTCGGCACAACCTCAATTGAGAAGTCAGAGTTTCTGTCAGAATTGTTGACCGCTGCTGGCATCACGCACAATGTTTTGAACGCGCGCCAGCATGAGCAAGAGGCCAAAATCGTTGCCGATGCAGGTAAGCTGGGTGCAGTGACGATTGCGACCAATATGGCCGGGCGGGGTACGGACATCAAATTGGGCGGCAATGTTGAATTCTCCATTATGGAGGCCATTGCGGCGGACCCTGAGGCGAACCCAGATGATATTCGCAGCCGGATCGAAGAAGAACACGCCAGCGATGAGCAGGCGGTCAAAGATGCTGGCGGGCTTTATGTTTTGGCCACCGAACGGCACGAGTCGCGCCGCATTGATAACCAATTGCGTGGTCGATCTGGCCGGCAAGGGGATCCTGGTCGCAGCTCCTTTTTCCTGTCTTTGGATGATGATTTGATGCGGATTTTCGGCTCGGAGCGTTTGGAAAAAGTGCTCAACACTTTGGGCATGAAAGAGGGTGAGGCGATTGTGCATCCTTGGGTCAATAAATCCCTAGAGCGCGCGCAGGCCAAAGTGGAAGGTCGCAACTTTGACATCCGCAAACAGCTTTTGAAATTCGATGATGTGATGAATGATCAGCGGAAAGTGATTTTCGGCCAACGTCGCGAGATCATGGAAGCCGATGATTTGGCAGAAATCACACAGGATATGCGCCATCAGGTGATTGATGACTTGGTGACGCAATTTATGCCGCCGAAATCCTATGCCGATCAATGGGATGTGGAGGGCCTACAAGCAGCCCTTGCAGAGAACTTAGGGCTTGATGCGCCAGTGGTGGACTGGGCGGCGGAAGAGGGTGTCGATGATGACACGATCCGCGAAAAGCTCGAAGATCTTAGTGATGATTTCATGGCCCGCAAGGCGGTCGAGTTTGGACCTGAAAATATGCGGATGATTGAAAAGCAAATTTTGCTAGAAACCATTGATAGCAAATGGCGAGAGCATTTGCTGACTCTGGAGCATCTGCGCTCTGTGGTTGGGTTTCGCAGCTATGCGCAACGTGATCCGCTCAATGAGTATAAATCTGAAGCCTTCCAATTGTTTCAGAATTTGCTCGATGGATTGCGCGAGCGGGTGACCCAGCTTTTGGCACATGTGCGTATGCGCACGGCCGAAGAGCAAAAGGCGATTATGGAAGAAATGGCCCGGCAACAAGCGGCCATTGCAGCTGCGGCGCAATCAGTGGATGACACCCCGTCAGAACCTGGTGCTTTCAACGAAAATGATCGCGCCACCTGGGGCAATCCTGGCCGGAACGAGGCCTGCCCGTGCGGGTCTGGTAAGAAATTCAAACATTGCCATGGGCGTATATAGATCTGCTCAAGAAAAGCTGCCACCGCAGACAATGCAAGATGCCGAGACAAAGGCGCCAGATTTTACATCCCAAAGCCCATAGCGCCTCTTGAGCTCACAGCAAATTTAGTGTCCTAATGTGTCTAAATGAAGCTGGGAAGACACAAACTGGAGGCGACTGTGGTTAATAAATTGATTTTTAACAAGATAGAATATCCACGCTCTGATAAATCGTCTTGATTAAAACATTCATTTACATGTGAAAAATCAGACTGATGTCAACGCATACTGCGCATTACCATTTTCTGGATTTAGTTCGCGCTATTGGTATTTTGCAAGTTGTCTTATTTCATGTTGTATTTGGTGTCTTCAGCTATGGAGGAAGCGATGCAGCCCTTGCTCTCATTGAGCAACTGCCAACATGGATGACATTCGCTTGGCAACCCTTTGGCGTAGACGCGATCTTTCTTGTCTCATCGTTTCTGTTAACTTCGACATTGCTGGATGAGCATACGCGTTTCGGGCGCATCGACGTGCGAAGTTTTGTTTTTAAGCGTCTGTCGCGTATCTTACCACTCTACTACTTAGCACTTCTCCTGTTTCAACTAGGATCACCATTTGATCCGTTGCAGTTTGCTCTCTCCGCTGTATTTCTGGGCGTCACCCTAGGTGTAGGCAATGTCATCCCGGTTGGTTGGTCAATGGAAGTGATGATGCTGTTCTTTTTGCTTATGCCAGCCCTATTAAATCTCATTTTGAAATGTACACGTCCCTTGCTTATCTTAGGATTGGCCATACTGATTACGACAGGGTCTCGGGTGGCTTATTTGCACATATCAGACATTTCTGCCGGGCGCGTGTTTTTGGATACGTACCAAAGCTTACCGGCGTCGGATGCTGCCAAACATTTGTATTACCACCCGTGGTTCCGTTTGCCTCCCTTTCTCGTTGGGATGGGATTAGCGATTGCGTTTTACAGAGCGTCAAGCAGCGCCGTAAAGCACTCGTGGCGTGGCCTAGGATTCGCTGGGTTATTCATGATTATTATCTGCTGTTATACGCCCGTACATATTGAGGACGCGTGGTTATACAGGTTACCAGAACCGGTTCTTGTAGTTTATTTTGGGTCTTCAATAACGATATTTTCTGTTGGATTATCGATGGTGATTTGGAATTCACTTGTGTTTGGAGCAAAATGGATGAGCCCATTGGGGCAGGCTTGCAAAACTATTTCCCAATGTATTTTTGGAATCTATTTATTCCACATGCCATTTTTGGCGCTCGCAGCAGTAATGGTCTTACGATCGACAGACAGGGCACAGCTTGCCACGATTTCAGCTGCACAAACTTGGATGATATTCACGCTCACTGCGATATTTTCTATAATTTTTGCACAATTGCTGCTGCGTTATATAGAAATTCCCACCATGAAATTATTGCGCCGATTGAGTTCTTAAGGTGTAACAAAGTCGCCGTTCGAGAGCAGCGCATCTTCGTTTGGCGGAACGCAGAGCTCCAATGCTCACGCCACTAAACCGTATCTCAGTGTATGGTTCTGCAGGGAAACACGCGTTTGGTTTTGTGTCTAAGTATGATGCGTAGGATATCACCATATGGCAAATCTAACCTTTTAACTGTGCGAGAAACTGCAGCACAGGCTTGAGTGATCCCGCTTACCTGCTTTTGATCGCAGGTAAGCAGGTGGTGATGTTAGAACATGCCGTTGTCGTGGGCAAATTCTTCTGGAATTGTTTGAACAACATCCCAATGCTCGGCAATTTTCCCATCTTCAATGCTCTCATCTCTGAAAGTTGCGACCGGCCAAGGCCACCAAACTTCTTACGCCAGTAATAATACGTCTTGTCCGAAATCCCCGCTTTGCGACATGCGCTCACGACGTCCAAACCATCGTGCAAATGAACATCAATCTCGCGCAATATCTTCAGTGCGTCCTCATCCGAATACCGTTTCCGTGCCATTCTTTGCCACTCCATTGGTCAACAAATACTGGCACAGTTTTAGGGGGCCAAGACACAAAGGCGCTGATAGAGTGGTCAAACTGTCGACACCACCTGATGCATAGCGCATGTGACAGACGGAGGTGATCTGTTGAAAATCGGCATCAAAGGCCATTATACCCATAACCTGGGCGTGGCGATCGCCCGTGGCTTGTTTGATATAACTCTCCAAGCGGTAGGTTTTCTGCGCGTCCACCGCGATAAATTCCGATGTTGTAAGATCTAAACCATGGTATCCTGTGAACAGAAAGCTGCCAGGCAAGCCTGGGGTGTCGCTGGCATCGTAGCTTAGAGCGCTGGGCATATTATAGGAATTGCCCAAAGCGCCATTGCCATTGCTAACCAAATTGCCCGTTTTCGAATTGGTATAATCAACCGTGACAATCGGGCTTGTTCCAAACTCCGCCTGAGAAAGGGTTGTATTGGGCAGGGTGACTGCACCCGTTGCCCGGTCAACGGTCAGGGCTTGATGAAAATTGCTGCCATCAGGGCTGACTTTGATTTCGAAGTTATCTGACCCGGTGAGGCCCATTTCGGCGCGACCCGACCAGCCGGTTTGAAACAACAGGCTGCCGGTGTCCCCGGGCTGATCCTTGTTGATTTTCAGTTGATGCCCGCCTGTTGTGTCGTGGGTCAGCAATGTTGCGTCGGAGGACACCGCCAATCGGTTTGTCAAATCGGCGGTTGTGTTGAGCCCAAGCTTGTCCAAGCGCTCGACATCCGCAGCGGTGGCTTCGGTCCACTGACCCTGGGAAAAGACCAGCAAGGCCAGCCCGTTTTGATCCCATGCCACCCAACCCTCTTTTGGCGGGATAATCCGCCAGGCATTTTCTTCCCAATGGGCCAGCGAATCGTCAAACCCGGCCCAAGCGCCGGTTGCGCCGCTGGGCAGGATATAGCGATCTCCGGCAGCAGGGTTTGCGGGGGGCGCAGTCTGGGCCCGGCTGAGAACACTGAGCTGCACCACACCATCCAGAAGGCGCATACCCTCATTATGGGTGACATGTTTTTGCGCTTGGTTTTGTTGAATATAGGGCAGGGAGAGATTGGGCGAGACAGTGGACATGGTTCAAGACCCTTTGCAAGATGACGTTTCAGCGATCATCTCGCAAAGAGTTAATGGAATTCTATCCAGAGAGGGCGGGCGCGATAACAAATGTTAAACTTTTCGGGCTGGATGCGGGTTTGGCCCTAGGCGGCGTCTTTCACCGCTTGTGATACAGTTTCTGCAACCTCGTTGAGCAGGGTTTCATCCTCAGCCTCCACCATCACGCGGATCAGCGGCTCGGTGCCCGACTTGCGAATGAGCAGACGCCCCTTGCCCAGCAAAGAGGCCTCTGCATCTTGGATAGCCGATTGCACAGAAGCCACCTCCAGCGGCGCCATACCCTCGGAAAATCTTACGTTCTTCAGCACTTGTGGACAGGGTGAAAAGACATTGGACAATTCGCTGGACCGGTGGCCCGTTTCGACCATAGCGGCTAGGAATTGTAATCCAGCCAGAAGCCCATCGCCGGTTGTGGCGTAATCACTCATCACGATATGGCCAGATTGCTCACCACCCAGATTGAACCCGCCTTGACGCATGGCATCCACCACATAACGGTCGCCGACATCGGTGCGGTGTAGATCAATTCCCTGTCCACCTAGCCAGCGCTCAAGGCCTAGATTGGACATGACCGTGGCCACCAATGCGCCGCCCCGGAGCTCTCCACTCTTAGCCCAGCGCGCAGCGATCAACCCCATGAGTTGATCCCCGTCGGCGATATGGCCTTTCTCGTCAATAATGGCGATCCGGTCTGCATCACCGTCCAGACAGATCCCAATGTCAGCACCATGCTGTAGCACCGCATCAACGGCCGCTTGTGGTGCGGTGGACCCTACACCTTTGTTGATGTTATAGCCGTTGGGTTGCACGCCAATGGCAATGACCTCTGCGCCAAGTTCCCAAAGGACTTCTGGGGCGGTGCGATATGCGGCGCCATTGGCGCAATCAATAACAACCTTCAACCCATCCAAGCGCTTTCCTGTTGGAAAGGTTGCCTTTGCAGCTTCGACATAGCGACCGATCGCGCTTTCTATGCGATTGGCGCGTCCAATATTTTCTGGCAAGCAGAGATCCACATCTCCGTCAAACAGAGCTTCGATCTCCATCTCGGCGGCGTCTGACAGCTTATAACCATCTGGACCGAAAAACTTGATGCCATTGTCGTGATGCGGATTGTGACTGGCAGTGACCATGACACCGACATCTGCGCGCATGGAATGGGTGAGCATTCCGACGGCAGGTGTTGGAACTGGCCCTAAGAGGACGACATCCATGCCGGTTGACAAAAAACCAGCGGTGAGAGCGTTTTCAATCATATAGCCCGATCTGCGTGTGTCCTTACCGATCACGACACGGTGGCCGGGGGAGGCGTCACGCCGAAAAAACCGGCCCGCCGCCGCTGCAAGCCGCAGCGCGGTTTCAGCGGTCATGGGATAAGTATTCGCCGTGCCGCGGACGCCATCCGTTCCAAATAGGTGTCGTGTCATAAAGTTTCCTCTCAAATCGCTTTGATCTTAGATTGACTCAAAGCGGCTATCAGTCTTGGTGCAACCTTGCCGAATTATTGGTTAAAAGATGTTTAGTCTAAATGTCATAAAATTTAAATCAAATGTGCTGCAAGCCAACCGCCTCCACCTCCAACAAGCAAGGCGAGCAAAAGCCACCGCTTTTTGATCCCATATTTTTGCGCGCTGGGTTGCGCGGTGTTGTAGGTGCGGATCAAGGCCGCTTCCGCAAGCTGGGGAAGCTTTGGCCCGAAACGTGACAGCACGCGGGCTGTTTTCAGCAGGTCTTTCAACAAGGCTTTCGGCCCGATGCTTTGCTTGATGTAGTCTTCCACAATGGGTTTGGCGACCTCCCAGATGTTAATCTGAGGATGCAAGCTGCGTGCAACCCCCTCAACCACAACCATCGTGCGTTGCAGCAAGATGAGCTCCGTTCTGGTCTCCATGCCAAATTGTTCTGTGACATCAAATAAATAGGTTAACACCCGTCCCATGCTGATCTGTGTGGCATCCATGCCAAAAATCGGTTCCCCGACCGCCCGGAGGGCGCGGGCAAATTCATCGACATCTTTGTCAGCCGGCACATATCCAGCCTCAAAATGCACCTCCGCCACGCGCTTGTAATCACGGCGAATAAAGCCGAAGAGAATTTCCGCATAGACCCGCCGGGTATATTCATCAATTCGGCCCATAATGCCAAAATCATAGGCAATCACATCTCCATTGGCCGCGATTTTGATATTTCCTTGATGTAAATCCGCATGAAAAAAGCCGTCGCGCAATGCGTGAGACAGAAACAATTGTAAAATCCGCTCACCAATTCGCCGTCTGTCATGTCCGGCCGCATCAAGGGCGGCATTGTCCCCGGCAGAGATTCCCTCAGCCCAATCCATGGTCATGAAGTTTTTGCCAGACAGGCTCCAATTGATCTGAGGCAATTGAAATCCTTCATCGGATTCGGTGTTGGCGGCAAATTCTCCTGCCGCGCTGCTTTCCAGTCGAAGATCCAATTCGCCGAGCACCACGCCTTCGAAATGCGCGATCACATCGAGTGGACGTAGACGGCGCGCGCCGGGGGCCAGAACCTCAACCATCCGGGCTGCAAAGTAAAACGCATCAATATCTCTGCGAAAGGCGCGTTCAATGCCAGGGCGCAAGACTTTCACGGCGACATCTGCACCATCGGAGGCTAATTTTGCGCGGTGGACCTGAGCAATAGAGGCGGCGGCAACGGGCGCGCTAAAGTCTTGAAACATGGATGCCAAAGGTCGCTCGAGCTCTGCCTCGATCATTTTTTGCGCCTCTTCGATCGGAAAGGGCGGTAATTTATCTTGCAGCACCCGCAATTGTACGGCCAGCTCATCGCCGACCACATCGGGGCGGGTCGATAGGATTTGTCCAAATTTGATATAGGCCGGGCCCAAAGCGGTCAGCGCCCGGGTGACGGGTGGCATTGCCGGATCACCTTTGTAACCCAACCATTGAAATGGCCATCCCAGAATTTTCGCGGCTAGGCGCAGGCCAACGGGCGCTTGATAGGCGTTGAGGATTACATTCATCGCCCCCGTGCGCTCAAATGTTGCGCCGGTGCGGATCAGGCGAAAAATGTTATGCGGACCACGCATCTAAATTTTCCATCCCGAATGCAAGGCTGCGATCCCGAGCGATAGGTTTCGATAGCTGGTATTCTCAAACCCTGCCTGCTGCACCATGCTTAAAAATGTCTCTTGATCGGGAAACTTGCGAATCGATTCGACAAGATATTGATAGCTGTCGCGGTCATTGGCGATCATCTGGCCCATGCGTGGAATCACATTGAAGGAATAGAGATCATAGGCCTTTTGTGCCAAAGGCACGGGTATTTGACTGAATTCCAAAACCATCAACCGACCCCCGGGACGCAGGACGCGGAAGGCCTCATCTAAGGCTTCTTGCGGCCGCGTTACATTCCGAATGCCAAAGCTTATTGTGTAGACATCAAAGCTGTTGTCGGCAAAGGGCAGGGCCATTGCATCGCCGACAACCCAATCCAAGTTATCCACCATCTGCGCAGCTTCAGCGCGTTTCCGCCCTTCGATGAGCATATTTTCAGTGATATCAAGCACTGTGGAATGGCCAGACCCCGCGCGCTTGAGGAACTTAAAGCTGATGTCGCCAGTGCCGCCAGCGACATCGAGAAGCTTTTGCCCAGGTCTTGGGGCCAGCCAATCCATCATCGCTTCTTTCCAAATGCGGTGGATGCCAACGCTCATGACGTCATTCATAACGTCATATTTGCTGGCTACGGAGGTGAAAACACCCTGTACCTTGCCGGCTTTTTCAGCCTCTGGAACGGTTTCAAAACCAAAATGGGTTGTGTCTTCACCAGTGTCTTGCATGGAACAGGCCTTTTGTGACTTCACCCCCCTTATAATACGCAGGACGGCTGATACAATGTGATGTACCAGAAGGAAGCACGAGATGCCCGAATTACCAGAGGTTGAGACAGTCCGCCGCGGCTTGCAGCCGGCGATGCAGGACCAGAAAATCATGCGTGCAGAGGTGAACCGGCCCGATTTGCGCTGGCCCTTTCCGCCGGATATGGCACAGCGCTTAACTGGGGCGCGGGTTTTGCGGCTTTGGCGGCGTTCAAAATATATTCTGTTGGACTTGGACACTCAGGAAACTTTGATTGTGCATCTCGGCATGTCTGGCCGAATGTTGATTTCGGGCCAGCAACTTGGGGAGTTTTACCAAGACCATCCCGCGCCAGAAAAACACGATCATGTGGTGTTTCACATGGAAAATGACACACGGGTGACCTTCAACGACGCCAGACGGTTTGGCGCGATGGATCTTGCGCCGACCGCGGACGTTGAAACGCATAAGATGCTCTCCAGCCTTGGACCGGAGCCATTGAGCAATTACTTAGACGACAGCTATTTGTTCGCAGCTTTGGCGGGGCGCAATACGCCGATAAAGACGGCGCTTTTGGACCAACGACTCATTGCGGGCCTGGGCAATATTTATGTCTGTGAAGTGCTCTTCCGTGCAAAAATTTCACCTATGTGCAAGGCGAAGGACCTGTCAAAACGCCAAGTGGGCGCTTTGGTGCCGATCATTCGGACCGTGCTGGAAGAGGCGATTGAAGCCGGTGGATCTAGTCTTAAAGATTACCGTCAAACGGGCGGGGAGCTCGGCTATTTTCAACATAGTTTTCAGGTTTATGATCGAGAATCGCAGCCCTGCAAACATGCGGGATGTGGCGGCACAATTGCGCGAGTGAGCCAATCGGGACGCTCCAGCTTCTATTGTCCAACCTGTCAGAGATAGCTTGAAATAGGTGGCGAACGTGATAGGCCTAAACGTCTGACAGAGGCAATGCTGGGACCAACATGGCTTATGAGACCATCATCGTAGAGATTGCAGATCATATCTGCGTCATCAAATTGAACCGCCCATCGGCATTGAATGCGCTAAATAGCCAGTTGGTGGCGGAGCTCGGCGATGCGGTGCGCCAGGCGGAAGCGAACGATAAAGTCCGTTGCATGGTGATTACCGGATCGGAGAAAGCCTTTGCCGCCGGTGCCGATATCACTGAGATGGCGGAAAAGAGCTTTGTGGACGTATTGTCTGACGATTTATTCGGCGCGAGTATGAGCCCTTTGCAAGAGGCTAGGAAGCCAACAATAGCAGCGGTTGCAGGCTATGCATTGGGCGGTGGTTGCGAGTTGGCGATGCTCTGTGATTTTATCATTTGCGCTGATAACGCGAAGTTTGGACAGCCAGAGATCAATCTTGGCGTCATCGCTGGCATTGGCGGCACGCAGCGTTTGACCCGATTCGTCGGAAAATCCAAAGCCATGGATATGCATTTGACCGGGCGCTTTATGGATGCGGAGGAAGCGGAGCGCTCTGGTCTGGTCAGCCGTGTGGTGCCGGTTAAAAAATTGATGGAAGTTGCCCTAGAGGTTGCTGGAAAAATTGCTGAGAAATCGCAAATCTCCATCAAAGCCGCGAAGGATGCGGTGAACAGATCCTATGAGACCACTTTGGCGGAAGGCCTTTTGTTTGAACGGCGTGTGTTTCATTCGATGTTCGCAACAGAAGACCAAAAAGAGGGTATGGCGGCCTTTGTCGAGAAAAGAGAGCCACAATTTCGCGATAAATAAGCAAAATTGCTTTGCATCTCCATAGAAAGCAGCTATGAGAAGCTTCAGAAAATGCGCGTGTGGCCCGCTTGGCTTTAGATAATCCGGTCCAACGGTATGGGCCTAGCGGTGATACGTGTGGCACAAGATTAAGTTAGGACCTGATAACATGGCAAATTCACCACAAGCAAAGAAGCGCGCACGTCAAATTGAGCGCCGCACAGCGGTCAACAAAGCCCGCAAATCCCGTATCCGCACATTTCTGCGCGCTGTTGAAGAGGCCATCGCTTCAGGCGACAAAGCCGCAGCAACCGCAGCTCTTCGCGCCGCACAGCCAGAGCTGATGCGCGGAGTTACAAAAGGCATCTTCCACAAAAACACGGCGTCACGCAAAGTTTCGCGTTTGGCCTCACGGGTTAAAGCTCTGTCTTAATAATTGTTACAAATTTATGAATATTGGGCGTGGGATATTTCCCGCGCCCTTTTTCGTTTAAGTAACAGTAAAAGAGTTATTTTTTTTAAACGCGATTGTCTCAACCACAGGTGGAAAGAGATTCTTTTTCAAAAAACACCGAGTCAAGAATTAAGATCTGTTGCAGAGTCACTTGGCCGAGGGATAAAAAAGTGTCAGCGAGTCACTTTGAGTGCTCCGGGGGATAATTGCTCCAAGAGATTGCCACTGCTGCACGGCGACATGATCTTGGGTTCACAAAACATGATAAATCCATTTTATGGATCATGGGTGCTATTTTCCGGGAATTTAGTCTGCCTGCTCGGTGGGCAGTGGCATAGAAATTTGAGCGACGTTGTCATGGGGCCGCGTTGAAGTCGGGCCGGATGAATGGTCGTTTGTATTGGGATTAAGTGAAACGTATGGCACTAGAGTTTTGGGATATCGCCGCGGATCGCTTGCGCAAGTCTCTCGGGAACAACAACTACAAGTCATGGATCGAACCCCTGCAATTTGTGGGAGAATCGGCCGGTACGGCAGAGTTTTTCGTGCCGACCAGTTTTTTTGGAAATTACGTACGCCAGCATTTCGAAGATCAAATCCTCTATCAAATGCGCGAATCTGGGTTTGAAGTGACCCGTGTGACATTTTCCGTAGGGCGCTTGGATCAAGAACCTGTCGCGCGCCCGTCTTCCCCCGCTGTGGTCGCGCCCGTAAAGCCGCGCGATATCCAAGGGGCAAAGCTCGACAAGCGCTTCGTGTTCGACAATTTCGTTGTGGGCAAACCCAATGAGTTGGCTCATGCGGCGGCGAAACGTGTTGCGGAAGCGGGGCCAGTCACTTTTAATCCCCTCTTTTTATACGGTGGCGTTGGCTTGGGAAAAACCCATTTGATGCATTCCATCGCTTGGGAGCTTCAATCAAATCGTCCCGATATCAATGTGATGTATCTCTCTGCTGAACAATTCATGTATCGGTTCGTTCAGGCCTTGCGTGAGCGCAAGATGATGGATTTTAAAGAGCTGTTCCGCTCGGTCGATGTCCTAATGGTGGATGATGTGCAATTCATCGGTGGAAAAGACAGCACCCAAGAAGAATTTTTCCATACATTCAATGCTTTGGTTGATCAAAACAAGCAAATTATCATCTCGGCTGATCGTGCCCCGGGGGAAATAAAGCAATTAGAAGATCGCATCGCGAGCCGCTTGCAATGCGGTTTGGTGGTGGATTTGCATCCCACCACCTATGAGCTGCGTCTTGGTATTTTGCAGTCTAAAATTGAGCTGTATCAGTCCAGCTACCCGGGCATTGACGTGCGTCAGGAAGTTGTTGAATTTTTAGCACATCGCATTTCAACCAATGTGCGTGTGCTCGAGGGCGCTTTGACCCGGCTCTTTGCCTTTGCCTCACTGGTGGGGCGTGAAATTACCGTTGAGCTGACCCAAGACTGTCTATCTGATATTTTGCGTGCCTCGGATCGCAAGGTTACGGTTGAGGAAATTCAACGTAAAGTGAGCGATCACTATAATATTCGCCTGTCAGATATGCTGGGACCAAAGCGCCTGCGCAGTTTTGCACGGCCGCGCCAGATTGCGATGTATCTGTGCAAGCAATTGACCAGCCGCTCATTGCCGGAAATTGGCCGTAGGTTCGGCGGTCGAGACCATACGACGGTGATGCATGGCGTGCGGAAAATTGAGGATTTACGGAATAAAGACAGTCAAATGTCCGACGACCTGGATCTCTTGCGGCGTTCATTGGAGGCTTAGCGGCCTTTCAAAGCCATTAAGGGTTAAAACCCGTTAACACACTCTTGTGTCCTGTGGAAAACTCTTTACGGTTTGTCTTCAAATACGTGACGGAGAACGGCAATGAAACTGTCTATTGAACGCGCAACTTTGTTGAAGGCTGTGTCCCAAGCGCAGTCTGTTGTGGAGCGTCGGAATACAATTCCAATTTTGGCAAATGTATTGATTGAGGCGAGCGGCGATCATGCGTCTTTTCGTGCGACAGATTTGGACATCGAGGTTGTAGATCGTGTGACAGCAATGGTGGAGCGCGCAGGAGCCAGCACGGTATCTGCGGTGACCTTGCATGAGATTGTGCGTAAATTGCCAGATGGGGCTTTGGTGACCTTGACAGATGACGGCGCCTCTGGCCGTTTGACCGTTGAGGCCGGCCGGTCAAATTTCTCTTTGACGACGCTGCCGAAGGAAGATTTCCCGGTTATGGCGACCTCGGAATATACCTCTAATTTCACCGCTTCTGCGATGACCTTGCGCCGGCTCTTTGATAAATCGAAATTTGCCATTTCCACCGAAGAGACTCGTTATTACTTGAACGGTGTCTATATGCATGTGGCTGAGGGTGATGGGGGTCAAAAGCTGCGCTGTGTCGCCACCGACGGTCACCGATTGGCGCGGATTGATGCGGATCTGCCAACAGATGCCGGAGATATGCCCGGCGTGATTGTGCCGCGTAAAACTGTTGGTGAAATGCGCAAATTGCTTGATGACGATGACGCGCAAATTGCCGTTTCAGTCTCAGAAACCAAAGTGCGCTTCGCCACGCCAAATGTCACGCTCACCTCAAAAGTGATTGATGGCACCTTCCCAGATTACATGCGCGTCATTCCTTCGGGCAATACGCGCAAGTTGGAAGTGGATGCGGCCGAATTTGCCAAGGCAGTTGACCGCGTGGCCACAGTGTCCTCAGAGCGGTCGCGAGCTGTGAAGCTGGCATTGGATGAAGATCGCTTGATCCTGTCGGTGAATGCACCAGACAGTGGCGCTGCCGAAGAAGAATTGGCCGTTGCCTATGGTGATGAAAAATTGGAAATTGGCTTTAACGCGAAATATCTGCTCGAAATTGCCAGTCAGGTTGATCGGGAAAATGCGGTGTTCTTATTCAACACGTCAGGGGACCCAACCTTGATGCGTGAGGGCAATGATACATCGGCCATTTATGTCGTCATGCCCATGCGCGTTTAAGCTGGCGTGAATGTGAAGGGCGCAGATGCCCAATCTTGCTGTTGAATCTTTAAACCTTTCGCACTTTCGGTCGCATCATGTGGTGCAGATCGCGTGTGACCCGCGACCTGTGGCGATTTATGGCGCCAATGGGGCTGGCAAGACCAATATTTTAGAGGCAATATCCTTGCTTTCGCCTGGTCGCGGTGTGCGGCGGTCGAGTGCGGAAGAAATGACCCGCCGTCCCGAGGCGCTGGGCTGGAAGGTCTCGGCTGTTCTGCGCACGCAAGATCGGCTGCATGAGATAGAAACTTGGTCGCAAAATGGTGCGGCGCGTCAGTTGCGGATTGATGGCAAAGCGGCCACTCAAGTCATGTTGGGGCGCATTGCCCGTGTCCTGTGGTTGATCCCTGCGATGGACCGTCTCTGGATTGAAGGCGCGGAGGGGCGCCGGCGGTTTCTGGATCGCATGACGCTCTCTTTTGATCCAAACCACGGTGAGCAGGTGCTCATCTATGAAAAAGCCATGCGCGAGCGCAATCGTCTGTTGAAAAACCAGGTGACCGATGCCCATTGGTATCGGGCTATTGAGGGGCAAATGGCCGCTACAGGCGTGAAGATCCGAAAAGCTCGGGAGGAGGCTTTGGAGTATATCCACGCGGCGCAAGATCAGGCAGAAACAGCCTTTCCAACTGCGCATTTGACCCTGACCAATCCGGAAAACATCGAATTTTCAGCCAATAGCGATGATCTCGCGGAACTTCTAGCCGATTATCGCAGTCGCGATTTGGCCGCAGGTCGTACCCTTGCCGGTCCGCATCGCGATGATGTTTTCGGTGTTTTTGCGGCAAAAGATGTTCCAGCCAAAGACAGCTCCACCGGCGAGCAAAAGGCGCTTTTGATTTCGCTCATCCTTGCCAACGGTCGTGCCCTGAAAGAACAAACCGGCCTGCCGCCGATTTTACTTTTGGATGAGGTGGCAGCGCATTTGGATGCTGCCCGCAGAGCGGCGCTCTATGACGAAATTTGCGCGCTGGGTGCTCAGGCTTGGATGAGTGGCACAGGGCCTGAATTGTTTGAAGAACTTGGCGATAGGGCGCAGCACCTTTTGGTGACAGAGGTTGAGGGGAAATCAAAAGTGGATCTACAATGACTTTGGCTTTTTCTGATTTGGCGCTTTATGCCATCGCTGTTTTTATTTTATTCATTACGCCCGGCCCAGTTTGGGTCGCACTTTTGGCGCGTGCTATGTCGGGCGGCTTTCAGGCGGCTTGGCCCTTGGCATTGGGTGTGGCGATTGGCGATGCGGTTTGGCCGGTTTTGGCCGTCCTAGGTGTGAGCTGGGTGGTCAATGAAATTGCCGGCATCATGATCATCTTGCGCTATGTCGCGGCCGTGGTCTTCCTTACCATGGGAGCATTGTTGATCCTCAAGGCCGATGTCGCTTTGAACAGTGATCGGCGCCTAACGCGACCGGGCATGTGGGCGGGCTTTATCGCAGGCGTGGTGGTGATATTAGGTAACCCAAAGGCCATTTTGTTTTACATGGGCGTTCTGCCGGGCTTTTTTGACCTGACGCAGGTCACGGCATGGGATGTTTTGGCCATTGTTGTGGTCTCCATCCTCACCCCGCTTTTGGGGAATTTGACCATTGCTGGCTTTGTGAATCGTGCGCGTGAGCTGCTGCAAACACCGGCGGCGGTGCGGCGAATCAACCGCATTTCCGGAGGTCTTTTGATCGCTGTTGGGATCATTATTCCCTTTGCATAGTCCCTTGGAAAAAGCATTTTTTTGCGAAAGATGATATCGCGTTTGTTGCTTTAAAAAATCGTAGCCTGAACCACAATCTATTGTGCCATTTGCGTGACATTCATCTCGAATTCCGCTATTTGTTGTGTAACTCAAAAAAGGGTATCGGGATGTCTGAGCAAACTGTGGATGTTGAAGAATATGGCGCAGATTCCATTAAGGTTCTTAGGGGCTTAGAGGCTGTTCGCAAACGGCCGGGGATGTATATCGGTGACACGGATGATGGCTCCGGTTTGCATCATATGGTTTATGAGGTTGTGGACAATGGCATCGATGAGGCGCTGGCTGGCCATGCGGATCATGTTTTGGTGCGGATCAATGCCGACAGCTCGGTTTCGGTCGCGGACAATGGTCGCGGCATTCCAGTTGGAATTCACGAAGAAGAGGGCGTGTCTGCTGCTGAGGTGATTATGACCCAGCTGCATGCGGGTGGTAAGTTTGACAGCAATTCCTACAAGGTTTCTGGCGGTTTGCACGGGGTTGGGGTTTCGGTTGTGAATGCCTTGTCGGTATGGCTGGAACTGCGCATCTGGCGCGAAGGCAAAGAGCATGTCGCACGGTTCGAACATGGTGACACAGCAGAGCACCTAAAAGTTGTGAGCGAGTGTGGCGATCGCACCGGCACGGAAGTCCGTTTCTTGGCGTCGACAGAGACCTTTTCAAATCTTGAGTATAAATTTGAAATATTGGAAAAGCGCCTGCGCGAATTGGCATTCTTGAATTCTGGGGTGCGGATTATTCTTGAAGACCTGCGCCCGGCAGAGCCTTTGCGCAGTGAGCTGTACTACGACGGCGGTGTGCGTGAATTTGTGAAATATCTCGACCGCTCCAAATCCTCAATCATGGAAGAGCCGATTTATGTCAAAGGCACCCGTGATGATATCGGTGTTGAAGTGGCGATGTGGTGGAATGACACCTATCACGAAAATGTCCTGCCCTTCACCAATAAGATCCCACAGCGTGACGGCGGCACCCATATGGCGGGCTTTCGAGGGGCCTTGACCCGAACGATCAATAACTATGCGCAATCCAGCGGCATCGCCAAAAAAGAGAAAATCAGCTTCACAGGCGATGACGCACGCGAGGGTTTGACCTGCGTGTTATCCGTCAAAGTACCTGATCCCAAATTCTCCAGCCAGACCAAAGATAAATTGGTCAGCTCAGAGGTGCGCCCGGCGGTTGAGGGTTTGGTGGGTGAGAAATTGGCCGAGTGGTTCGAGGAAAACCCTGCGCAGGCCAAGGTTATTGTTGGCAAGATTGTTGAGGCTGCTATGGCGCGTGAAGCGGCGCGCAAGGCCCGCGACCTCACCCGGCGCAAGACAGCGATGGATGTGAACTTCTTGGCAGGAAAGCTCAAGGATTGTTCGGAAAAAGACCCCTCAAAAACTGAAGTATTTTTGGTGGAAGGCGATAGCGCCGGCGGTTCTGCCCAAACTGGACGTGACCGCATGACCCAAGCGGTTTTGCCATTGCGCGGGAAAATTTTGAACGTGGAGCGCGCGCGGTTTGACCGGATGCTGGGCAGCCAAGAAATTGGCAACTTGGTTATGGCGCTGGGTACTGGCATTGGGCGCGATGAATTTGATATCAAAAAGCTACGCTATCATAAAATCGTGATCATGACCGATGCCGATGTGGATGGTGCGCATATCCGCACGCTCTTGCTGACGTTCTTTTTCCGTCAAATGCCAGAATTGATTGAAGGTGGCTATCTCTATATCGCGCAACCCCCCTTGTTTAAGGTGAGCCGGGGGCGTTCTGAAGTTTATCTCAAGGACCAGCCAGCCTTGGATGAATACTTGATCGAACAAGGCATTGAGGGCGCTTTGCTGCGCTTGAGCAACGGCGAAGAAATTATTGGCGCCGATTTGATGCGCGTTGTGGAAGAGGCGCGTCAGCTGAAGCGCATTGTTGACGCATTCCCCACCCATTACCCACGTCACATTTTGGAGCAAGCGGCAATCGCCGGGGCTTTCGTGCCTGGGGCGGTTGATCGTGACTTGCAGGGCATGGCGGATGCCGTGGCGCGCCGGCTCGATCTCATTGCTTTGGAATATGAACGGGGTTGGCAAGGGCGCCCAACCCAGGACCGCGGCATGCGCTTGGCGCGGATTTTGCGCGGCGTGGAAGAGGTGCGCAATCTTGATGGGGCAATGCTGCGGTCCGGCGAGGCGCGTCGCACAGGAATGTTGACCCAAAGTTTGCAAGATACCTACAGCGGTCCGTGCACATTGGTTCGTAAAGATCGGGTGCAGGTGGTGAATGGGCCCCTCACGCTGCTGAGCGCGATATTGGAAGAGGGTGAGAAGGGGCTGTCGCTGCAACGCTACAAAGGCTTGGGTGAAATGAACCCCGATCAGCTTTGGGAGACCACATTGGATCCAGATGCGCGGACTTTGTTGCAAGTGCGGGTTGATGATGTCGCGGAAGCGGATGATCTGTTTACCAAGCTGATGGGCGATGTGGTGGAGCCGCGTCGGGAATTCATCCAAAATAACGCGCTCAATGTGTCCAACTTGGATTTCTAAAACGGACCAAACAGGGGGTGCATGGGGCAATGCAACGCGGTGGCGTTTCCTTTTGGTATCAAGAGCTGGGCGGGTTGCCAAAGCCGCGCCCGGCGTTGGAGTGCTCTGTAAGCGCTGATATTTGCATCATTGGGGCGGGTTATACCGGGCTTTGGGCCGCCTATTATCTTAAAAAAGCCGACCCATCTTTGAACATTGTTATTGTTGAAGAGCATTTCGCCGGTTTTGGCGCCTCGGGCCGTAATGGCGGCTGGCTGTCGGGTAATTTTGCTTGGGAGCATGAAAAATATCTGAGCAGCGGTACGTCCGAGCAGGTCAAGGCCATGGTAGAGGCGTTTCATGGAACTGTTGATGAGGTCATTGCCGCGGCTGAGATGGAAGGCATCAATGCTGATATCCACCGCACACAGGAATTGGCCATTGCCACGAATGCGTATCAATTTCAGCGCCTTGCACCTGAGTTGAAGCGGTTGCACCACTGGGGTGATCACCGCAGCCGGCTTGAAAGTGAAGCGCAATTGCGTGCGCGGATTGCCATTCCAAGCGCCAGGGGCGCGCTTGTCACCTCTGGTGTGGCACGGGTACAGCCGGCCAAATTGGTGCGCGGATTGGCTGATGCAGTGGCGCGATTAGGAGTTACGATTTACGAAGCGACCCGGGCCCATGAAATTTCCAAAGGTCAGGTCATAACCCATCAGGGCCGAGTGGCCTGCGCGGTGGCCTTGAAAGCAACCGAAGGCTATAGCGCCCAATTGCCCGGATATGAGCGGGATTGGCTGCCTCTCAACTCCGCTCAAATTGTGACGGAACCTTTGCCCTTAGAGCTGTGGCGGGACATCGGTTGGTCGGGTGCGGAGCTGATTGGAGATATGGCGCATGCCTATTGCTACTGCCAGCGCACAGCAGATGGGCGCATTGCGGTTGGAGGCCGTGGGCTGCCCTATCTTTTGAATTCCAAAATTCAACCCGATGGCCAGCCAACCTCGGGCACAATAGCAGAATTGCGGGGGATTCTTGCGCGTCTGTTTCCTGCGGCGACCCATGTCCCCTTGGCCCATGCTTGGCAGGGGGTCTTGGGCGTTCCACGCGATTGGTGCGCCACTGTTGGCTTGGATCCTGAGACCAAGATTGGTTGGGCGGGCGGATATGTAGGGGTTGGTTTGACCTCGGCGAATCTCGCTGGGCGCACGCTGCGTGACTTGGTGCTATCAGAGCCTACGGCTTTGACCGAATTGCCTTGGGTCAACCGCGCGGTTCGAGCTTGGGAGCGTGAGCCTTTGCGGTGGATGGCGGTGCGCGGTCTATACGCGATGTTAAAAGCCGCAGATCGGGCAGAAGCCAATGGCAAAGCCTATGCACCGCATCTTGCGCGGCTTGGAGCTTGGATCAAATCTAAGTGAGGCGGCCCTATTTTGCGGCGGCGTCGATTTGCCTTTGGCGCTCACCAAAACGTGCACGGTCCTCATCGGAATATTCGTCTACACATTGGTGGCACTGCACGCCTTTGATATAGTCGACACGATTTTTATCTGGCTCTGTGATCGGTCTGCGACAGGCATAGCATTGATCAAAACTGCCCTCGACCAAGCCGTGACCGACGGACACGCGATTGTCGAAGACGAAACATTCACCGCGCCAGGTGCTCTCTTCTTGCGGCATCTCTTCAAGGTATTTTAAGATTCCACCCTTAAGGTGATAGACCTCCTCAACCCCTTCACCGAGCAGAAAATTAGTAGATTTTTCACACCGAATGCCGCCGGTGCAAAACATGGCGATCTTTTTGTTGTGAAAACGATGTTTGTTTTCAGCCCACCACTGGGGAAATTCGCGGAAGGTTTTGGTCTTGGGATCAATCGCCCCTTCAAACGTGCCGATGCCCACCTCATAATCGTTGCGCGTATCAATCACCGCGACATCCGGAGCTGCAATCAGCGCGTTCCACTCATGGGGATCGACATAGTGGCCTGTGCCCGCGCGCGGATCGACATTGGGTTGGCCCATTGTGACAATCTCTTTTTTCAAGCGGACTTTCATGCGTTTGAAGGGCATGATGCTGGCCGTGCTCTCTTTATGTTCAAAGTCCGAACAGCCAGGCAGCGCGGCGATATGCGCCCAAAGCCGGGCAATTCCCTGTTTGGGTCCAGCGACTGTGCCGTTGATTCCTTCTTTGGCAAGCAAAATTGTGCCTTTGATGCCCTCATGCTCACAAAGCGACACCATCGGCGCGCGCAGAGCGCCCGGATCGTCAAATCGGGTGAAGTGATAAAGAGCGGAGACTGTAAACATGATCTGCGTCATAATCTGAAGTCGTCTTTGCTGCAAGATACATAGCTAAAGCTCCGCTAGCGCTTTATGGGTGCTTTGATAACATTGACCTTATGGGCGCGGATCATTACCTCTGTGCGCGAAGCTTGGATAGGGGATCCAAATGCGTGCTCTGATTGTGGTTGATGTTCAAAACGACTTTTGTCCGGGCGGCGCTTTGGCGGTTGCCGGCGGTGATGAGATTGTGGCGCAAATTAACAACCGCATGGCTGATTTTGACGCGGTGATCCTCACCCAAGATTGGCACCCTGCGGGCCATTCCTCCTTTGCCAGCTCCCATAAGGCCGATGTGTTTTCCAGCATTGAAATGCCCTATGGTCCCCAAGTGCTTTGGCCAGATCACTGCGTGCAGGGCAGTTTTGGTGCAGCCTTTCACAAAGATCTGGCCACGGATCGGGCAGATCTTATTCTGCGCAAGGGCTATCGGCCAGGCATCGACAGTTATTCTGCTTTTTTTGAAAACGACCGTAGCACAGCGACCGGGCTTGAAGGATATTTGAAGACCCGCGGGGTTCGGGATGTGACCTTCGTTGGATTGGCGACGGATTATTGCGTCGCTTATTCAGCGCTGGATGCGGCGCGGCTGGGCTTTGCGGTCAGCGTCGACACCGCCCTATGCCGCGCCATTGATATGGGCGGATCGCTGGACCAAGCACGGCGCGACATGGTGGCAGCGAAAGTGAGCCTTTTGTAATGGTAGATATTGCCACCCGAGTGTGGAATCACAAATGGAAAATCGACCCTATCGTGCGGTCGTTAATCGACAATGATTTCTATAAATTGTTGATGTGCCAATCGGTGCTCCGCAATCACCCAAAAACGGAGGTGACCTTTAGTTTGATCAATCGGTCAAGCGATATTCGCTTGGCAGAATTGATTGATGAGGGAGAGCTGCGCGAACAGTTGGATCATGTGCGCTCTTTGTCCCTGTCGCGTGGCGAAAGCACATGGATGCGCGGAAATACATTCTATGGCAAACGCCAGATGTTTACGCCCGAGTTTATGGATTGGTTCGAGGCGCTTAGATTACCTGACTATCACCTTGAGAAACGTGATGGGCAATATGAGCTGACGTTTCAAGGCAGTTGGCCCGAGGTGATGCTGTGGGAAATTCCGGCTTTGGCGGTTCTTATGGAGCTGCGCGGCCGCGCGGTGCTGCGAGACATGCGCCGCTTTGAGCTTCAAATTCTCTATGCGCGGGCCATGGCCAAGCTCTGGGAAAAAATTGAGAGACTGCGCGACATTGAGGACTTGCGCCTTGCGGATTTTGGCACGCGCAGGCGCCATTCCTTTTTATGGCAAGATTGGGCTGTGCAGGCCATGACCGAAGGATTGGGAGACAAATTTATTGGTACATCCAATTGTTTGATTGCGAAAAATCGGGACTTGGCGGCGATTGGGACCAATGCGCATGAGTTGCCTATGATCTATTCTGCGCTGGCCTCCGATGATCAAGCCTTGCGCCAGGCCCCCTATGACGTTCTATCTGATTGGCATGAGGAGCACGATGGAAACCTGCGGATCATCTTGCCAGATACCTATGGCACAGAAGGGTTTTTAGACAATGCGCCTGATTGGCTGGCCACATGGACTGGCATGCGCATCGATTCTGGTGATCCTATTCAAGGGGCAGAACATGCGATTAAATGGTGGAAAAGCCGCAATGAAGATCCCAGTCAAAAACTGCTGATTTTTTCTGATGGTTTGGACGTGGAGAAGATCGCCGAGCTGCATCGACTGTTCGCTGGACGGGTCAGAGTCTCTTTTGGTTGGGGCACGCTGCTGACCAATGACTTCCGTGGTTTGGTGCCAAATGATGGGTTGAAGCCCTTCTCTTTGGTCTGCAAAGCCGTGTCAGCCAATGGCAAACCCACGGTCAAATTGTCCGACAATCCCAACAAGGCGATGGGTCCAGCAGATGAAATTGAGCGCTACAAACGGGTGTTCGAAGTTGGACGTCAAAACCCGCAAAGCGTCATTGTTTAAGCGGTTGTCAGCCATTGATGTGCCAAATGCAGCGCGCGTTCAGCATAGCGCCTTTGGACAGGGCTTTTTTTAGGCTGCCGCGCAATCACCCATCCGCAAGAGGCAAGCCCACGCAACATAAGGAAAAATTTGATATCATCTATCGATGGGGCTTTGCGGAGTGTTCCATAGCCCTCTGCAACTGCGGCGATCAGATCTTTCAAATGCCCTGCGGCGTAATGTTGCGACACACAGACCCCAAGATCGTAACTGCGATAGCCAAATCCCGCGTCGTCAAAATCAATCAGTGTCAGCCCTGACTTTGTTTGAAAGACATTTTCTTGCAAGACATCCGCATGAATCAAGCCAAAATCAGCGCCCTTCATGGCGTTTAAATGGGCGTGAGCGGTCTGTCGGGTATAAACCATGAACTTTTTTTCACTGGCCGACAGCGATGGATTGTCCCAAAATCGACCCCAAAAGGGAGATTTTCCCAGCAGGCCCGGCAGATCCCAGGCGGCGCGTGTGAGATCGTCGGTTTTTATGCGATCGCTGGTCTCATGCAGCTGAGCTAAGAGACGGCCCAATTGGTGATAAAGATCACAATGGGCAGTGACATCCGTACCAACGGGGGTGTCCATAGCCCCAATTGGCGCGCCCTCCACCCAGGTGATCACAGAGACAAAGCGTCCATCGGCCAACTTTGCCAATAAGGATCCATCCGCCTGCGCGAGGGGTTTGGGGCAGGCAAAACCCGCCTCCGCCAGCCGCAGCGTCCAGCGCAATTCTGACAAGATTGCCGCTTCACTTTGATATCCCGCCCGATGCAGGCGCAGCGCCATCGGTGTGCCGTTGCGCAGGATCTTATACACAGCGTTTTCCCGTTCAGCGATCAACTCTATCTGACCATTCGCGCCCCATTTGGCGGCGATTTCTGGAAGCTCATTCATGCTTTGAAGGCGGCCTGTAGGATGTCACAGGCCATGGCGACATTCTCATTGGAAAAGGGCATGGGTGGGCGCAGTTTCAAAATATTGCGATTGCGCCCTGAGCGCCCCATCAACAGGCCATGATTGCGTGCGTATTCGACGACATGGGCGGCCAAGGCTTCATCGGCAGCACCATCCGTTTCCAATTCCAAAGCGAAAAACAAACCACGTCCGCGCCGGCTGGCGATGCTGGGGTGGTCAATAGAGTGCAGCTCGCGCAAAAATACAGCACCGACGTTTTTGGCGTGATCTACCAGATTGTCCTGTTCAATGACGTCCAAAGTGGCCGCAGCCGCGGCGCAGCTTACTGGATTGCCACCAAAGGTGTTGAAATAGCCAAAGGCGTTGCGAAATTCAGCCATGACGGCCCGGCGTGCGACCACTGCTGCAACCGGATGCCCATTGGCCATTGGTTTGCCCAATGTCGCAACATCAGGTGACAGGCCAAGCCATTCATGGCCCCACCAAGTCTCGCCGCCTCTGCCAAACCCGGGCTGAACCTCATCTGCGATCAACAGCCCTCCGGCGGCTTTGACCACTTGCTCGGCGGGCTTCATAAAATTCTGCGGCAAATCTGGCAGGCCTTCATTGGCGAAGGTCGGGCAAAATAGAAAACCCGAAAACCCATGTCCTGAGGCCTCAAGATCATCAATGGCAGTTTGCAGCTCCCGTGCAAAAGCCGCGGCCTGATCGTCGGCAGTGCCACCAACCGGGCGCAGGGTGTCCGGCGCAGGGATGCGGCGGATATGGTCGGCATAGCCGCCGATGGGGGGCTTGCGCGAGGAGAGCTGTGACACGGCCATCGTATTGCCGTGGTAGGTATTATCTGTGGCGATGATGCCAGTTTTCCCGGTCACAGCTTGGGCCATGCGCAGGGCAATGTCATTGGCCTCTGATCCGCTGCACACCATGATGACCTGATCCAATTGCGTTTGAAATTTGGCGGTGAGCCGCTCGCAATACTCCACAATTCCCGCGTGCAAATAGCGGGTATGGGTGTTCAGCTGTGCGGCCTGTGCGGCGATGGCTGAGACGACATGGGGATGACAGTGGCCGACATGCGGCACGTTGTTATAACAATCGAGGTATTTACGCCCGTCTGCATCCCACACCCAAACACCATCACCTTTGACCAAATGCACTGGGGTTTCATAAAATGTGGGCACATTTGGCCCCAAGACTGCTGCACGCCGCGCCGCGAGATCACTCGACATCTTTCACCTTTCCGCGCAGAGATTTGACCACGCCGCGCTGAACTTTTCCTGCCAGGCGGCGTTTTTGCGATCCGAGTGTGGGGCGTGTGGCGATCCGGCGCTTTGGCCGTATCAAAGCCTGAAGGATCAGCTCTTTCAAGCGCTCTTTTGCAATCTCTCGGTTGCGTGCCTGTGAGCGGGTGTCTTCGACGCGAAAAATTATGGCGCCATCGGAGGTCCACTTGCGGCCGGCCAATTTTTTGAGTCGGGTTTTTACCGGGCCCGTGAGGTTTGGGCTGCGGGCCGCTTCGAAGCGCAATTCGACGGCGGTCGACACTTTATTGACGTTCTGTCCTCCAGGTCCCTGCGCGCGGGTGAAACTTTCGGTCAGCTCCCAATCGTGAATCATTATTTCATCATTTATTTGCAACATGGGGCTACTATGCCACAAAGGAAAAGGGCCGCCCAGAGAGGACGGCCCTTCGAAAGTTGTGCGGAGGGCGGGTCGTTTAGGACCGTTTGCCCAAGCTTGGCGTTAAAACTCCAAGGGTTGCCTCAGAAATTCGCCTCCAAACCTGTTACGACTCCATTCTCCAATACCTTTCTCGACACTGGATCACCTCCTTTCAGCTGTTACATTTATCCACAGCTTGCCAGAGAGAGACACAAAGTCAATGGTTTTTTGATGTACGTCCCACAAGATATAGCACCAAGAATCGGAACGGCACCAAAGCGATGAGAGCTAAGGACAGTTTCACAAGCCAATCTGCAACGGCCAGCGAGGCCCAAAGCGGCAGCTCCACACCCGCGCCGAGCAGCGGCACAGCACCCTGTGCCCAGTCTGGAACATTGCTGGTTTCCAGTCCGTTAAAGAGGGCGGAGAAAGCGATGCTGAAAAAGAGGAAGGTGTCCACAGCACTGCCGATCAGCGTTGAGGCCAGAGGGGCCCGCCACCATGTGCCATGCCGCAAGCGGTCGAAGATTTGAACATCCAGCAACTGAGCCACCAGAAAGGCGGTGCCAGATCCCAAAGCCACGCGCAGTGTGACCGCTGGGAAACTATAGCCATCCCCTTGCAGCATGACTTGCGTGCCAATGAGTGAACAAAGAACACCAGCGGCAAAGCCGGCAAAGACCACACGGCGCGCGGCAGCAACACCGTAGACGCGGTTCATCACATCGGTGACGAGAAAGGCGATGGGATAGGTGAATGCACCCCAGGTCAGCCAGTCTCCAAGAAGGAACTGAACCAGGATGTTGGAGGCCACAACGACGGCAGCCATGGCAAGAATGCCAGGGAGATAGAGAGTTTTCATGTTTTATTCCGTTTTTTAGCCAAGGTAGCGGCGACTTGGTCAGATTTGACGTGCTCGGATACGAGCCCATAGGACATATTGCAAGCGATTTCCGTACAGCGGGCCCTCAGAGGTTTGACAAAACCGCGCTGCATTGTTGGGGCAATTTGGCCAAGGTGATCGGCGGCTTAGGTTTGCGCGGCTTGGCATTCGGGTTAGGTGGGGGGGGATTCAAGATACGTTTGACCCATCCGGCCGCCTCCTTGCAGCCATCGCCGGGCGGTGGCGGGGCCTGGTTGATGCAATCCTCTTGGCCTTCTGGGCATTTTAGGCGGACATGGAAATGATAGTGATGCCCGTACCAAGGACGAATTTTGCGCAGCCAGCTGCGGTCGCCTGTCGCTGATTTGCACATGGCGACCTTGGCGCCTGGGAAAATAAATATGCGTGCCACCCGTGGATCTGAGGCGGCCAATTTGAGAACCGTTTCATGGTCTTTTGTCCAGCGGTCATTGGTATAAGCGCCAGAGGCCCGCCGCATGGATATAGAGGAAATCTCTTCCCGTTCTGCCCGGGTTAAAACGCGATCCGTTTTTGGTCGTAGCCATATATCCGCGTCTAGGCCAATTTGGTGACTGGCATGGCCTGACAGCATCGGCCCACCGCGTGGTTGAGAAATATCTCCAATGTAAAGACCCGACCAAGACGTGTTTTGGGCCACTTTGCGCGAGAGATCTTTTAGGTAGTCAATCGTGATGGGCTGTCCCCAATTTCGGTTTCGTGACAGGCGCATGGCCTGCCATGTGGGGCCAGTTTCTGGCAGAGCGGCCCCGCCGGCCAAACAGCCCTTAGCGTAGCTTCCAAAGGATTCGGATGCATGTTTTGATCCGATCTCAGCCGCACCGAAAAGGGTTTTTGCAGCCACGGTCATAGCCCGATCTGTCCGCGCTTGCGGACGGTCTGATTGCGTTTGTGCTTGAAGCGCAAAGGGCAGGCAGGCTGCGAAGAGCACCAGTGCAAAAAAATATCTGACGACAATCGGTCTCACGTCTCTTGATCTCCATTTGGGTTCACCCAGCGTAGCAAAAGCATCCCTAAGACGAACAGTCCCACAACGGGAGCAAAGCCTAGGCGGGCATCGTTCAGCAAGTAGGTAAATAAACCGATAAGAAGCGGTGCCAAAAAGGCGGTGGCCTTTCCGGCGAGAGAAAATAGGCCAAAGGCTTCCGTTGGACGGTCAGGATTGGTGTGGCGCACCATCATGGAGCGGCTGGCGGCATAGATCCCTCCGCCGGAACCACCAATGGCCGCACCGCAGATGTAGAAAATGATATCGGGCAGTGCGGAGCCTTCCGGCAAGGCGAGACCAAAAAAGCTGTCTCTGGACATGCCAATGATGCAAAGTGAGACAAAGATCAGCACATAGATGTGAAAGTAAATCACGGGCAGCGGCCCCAGCTTCCGATCAAATTTTCCCGAAATCCAGGTGACAATTGCAGCGGATAATCCGCCGAGTATTCCAAAAACACCAAGCTGCGTTTGCCCCCAGCTCAGGACCAAAACCGCATAAACCCCACCAAAGGCATAAAGTCCGTTGAGAGCGTCGCGATAGAACATTTGCGCGCCCATGAAGGCAAAGAGGCTCGGCCGTTTAACCATGCTCTTGAGCGTGTCTTTTAAGTCCGCAAGCGATCGTTGCAACCCGCCCTGGCGATTGGGGGTCTTGCTTTCTTGCACCCAAAGGAAAAATGGCAGCATAAAAATGACGAACCAAATCGCGATCAAGGGGCCGACCGCCCGCGTGCCTTCGCGGCTTTGGGCCTCCAACCACCCGAAGCCGGGATCCAATCCGATCAGAAAGGTCTTGCCGCCTTCGTCAAAAAAGAAAAACAGCATGACAAATAGGCTGATGATACCGCCGGCATAGCCCAGTGCGGCGCCACTGCCTGAGATTTTTCCAACCTCCCGCCGGTCTCCTAGGCTGGGGAGAATGGCATTGGTGAATACAAGCGCGAGCTCAGCGGCGATGAAGGCGATGGAGAAGAAGATCAAGGAGGACCACATCGCAGATCCATCTGGCACCATGTACCAGAGCATCCAAGAGCAGATCACAAAGACCAATGAGGAGGCCCAAATCCAAGGCATCCGCCGGCCGGTACTATCGGCATAGGCACCGGCAAGAATGCCTATGATCGCAACGATAAAGCCGGCCATAGCCTGACCCCAAGACCATATCGATTGCGCGTTGGCTTTGGCGCTGGTGGGATCCAATCCGCTGGACAGGTAATGCTCTGCGGCAACACCGGCAAAATAGGGCCCAAAGATGAATGTCAAACCAAGGGTGTAAAAGGGTTGCGTGGCCCAGTCGAACATCATCCAGCCGCGCACGCGTTTGACTAAAATGGCCTGCTCTGTTGTTGATTTCGACATATGGCGCCCCTAATAATGCTTCAAGTTTGGCTGAGAGAAATGGCCAAAGCAAGGGTTTCCTAAGGGGTGTCCTGCATCGGTGGCCAGGGGCGTAGGTCCTCTGCCGTGATCCATGCGGCGACCCATTCGGGAATTGGAGGCAGGGGCGTGTTTGGGTTCAGTTCTGCCCGCAGGTTTTCAATAGGCACGAGTCCATCGGCATTGGTCACCGCGGTGCGATAAAGCGCGTGCCCGGCACAGGTTCCCTTCACCCACATGCTTTGCTCCAGATACATAAACCGCGCATCGGCACAAAGGGCGCGGCTGCGCATTTCGATTTTGTCAAACACACGGATGCGCTTGCGGTAGCGTACGGAGCTGCCGGCTATGGTGAGGCCCCAGCCCTTGCGTTTCAAAATCGCCAGTAAGCCAGAGCGACGCGCCATGGGCAGGCGGCCCATGTCATAGATCGACAGGGTGCGGCCATTGTTGAGTTCGCGCCAAAGATCCAAGTCCCAAGGCAGGCAGTAATGCGTGCTATAGTGGGTTTGTCCAATGGCAAGCGAGCCCGTCTTGCGGTGAATGAAAAATTGCCAAGCGAGACGGACGAAAGGGTACATAGAAGGCTCTCCAAATTTTGGTCACAAAAGAGCGCGCAGGCCCGCAGGTCAACCCATGATTTTGAACCCGATCTGTCAAGCGACTTGCCGATGGGGGCCGAAGCGCTTAGGTAAAAGCAAACGTATTCTGTCGAGGTTTCACATGGCTCCTATTTTCGCGATACCTTACATGGTTTTGAACGTCATTTGGTTCTTTATCATTGCCCATTTGATCATGAGTTGGTTGATCGCTTTCAATGTTTTGAACCTATATCAGCCCATTGTTGCGCAGATTTGGTCGGGGTTGAACCGTCTTTTAGATCCGATCTATGGCCGTATTCGGCAGTTCCTGCCAAATATGGGCGGGCTTGATTTGACGCCTTTGATCGCGCTGCTGATCGTGGCCGCTTTGCAATATACTTTGGCCTATTACGGCCGCTGACCCATCGGACCTGTTATGCCCTATACCACCCTTCTGAGGGATGTCTTCGGATTCGATGCCTTTCGTCCCGGTCAGGAGGAGATTGTGCGTGCGGTTACGGAAGGGCAAAATGTACTGGCTATAATGCCCACTGGGGGTGGGAAGTCCCTGTGTTTTCAGTTGCCCGCCTTGATGCGCGATGGGGTGACGGTGGTGATCTCGCCACTGATTGCTTTGATGCGCGACCAAGTCCGCGCTTTGCAGGCCGCTGGGGTGGGAGCGGGGGCTCTAACCTCGGGTAATACGCCCGAGGAGACAGATGCGGTTTGGGAAGGGTTGGAGCAAGGCACCCTCAAACTTTTGTATATCGCACCGGAGCGGCTGGCGGCCGGATCGTCTTTGGGGATGTTGCGGCGGGTTGGCGTGTCGATGATCGCGGTGGATGAGGCGCATTGTGTCTCGCAATGGGGCCATGATTTTCGCCCGGATTATCTGCGGATTGGCGAGTTGCGCCGGGCACTGAATGTCCCGCTCGCCGCCTTCACCGCTACAGCCGATGAAGAAACCCAAGCAGAAATCGTCAACAAGCTGTTTGATGGGCAGGCCCCGGCAAGCTTTTTACATGGGTTTGATCGCCCCAATATCCATTTGGCTTTCGCCGCTAAGGACCAACCGCGCAAACAAATTCTTGGCTTTGCAGCGGCCCGAAAGGGGCAGTCAGGCATTGTCTATTGCGGCACGCGGGCCAAGACGGAAACTCTGGCACAAGCGCTGCGCGAGGCGGGGCATTCGGCCTGTTTTTATCACGGCGGTATGGATGCCGAAGATCGCCGAATTGTCGAAACACGGTTTCAGCAAGAAGATGGCCTCATCGTTGTGGCCACTGTCGCCTTTGGTATGGGGGTCGATAAGCCGGATATCCGTTGGGTGGCCCATGCGGATTTGCCCAAATCCATTGAGTCCTATTATCAAGAAATTGGCCGAGGCGGGCGTGATGGCGCGCCGGCTGAGACTTTGACCCTCTTTGGCGCAGATGACATTCGCCTGCGCCGTGCGCAAATTGATGAAGGGCTGGCACCTGCGGATCGCAAAATGGCAGATCACGCGCGGCTTAATGCTTTGTTGGGTTTGGCAGAAGCACTGAGCTGCCGCCGATCTGCATTGCTGACCTATTTTGGCGAAACAGCATCGAACTGCGGCAATTGTGATCTTTGTGATACGCCGCCTGAAGTTTTTGACGGAACAGAACCAGTGCGCATGGCGCTATCGGCCATTTTGCGCACCGGGGAATGGTTTGGGACAGGTCATTTGATTGATATATTGCGCGGCAATGCCACTGATAAAGTACGGCAACGCGCCCATCATGAATTGCCGACCTTTGGGGTTGGAAAGGCCATCAGCAAGGCGCAATGGCAGGCGATTTTTCGGCAGATGATGGGGTTTGATCTTATACGCCCGGATCCAGAACGCCATGGTGGTCTGCGGTTTACGCAGAACGCGCGGCCCTTATTAAAAGGGGAAGCTCAAATCCAGTTGCGCAAGGACAGCATCACCGCCGCAGATCAAGATCGCCGTCCAGTGGTCAAATCCTTGGTGTCAGAAGAAGATGCGCCACTTCTATCCGCGCTTAAAGCTAAGAGGCGCGCTTTGGCCGAACAACAAAAAGTGCCAGCTTATATCATTTTCAATGACAAAACCCTTATTGAAATGGCAGAGCGCCGCCCGCAAAATTTGGATCAAATGGCCGCGATTGGTGGCGTGGGGGCGAAAAAACTGGAAAGTTATGGGCAGGCGTTTTTATCTGTGATCACTGGAGAGCAGGCCTCTGTCCACCCGGCGCGGCGCAAAATGGCTGGACGCCCGGAGGGGGAGCTTTTTGATCAGCTGCGGGAGCGGCAATTGCAATTGGCCCGCGGGACTTTTGATGGAGAAAAACCCTTGAGCTGTTCAACCGCACTCCTGCGGATGATCGTTCAAAGGCGCCCCAGCTCATTAGAACAATTGGCGCAAATATCTGGAATGACGCCCGCCCGAACCGACCGTTTTG
>ENA-UOYH01000095-UOYH01000095.1-marine-metagenome-genome-assembly--contig:-NODE-95-length-39900-cov-4.877282_pt1 | contig 39900 bp, 39 predicted proteins | sample MGYA00238175_ERZ767261 | MGnify/ENA primary metagenome ERZ767261 (study PRJEB28946, sample SAMN06267185) | marine metagenome | isolation source: Columbia River Estuary | place: USA:Columbia River Estuary...
CCTCAGAGTCAAAATAATGGATATTCACTTTAGTTTGGGTATGAACTCCAGCATGGATGAGTGCTTCAGAAAGAGATTTATAAGATTCGGTTAAATCCATATATTTGCCTACCATTGCAATGTCAACGCTATGATTTGGCCTTTCCAACTTTGAAACAACATTTTTCCATTCTGACAAATCTGCTTTTGCACATTTAAGGCCTAATTTTGAAACAACGACTTCATCTAAACCTTGGTTATGAAGGTCTTCAGGAACCTTATAAATAGTATCTTTGTCTAGCGAAACAAATACTGAATCTTCAGCAACATTTGTAAATAAGGCAATTTTTTTTCGATCTGAGTCTTCTAGTTGATGTTCTGATCGACAGATAAGAATATCTGGCTGAATTCCTATTCCTCTGAGCTCCTTAACTGAGTGTTGAGTGGGTTTTGTTTTTAGCTCTCCAGCAACTTTGATGTAAGGAAGGAGTGTTAAATGAATGAATATAGCATTTTCACGCCCCAACTCGAGGCTCATCTGTCTTATGGCCTCCATGAAAGGTAAAGATTCAATGTCACCAGCAGTACCTCCAATTTCAACTAGAGCAATATCTGCTTCTTCAGCCCCTTCTTTCATTAATTTTTTTATCTCATCTGTAATGTGAGGAATAATTTGAACAGTCGCGCCCAAATAGTCCCCTTTTCTTTCTCTTTCAATGACATTTTCATAAACTCTGCCAGCAGTAAAGTTATTCTTTTTGCCTAGCTTAGCTCGAACAAATCTCTCATAGTGTCCTAGGTCTAAATCAGTTTCAGCTCCGTCATTAGTAACAAAAACCTCGCCATGCTGAAATGGACTCATCGTTCCAGGGTCGACATTGATGTAAGGATCTAACTTGAGAAGAGTAACATTCAGGCCACGAGTTTCAAGGATTGATGCTAACGAAGCGGAGGCTATTCCTTTACCTAAAGAGGAAACAACACCGCCAGTTATAAAGATGTATTTTGTCATGTAAAACTAACAAAGTTTGAAATAGCTATGATACCTAAATTTGTGTAGAATATGGGCACATCCAAACAAACAAATAAAGATGGGTTATAGACAATTTGTAAAGAGGATCTTTCCATACCTCAAAAATCATTTAGGAAAATTAGTTTTCACATCGATAATGATGGTTTTTGCAACCTTATTAGAGACAGCTATACCTGAAATTACAGGCCAAATAGTTGATACATTATTTTCTTCTAATCGTCCTAAAAATGAAGCATTTTCTTATTCTGTTATCTTGTTTTCAGTCATTGCACTGAGTTCATTATTTGCACTAATTTCTATCAGTGCTAGCTCTTGGATTTCCAACAAAGTAATTATGGATTTGAGAGTCAATATGTTTACTAAATTACTAAGACTTCCAAAATCCTATTTTGATAAAAATACTACGGGAGAAACACTATCAAAACTTACTTTTGATGTTGAACAAATATCAGCAGCAGCATCAACTATATGGCTTGAATTTATTAAATCTTCATTTACCGTTATTATTCTGACAGGTTACTTATTTTACAAAAGCTTTCTTTTAAGTCTTAGCTTGATAGTCCTTCTTCCACTTGTATATTTAGCTGTAAGGTTTTCGACCTCTAGAATTAGAAAAGGCTCAGTAAGTGTTCAAAAATCAATGGGCAAAATGACTCACCTGTTAGACGAAAATATTTCTGGCAATGATTTAATCAAAATATATCAAGCGCAAGAAACTGAAACTAATAAATTTTTTAGTATTATTAACACAATACGTCAGCAAAGGTTCAAAGTGGATATGGCTGGTGGTCTTAATACCTCCATTGTTAATGCCCTTATAGGCTTATCTTTGGCTTTTGTTGTTTATTTCTCATCGACATATTTGGTAATGAGTGCAGGTGACTTTTTAGCATACTTTACAGCAATGGGAATGCTTGTTAAACCAGCAAAAACACTGATTAATATAAACAAACCTCTGCAGCAGGCAATAGTAGCTGGGAAAAGTGTGTTTAGCCTGATTGATGAATCTCCAGAAAGCAATCCAAGCAAGAATCCAATTCATTCAATTTCTGGTGAGATATGTTTTGACAATGTTAGTTTTTCTTATGATAACGAAAAGCCTTCACTAGCTAATATTAATTTAACAATTAAAAAAGGAGAGACCATTGCCTTAGTTGGATCAACTGGAAGCGGTAAAACTACGATGGTTAATTTATTAACTCGCTTTTATAACCCATCATCTGGACAAATATTAATCAATGGACAAGATATTGTTTCTTATGAGCTAGAGTCTTATAGATCTAATTTCTCATATGTGGATCAAAATGTCCGTCTTTTTAATGACACCATTAGTGGAAATATTGCCTTTGGTCAAAAAGAGTCAATGTCAATAGATTTAATAAGGAATGCGGCAAAAGTATCTAATTCAATTGAGTTTATTGAAAAACTAGATAAGACGTTTGATTCTGATATTGGTGAAGATGGCGTAACTCTATCTGGCGGACAGCGTCAAAGACTTTCGATAGCGAGAGCTATTGCAAAAGATAGCCCTATATTGATTCTTGATGAAGCAACCTCTGCATTAGATTCAGCAACAGAAAAACTTGTTCAGTCGGCTATTAATAAAATGCAACAAGATAGAACTACTATTATTATTGCACATCGATTAACTACGATACAAAATGCTGATCGAATTATTGTTTTAAAAAATGGAGAAATCATTGAGCAAGGAACTCATTTGGAGCTTATAAAAAATGCAGGTGAATATTCAAAGTTGCATCAGCAACAAACTTAAAACTATTTAAAATTAAGTCTAGAAAAGTGTCCAAATTCGATTACTATCGAGTTGCTCTCTGCATTGAGAAAGCTGCGACTTATATGTATTAGACTTACTCTCAACTTTCTTTGCAATAGAGATTAGCCAATCTTTCTTTTCATAGCTTTTCTTGTTAAATCCACCATGGCCCTCATGGTATGCCAGGTATTGACGATATGCATCTGTTTTACTTATCTTAGACCTTAGGTTAGATTGATTAGCGTACCATCCAACAAAATCTATTGCGTCAGAAAAATTATCCCTCCTGGCATCTTTTTTTCCAGTTTTGAGTTGGTACCATTCCCATGTAGCTTTTTTAGCCTGAGTATATCCATAGGAGTCAGTAGGTCTCGCTCCTGGGATAAATCCAAAAATTTTATTACGTGGTGGTTTTGCTCTTGAAGCAAAGCGGGACTCTTGATGGATAATAGCTAATTGCAAATGCATCGGCACTTTCCATTTCTCCTCACTTAGTTTAGCTGCACGATACCAACTAACCTTTTCATCTAGCAAATTACATACATTTGTTACTTCCCTTGCAGGTGTTGATAAACAACCTGAAATTGTAACTGCAACAAGTAATCCTAATGCTAAAAGTCTTTTCATTTATCCAAAAAACACAAAGTAAGCAACAATCAGTTGAAAGACCAACAAAACTCCAAACATTGCTTTAATGTCATTATCAGTTAATGGTTCAGACTCCTCAACCACTTTTTCTAATTTAACATCAACTGCAACTAAACCTTTATCAGAGCTCTCAACTTTAAATTTAACTCTTGTCTCACTTCTTAAACGTGACTTATTAAAAACATTTTTTTGGTGAACAAAGTACTTTTCACCATCATCTCCTGTAATAAATCCATATCCCTTTGTGCCAAATTGGGCCACTACGCCTGTCATTTTTTTTGCCATTACACTCTCACTTTTTGCAGTAAATACACTGCCTTTTCAACAAAATCTACACCTAGATTTTGAAACATTGGCTCATTTTCAATATCATTAATACAGTCTAGCTCTCGACATTGAAAAGAACCTCTAAATAATTCATCGACCTCAGGTCTGCTAACTGCAAACGGTGGGCCAGATTTTTGATGCTGAGGATAATTCAAAGTTAACAATAAAATCCTAACACCTTCAACTATTATATCATTTAAATGTTTAACGTATTTTTGTCTTAGCGCTTCATCTAGAGCGATCAATGAAGCACGGTCATAAACTGCCTTCACCTCCTGCAGATGATTTACTTCTAAATCAAAATAATTACCGCAATAAATTTTTATTCCATCGCCTTCATATAGAATGAATCCATCTAAATTTGATATTGAATAAGATAAATTGTTTTCTGAAAAAAACTGTACTGCTGCGATAGAACTCATCTCCACTCCAATCACATTTATTTGATTTTCGAGTAGAAACAACATATCTTTAGTTTTTCCGCATAAGGGAACAAAAATCGTATCCCCTGGAGACAGATTAAGTTGATCTAGATACTCAATGAGCTGTCTATTGATTTGGTCGGCATGCCAACCTATCTTATTGTTTTCCCACCTACTGATCCAGTCAGTCATGCTTAATCCTTGTTATAATAAAACCAATCCTTGAGACGCTCAAATAAATGCATGATTTAAAATCATTTTAAACCATAAAATATTTTTTACTATTTAAATGCAATCTAACTTCATTAATACAAATTCATTCGATCCTATGAACTTATCATGACTCAAAGTATTGGTGATTGGTCTAAATATCTTTCTAAAGAAAAAGAAAAGGATTACTTTATCTCGCTATACTCGTTTCTCAACTCTAGAATTAATAGTGAAATTTATCCGCCTAGAGGTAAATGGTTCAAGGCCTTTGAATATTCAAGTTTTAATTCTACAAAAGTTATAATTCTTGGTCAAGATCCATATCATGGAGATGGTCAGGCAGAAGGACTTAGTTTCTCTGTCCCAAAAGACACCGCCATACCACCTTCCCTAAGAAATATTTATAAAGAGCTGGAATCAAACAATGTAAATTTTGCGAATCCTGGTCATGGTAATCTTGTCACTTGGGCTAACCAAGGGGTTTTACTACTGAATAGTGTTCTAACTGTTGAAAGACAATCTCCAGCGGCTCATGCGAACAAAGGGTGGGAGTTTTTTACTGATCATGTGATTAGCCTTCTCAATGAGCATAAAAATAATTTAGTTTTTATACTATGGGGCGCCTATGCTAATAAAAAATCTGAATTGATAGATAGCAGCAAACACTTAATACTCAGTGCTCCACACCCATCACCCTTTTCTGCACATAAAGGTTTCTTTGGTAGTCAACATTTTTTAAAAACTAATGAATATCTTGAATCAACAAATCAAAATCCTATTGACTGGAGAATACCTAAATGAAACTAATGGTTGATGATGCTGTTTGGGGATTTAACAAGATTTTTTCAGAGTTTGGAGAAGTGGTAACTCTTCCAGGTAGAGATATTAGTCGAGAGAGTTTGTTAGACTGCGATATGTTAATTGTAAGATCAAGAACACAGGTAAATCAAGAACTATTAGAGGGCACACAAATTTCTTTTGTTGGTTCAACGGTTGCAGGTCTGGATCATATTGATGAAAGTTATTTATATAAAAACAATATAGCTTTCTCATCTGCTCAAGGTTGTAATGCTAATGCAGTTGCTGAGTATGTGATTAGTGCATTAGCAAATCTTGCGCATGATTATTGTTTCAATTTAACTGAGAAGTCGCTTGGAATTATTGGAGTTGGTAATGTGGGTCGAAGACTTAACTTTAAAGCAAGGCAGCTTGGAATGACTACGCTTTTAAATGATCCGCCACGAGAGGAAAAAGAAGGGGCTGATGGCTATGTCAGTTTAGAAAATGCTCTTAGTGCAGATATAGTAAGCTTTCATACTCCTTTAACAAACAATGGGCCTTATCCAACTCATAATCTTCTTGGAAGTCAAAACTTTAATCTCATTACTGAGGATACAATTCTAATAAACGCGGCCAGAGGTGGAATCATTGATGAAGCCATTTGGGAAACAATCAATACCAAGGCTAATATTATTGATTGTTGGGAGAATGAACCCAGTATTAACCTGACTCTTCAAAAGTCAGCGTACTGGTCTACACCACATATTGCTGGACACTCTATCGATGCCAAGTTTATGGGAAGTTTTATGATCTATAAAGAGTTATGCAAATTCACACAAAAACCAATGAATAGTGAAATTGAAACGCTGATTAATCCTGATTCTATGGTGATTGCAGAAAAAACGCTTCATGAGACTCTAAATTCAATATATTCTTTCAAAGATGATGACGAGGTCATTTCAGATATTTCAAAATTTGAAGACTATCGACGAAATTACCCTGAACGCTTGGAATGGCATCACTTTAAAACTCAATTTGACATACCTAGAAAATAAATCAATACTAACTCTGCGAAAGCATATATTTGATAAGCATTGAAATTGAAATAATGACAATTAAGAGCCTAATTATTAGTGGATTGGCTTTCAATAAATAATGAGTTCCAAAAAAAGCCCCTATCATTTGCCCCATCATCATTAGAAGACCAATTAAAAAAGCGATATGGCCAAAACTAAAAAAGACTATGAATCCTGCAATATTTGATGCAAAATTTAATGGCTTTGCTAGGATTGTTGCTTGGATAATTTCAAGTTTCTTAATCATTACCCCTGTCATTGCAAAAAATGAACCAGCTCCAGGACCAAACATGCCGTCATAAAATCCGACTACTGGAACAGCAAACAATTCAAAATTTTTATTAGATTTAGGATTACTGGCGATAGATTTAGGCTTGGGAGAAACAATAAAATAAATTGCTATAAAAACGAGAACAATTGGAATTACAAAAGAGAGGAACTGCGTATCAACAAATTGAATGATAACTCCGCCCACTATTGACCCTATAAAAGAAGCGAACATTAAATTTTTGACAGAATTCCAATCTAATTTTTTTTTCCTAAACAATAAAAAAGTAGCTATACCAGTGCCCATGCTACCCTGAAACTTGTTAGTTCCAAGAACATATATTGGAGGAATGCCGCTTAAGAGAAGCGCAGGAACAGCAAGCAATCCACCGCCGCCAACAAGTGTATCTAGAAAGCCCGCCACAACTCCAACAAAAAATAAAAACGTTAGAATTTCAATTGAAAAATTAGCAATATCCATAAAGATTATCTACTTACTAGGGTTGGAAACCAATCTTCTCTGAGGCGCTCCCCATTTTTTTGATTAATACCTGGAAAACTTGGTGAAGTTCTTCCTGGTCTTTGCTTATAAACTGCATCATCACCCAACAATCTAAAAGATAAAGTTCTGCTGATTGTATTGGCGATATTTGCATTCGCACCATGAATTGTTTTGAAATTAAAAGCGACGACATCGCCTGGCTCCGTTTTCCATTCTTTCGTTGTAAATTCCTTAATATCGGGTAGATCCATAAAAGCCTCACTGTCCTCGTAGAAACTTTCATTACTAGCCCAGCTTGTTGGACGTATCTCTTTATTAAGCTGGTGGCTCCCCGCTAATAGTTTCAATGAAACACTCTTTTCTCTTGACTCTAATGGGAGCCAAAAACTAACAGTTTGTTGACCTGAAACGCAGTAATAAGGCATATCTTGATGCCATGGTGTTGGCACCCCAGAGTTTGTTTCTTTATAAAAAAAATGGTCATGAAAAAACTGTGCTGATTTAGACTTCATCAAGCTTGAAGCAATTAAAGCTAAAGAGGAATTAAATATAAAATCTGAATACTCTGGAATAGCCCTCCAATTACAAAAATCTTCTAGAAATTGTCCTTTATATTTTTCATGATGATGTGTCAATGCTCTTTCACTTGGGTTCTCAATATGCCTCTCTGCCCCTTTTATTAGAGTTTCAATCCATTCACTAAAAACTCCTCTAAGAATAACAACTCCATCCTCATTAAAGCTTCGAATATCTGATTGATTAATTAACATTTTCATAATGCTTAAGTTCTTAGTTTTCTTCAACACGCTTTAAGTTCTAATTAATTTATGATTATCCCTAAAGTCTAAATCAGAGAGAATATATTTATATCTATAGTCTTTTTATAAACAAGTTCAAACAACGGTATTATTAACATAATTTTTTTCTTAGCTACCAATGAAACTTCTTCGAGAAACATTTACTGTTAAAGAAATACCTAAGACATCCTGGAGCTCAGAGGATTCATACAACTTAAAACCAAAACCAACAACCTTTATTCTTTTAGTCTTTGGTTTATTTTTATTTGGACTAGGTGAGAGTCTTTTAATTACAAGCGGTGCTGGAGTCGGCCCATATACAGTCTTGGCACAAGGGATATCTAATCTCACTGATTGGTCGCTAGGTTTTTCTACCTTTGTTATTAGTATATTTGTCTTACTATTATGGATACCTCTAAAACAAAAACCTGGAATGGGGACCATTTTAAATGCCTTTATTATTGCACTGACCATTGAATTTTCTGTTTTTTACCTGCCCTATCCTCAAACATATTTTTTACAGGTATTACAAGTTGTAATAGGTGTTTTGATCATTGGCCTAGGTAGCGGATTTTATTTAATCTGTAACTTGGGAGCTGGGCCAAGAGATGGCTTAATGATTGGACTTCAAAAAGTAACCAATATGCGAATATACTCAATTCGAACAATAATTGAGATTAGTGTAGTTGTTATTGGATCCGTTTGTCTTCTCAATAATATTGATAAGCTTCTAGGGGAGGTAGTTGGCCTTGGAACCATGATATTTGCGTTAGGAATTGGACCCTCTGTTGCATTGGGCATATCTCTTGTTGGCAGGCTATCAAAACAAACTTAGTATCTAAGTTACATAATTTCTTTTTTTAAATTGATCTGAATCCCATTCTCTAGATTCCATTATATTTTTCAAACACATGATTGCCTCCCAAATATCCTCAAACCTCATATAGAGAGGTGAGATACCAAATCTTAAGATATTAGGTTCGCGATAATCACCAATAACGCCATGTGATATTAAGGTCTGCATAATTGGGTATGCGTCATCATGCTTAAATGAGATCTGACTACCCCTCTGATCTGCATTTTTTGGTGATAAAAGCTCAAAACCAAACTCAGTACATTCTTGTTGTATCAAAGCAATAAACGCTTCAGATAATTGAATACTTTTTTCACGAACCATTTTCATTGATATTCCATTAAAGATTTCAAGACCACTTTCTACTGCTTTATAGGAAAGGATAGGTGGAGTCCCACAAATATATTTTTTAATATCATTTGAAGCATTATATTGATCCTCGAAACCAAAAGGGTTAGCATGGCCCAACCAGCCAGTTAGAGGCTGTGAAACATGCTCTATAAGATCATGGCTAACATACAAAAATCCAGGTGCACCTGGACCTCCATTTAAATGCTTATAGGTGCAGCCAACTGCAAAGTCAACATTGTATTTATGTAAATCCATGGGCATTACGCCTACACTATGGCTTAAATCCCAAACAACCAAGGCACCTTTCTTGTGAGCATGCTCTGTAATTTTTTTCATATCACTGATTCGTCCAGTTTTATAATTGATATGTGAAAGCATCACTACAGCAGTAGAAGAGTCAATATATTTCTCAACATCAGTTTCGCCCTCTTCGATCAAGCAGCTTTCAAAATTATTGCCAAACATTTCGTTTACACCTTCCAGGATATAAAGATCAGATGGAAAATTGGAAGCCTCACTCACGATTACTTTTCGGCTTTTGTTTAAAATTAACGCAGATGATAAAACCTTAAACAAGTTAACTGAGGTACTATCAACAACAATAACTTCACCAGGGTTAGCGCCCAGTAGTGGAGCAATTTTATCTCCAAGAGTTAGAGGCATATTGATCCAATTTGCATTATTCCAACTTCTTATTAACTCTTCACCCCACTCCTTATAAATTGTTTTTTCTAAGTTTTTAATGGTTCTTTTAGGCAATAACCCTAATGAGTTTCCATCAAAATAAATGATATTTTTTGGTAAATGAAACTCCTCTCTATATTTTGCTAATGGGTCAATATTATCAAGATTCTGAAAATAATCTAAGTTAAGTTTATTCATCGATTCAAAAGTGTTAAAAACATCATAAAATTATAATCCAAATAAAAAAATCAAAGGGTCATTCACTTCTTTATAAAAACGATAAAATCAACTCATGGATAAAATTATTGTTCAATCTGAGGACTTTGATTTAACGACTGAAGTTGCTCTGGCTAAAGCGAGTAACTCTAACATTGGGGCAATTGTTAGCTTTGTAGGAACTGTCAGAGATCTTGAGTCAAAAAATCTAAACACAATGACTCTGGAGCATTATCCAGGGATGACTGAAAAATCACTCAAGTCAATCGTTGATAAAGCAAAGAATAAATGGGAGCTCCAAAGCGTAACCATTATTCATCGAATTGGAAAACTTGATGTAAATGATCAAATTGTACTTGTGATTACTGCCAGTCGGCATCGTCAAGAAGCCTTTGACTCATGTAATTTTATTATGGACTTTTTAAAAACTGATGCCCCATTCTGGAAAAAAGAATCAACTACAAAATCCGAGAACTGGGTGAAGTCAAGATCGCAGGATGAAGAGAAGAAAAAGCACTGGAAAAATGAGAATTAAAAATCTTCAGGACTATTGAGATTAGTCAAGACTTCTAAATGATTTGAAACATCTACTCTTTTAGTGTTTTGCTGTCGATACCACAATGCCATTTTACGACCACCACTGTCTAAAAATTTATCCAAACTGGTGCTAAGGTTCGATTTCATCAAAGCAAATGTTGCGTGCATTATCGACCCATCGTGTGCCACGCAAATATCTGAGTCACTCAAAGACATTGCAGCAATCATATCATCAATTAGCTTTGAATCGATATAAGGACTATCACAAGGAAGGACTAGTAAATATTTAGTTTCACAGGACTTTAGCGCTTTAGAAATGCCAGCCAAAGGCCCTTGAAAATCTTTCAAATCATCAATAATAACCTCTCCATAAAGAGAATATTGCTCAGTATTCCTATTAGCACTTATAAAGATATGACTAGCTTTATTTTTAACTACTTCATGAACATATGCAATTAAAGGGGCGCCATCAAGCTCAATAAGGCCTTTATCCTTTCCGCCCATCCTCGATGCTCTTCCGCCAGCTAAGATTACAACTGAAATTTCATTTTTTAATATTTTTTTCACTTATTAACTGTTCTTTTTTCAAGTTATTTGTAATTAGAAAAATGACTTGCAATTGTATAATACACTCAATAAATAATTATAACGATTCAACGGTATGAAGAATAAGGCGATCCCACCTGGCTCTGTAATGTTTAGTGATTCACTGATGAGTGCTGATGATGCTTTATCATTTCTGATTGACTCATCTATTCCTTCAAGCCAAACTGAAGCGGTTTCGTTGGATGATTCTGTTGGTAGGATTTTAGCCAAAGATATTCACTCAACAATCAATGTGCCAGGCTTTGATAATAGTGCGATGGATGGTTATACGATTGCGCTAGATGACGATCATGTATCCAAAAAAAACCTTACTTTTAATGTAGTAGACAGGATAACTGCTGGATCAACTGGTAACAAACTTGAAACAGGCTACGCTGCCAGAATATTTACAGGCGCTCCTATTCCTGAGGGTGCGAATACCGTTATTATGCAGGAGGAATGTCAGCCTTCAGATGATGGGTCTCAAATTCTTGTAAAGAGATCAATTCAATTGGATGAAAATATTCGTCCAACTGGTAATGATATTCGTCAGGATGATGTGATTTTAATCTCCGGAAAAAAGATAGAGCCCCAAGATGTTTCTCTTGCAGCATCTGTTGGTGTTGCTGAGATAATCGTTTTTAAAAAAATTAAAGTGGGTGTTTTCTTTACAGGAGATGAATTAGTTGAGCCTGGAAAACCCTTGTTACCAGGAAAAATTTACAACTCAAACCGCTATGCGCTTGTTGCATTACTTAATAGAATAGGTTGTGATGTTTTGAATCTAGGCAATATAGAAGACAAACTAGATTCGACTTGTGATGCCCTTGAATCACTTTCGAGTCAGTGTGATTTAATTATGACTACTGGCGGGGTTTCAGTAGGAGAGGAGGACCATGTTAAACCAGCTGTTGAAAAACTTGGTGAGCTTAACCTATGGAAAATTAGAATGAAGCCTGGCAAACCACTTGCATATGGCAAAGTAAAGCAAATACCATTTATTGGCCTTCCAGGTAACCCTGTATCAAGTTTTGTCACATTTTGTATTTTTGCGTTACCGTTTATAAAGAAAATGCAGGGAAACAATCAATTCGCATCTAAAAAATATAAAGTCAAGACAAATTTTAATTGCAATCGAGCTAAACCAAGGCGCGAATATGCTCGAGTTCGTATTGACTATTCTCATGAAACGCCTTCAGCAAATCTATATCCTAAACAAGGCTCAGATGTAATGAGTTCAGTGGTCTGGGCTGATGGAATTATTGAGATACCTGAAAATACTACTTTTGATAGTGGTACCATTCTCGATTATTATCCATTAAGTGAATTAATTCAATGAGTAAGCTAACCCACATTAATGAAAATGGTGATGCAGAAATGGTTGATGTTTCAGAAAAAGATATTACTGCGCGCGAAGCGAAAGCAAGCTCTAGAATTTTGATGAAGCCCGAAACACTTGAATTGATTATTTCAGGTTCTCATAAAAAAGGAGATGTTTTATCTGTTGCTAAAATAGCTGGAATTCAAGCTGCAAAAAAATGTTCCGAACTGATCCCGCTTTGCCATCCATTAATGCTCTCTAAAGTGAGTGTTGAACTCAAACCAAATATTGAAGATAGTTCTGTTGATATTATTGCTATAGCAAAACTTAATGGCAAAACAGGTGTTGAAATGGAAGCCTTGACTGCAGCAAGTATAGCCGCACTGACGGTCTATGACATGTGTAAAGCAGTTGATCGGTTTATGACAATTGATCATGTCCAACTTCTTGAAAAGAAGGGTGGAAAATCAGGTCATTGGACTCTTTAGTTATGAATCAGATTATTGATCCATTTAACAGGCGCATTACTTATCTAAGGGTCTCTGTAACAGATCACTGTAATTATCGATGTCACTATTGTAGAGACGAAGATCATCAAACGCATACAAAAAAATCTCAGGTTCTTACTTTCGAAGAGATAGCAAAAATTGTTCGCTTGTTTGCTGAATTAGGCGTAACCAAAGTTAGGCTGACTGGTGGAGAGCCACTTCTTCGAAAAGACATTCTTGATTTAACAAAGATGCTGGGAGAAATACCTGGCCTCACTGACATTCCGTTATCAACTAATGCTCACCTCTTGCCTGGATTGGCATCAAAACTTAAAAATAATGGCATCAATAGGGCTAATATTTCAATTGACTCTCTTGATCCAGTTCGTTTTAAAGAGATTACAAGAGATGGCGATTTAGACAGAGTAATCAAAGGTATAGATGCTGCAATTTCTGTTGGCATTAAACCCATAAAGTTAAACATGGTTGTGATGAAAGGTATCAATGATGATGAAATTGAATCAATGACTGAATTTGCAATTAATCGAGGCTTAGATCTAAGATTTATTGAAACAATGCCTATTGGACTTGCCGGTATTGAAGCTGTAGACAGACATTACAGCGAAAGAGATATACTTTCCAGAGTGAGGGCTAGTTATGGTGATAAATTATTACCTATCCAGTCAAAACAAACTGATGGCCCTGCAAAGGCATTTAAGATTGAGGGAACACAGACCAGTATTGGAACTATTTCAGCTGTTTCTAATAATTTTTGTAGTAGCTGCAACCGTGTAAGGTTAACTGCCAAAGGGGAATTGATTTTATGCCTTGGTCAAAAAGACTCGGTCTCTTTAAGAGATGCACTAAGATCGGGAATGAGTGACTCAAAAATGAAACAGTTAATTCTTGATGCTATTACCAAAAAACCAGAAAAACATTTTTTTGATTCTGTAATTGATAATATTAGTAGTCGACAAATGGTGGAGATGGGTGGATGAAGATTCTTTACTTTGCCTCTCTTAAAGAAAATTTAAAAACATCTGAAGATGATATTCGTTTTGACTCTCCAGTAACTATCCTATTAATTAAAAAAGAATTAATAGATAGGTATGGAGATCAACATTTCCCTAAAAATATTTTATGTTCAGTGAATCATGAAATGGCCTCTGAAAACACTCTTGTTAAAGAGGAAGATGAAGTGGCTTTCTTTCCACCTGTTACTGGAGGATAAATAAAATAAGTATGCCTACACCAAAAATAAAAATTGGCTTTCTAACGATTTCAGATAGAGCTGCTAGAGGGATTTATGAAGACATTAGTGGCCCTTCAATGCAAGAATGGATTTCAAAAGCAGTTAAAAGCCCTTATGAAATTGTATCTAAAGTAATTGAAGATGAACAGCCTCAGATTGAAGGAACACTTATTGAAATGAGTGACGAACTAGGTTGCAATCTAATTCTAACTACTGGTGGAACTGGTCCAACAACTCGTGATGTGACTCCAGAAGCTACCGAGGCTGTATGTGAGAGAATCTTTGATGGATTTGCAGAACAAATGAGAATTGTATCACTTCGAACAGTCCCCACTGCAATTCTTTCACGTCAGATAGCTGGAACTAGAGGAAACAGTTTGATCATTAATCTTCCAGGAAAGCCAGTGGCTATCGCGGTATGTCTTGGTGCTGTTTTTTTGGCTGTTCCTAAATGCCTAGAACTTCTGGATGGCTCGATAATTGAAATCGATAAGTCTTTTGTTTCTCAAATATTTGAGTAGTCATTCTAATATCTTATGTCTAATGTAAGAGATTTATCACTTGACCTAATAAGAGGTTTAGCCATCATTATGATGATTGCTTTTCACTTTATTTATGATCTAAACTCTTTTGGCTTTACCCAGATCCCCTTATTTACACATTGGCTTGGTATTGCTTGGCGCTGCTTAATTGTCTTTCTGTTCTTAAGTGCAGTAGGGATTAGTCTAGTTTTAGCGCATAAAGATCATCTAAAATTCAAAAAATTTTTGAAGCGTATATTTTATTTAGGATTGGCAGCCCTTCTAGTTTCTGCTGGAACTTTTGTAATGTTTCCAGATGGATGGGTTTATTTTGGTATTCTTCATTTAATTTGGACTTCATCATTGATAGCAATATTATTTGTTAATCACCCGAAAACATCCCTATTAATTGCTGTAATAATTCTCATTGCTTCCATATTTGACCAGCCAGATTTAAGCTTTATTTCAAATATATTTGGGCCTTACCTGCCAATTGGAAGTGTAGACTACTACCCCCTATTTCCATGGCTATCCTTTGTCTTTATAGGGATTTACCTTGGACATTACCCTTATTATAAGACAGTCTTTTCAATGAGATCGCACTGGATTCAAATGATGGGAAGGCATGCTCTAGTAATCTATCTTTCCCATCAGATAATTTTATTTGGTTTAGTGGCTTCAGTGTTCTTCTTGTTAAACTGATAAGCCAAGATTTTTTTTCTTTTTAATTTGAATAGACTTGGTCAGCTTTGAAGAGACTGATACTGGCTGTTGATTTGAATAATCTTCATGATTTTTTGCCACTAAATCTAAATCATACAAGTAATTCACCATGACGCCCCAAGAATCATCCAAAGCATTCTGATTATCGTTTGCATGAGTATGAATATCAAAAAGATAAGCGCCATTCCCTAGATGAAAATGAGCAACAGGGTTTAAAGCAGCCCCTTTACTGTTCTTCTCTTGACTTAAGTAATGGTGTGTTAATCTGCGCAAAATTGCCATTCCTGGCGAAGAATTTCCAGCGCATGACTGAATATCTTTAATTGTCTGTTCTGGAATTTCATCAGCACCCGATAAGTTAACTTTTTCTACCCATTTTCTAAGTCCTGGAACAGGAGATAAAGTCACAAACTGATTAATTTGGTTAAACTCAAGCTGAATTTCGGAAACCACTTGCTTAATCAAGAAGCTGCCAAAAGAAACCCCTTTTAAGGCTATTTGGCAGTTTGAAATAGAATAAAAAACAGCAGTATTTGCATTTAATGGGTCGATAGGCTTTACAGAAGTATCAAGAATTGGCATTATTGAATTAGGCACTTCGTTCATAAGTGCTACTTCAATAAAAATTAGTGGCTCATTCGGCAGGGCAGGATGAAAAAAAGCATACAATCTTCTATCTGAGGCGGCCACTCTATTTTGAAGATCTTCCCAATCAGAAATATCATGAACAGCCTCATACTCCATTATCTTTTCAAGAACCTGTGCACTTGTAGACCAATCAATTCGCTCTAATCTCAGAAAACCACGATTAAACCATGACTTGAATAAGTGAACAAAATCAAAGTCAAGAGACCTTAACTCAGGCAACTCCTTAATGAATGTTAATAGGGAACCCCTCATCTTTAATAAAGCTGGAGTTCCGTTTGGTATCTGGTTAAGCCTTCTAAGAAGTTTTTGACTCTTTGGCTCTATTATCCTATGTAAGTCTCTCAGTTGACGGTCATCATCAATATCAAGATCACTAATTGCTGATTTAAGTTGGTCACGATCAACACTAAACTCTTTTAATAGTTGAAGAAAAAAAACTTTCTTTTGTTCATCTGAAAGTTTTTCAAAATCCTCCAATACTAATTTTGCTAAGGAAAATAGAGTTGACTCGCCTCTCCTGCTTATCAGTTGATGACAAAGATCAATAATGCCCTCAGGACTTGGTTGTTTTTGGCTTATTCGACCTATTCCAATTCGCTGAATAATTGAATTTAAAAAATTCTGATGTTGTTTCATCTTGCTCCTGAAATTGAGCAACTATTGTAGATTAATTATTGTAATTATTCAATAGCACTAAAACGAAAGACATTGACTGCAATATAATCATTATAAGCAGCCCCTGACTGAAGCCAATTCCTAGCCTTGACTGAAGATATTTTTGAGTTCAGCTTATCTTCAAGTTGAAGGAATAAGCCATATTTAAAAATATAATCTTCTTCTGTTAACACGCACAATTCGCCATCAGAAACAATAAGGCTTTTCTCTGGCATATCTCCTGGCTCAGCAGTAAATGAAGCCTCACCATTTTCATTCATCAAGTCTGATAATTTTGTTTCAAAATATTCTTTACTGAGTGGGCTATGTGTATAGTAATTTGTAAACAAATCTTCAGACTCAATCTCTAAGTAACCTCTCAAATCCTCAATAGAGGAAAACCTTTCATCTTCTATCCAAAAGATCACAAAGGCACCATTTGAGGCCCCAAGACCTAACTCTTTATCCTGAATCATTACAAGGGCGGAGCCATTAAGGATCGACTTCAAGAGATTTTGATCTAACGTTTTTATTTTGTTTTTAAAGTCACTTAGGTTCATATTATTTAACGTGATTGATATAACATAGACTTAAGGGTTTGAAAGTTAGTAGCAATTTTTCTTAGCGAATCTTCACCATCATCATTACTAACACTCCCCTCTTCAATTTCCTTGACTTTATCAACATACATTTTCTTCAGTGTATTTGTTGTTGCCAAAATTTCGTATACAGTTGGGGCTGCCTTATCCTTCCAATTTTCAGGCAAAAGAAAAGGATAACTTGGATCAAAATCTATTAATTTATCATCTTTTTGAATTACCATCACTTTGTTAGCGATATAAATAGTTGAGGCAATCTTTCTGGTAATTTTTCAAGGTTATCAATCACCATAAAACGATTTTTTCCAAAAATCCTAGCCACATACTGGTCAGCATATGGATCCAAACTGATGCAAAATGTTACAATGCCATGACCTCTAAGCTCTTCAACTGCTTTTTTTGCGTCCATACGAAGATGTTGTGGGTCATCTACATCGATATCTGCGGGCTCACCATCTGTCAAAACTAATAAAATTTTCTTTGCAGAAGACTGCGTTAATAAATCGATACCAGCATGTCTGATCGCCGCCCCCATCCTTGTCGAAAGACCCCCTTTAATTCCAGCCAATCTGCCTTTTACTTCATCATTAAAACTAAAATGAAATGGCTTGAATCGATAATACTGGACATCATGCCTTGAGTCTGAAGCAAAACCTGAAATCGTTAAATTGTCTCCAATTTTATCGATTGCCCATGAAAGCAGTGAGGTAGCTTCTCTCATTAGCTCCAGGATTGTCTTTTCACTCCCAACAACCATGTCATTTGTCGACTCAGACAAATCCATAAGAAGGTTAACTGATACATCTCTGATGTGCTGAACCTTCTTAACATATATTCGATCTGAAGGTGTTGTTCCTACCCTGATATCCGACAGCGCTGTGACGCATGCGTCAATATCAAGCTCACTACCCTCTTGTTGCTTTTTTAACTTAACGAGTCCTTGGGGCTGCATCTGGTCAATCGCATTTTTGAGCTGATTTGCAATCGGCTTATGCTCTTTAAGAATATTATTGATAACCTCAGAGTCACCCTTTCGTAATCTTCTTTCATAAAGCGTTGCCCAATTCGGACGATACAACTGTAATTGATAATCCCATTCATTGTAATGAAACGGCTCACTAACAGGCTCTTTACCCTCGATTTCATTAATGCTTACACCATCCAGCTCATCAGGAAAGTACTCTGTCTCAAGTGTCCAAATTTCCTGTGCATCATCGCCTGCAGTCTCTACATCAAGCTCATTATACATCTCCATGATGTTTGCTTTTCTTCTCACCTGTCGCTGACTTGCAGGAACATAATCATTCCCTTCTGAAACCCAGTCCAAGTCCTCATATTCCCATATATAGCGATTATCGTCTCTGTATGAAATGGGAGCAGCAACTAGTGCTGAGGCACTTATTTTGACATCAGTCTCTGATTTGATAATTTCATAATACTCCAAACCTAACTCAAAGCTTATGTCTGAAGAGTTATCGGATACTTTCATTTCTGTATTGAATAATTTTAAAAAATCTTTATTAAATGACTGCTTTGCTTTGTATTTCGAGTCAAGTGCCAACCTTGATAAATCTACTAAATCAATAATAAATGGATTGAGATCTTTCAAATCCTCATCCTCGGGGTGCAATGCAATCCATAGCTTTTTCATCCCTGGGAACTTCTTAATAGTATTTAATTCAACTCTTAAGTCCTCTATCAAAGAGACACAAGCAACCTGCAAAGGATTTAATTGGTCGCCTTTAAAGGCTGAAGTTGTTTCCATGATATGCGCTGCTGCATGAGCACAGACTGCTCGATAGCAATTTATACCTGGCACAATCCTACCTGAAGCGTGCTTATAATCATCATAAGCGTCTGGAATATGCATTACTCCATATTCAATGTATGGCTTTAAGCCTTTCTTTGTCTCATAGTCTCCAGAGGTTGGGCGCAGAAAAAAATCACGGTTGTAAAATGCTCTCAAATAAAACTGAAGCTTTCTCTGATTATCTATAAAAAGAGTGCCTCGCCTCTCCTGTTCAAGAATTTGAAGTGACTCGGCACTACTAAGCTCAAAATAAGCAATCTGAGCCTTAAAATCCCTATTGAAAGTTTCTGCTCCATACAGAACCCATCGCCTGAGTCCTCCCAAAGTCAGTTTACTTGTTAATAGATCAATGTTATTAAGCATTGGCCTCATTCCTCGAGGGGCAAGTGCAATCATCCTTTCTAATAATCGAAGGTATCCCTTCAACAGATCAAAATCACTCATTCGTCTTGCAACGTTTGGGAGGCTTGAAATCATTAAAACAATTACGGCAGCTGAAGTTTGTGAGGACAATTTCATTATCGAAAAGACAATTTCACCAATGATAGACTCACCAACTTCTCTAACAACCATGGGGGTTTCTTCTAGGAATGAAATAACCATGTCCTCACCCTTTCCCATTGCATGAAGGGCGCCAGCACCATCTAGGTACACTTTAAGGCCATTAGGCGTCATCACTTTCGAGGCCTCTACAAAACTTCCAGTTAAAGCATCATGAAGGACGCTAGAGGGGTTTTGAAACTTATCCTCAAAATCCGAGAGTTGAACCGAACTCATATCAGTTTTTTATTCAAAAAAAGTATCAATAGCGGCGTTCAAGGTGTCCACGATGTCCAAGTCATCGGTTATGGGATTAACCATAGCAATTTTGCAGGCTGATTTTTGATTCACCTTGTCTGCAATTAGTTGTCCTGCATATACGCACAATCGAGTTGAGATCCCTTCATCTAAACCATGGCCAACTAAGTTTCTTGCTCTTTGGGCCACTTGAACTAACTTGATAGCAGTTTCTTTATTGACACCAGACTCTTTTGCAATAATATGAGCCTCAGTTTTTTCATCAGGATAATGAAAATTAAAGCCGCAGAATCTTTGCTTTGTTGACTGTTTAAGGTCTTTCATTAAGTTTTGATAGCCTGGATTATATGAAATCACTAACTGAAAATCTGGATGTGCCTCAATCAACTCTCCCTTCTTATCAAGCGGCAAGGTTCTTCTATAGTCAGTAAGTGGATGAATTACAACAGTTGTATCTTGTCTTGCCTCTACCACTTCATCTAAATAACATATACCACCATAGCGAGCCGCCATTGCTAGTGGACCATCTTGCCAAATAGTACCCTCTTTATCAAGCAAAAACCGCCCCACGAGATCACTCGCAGACATATCTTCATTGCAAGCAACAGTGATTAATGGTTTATCTAATTTATAAGCCATATATTCTACAAAGCGAGACTTGCCACAACCAGTTGGCCCTTTTAGCATCACTGGCATACGGTTCATGTAGGCAGCTGTATACATTTCAATTTCATCTTCTTGGGGCTGATAGAAGGGCTCTTCAGCAATTTTATATTGGTCTAATTCATTCATAATTTAATCCTTTCGAAAAAAAAACCCCTGCTGTTAGACAGGGGTTTATCCAATCAAGCTATCATGATTTTACTTGATTATTTAAAACCTTTGCCTCTGTAAATAACCATAGATGCACCTTGTGACTGAGCATAGTTATCATAACCAATTAAACGCACATGATTGTCAGGGTTAGCCTCATGACATGCTTTGCATTCATCAAGAATAGTATCAATATCTGTTTCTCCGAAAAGAGGTAATTTCCACATATACCAATAGTTTCCAGTTGCATTTTCTACCTCAGTATGCTCTACTCCTGGATTGTATCCCTGATCAACAATATATTGAACTTGCTCTCGGATTTGCTTGTCTGTCATTGCTGGTAAGTATGAAAATGTCTCAAATTTTCTACTCGAATTATCACTTAAGCGTGAAGGATAGTCTTGAACTTTACTCATAATAGTTTCCTTATATTTAATTTATTCTATACAGTCAATTTTATTTATGCTGTATATCTAATTTATCAACAGTATCGAACTCAAATTTAATTTCTTTCCATGTTTCCATCGCCACTTTAAGCTCTGGTGAATGTTTTGCAGCATTGGTGAGAATATCTTTAGATTCCTTCTCTAGCTCTCTTCCTGCATTTCGAGCTTCAACACATGCTTCAACAGCAACTCGGTTTGCAGCAGCACCAGCAGCATTACCCCAGGGATGTCCTAGCGTACCACCTCCAAACTGAAGTACTGAATCATCACCAAAGATATTAACTAAAGCAGGCATATGCCATACGTGGATGCCACCAGATGCTACAGGTAACATCCCAGGCATTGAACCAAAATCTTGATCAAAGAAAATACCTCTTGAACGGTCCTCTTTAATAAAACTATCACGCATACAATCGATCCAACCTAATGTAGAATCGCGATCACCTTCAAGCTTACCTACAACAGTTCCTGAGTGCATATGATCACCGCCAGAAAGCCTTAGGCATTTTGCAAGAACCCTAAAGTGAATACCATGGTTAGGGTTCCTATCAACAACAGCATGCATAGCTCTGTGAATGTGAAGCAATAGTCCATTATCACGACACCAGTTTGCGAGGCCAGTATTTGCTGTAAAGCCAGCCGTAAAAAAGTCATGCATAATTATTGGTGTACCTAACTCTTTTGCATACTCAGCTCGCTTATACATCTCTTCAGGAGTTGGTGCTGTCACGTTTAAATAGTGCCCTTTACGTTCACCTGTTTCTTTTTCAGCTCTCTCAATGGCATCTTGAACGAATCCAAAACGATCTCTCCAACGCATAAATGGTTGTGAATTTACGTTTTCATCATCTTTTGTAAAATCTAGACCGCCTCTAAGTCCTTCATAGCATGCACGACCATAATTCTTTGCCGAAAGACCTAATTTAGGCTTAATGGTGCAACCCAACATGGGGCGTCCATACTTATTCATTTTGTCTCTCTCAACTTGAATTCCGTTAGGTGGACCTCCACAAGTCATAACATAGGCAATTGGGAATCGAATATCTTCAAGTCTGAGGGCTCGCAGCGCTTTAAAACCAAATACATTTCCAACAAGGGATGTTAAGACATTAACAATAGACCCTTCCTCAAATAAATCAATTGGATAGGCAATAAATGCATAAATAGCATCATCCGAACCTGGAACGTCTTCAATTCTGTAGGCTCTACCCTTATAGTGATCAAGGTCTGTCAACAAATCTGTCCATACTGTTGTCCAAGTTCCAGTTGAAGATTCCGCAGCAACAGCTGCAGCAACTTCTTCTCTTGGCACACCCGGCTGAGGCGTTATTTTAAAACACGCAAGAATATCAGTATCTTTTGGCTCGTATTCGGGCATCCAATAGGTATCTCTATATTCTTTTACTCCAGCATCGTATCCTTTTTTTGCCATTCTATGTTCCCCTCTATGGTATTTGTATTAAAAATGAAAGTCATTATAAATGTGAATATAAATAATGTAAAATAATATTTATTTATATAATCATTAGTTTTACTTATGATTAATTATACTCTTAAACAACTCTATAGCTTTGAATCTGTAATCAGACTTGGAGGCTTTACAAGTGCCAGTAAAGAGCTACATATCACTCAGCCTGCTGTTTACATGCAGGTTCAACAATTACAAGAAAATATTGGTACTAAATTGTTCGATATCAATGGAAAAAAAATTAGCCCAACCTTTGTAGGCAAAAAAATTTATAAAACTGCTCTTGACACCATTAGCTCTCTTGAAAGCTCTAAACTTGAAATTGATGAAATTTTAAAACCTGACTCTGGACACCTTCAAATAGCAGTTGCGACGACAGCAAATTCGTTTATTAGCGCCTTACTTGCAAAATTTAAAAAAGCTTTTCCAAAGATGACCTTTTATATTGATGTAACCAATAGACAATCACTCCTTGATAATCTTAAAAATAATAATGCTGATCTTGTGATTATGGGCGAGCCACCAAAAAATAGTCCCTTAACTTCTCAAGCTTTTATGCAAAACCCCTTGATTGCTATTGCTCATCCTGAGAATGAATTACTCAGTAAAAAAGATATATCAATTAAAGATTTGTCTCAGGAAACTCTTCTTACTAGAGAAATTGGATCAGGCACAAGAATTACAATTGAAAGATTTACAGGTCTAAATTTTAATTCTGATATTCAGATTAATTCTAATGAAGCAATTGTTGAAGCTGTTCAAGCTGGCTTAGGAATTGGGTTTGTGTCGATGCATTCTGTCAATCTGCAACTTAAAAATAAAATCATTAGACAGCTTGATGTAGAGCCATTCCCTATCATAAGACAATGGCACATTGTTCATAATGCCAAAGCTGAATTATCTCCAATTGCTAGAAGGTTTAAACAGTATATTATTGATAACACAAAGAATGAAAAATATCTTTAAGAATTAACTACGGTACTCTGCATTAATTTTTACATAGTCGTATGAAAGATCCGTTGTCCAAACACTTTCACTTGAATCTGAAGTTCCTAAATTAACTCTTATAACTATTTCGGATTTTTGCATTTCAGCGCTTCCTAGCTCTTCAGTATATGCAGTGCTTTTCTCACCTGAATCAATAACCTGAAGATCATTTATAAAAATATTAATATTTTCAATTGATAGCCCATTAACTTTAGCCCGACCAACTGCAGCTAGTATTCTTCCCCAATTAGCATCACTAGCAAAAAGTGCTGTTTTAACTAATGGAGAATGTGCGACAGTGTAAGCAACCTCTAGACAATCTTCAGATGATTCAAGTCCCTCGATTTTAATTTCGACAAACTTTGTAGCCCCCTCTCCATCTTTAACGATCATATGTGCTAATTGTTTTGAGACTAGGTTGAGTGCTTTTTGAAACTCATCCTTACATTGACTTAACTGAACACCTGATTGATTTGTAGCGCTTAATGTGCAGGCATCATTTGTCGAAGTATCTCCATCCACTGTGATTCGATTAAAAGATTGATTTACTGCATTAGTCAAACAATCTTGAAGTTCTTCTGAGGATGCACTAATATCACTTACTATAAAACTAAGCATTGTTGCCATGTCTGGCCTAATCATCCCAGAACCTTTTGCAATACCTGAAAGATTGACAGTTTTTCCACCCACATCAATAGAAGTAGAATATGATTTTTCAACTAGATCAGTAGTTAAAATTCCGCTTGCAACTTTACTCATACCTTCTTTGGTAAGCGAACTTACGAGTAAATTGATATTAGATTTAAAAGCCTTTAGAGGAAGCAATTCACCAATGACACCTGTTGAAAATGGTAATACTTGTTCAGGCAAAATATTAAGCTCTTGAGCAAGATATTCACAAGTCTTGTAACTATCCTCTAAGCCCTTCTCTCCAGTTCCTGCATTTGCATTACCACTATTAATTAGAAGTGCTTCAATATTTGAATTTAAATGGTTTTTTGCAACTATAACTGGTGCAGCACAAAAAATATTTTGAGTAAAGACAGCCGCAGTATTGGAGCCCTTTATGAAGGAAACCAGTGACAAATCTAATTGGCCGTTCTTTTTTATTCCCGAAGCAATAGAAGAACATTTAACACCTTTCACTTCAAGTAAGTTGATACTCATAGCAGTCATGCAGAGGAATATATAAAGGAATTATTTTACCTAATTCAACAAATAACTAACTTCTTTTAAAAAATTCAGAAATTAAAGCCTTAATATTTGTCACTATCAAGCTTAATGAATAGAAGCATAATAATTGCACCTATAAATACCATCATCAGTGCTGGAATAGCAGCTCTATCATAAAGTCCTTCCGAGCTCAACTCAAAAACTCTTATTGCTAAGGTATCCCAGCCAAAGGGTCTAAGCAAATAGGTTGCTGGGAGCTCCTTCATAACATCAACAGCAACTAATAAACCTCCAGCTAAAATTCCTGGGGTCATCATTGGGAGATAGACCTCCCTAATCAAACGAATTCTCGAGGACCCAAGAAGTCTAGCACTCTGCTCATATACTGGTTTAATCTGTTCACTTGAAGCACTAGTAGAGTTATAAGCAATTGCCATAAATCTTGAAATGTAAGCAAAAAGGAGTAAGGCGACAGAGCCAAAAAGTATATGATTAATAGATTGACCGCCTAGATAGATACTCACTAATGAAATATTTTGAACACCGTATAGAAGACCTACAGCCATTACTGACCCGGGCAAGGCATAACCTAATGTTGAGAATCTAATTAGCATCTGTAGAGTCTTGCTTTCAGCTTTACGACGACTTGGCAAGGCTAGAAGAGTTGCAACTGCTACTGTTAGGATAGTGGCAGTTACAGTCAGAATGCCTGTAGCAGAAAAATAACCTGAATACATCACACTCAATTCTTCACCATATTTTTCAAAACTCCAAATGATGAGTTGAAGCATTGGCATTGCAAATGAAAGCATGAATACACCAAACACAAGTACAAATAATAACCAGCCAATCAGTCCATTTGCCTCATATGGCCTGACATGAGATACATCTGATGAATAGTATTTAGCTTTTCCTCGAGCTTTTTTCTCAAAATAGATCAGAAAAAAAGCAATTAAAACAAGTATTGATGCGAGTTGTGCAGCTACTTCAATCGATCTAAAATCACCCCATGCTGAATAAATTGCTGTAGTGAATGTTGAGTAATTAAATAAAGACACCACTCCAAAATCTGCTAATGTCTCCATCAAAGTAACTAGCAGTCCAGCCGCTATTGCAGGTCGTGCAAGTGGGACTGAGATTCTCCAAAAAACTTCAAATGGCTTTGCTCCTAGCATTTTTCCAGCTTCAATCATTTGAATCTTTTGTCTCTTAAATGATGCCCTTGCCATCATATAAACGTAGGGGTAGAACACTAAGGTAAAGGTCAATATAATGGCCCAGCTACCAGCTCTAATATCAAAACCCGGCATCCCCGTATATTCCCTTAACCAAACCTGGGCATAACCAGAGTAATCAAAAACGCCCAAGTAGACAAATGCCAAGACATAAGCTGGAATTGCAAATGGAAGAAAAAGAGCCCACTCTAACCAAGACCTTCCTGGAAACTCAACCATTACTACTAAATATGCCAGGACTGTTCCTAATATACTTACACCAATACCAACGCCAACTAAAAGCAATAAAGTTGAGCTAATAAGTTCAGGCAATAAGTTTTCAGCAAAGTGGCCCCAAAGCTCAGTTCCTGGAAAAAACCAGGCAGAACATACAACGATTATTGGGAATGAAACAGAGAGTGCAAGCATGCCCATTAAAAAATTTGAATTATTTTGCTTGCTTTTCATTGGGCTGCTATTTTTATACCTACATTTTATTTATAACCTTCTCTCTGCATTAGCGAAACGGATTCGGCTTGTTTTTCTCCTGCAACAGAAAGATTCATTTTATCCTGATTAAAATCTCCCCATACAGCAATCAAATTATCCGCTTTTAATTTTTGACTGGCAGGATACTCCTTGTTAAGTCCTACATAAATCTTTTGGGCTTCAATTGAGGACAAAAACTCTAAAAGCTCTAGTGCTTCTGATGGACTACTAGAGTGTTTTACAATGCCTGCACCAGAAATATTAACATGAGTCCCTGATGAGTCCTGGTTAGCCCAGAACAATTTAAGGGGTACATTTGGATCCTCAGCCTGAAGTCTTCCAAAATAGTAACTATTTACAATTCCAACATCACACTGTCCAGCTAAGATTGAGGTCATGATATGAACATCTTCAGCATGAGGTGTTGCAGCTAAGTTCTTTACCCACCCTTTTACTACCTCTGTCGTCTTTTCTATGCCATCATGATAGATTAAAGATGAAACTAATGATTTAGTATAAACCTTCTTACTCGTTCTCAAACAGAGCCTACCTTCCCATTTAGCATTTGCCAAATCTTGATAAGTACTAAGTTCATTTGGATCAACTCTTTCGGTACTATAAATTATAGTCCTTGCTCTAACAGACAATCCCGTCCAGAGGCCGTCTGGATCTCTAAGGTGAGAAGGAATATTACTTTCAATGAGTTCACTATCAGCAGCTTGAAATAAATTTTGGGTTGAAGCATACCAAAGATTTCCAGCATCTACGGTCATAAATATATCTGCCTTAGTTCTTTTGCCTTCTAGTTTAATACGTTCAATTAAAGCGCCGCCTTTACCAGTAAGGTAAGCTACCTTAATTCCTGTTTTAGCCGTAAAAGCATCAAATAAAGGTTTAATTAAATGCTCTTTTCTGGTGCTATATACAGTTAGGTTTTCATCACTGGCCGCGATGACTGCAGATGAGATAGATACAGAAAATGTTGAAATCAACAATAATGATAGAATTGAAATTTTTCTAGTCAATTTATTACTCCAAAAAAGTTTGAATAAATTATAGTTGCTTTGCTGTAAAAAAAACTAAGACCCAAAAATTAAATTTTTAAGAGTATGAGATTTATCAGATTGCTCTTTTAGTCCAAATTCTATTTGCTGATTTTTTTCAGAAACAATGCAACTTTTCCCAATATTATCCCATATTGAAAATATAGCACCAAAATTACAATCATAATGTTTAGGATTAGTCGAATGATGAAGTTGATGCTGGGCTGGAGAAATAAATACCTTTTCTAGCCAATTCCAATAACCTAGATTGATATGAGAATGCCTAAGATTGGAGCCAAATGCATGGAATAGGACAACAAATACACTTGAGCCAAAAATCTCAATTAATGACACATTGTTTGAAAAGAAGAAGAAACAAACACCAAGACATAAAGAATGAACAAGAACTGCACGCAAACTAAAAAGAATGGCTTCTATTGGATGCGTTCTAAGAACGGTTAATGGCGTTAAATTAGTTGCAGAATGATGCGCTTTATGAAACCTCCATAATAATGGAACTCGATGCATTAGTCGGTGCAATAGGTATCTTGAAAAATCATCCACAATTAATAGAACTGTCGTAAATATTAGCATTACCATCCATACAGGAAAAGACTCTGAAGGTCTGCTAAAGAATAAATGCATATTTTCAAATATAAATATAGTAAGGGCCAACTGCCCAATAAGAATTGGTGCCAAAAGTTTTACAAAAAATTGATTTATCAGCATCAACTTATAGTCTGCAATAGCTGATCTAGAAAACCAAATTTTGGAATCAAAAAAACCACTGACAATGTTAATCAGTGGTTTTTTTTGAACCATCCTAAGCCAAATAATTGCTATGAATGCAGCGCTTATTAAGTAGCCTATAAATAAGCGCTTCTCTGGATTTAGGAAATTTGCAAAAAAATCAGTCATTCTCCGCGCTTGATTTAGCTCCCAGAGATTTAACTAATTCAGACAAACCTGCTGTTTGATCATTTGATCTAGCAACTACACCAAACTCATCAACCATGAGGTTTTGAACTTTCAGCATATGGACCATGTAACCACCCCAAGTCTCTGAGTCACTCTGAACATACTCTCCATTTGAGTCGACACCAGTAACCTGTGTATTGCCTAGCAAAAGGGGACTATAGCCAATTAGACGATTTAGCTTAACAGATGTTGCACCCATATCTTTGCCAGCAACTTGAAGCGCTAGAGCAAAACCTTTAAGCTCACCCCAGTGCTTAGAGTAGTTGCGCCATTCCTTAGCTACATCACCGCCTGATTCAAGAATCGCTTCAATTTTCATCATGTCTTTATATGTTGAGCCAGCGTACTTAAATACTGCCTCAGCAATTACTTTTTCCCAGTTAGTCTTAATCACCTGGGCATAATCTTTAAGTTGATCGCGTTGTGAATCAGTTAGAGCCTTACCATCAGCTGCAACTAACATATCTCTTCCATCCATATAAGCACCTACAATGTCATGGAGGTAAGTTGTCTTTCCACCTTTATCAAATGAAGACGCATAATAAGCATGGCCAAAAGCCATTTCTTTATAAAGATCTACTTTGCCGTCGTAGTTGTAATCTGCAACCGTTACATCTTTCTGCTTAGCAATATCATAAACATTTTGAGCTGATAAAGTTAATGTATGAGATGGTGCGCCAAAGTAACCAAAAGCCTCATCCCAAACATGCTCTTTACCTGTGTATGCTGCACCATCTTTATATGGCTTATTGTTTGGCTTTGTATCTGCCTCAAGCTTTTCATCAAGATAATTATCGACTGCTTGATTATAAGTAACAGCACCCATCAAAAATTTAGATACTAATTGCGTATAGTCATATGCATGCGCAGCATCATATCCACCCTCAGAATCAGCAGCTTTTTCAAACATAAATTGAGCTACTTCGGGACCAGTCATATTGCCAGGCCAACCTGGAATTAAACCCTTATAAGTTTTTCCACTAAGGTTTTTATTAGATAGCTCTCCAATAGTCGATTGCATAATAACAAAGTCACCCTTTGTAGCTGGTGCAATTATTGCTCTATTTGCATCATCTCCAGAGTAGTAGCTTTGCATTGCACTCATATCGCCTTTAGAAATTAATTTCTTGAGTGAGCTTTCAAGAGCATGTCTAGCCATTTGGCCTTTATATGAAGTTGAAGTTGTTGCACTTCCCGAGTAATCTTTTAATGTAATTGGAAAATCAGCATAAACATTTGATCTTGCAAATGAAGATGATGAAACCATAATTGCCGTTGATAGAACAACAGTCAATGGAACCGCTTTGGCGGTAAATCGCTTATTAAACATTGCTTATTCCTTAAAAAAAGTTAGAGTTATGGTGTTTCTTATTGCAAATGATAATCACTATCATTTGCATATGATACATATTTTCATTTAATAAGCAACTTCTTTTTATCAATTATTCCAACTTTATCTGCAAAGTTCTCTGCTTCAACCTCGTCATGAGTCACTAAGATCGATGTGACCCCAGCATTTTTAAGTATTTCTCTTACTTCTTTAACCAATTGATCACGGTGTGATTTATCTAGACTAGAAAATGGCTCATCAAGAAGTAAAAGTTTTGGTGAAGTTGCAAGAGAGCGAGCAAGTGAAACTCTTTGTTGCTCACCTCCAGAGAGTTGGTGTGGATACTTTTCTTCGATGCCTTGAAGGCTAATCAATTCAAGGAGTTCTTTTACTCTTTGATTTTTTTCAATTTTTGTAAGTTGATTTATTCCAAAACTAATATTTTGAAAAACTGTCATATGGGGAAAGAGTGCATAATCCTGAAAAACCATTCCAATCTCTCTCGATTCAGGCTTTACCGAATGATTCCCATCATCACTCAAAGAATTTCCATCAAGAGCAACTGAACCTAGTTGAGCGCCTTCTAATCCTGCAATAAACCTAAGAGCAGAACTTTTTCCACTACCACTCTCTCCTAAAAGGGCAAAAATATCACCACTTTCTAGATCCAGATTGAATCCATCTAGAACGTGATTTTCATCAAAGGAGATCGATAAATTACTAACACTTAACATTTTTAAATACAAATAATAATGATTCTCATTATTATATAAGGTTTGGATTTAAAATGCAGGTTTTTAGAAGAACATATTTAGCCTACTGAATTATTGGTAATTCCTCTGCTGCCCTTATACTGAGCCACTCAGGTCCATTTTCGGTAATGACAATATTTTCCTCATGAACCATCTCTTTTCCTGGAAGGAATGCCATGCCTGGCTCGAGTGTTAGCACAACTCCAGGCTCAAGAATAGTATTATCAGTCTGCGTGTTGGAGGGCCATTCTGTTAGCTGCATGCCTAATCCATGGCCTAACCTTCCAACAGTGTTCCCTAGTGCGCCACCTTTTTGAAGAACATCATTCATTGCATTGAATATATCTGAGGTAGTATTACCTACTTGAGCAGCATTAAAGCCAGCCTCAGTCGCCTCATAGGTTACCCTGTATGCTTTTTTGGCTTCATCACTTATTGACCCAAAGGCATAATTTCTGTCAAAGTCACAATAATAACTATCAAATACTGAACCAGTATCAATGATAAATAAATCGCCCTCTTCTATGATCTTGTCCGTTGGACCCATAATGATTGAGCCATACCCTTCTTGTCCTGAACCAGAAACGATATAGGGCGAGTCATCGACCCCTAATGACAAAAGATGCTGTTTAAAGCGCCTACAATTTTCTTGCTCACTTTCACCTGCACGAAGAAAGCCCTCTAAATCAATAAAGCCTTGAGAAGTAATCTGACATATGTGTCTAATTTTAGCTATTTCTGCCTCTGACTTCACAAAACGAACTTTTCGCATGATTGTGTTAGCATCTTTAATCTCGATTCCTCTAAGATTACTGATTAAAAACTCATAGTCTTCTAAAGGCATTCGCAAAGTACTCTCCAGAGTTTTTGGAACGCCCAACGACTTATGATTCACCATTAATGATTTAATCGATGCCAGAAGAAGGCTAATGCCGTCATCATCAGGATTTGGAGACATCCAAGTCTGGATATCATCGATCCAAGTTCCCTTCATTCCAGACTCACCAATTGTTGGAATAATTGCTTTTGGTTTGCCAGTGCTTGGTATTAAAACGAACCAGGGCCTCGTTGGACTTTGAAAAAATTGAGATTTAAAGCCAGTGTAGTACTCTATATCGACCTGCGTAGTCAATAAAATTGCATCCATCTTTGCATCAAACATTAACTTTTGGATCTTGCCGAGTCTATTCTCATATTCAGCAATTTCAAATCCTCTTTTAGGGATATTCATTTTTTCTCCATTTGAAACTAGGGGGCACTTAATACTTGTTCGGATGACCTTCCAACTAATTGTTCGTACATTTCCTCATCAGTGTCTCCCTCTGTTCCAAAAAAAAGAATTTTTGAATTTTCATTAATCATTAACTTTGATTTAAGGTCACTATCATTGCAAGCAATAAGAAAACCAGCTAAACCAGTTACAGCAGATTCACCTGCCACAATAGGCGTTTCTCTGTTAGCTAACAGTTGCATTGTTTTAGGAATAGACTCATCTGTAATAGTCATAAAATGTGAGGTATAGCTTTCCAGTATAGACCAAGCCAAAACTGAAACTTCTCCGCAAGCAAGCCCTGCCATAATAGTATCTAATTCACCATGCACTGCAGTTGGCTCTCCATTAACAGCACTTTGAAACAAACAGTCCGCATTAACGGGCTCAACGACTATAAATATTGGTGGACACTCGAGACTTTCTACCAAAAAAGAGACTACGGCTGATGGAAAACCTCCAACACCTCCCTGAAGAAACACATGGGTTGGAGTTTCACCCATTTGTTTGAGAGCCTCATCAACCATTACAGTGTAGCCCTGCATCACGTCCTTTGGGATGTCTGTGTAACCTTCATAAGAAGTATCAGATACGACAGTGTAGTTATTAGATTCAGCAACTTCAGCAGCAATTCGAACTGAGTCATCATAGTTTCCTTTAATTCGATTCACTAGGGCGCCATATTTGGCAATCGCTTTTTCTCTTCCTATACTCACATTTCTATGAATATAAATCTCACAATTACAACCAAACTGCTGAGCTCCCCATGCAACTGATCTTCCATGATTTCCATCTGTTGCACAACAAACTGTAAATTTTGATGTTTCTTTTTTATAGACTCCAGAAATTAGGTCTGATGAATTCGCATCAATGCCAAGCTCTTTTAATTTTTTTATCAAAAGGTTTGCAACCGCATAGGCACCGCCTAAAGCCTTAAAACTTTTAAGAGAAAAGCGTGGATTCTCATCTTTATATAGAATCGATGTCACACCAGTGTCTTTTGCCATATCAGAAAAAGAATGCAATGGAGTCGGTTTGTAATTATCCCAAGATGTGATTTCCTTATTTGCAAGCTCGAAGCCCTTTAAGCTAAGAATGTGTTGATGCTTATAATCAAAATTCTTCGCACTTGGATTTTTAAAATGCGAGAACGATAATGAAAAGTCACTGTAGCTTTTTGTCATAATATTTTTTAGTCCTTTGAGAGGCTCAAATTGTACCTTATACCTCAGAATTGTTGTTTTGTTTTAATTGTCTTTTTTCGATTGTAATTGAAGCAATTGCCACCAATATTACCCCGATGCCTTGTATGAAAGTGATAGCATCAAGGTAAGCAATAAAACCAAAGATTAAAACAAGTAGTGGCTCAGTGTAACCAATGTTTGCTGTTCTGACTGGACCGTACTTTTTTACAGAGATGTGATAGAAAAGCATGCCAGTTGCAAAAAAAACGCCTGAAACAAGAGAAAGGATTAAAGCTTGATTACCTGGCCAGTAGAAACTTGTTTCATTTAAAAATAGGTATAGAAATCCAAGCGCAGGAATGAGCGTAGTATATTTGACAATCTCCCAATTCTTTAAGGCACTCATTTTTGGAGTAATAATCAAAATTAAAGAATATGAAATCGCTGAAAGTATCGCCAAAACTATACCAATAGCCATTGTGTAAAAGCCATCTTCACTCTGAGATATTGCAGCAATTCCAATTATTGCCAGCAAAAACATAAGTATTGTTGAAACATCTAGCTTCCTTCGGCTATTAAGTGAAACAATTAAATACGTAATTAAAGGATAGGTAAAAAGAACAACACTTGCTAAACCCACTGACATATATTTTACTGCTTCAACATAAAGCCAGGATTGAATACCAAACAAGAAAGAGAGGATTAATAACCAGAGACCTAATTTTTGCTGCTTGATTTTATTGTATGAAAATAAACTTTTAGTTATAACTAATGACGTAAAAAAAGTTGTACCAAAACGAATAAATAAAAACAGAAATGCACTAACCTCTAAAGTATAAATGAGAGGAATCATGCTAACATTAAGCGCATAAAACAAGGAGGATAAAAGTGCAAAACGAATTACAAACATTTGGACCTTATACAACAATAAATTAGAAATTTAATTTTATAAGATATATTTAATGCAAATTTAGTTCATTTCACTTCAAATTAAGGTTTTTTTTTCCACTTTTTAAGCACTTTAGGATATCATTGCCGCTTCATTTTATTTAAAGGAGAAGAAATGAATTTTGATCAAAATTTAATAGCGCCTGGACTCGGTGTTTTAGGCTTGATTATCGTAGTTATTATCTATCAGTGGATAACAAAACAAGATGGTGGCAGCGGCGCCGTTAAAAAAATTGGTGAACAAATTCATATTGGCGCGATTGTATTTATGAAGCGCGAATATAAAATGCTTAGTATCTTTGCATTAGTTCTTTTAGTCCTTCTCTATATCTTCCTTGGTGCAGCTAGTGCATTATGTTTCCTTGTTGGAGCTGTAACATCTGCAACTGCAGGGTATATTGGTATGAATACAGCCACTATTGCTAACGTTAGAACAGCCCAAGCAGCTCATGACAAAGGAAGTGCCTCTGCTTTGACCGTTGCATTCTTTGGTGGCTCAGTTATGGGTTTATCTGTTGCTGCTTTAGGTCTTTTAGGGTTAGGCGGATTATATTACTTTTTTGGCGCAGAGCACTCTGAAGCACTTCATGGTTTCGCGATGGGTGGCTCAGTAGTAGCATTATTCTCTCGTGTTGGTGGTGGAATCTTTACTAAGAGTGCTGATGTTGGCGCCGACCTTGTTGGAAAATTAGAAGCAGGAATCCCAGAGGATGATCCTCGCAATCCTGCGGTTATCGCTGATAACGTTGGAGATAACGTTGGTGATATTGCTGGTATGGGCTCAGATATCTTTGAGTCTTACTGTGGATCCATGATTGCTACAATTGCAATTGCAGCAACAATAGCTGTAGACTCACTTGGTGGTAATAGAAGTGAGCTTATGTTCTTACCTCTTGCCTTAGCATCACTTGGACTGGTTTGCTCAGTGATTGGAATCATATTTGTTAAGCTTTCTTCGAATAAATCCCCTGAATCTGCTCTAAGAATGGGAACTATAGGTTCAGCTTTATTATTCATCGTTACTTCATTCTTTTTAATTGACTATTTAGATGTCTCAAATAATATTTGGGCAGCTGTGTTAATGGGAAGTATTGGTGGAATTATTATTGGACTTGTAACCGAATACTACACTGCTGGAAAACCAATCAGAGACATTGCTGAATCAGGAAAGACTGGTGCTGCTACCGTTATGATTAAAGGATTGGCAGTTGGAATGCAGTCTGTAGTCATTCCAGTTCTAATGATTTGTGTCATTATTTACGTCTCTAATCTTTTTGTTGGTTTATATGGAGTAGGTATTGCAGCTATTGGAATGCTTGCGACTGTTGGCATGACTATGGCTATTGATGCTTATGGGCCAATTGCAGATAATGCTGGCGGCATTGCAGAAATGGCTGGCCTTGGTGAAGATACTCGTAAAATTACTGATTCACTTGATGAGCTTGGTAATACGACTGCAGCAATTGGAAAAGGTTTTGCAATTGGAGCAGCTGCACTTGCAGCCCTTGCAATTATCACAGCATATACAGAAACTGTTAGCGCGAACAAAGTAGACTTTTTACTTCAGCTCAACAGTGCTGAAGTATTAATTGGTTTATTTATTGGTGGAACCATTCCATTTTTAATTGCTTCTCTTACAATGACTGCTGTTGGTGATGCCGCTTTTGAAATGATTGAAGAGGTAAGAAGACAGTTCAAAGAAATCAAAGGTCTGCTTGAAGGTAAAGCTGAGCCTGATACAGCTAAATGCGTCGATATTGCTACGACAGCCGCACTTAAAAAAATGATTCTTCCAGGTGTAATAGCTGTTGCTGCTCCAGTTTTAGTTGGCTTCTTAATTAGTCCTGAAGCACTCGGCGGAATGCTTGGTGGTGCCCTTCTTGGTTGCGTCCTAATGGCACTGATGATGGCTAATGCTGGTGGCGCTTGGGATAACGCTAAAAAGCATGTTGAAAAGGGTAACTTTGGCGGCAAAGGTACAGACGTTCACACTGCAACTGTTGTTGGTGATACAGTTGGTGACCCCTTCAAGGACACTTCTGGCCCATCAATGAATATTCTTATTAATGTGATGGCTATTGTTAGTTTAGTTATTGCACCGCTACTGTAAGAAATTAATAATTTCAGCCTCACTCAATGTGGGGCTGATCATTAATTTTAGTATCAAAAAACTTTCATTTATTTTTTTCTAAATACCGTGATAATTACTTTGTCACTGCCATGATCTTTATCTAGATTATTACCATAAACGCTTACTTCATGAAAGTTAGGCTTAGTTATACTTTTTTCAATCTCTAGAATTTTTTTATCAAATCCAGCTTTTTTATATAACTGATAATGAATTGTAAAAATAAAAAGACCGCCAGACCTCGTGACTCTTAATAGTTCATCTAGCACATCTGGCCCGACATGACCATGGGTAAAGGTGCCAGCGCTTACAATTGCACCATAATGATTATCATTGATTAATAATCTTTTGGTAAGGTCTGCCTCAATTATTTTTGAATAGCAATTTTTTAATCTAGCAATATTTAGCATTTCAGGAGAAATATCAATAGCATCTATTTCTCTTGAGCTTTCATCTAAGCACTCTCCAACAAGACCTGTTCCTGCTCCAACATCTAGAATTGGAGTGTCTTTATGATTGGAATATTTATCAAAATATTTAGCTATCTCTATAGGAGAGCGGTAGTCATTTTGTTTAGCAAAATCACTATCGTATGTCGACGCCCAACTTCTATATAGATTTATAGAGTCTTCAGGAGTCTTGATTGAATATGCATCTTTTACACCTTTTTTTTCTGACATACAATTCTAATAATTTCAATATTGATCTGAGCTATTGCCTCCAGAATGCTCTATGGAAAATGGCAATAATTGTCAATACTTCAAGTCTTCCAACAAGCATTGAAAAACTTAAAATCCACTTAGCAGTATCGCCAAGTGAGCCATAGTTTTGTGCAACCTCTCCTAACCCTGGACCAAGGTTATTCATTGTCGCTGCGGTTGCAGAATACGCTGTAACCTGATCTAAGCCAGCAAACATGAGTAGCATCAAAATAAGGAAAAAAGTAATCGCATAAAGTGAAAAGAAGCCAAGCACAGAAACTAAAGCCTTTTCATTAATACTTCCACCATTTAATTTAACACTTACCTGAGCATTAGGACGAATGAACTTATGTATCTCTTTCATTCCCAACCTAAACATTACTAGGATTCGAATAACTTTAATTCCACCGCCTGTAGAGCCAACACAGGCACCAATAAAGCTCATCATTATAAGAAAAAAAGGAATCGCCGCCGGCCAGCTACTATAGTTCTGAGAAGTAAATCCAGTCGTTGTAGCGATAGATATTGTTTGAAATAAACTATACCTAATCGTTTCTATTGAAGAGCCGTACTCTGCATTTAGAGTTAAAGCAATAATTACAATAACTGAAGAACCAACAAGAACCATTACATAGGTCTTGAATTCAGAGTCTTTAATATAATCAATGAATGACTTGTTATTCCAGGCAAGAAAGTGCAACGAAAAATTGATACCTGCTAAAAACATAAAAAATATTGCAATCATTTCGATTGAAATCGAATTGAAGTAACCAATTGAGGCATCATGAGTTGAAAATCCACCAATGGCAACAGTACTAAAACTATGACTAACAGCATCAAAAATAGTCATTCCTGATAAAAAATATCCTAATGCACACAAAACTGTCAAAGACAGATAAATTTTCCAAAGTGCAATTGCTGTATTTCTAAGTTTAGGGGTAAGCCTATCTTTTGCAATACCACTTGACTCTGCATGATAAAGCTCCATTCCACCAACACCTAGTAAAGGCAATACTGCAACCGCTAACACAATAATTCCCATACCTCCAAGCCACTGAAGTTGTTGCCTATAGAACAAAATACTTTTAGGCAAATCATCCAGTTGACTCATTACAGTTGCTCCTGTTGTAGTCAGTCCAGACATGGATTCAAAGAATGCATCAGAAAAGGAAAGATTACTAATAGAGTCTGTAATTAAGAATGGGAGAGTTCCAAAAAGAGATAAAACAATCCAAAAGCACACGACGATTAAAACGCCCTCTCTCAGCCGGAATTCTTTTTTAGTATTCTTAAAGGGCCACCAGAGAATCAAGCCGCCCAATCCAGTTAAAGCAAATGACAATAGGAAAGAGAAATATTCGCCTTCAGAATAAATTAAATCGACAATGATTGGAGGTACTTGGGCAAAGCTAAAAACCATTAGGAGAAGGCCAATAGTTTTTGCAACGATACTTAACTGCATTTAGTTTTCACCTTTAAAGTATGCTTTCTAGAAATTATTGCTCATTCTCTAAGAAAAGAGCCTCAACTTCATGAATCTTTCGAACGTCCATTAACACCATTAAAATATGGTCTCCTGATTCAATCACTAATTTTTTAGAGCCCATTAAAAGCTCATTATCTCTAACTACAGCACCTACAACAACTCCTTCGGGCAGGGGCAAATCTTTTATTTGAACTCCAACCACCGCTGAAGTTTTTTCATCGCCATGAACTACAATTTCAATTGCCTCGGATTTTCCATGCTGAAGCGAATGAACCTTCATACAATCCCCCTTTCTTAGGTGAGATAAGATACCGCTAACTGTAATTTGATCTGGCGATACAATAATATCTACATCACCACTTTGTTCTGCAAGAGAAGCATAAACATCCCTTTTAACTAGAGCAATTGTTTTATGAGCACCAAGACGTTTTGCAAGAATTGAAACAATTACATTAACTTCATCTGAGTCAGTCAAGGCTAAAAATAAATCAGTATTTTCAATACCTTCATCTTTTAGTAAATCTTCATCTGAAGCATTTCCTTGAAGAACAAGCGTGTTATTTAATTTTTCACTTAAATATTTAGCTCTCTCCTCAGATAGCTCTATGATTCTGATATTGTGAGTATCTTCAAGAAGTTTAGCTACGTTAAGTCCAATACTTCCACCACCGGCAATAAAGATTTTTTGATAATTATTTTCAGCCCTTCTAAACTCTTTGAGGGCCCTTGAAATATGATTTTTTTTCGCAAGAAAATAAACTTGATCACCCTCTCTAATGACTGTATCACTTTTAGCAGGAATTGCCCTTTCATTTCTGTAAAGACTAACGATGCGTATTTTGACATCAGGCATGTGTTCATGGAGCTCTTTAATAGGCCTATTAACAATCGGCGTTCCAATAAAGGCTCTTGTCTCTACCAACTGAACCAAGCCATTCTCAAAGTCAAAAACCTGAGAGGCTCCAGGCTCTTCTACAATTCCCTGAATGTACTCTGTAATTAGATTCTCAGGAGTAATTAAGAAATCTATAGGTAAGGCATCATTGGAGAATATTTCTGGTCTAAGAAGATATTCAGTGGTTCTTATCCTTGCAATTTTTTTCTTAACGTTGTAGAGAGTGTGGGCCATTCTGCAGGCCACCATGTTTCTCTCATCAGAATTCATAACAGCAATGACCACATCCATCGATTTGATACCCGCTTTCTCTAGAACACTCGGGTATGCACCGTAACCATTAACAGTTTTAATATCTAAGTGTCTTTGCAAAGGGGTCAACATTTCTTCCTTTTGATCAACGATCGTTATATCATTATCATCGTCTAAACAAAGATATCTCGCTAGCGTTGAGCCGACTTGGCCAGCACCAAGTATTAATATTTTCATTTTTTATCGATTCCTAAATCTTTAAGTTTTCTATATAACGTTGTCCGCTCTAAGCCAGCAATTTCTGCCACTAAAGCTATATTGTTATCGTTTGACGATAGATGGTGAAGTAGGTACTGACTTTCAAAAATATTTCTCGCCTCTTTTAGCTTTAAAGAGAAATCGATCCCACTAACGTGCTGAACTGCTTGCCTAGGCTCTTCACGCGTCATGATATTTCTTAAGATTGGTAAAAAGTCATGAAGCGGTTT
>ENA-UOYH01000104-UOYH01000104.1-marine-metagenome-genome-assembly--contig:-NODE-104-length-38482-cov-4.638849_pt1 | contig 38482 bp, 32 predicted proteins | sample MGYA00238175_ERZ767261 | MGnify/ENA primary metagenome ERZ767261 (study PRJEB28946, sample SAMN06267185) | marine metagenome | isolation source: Columbia River Estuary | place: USA:Columbia River Estuary...
CGAACTGCGGTATTTCGAATACTCCCACGGGGCCGTTCCACAGGATAGTCCCAGCCTGGGCCATCATCTCACAGATCGCTGCCCTGCTATCTGGAAGAAAACGTGGAAGCGCAGCGAGGCAAGGGTGTGTACGACACCAGTATCAAGGCCCTGCAGCTGTTGAATGGCCTGGGCTATGGCGATGAGCTGGAATTGAACCTGGTTTATAACCCTATTGGCCCGGTGTTGCCCCCGCCGCAACAGGGCCTGCAGGATGATTACCAACGCGAATTGGGCGAGCGTTTCGGTGTGCGTTTCAACCAGTTGCTCACCCTGACCAATATGCCCATCTTTGAGGGCCGCAAGAAAAGCATTAATATTCGAACGGTCATCCTCCATGTGAAAAAAATAATACGTTAATAGCAAGCCAAGGCCATAATTGAAATTGCCGTTACGTGTAAAGTTCTCGTATGACTGCAACATAAAGCTCTCAAGGGAGGGCGCTTTTATTTCATCTGTTAAGGCACGCCCACCCCGGCCCTTTTCACCATATGCAGTGACATAATCACGAATCTCAGAGAGATTACTTCTGACCATATATTTCCCAGATCGATAAGGTGTTATCGCAATATATTCGGCCAAACCTTCAGAGAACCACCCCCTCGCACCTGACAAAAAATATTCTACGTCAGTTAGCTGGTGTACTACTTCATGCATCAATGTCTTGTTGGATTTATCATAGTCATAGCGATAGCCCGCCTTACCCTTAATAACACCCAAACTGGTCAGAGGAACCATCACCACCCCATTCCCGCCTCGAGTTATAAACACACCGGCCGAACCTGGCACTCCACCTTTTTGTAAATAGGTTTCCCGATTCTCAAACAACAAAATCTTATGCCTGTATTCCCCACCCGGCACGTGTGCTTTCATCATGGAAACAGGTAACAACCTGCAAAAATCTCGAGTCGCCTCAAACATAACAGCAAACTTTTTGACAACATTTTTTGTCAACTCAACATCGCAGACGAATTCATAGTTCGGGCTATGGTAGACGAATTCCTTAGCCTCCTCGCTCTCGCTTACCACTCCAATATCAATTCCGATATCGGTAGATACCAACTTCGGCCATTCAGAGTCAAAATTTTCCTTGAGATTATATTGTCTCATCAATGCCGAGGTGTGCCCGTTGTCACCAGCCTGCGAGTGCGCATGGTTATGGTCCTCCTGTACTTCCTGCGCCGCCTGCTTTTTATTGACCCATTGCGCAATAAAAGCTCGGTCTGCCTCCGATAGATTATCGATACTTACCTCGTAAGTCTTATCGTTTTTTTCAAGTTTCAGCAGCACATGACCCCCGTTGAAATCAAGAATTTTAGCCTGAATTACCCGCCCCTTTGTATCTGTAAAACTACGCCCATCAGCGTCTCCAACGATGATCAACATGCTGAAAATAAATAAGTAGAGCGCTTTTATACATATTTTCATTGTGTATTATTAAATACGCTCCCTACATGAGCGGCAACCTAAAATCAATAGCCCTCATATCTAAGGTGGGTTTTTGCAAGATTTAACAGAAAAATGCTGTATAATTGGTTATCAGACAGCCATTTTGCAGCATACAAACATTTTCTTAGCTCATGACGCAATCGTTCGGTCTTCAATTCAAAAGGATTTACCTCACAGGCTTTGCTGCCATCTTCGCTATTAACACCTCCTATGCGAAAGAGGAAATATCCTTCAACAAACACATCCGACCCATCTTCATCAACAAGTGCACCAAATGCCACGGCGGGGTGAAGGCTGATGGCGACCTCTCCCTCATCTATCGAGCCGAAGCCCTCGGAAAAGGAAGGTCCGGAAACACCCTCATCGTTCCCGGCAAACCTGAAGAATCAGAGCTCTACCAACGCATCATCACAGACGACATCGATGATAAAATGCCTCTTCAGACAGGTGACCATGCCGAAGAGCCACTGAATCCAGAACAAGTCAACCTGATCAAAAAGTGGATCGAGCAAGGGGCTAAGTGGGAAGATCACTGGGCCTACATCAAGCCAGAAATCAAGCCAACACCTGAGCTGAAGCATAAGGATTGGCCACGCACAGGCATCGACCCTTACGTGCTCTCACGTATCGAAGAAAACGGTCTCGCGCCCACCACGGAAGCACCCAAGGCACAATGGCTGCGCCGCGCCTCACTCGACCTCACCGGACTTCCCCCTACCCTGGCTGAGTTAAATGCATTTGAAAAAGACACTTCGCCACAAGCTTACGAAAAGGAAGTCGACCGCCTGCTAGCCTCCTCCCACTACGGCGAACGCTGGGCCGCGATGTGGATGGACCTGGCACGCTACGCTGACTCCCAAGGCTATGAGAAGGATAAGCTGCGCACGATTTGGCCGTATCGTGACTACCTGATTAAAGCCTTTAATGAAGACAAACCCTACGACCTCTTCCTTCAAGAGCAGCTCGCCGGCGACCTCTTTGCCAAGCCGACCGCTGACCTACTGGTCGCCTCTGCCTTTCACCGCAACTCCCAGACCAACACCGAAGGCGGCACCAATGACGAGGAGTTTCGAGTCGTCTCCGCAATCGACCGCATCAACACCACCTGGACGGTCATGCAAGGTTTCACCTTCGGCTGCGTTCAGTGCCATTCCCACCCCTACGAACCGATTCCACACGAGGATTATTACAAGTTCATGGCCTTCTTCAACTCCACCGAAGACCACGACTTGGATAACGATGTTCCACTCTTCACCTATGCCAATGACCCCAATCAACGGGACCAAGCCGCTCAGCTTTTCCAACAAAAAAAACAGCAGCAAGAAGCACTTAACAAGCCTGGAAGAGACCTGCTCAAAAAACTACCGGAAGCATCCTGGACACTGCCAATCTATAGCGAAATCAAACCCAGCCATGGCAACCTGGACAACAAAGACGGCATCCTCAAAAGCAGCGGCAACATAGCAGCTCAGTCACATCACGTACTCCGCCTTGCTGGCCAAAACTTCACCGCCATCCGTATCACTATCCACCCGGATCATGATGACCCAGCCAAGTTCCCCTTTAAAGGCTCCGTGCTCTCACAAATCATCGCCAAAAAAATAAAGACTGACGGCAAAGCTGAAAATATTCCACTAGCATTCGTCTATGCCGACACCATCTCCGGCGCCTATGATCCACAACACTCGCTGCAAGGCAACCCGGGCGGCTTCGGCGGTTACCCCAAGCTTCACCTAAAGCGCCAAGCCGTCATCGTTGCGCAAAATCCTGTCCGCTTCGCTCCCGGAGAAACTCTGGAATTCACCCTGCAGCAAAAAGCCACCGTCACCGGCAACCAGGCATGCTCCCTGCGCAATTACCAGCTCCACCTCAGCAACGAGCCCGCGTGGAACCAACTCATCAACTCCGCTCATCAGCAACAACAACTCGCGGCCTTAAGCAAGACCTCTAAGCAATACAAAGCCATCAAGGGCGCCGCCTTGCCCATCATGCAGCAATGCCCACCCGAATCCACCAGACCCACCCGCCTCTTCATCGGTGGCAACTGGCTCAACAAGGGGGACGTCATGGAACCTGATGTGCCCGAGCTACTCAACGGCTACCAGAAACATAACCGTAACCGTCTGGAAATGTCTCAGTGGATCTCCTCAGCGGAAAATCCGCTCACCTCACGTGTGATCACCAACCGCATTTTCGCAGAACTATTTGGCAAGGGCATCGTCGAAACCCTCGGTGACTTTGGCTCCACGGGAGTAGCTCCGTCCAATCAAGCACTGCTCGACTACCTCGCCGTCAATTTCCAAACCACCCACAAGTGGTCGCTCAAAGCCTTACTGAAGGAAATGGTCTTGAGCGCCAGCTACCGACAGGATCACAACACGACAGCTGAGTTATCAGAAAAAGACCCCGGCAACCGACTCCTTGCCCGCGGTCCACGCAATCGACTTTCTTCGGAAATGATCCGCGACCACGCCCTTCAGGTCTCGGGTCTTCTCAGCCGCACCATGAACGGCCCCTCGGTCATGCCTCCTCAGCCTGACGGTATTTGGGCAGGTGGATACGGTGGCGGCAAATGGGTTGTTGCCAAAGGCGAAAACCGCTACCGCCGTGGCCTCTACACTCTCTGGCGCCGCACCGTGCCCTACCCTTCCTTCATCACCTTTGACTCCCCAAGCCGCGAGGTCTGCGTGCCACAGCGCATCACCACCAATACACCTCTGCACGCCCTCACCACCCTGAACGATCCCGTTTATTATGAAGCGTCCCAAGCCCTAGCCAAAAGAATGTTAGAGCAAGCCAAGGACCTACCCAAGCAACTCAGCTTCGGCTACACCCTGGCTACCCAAGAAATCCCCTCACCTGAGACCATCAACCAGCTGAAGGCTCTCCATCAGCAACTTCTCACAGAAAGCAAGGATGCCAACACCACCATGGCCCTGGTCGCCAATACCATCCTCAACCTGGACGCGGCGCTAACTAAATAAACAAGAAACCGATTAACGAACCAACCACCCGAGCGGACGACAAGCGACAGCGAGAAGTACAAGCGGGCTAATAGCGGACGACAAGCGGCAGCGAGAAGTGCAAGCGGGCTAACCAACAAAAAATCATGAACCTTCAAGATCAACTCATCCACGACGGACTGCTTCACCAGACCCGTCGCCAGTTCCTCTCCAAGTGCACCACCGGTCTGGGTGCCGCATTTATGTCCTCCATGCTTGGCAAGAACGCCTTTGCTGGCGCAGCGGGAACTGATTCAGCAGAACCACTGGGAGCGCTCTCTCACTTTGCCCCCAAAGCCAAACGCGTTATCTTCATGCATATGGCAGGTGCCCCGTCTCACCTGGAGCTCTTTGATCACAAACCTGAGCTCACCAAACTCGATGGTCAACCCGCCCCGCTTGGCTTCCTCGAAGGCGCCAACTTCCCCTTCATTCAAGGGGTCCCGAACCTCATGGGCTCCATCTTCCCTTTTCATCAGGCCGGTGAGAGCGGCCAATGGATTTCCGATCGTCTGCCACACTTTGAAAAGTCGATCGATGAAGTCACCTTCATCCGCTCCATGCACTCAGAGCAGTTCAACCACGCTCCCGCCCAACTGCTGCTGCACACCGGCAATACCAACCTCGGCAACCCATCGATCGGCTCCTGGGTCACCTACGGACTGGGTTCAGAAAACGACAACCTACCCGGCTTCATTGTGCTGCTCTCCGGCGGCAGAGGCCCCTCCGCAGGCAAATCAGCTTGGGGATCAGGCTTCATTCCCTCGGTTTACCAAGGCGTGCAGTGCCGCTCCAAGGGCGACCCCGTGCTGTTCCTCTCCAATCCTGACAAAGTTTCGCGCCATATGCGCCAATCCACCATTGAGGCCATCACCAAGATCAACCAAGAAGCTCACGCTCAAAGCAACGACCCAGAGACACTGACCCGTATCTCACAATATGAGATGGCCTTCCGCATGCAGATCCATGCCAATGAAGCCTTCGAACTCAAGGAGGAACCCCAATACATCAAAGACCTCTACGGCGCCCAGCCCGGACAAGAATCCTTCGCCAACAACTGCCTGCTCGCCCGCCGCCTCGCCGAGCGAGGAGTGCGCTACATCCAGCTCTTCGACTGGGGTTGGGACTCACACGGCACCAGCAAAGGCGACTCTCTCGACCACCAGTTTGCCAACAAATGCAAGCAAATCGATCGCCCCATACACGCCCTCATCACCGACCTCAAACAACGAGGCCTGCTCGAAGACACCCTGCTCGTCTGGGGCTCGGAATTTGGCAGAACGCCGATGAAGGAAAACCGTGGCGGCAACAACGACATCGAGGCACGCGGCCGCGACCACAACCCCGGCGGCTACACTATCTGGATGGCTGGAGCGGGCATCAAACGCGGCCACTCCTACGGCGAAACCGACCCTATCGGCTACAAAGCGGTCACCAATCCAGTTTCCACCCAGGATCTTCAATCGACCATCCTTCACCTCATGGGCATGAAACACAATAAGCTCACCTTCCCTTTCCAAGGGCTGGATCAAACCCTTCCTGGCGTTACCAAACCCGCCCACCTCATCAAGGACATCCTTGCTTAGGCTCCGCTGAACCTATTTGCCTAAATAAACACCTTTTAATAACTTTAAGAAAAAATTGCACGTTATCTGCTACTGATTCATCATCCTTCTTATCAGTAACCAGCCAGACAATCTAAACGTGCCAGACGCAAACACCACCCAAGAGCTGCAGCAATCAGCCAGACGCGAGCTCAAAGCCATTACCCAAGGCCAACTCAGCAGGAGTGAGAGTGCTGCGCTGGTGATGAACTTCATTAAAGCTGAGGAAAAAAATATTCTTGAGCGCCACCGCAAAGGCGCAGGAGGAATAGAAATTGCCACAGCGCGGGCAGCACTAATCGACGCCGTATTGAGCGTCATGTTTCAAGCTGCCATCAAGCGGCATGATGGCGACACTCCTCAGGTTGCCCTAGTCGCTCAAGGTGGCTATGGCCGCTGCCACCTCAATCCTGGATCAGATCTTGATTTGCTTTTCCTGCTACCACGGGCCTCAAACAAAATAGCTGAAAGTATCTCAACCACTATTGAGGAGATCCTTTATATTCTTTGGGATGCTGGATTTAAGGTCGGACATGCATGTCGCTCAATCGCGGAGTGCATTAGCGAGGCACGCGAAGACCAAATCAGCAAAACAGCTCTCATGGATGCTCGACTAATTGTCGGTAACCAACCCCTCTTTGAAACCTTCACCAAACGATTTGCCAAAGAGTGCATTAGCAAAGGTCAAAAAGCATTTTTTGACCTCAGGCGCCAAGATCTACGCAGCCGCCACAGTAAGTATTCCCACACCGTGTTCCTGCAAGAGCCACATGTCAAAGAAAGCTGCGGAGGACTGCGTGACTATCAGAATGTTCTCTGGGTGGCACGCGCCAAACGCGGTTTCACAAGCCTTGATGAGCTTGTAGACGATAAGATCATCACTAAAAGCACCTGCCGCCAGCTCAATGAAGGATACGATTTTCTCCACCGTGTTCGCAACGAGCTTCATTACGAAAGCGGTCGCAGCACAGACATCCTCACGCTCAGATTACAGGGCGTTGTCGCTACCAATTTTAACTACCCACAAAAAACGATCCTCCGACGCTGTGAGGCGTTTATGCGTGACTATTATCGTCACACTCGCGCCATCTACACCCACAGCACATCGCTGATGGAGTATTTTGAAATCGAAACCCAAGATCAACCTAATACAGGATTACTGGGTATTCTCCCCTTCAATCGTAAAAAACAAGAAACCGCCAAGTTCGACGGCTTCATCTCGCGAAACGGCCGCATCTTCCTGCAAAACAAAAACGTACTCGAAGAAGATCCCAATCGAGTCATGAGGCTTTTTCAGCATTGCCAGCTTCGAAATCTAAAACTTAGCCCACAAGCCCGAAAATACCTTCATATCGCAGAGAAAGAAATCGATCGTGCCTTTCGTTACAATGTAAAAAACCGGGAGACCTTCAGAGCTATTCTCGAACGCAAGGGCGAAGTCGCTCACATTCTTCGTCTCATGCACCGCACCAAGGTGCTCGACAAATACCTACCGGAATTTGGCGCCATGGACTGCCTTGTTCAGCACGAATTCTTTCACCGCTATACTGCTGATGAGCATACCCTTCGCTGTATTGACATGCTCGATAGCCTCGCAGATAAGCCCAACGAACAAGACCCTGGCCGTAAACTCTACCGCCAATTACTCCACAATATCCGTGACCCCTATGCCCTCTACCTAGCTTTGATCCTGCATGACTCCGGTCGAGCAGAGAATGTACGTGAGCATATCGACGGATCAACTATGCTTGCAGATAAAGTCTGTCGTAGGCTCCAGATTCGAAGTGGACGCCGAACAATGCTCATGTTCCTGGTAGACAACCATCTCACATTCTGGCGTTTCGCGACCAGCCGTGATCTCAGCGACCTTTCCGTGATCGAAGAGTTTGCCACTATCATCAAAGACAAACGCAATCTCGACGCCCTGCTACTCTTCACCTGGGCAGATTCAAATGGAACTAACGAAGAAGCATGGTCACCGTGGAAGGAGACCCTCATGCTACAACTCTACAACGCAACGCTCCTCTGGCTTGAGAAGGGAAAAGAAACCTTCAAATCAACCCTCATTGAGAACAAAGCTAAGCTCCTTGAACGCTGTCGTAAGATGCTTGCAGCATCCTACCATGAGCAAATGGAGCAACACTTTGAACGCATGCCTGCACCATACTTTAGATTCCGTGAACCACGCAATATATCGATCCATATCAAATCAGTACAAACTTTTCTTAAACGTGAAAAAGTAGCGGCGGAGGGGGCCTTCGAGTGTGATATGAGCTGGATCGACCGAGACGACCGGTCTCTTACTGAGCTCATTGTTACCGCATGGAATAGACCCTTATTCCTCGAAAAAGTGTGCTGTGCACTCGCAGCTCATGAAATCAACATCATCAGCGCAGACGTCTATACCCGAGATGATGGTGTCGTCTGCGACCTCTTTCAAGTATGCACCGTAGATCGTGAGCCTGTCACCTCAGAGCGGGACCGCAAGAGGGTTCTGCAAACATTCCGTGCCATCAACGCTGACCCCGACGCTTTCGCTGATTACGAACCTCAAAAATACCTGAAGGTAAAAACCAACCTACTGAGGACAGACTCGAATGATGGAGGTATAGCCTTCCCCACCAGAGTCCACATCTCCAATGAGATCAGCTCTACCTGCACAGCCATCAGCATCCAAGCACTGGACCGTATTGGCCTGCTGCACGACCTGTTTCTAACCGTTGACCGCATCGGCCTCGCCACCGTTCACGCCCGCATCTGCACAGAAAAAGGAGCTGCTATGGACACCCTTTACGTCACCTGGCCCGATGGCTCCAAGGTCCTCGACGAGGACAAACACCACGAGATCGAGCGCACCTTGAACAATCTAATCAATTGATTATCAACATTTAAGAATCTTTTAAACTGAAAACGAAATTGACTAGTTATGAGTAAATTTGTAATTGTATAAGTCGTCTGCAAAAAAATCCTACACACAGAAACGATGAAAAACCGAAAACCCCTAGGAGCCATCTCAGGAGCTCTCGCCATATTATTAGCTTGTCCTCAGTGGGCGCCAGCCGCCATCACTTGGAATATTACGTTTAATGACGTAGTGAACAACACCGGCGTGGGTTTTGATGATGCCACATTGGGTGCCACACGTCAGGCCACCTTTATTTCGGTAACTGGCTATCTGAATACAATTCTGAATGCCAATGGCACGGTTGACTTCCTTGTTAATAATTCCGATACCGATGGGGCTGGATCCCTAGCATCCGCTGGCTCCCTAGTGTTCACCGGCCCGAACGGATTCTCCAACGGGCTGGTCTACCAGCATGCCACCACCGGCATCGACCCAGCCGCCAATCCTAGCGACGGATCCGCAACGTTTGATTTTGGATACAACTGGAATTCTGATCTTTCGGCACCAACTGGCGGCGAGGTTGACTTGTTTACGGTCGCACTGCACGAGATTTCTCATGCCATAGGGTTTAGCTCTTTCCTTAATTCTGACGGAACCTCTGGCATCAGTGGTGGCGATCCCGGAGTATTCAGTGTCTATGATTCATTCCTCGAGCTTGGCGATGGCACCTCACTCTTCAATGCCGGTGCCGGAGATTATACGGGCACAGCAGCCGACCTCATCTCCAACGATGTCTATTTTGGTGGGGCTAATGCTATGGCAGCCAATGGAGGAAGCCCTGTAGCTGTTTATTCACCAGGCACCTTCAATGATGGTTCAAGTATCGGCCACATTACAGCGGCGGGTGCAGTAATGAATTTCTCTGTTGCTTCTGGCGTGGAAAAACGCGAATACCTAGCCATTGAGCTGGGCATCTTGCAAGACATTGGCTGGTCACTAGTTGCCGTCCCTGAGCCCTCCAGCGCTTTGCTAATGCTCGCAGGCTTTATGGGCATCAGCCTCCACCGGCGCCGGGCTTAATCGAGCCTTCGTCGTTAACCGCAGCCCGCTCAATCCACCAAACCCATCGCCTTGGCCTTGGCCATCGGCACTGCCTTGGCCTGACACACCTGCTGCCAGCCCGGGAAATTCCACTTGTTGGGAAAGCCGCGGCATTGTTCTGGTTTTACCGGATTGATTCGGCAGGACTCGCCATCGAGCATGATGCACTCGTGGTTCTCTTTTTCGATCAGGGATAGGCCCGTCCGGTTGGTGCGCAGACGGGTGTATTTCTCAATAAAGAGCTGGGTCTCCATGCCCAGAAACTCGGCGATCTTTTCGATCTCATCGTCTTCCACCCGCACGTCGCCAGGCCATTTACAGCATGCGGTGCAGCGATCACATTGATACCAAACTTCTGACATATCGATATTAGAGGACGGGGTTTTAAGATAACAAGTCTTCCCTTAAATCACTCCTCTTTCAGGAGTTCGGAATACGCAGTTTTTTGCCCAAAACAATCACACTACTGCGCAAGCCGTTCGCTTGCTGAATCGAAGACATTGAAATACCATAACGACGTGATAATGCTGATAGCGTATCACCTTTTTTAACCGTGTGATATTTATAGCTAGGGGGCGTGTATGATTTTTCTTGGACGCGCGATGGTAAAGCTGACGAAGTAACAATTTGACCGTGGCTATTGATAGAAGGTCCCACGGGAAGAGGATTCGAGCCCCCGATAGCCTGGTAATGCTTATTCACCTTGGCGAGAAACCACTGCCACTTGGCTCCTGGATGCCCATTATCGAGCAAATAATGAGGACAATTTTTGTGCGGTTGACTAAGCCCACGCCGCTTCCAGTGATAATGAGGCACAACCTTGCGCAGCGAGATCTTATGCTTTTGCATAAGGTAAGCGGTTAGCTTGGCCGTGCGCTCGATTGTAGCAGATCTACTATTGCCCTTATTTTCGCACATTTCGATACCAATCGAGTATCGGTTACCAGGCCCACCAAAGTCGGCATGTTCACCCTGCTCATTGGTTGGCAAATGCTGCACAGCACGATCCTCATCGACAGTGAAGTGCCAGACTAAATATCCAATACGGTTGAAACCACGGATCTTACGAGCACGAAGCTTACCGTTTTTTAAAGCCTCAGAATGCCTTAGAGCATCGGCACCACGAGAAAAATTCTGCGTGCTATGAATGGTGATATAGCGCGGCTGCATACTGCGATGGTACTTCCGAGCGTGTCGACCATTGGGTATCAAATCCTGCCTGACGTTGACTTCCTTGTAGAGGTTGGAAGCACTTTTGCTGGGTGTGGCTGGAACCAGGCGGCCCTTAAGTGATGCCGTGGGCCCATATCCAGATCCTGTCCCTGACCGGTCAGTAGAGGAGTAAGGGCCGGATGAAGAGCCGCAGCTGAGTATCACAGTGATGCCAGCAAACATCACAGTTTGAGACATTTTTAATAGCCACCACTGCATAACGTATATGTAGCCTACTATTATCAGAGGAGAAAGTGCCCATTTCAACTATTTTGATCTGATGAATAATTTTCACTCATCGCATCATGCTACTTGCCCTTCATGAACTACAGCAGTATACCACCACACCGGTGTCAAATACGACTCCAAAACAGGGTTCAGATACTCCTTCTCTCTACGCGGGCGTTGCGGGAATCAACGCAGCCATGCGTTCCGCTTCATTCAAGAAACGGCTGGAGACACTTGCACGTTCATCAGCAAAAGCTCCACCAACAGAGTTCCCAAATGTTGATGAATCCGCTTACTCTTTCATTACCGCACTGGCATGCCACAGCCTGCAAAAGGCATCCAAAACAAATAGGGTTTGGTTCACCCATCCAAATCCACGCGTCCGAGATCGCATTGCAGCCGAGCTAGACTTATGGAAAGTCAGTATTCAGATACTGCCTGAATTGCCAGCCGACGATGACCAAGGCCTCAACACCGCCCCTGAGACTCTTGCCGCGCGTCTAGCAGTATTGAATCATCTGTGCTCACCACCCTCAGGGAAAAAACCGGAGATACTGATCCTGTCACCAGATTCTCTCTCAGATGCTGCGCCGGCTATGTCGAGCCTGCAAGATACTGCATTCAAACTAGCCATTGGTGACCATCATGATCCTGAAAGCTTTGAACAAGACATCATCAGCAAAGGCTATGAAAAAGTTAGCCAGGTGCATGCTCACGGCCAGCTCGCGCGCCGCGGTGGCATTATCGATATTTATTCATGGCATGACTCAGCACCGCTTAGGGTAGAATTTTTTGATACCGAAATCGAATCTCTCCGAAAGTTCGACATCGATTCCCAGATATCGACTCAGCGCGTTAAAGAAGCTCAACTCAGTCTCTCCAACACTGGGCAAACATCGTCAATTTCTGACTATATCCAAGAAGGTGACCGACTCATCGCTGCAGGGGACCATCTACCAGAACAGTATGATGCTCTCATTAAAAATGATGGAGACCCTACTGACACCCCACTATGCGCTGGCAGTCCACTTGGCACATTTGACGCAGGAGACTTCATTCTCAATGAAGCTCGCCGCCATCGCTTCTTCCAGCAAATTGCTGACTGGAGAGCCGAAGATTGGAGTATCTTCATTACTTTTTCCAATGCAGGCGAAAAGCAGCGATTCACAGAGCTCGTCCATGAAGACTTTTTTAGCTCTGAAGAAATCACCGCGCTATTCGGCGAACTAATACAAGGATTCACTATACCAAGTTCCAAACTCGCCTTCATTTCCTCTGCAGAATTATTCGGCAGATACCAAACACCTCAGAGCCGCAGAAAAACCAACCACCTCGACCACCAACGTCGAGCGCGTGCCCAGACAGCGCTCGAAGATATAAATATGGGTGATCTCGTGGTTCACGCTGAGTATGGTATCGGTAAGTATGCCGGCATCGAGACCAATGAAGAAGGACACGAGGAAATACATATTGGCTATTACGGAGGCAGCACACTCAGTGTGCCTCTCGACCAGTCCCACCTCTTGTCGAAGTATGTAGGACTCGGGGGCAAAGAGCCTGATCTCACCAAGCTAGGCTCTACCTCATGGAGCAAAGCTCGCAAATCAGCAGAAAAATCGATCCTCGATTACGCGGCTAAGTTACTCCAAATACAAGCTCAGCGGCAGACGATGCACGGCTATGCTCACCCTCCCGACACACGCTGGATGTGGGAGTTTGAAAACTCGTTTCATCACACCCTAACGACTGGACAAAGGGATGCTATCGAAGACGCAAAAACAGACATGGAGTCGGATAAACCCATGGATAGACTTATCTGTGGCGACGTCGGCTTTGGCAAAACAGAAGTTGCCATTCGAGCCGTTTTCAAAGCAGTAACAGGAGGCAAACAGGCAGCTATCTTAGTGCCTACGACCGTCCTGGCTGAGCAACATTGGCGCACCTTCCGCGAGCGCATGAGTGATTACCCACTGCGTATCGAGCTCCTCAATCGTTTCCGCAAAGCTAGCGAGGTCCGAGACACCTTGAAGGGCCTAAAAGATGGGTCGGTCGACATTGTCATCGGCACCCATCGCTTGATTTCGAAAGATGTCTCCTATAAAAACTTGGGTATAGCCGTCATTGATGAAGAGCAGCGCTTCGGCGTGAAACACAAAGAACGTTTCAAGGAAATGTTTGCCAACATTGACGTCCTCACGCTCTCGGCGACCCCCATACCCCGCACACTTTACCTCTCACTTATGGGGGCTCGTGACATGTCCACCATCGACACCCCGCTACCCGGAAAAGTCCCCATCAATACCGCCATTCACGGCTATGATGAACGCATCATACGAGATTCTATAAGAAGAGAACTCAAACGCGGGGGGCAAATTTTCTTCCTACACAATCGTGTTCAAAGCATCAACCAGATGAAATCGATGCTCAGCCAGATTGTGCCTGAGGCAAGCTGTGTCGTCGGCCATGGCCAAATGGAAAAAGACGAGTTGGAAGTCGTAATGCGCACATTCGTTCAAGGAAAAGCAGATATTCTTTTAGCCACCACCATTATCGAAAGCGGTATTGATATACCCAATGCCAACACCATCATTATTGATCGAGCCGACCGCTTTGGCCTAGCTGATCTCTATCAGCTCCGCGGCCGAGTCGGACGTGCAGGCGGCCAAGCTTATGCCATATTGCTTTTACCTCGTGACCTCATCAATAGTGATGCACGCAAACGCATCAATGCTATTCAGCAGTATACAGCTCTTGGGTCCGGCTTCAAAATCGCCATGCGCGATCTTGAAATAAGAGGGGCAGGAAACTTACTAGGTACGAAACAATCAGGGCACATAGCCGCAGTGGGTTTTGACCTCTATTGTCAGCTACTGCGTCAATCCATTGACCAGCTGAGCAAGGGTCGATCATCGACACGTGTCGATGTCACACTACGTGCCGATTTTCTCTCATTTAACGAACTTGAATCGAGCCTAGATGCAGATGAAACAATAGGAGCATACCTGCCCTCAAACTACATGCCAGAGGCCAGACTACGCATATCAGCTTACAAAGAACTGGCCGAACTGATCTCACTCAAAGAGCTCAAAGCCCTCAGGGCTCGCTGGCAAGATCGTTTCGGCAGACCTCCGAACCCAGCAAAGAACCTCCTTCTCGCAACAGAACTCAAACTAGCTGCAGCCCAGGCAAATATTAGCAGTATTGAAATACGTGAGCAGCGCCTCATGCTAACGAGAAACGGCAACTATATCTTTCTAGAAGCTAAACGTTTCCCACGCCTGAAGGCAACGCAAGCTGAGGACAAAATAAATGAAGCTATCAGCATGCTTCAATCGATTTAATCTAAGGTCATTGATATGCCCTCAGCACTTATTGATCGATAACATACTAGAACACAGATAGCTTAATATTAAGCTTTGAAGCAGGTCATATTGGGCTATGAATTAGTAGCACTTATTAGGCGCAACTATTACGCCAAAGCTGTCTCGAACAAATCATATGGACTCACATTATCTCCATCCCATGACCACCTTTAAAAAAACAATTTGTCTTACCCTAACATCGCTCATCATCAGCTGTTTGGTCAGCACACAAGCATCCGCTCGTGAAGTGACTGGCATCGCCGCTAAAGTAAACGGGCGAGTTATTACTAAGAATGAATTAAACTACCACCTTACACCTTACCGGCAGCAACTCAGTGCCTCCATGCCGCGCAAAGGGCCTCAATACAATCAGCTTATTGGCAAAGCTCGCAATGAGATCCTTGATAGCCTCATTGAACGCGAGCTCATCCTTTCCGAGTTCAGAGTTCGCACCGGAGATCGGCAGTTTCCACCCTACGCTATCGATCAGGAAATCGACCGCCAAATAAGAACGCTCTACAACAGCAACCGTTCAGAATTTAACAAAGCTCTGCGCCAAGCGGGTGTTACACCTGCCCAGCACCGCCGCGAGACTGAGAAGAAACTCATCGTGCAAGCCATGCGCTCACAGCAGTTCAAAAACGCAACTCCTCCCATGCCCAGGGAGATCGCTGCTGAATACAACGAAAACAAATCAAAAATACGTGACATCACCGGCGATGCCCTAGAATACCATAAAATCTATATCGCAAAGACGGATTCATCAGACCCTCTGGTAACTCCAGAGGCTCAGCTTAAACTTGCCGAGGATATTGTCGCTCGTATCAAGAAAGGTGAAGATTTTGCCGGTCTTGCAAAAGAGTATTCTGTCGACTCGTATGCAGATGATGGCGGTAAGGTAGGAAAAACCAAGCGCACTGACCTCTCTCCCGCGTTCGCGGCCATTCTTATGGAAACTCCCACTGGTGAAATCCTCGGACCCCTCGAAGACACGCGTGGCTTCACCATCGTCAGACTCGATAAGAAATACTACGGCCCCACGCCACCTCTTAGCCAAGTAAAAAACCGCATGGAATCGCGTGTTCGCAGTCGTAAAAACAAGGATAAAAACGATCGTTGGATAGAACGCCTGAAGGCCAATGCCATGATCGACATCAAGATTTAACACCCCTCCCAATCTCATTCCGTGGAATCCAACTCATCACTATTTGACCTCTCTGGTCAAGTTGCCGTTGTCATAGGCGGCACAGGCAATCTTTGTGGCACCATGGGCGTAGCACTAGCTCGCGCAGGCGCTGAAGTAATCTTAGTTGGCCGAAATCCAGAAAATGCCATCGATAAGCTCGCAGCCATTGATGCATTTGGGGGTAAGTCATGGTTTCACAAAGCCGATGTCAATAATCGCCAGGACATCGATGATCTTCTCACCGCTGTTCTACTACGCTCCGGAAAAGTAGACATCCTAGTCAATGGCGCTGGCCTTGGTTCTGCCACTCCGTTCCTTGAGATCACCGATGAAGAATTAGACGCACTCATTGAAACAAACTTCAAAAGCGTCTTCCGAGCATGCCAGATCTTCGGTCAATTTTTCGTAGATCACCATGAGCCTTGCAGTATCATTAACATGGGATCAATGGCTGGAAATATGCCAGTTTCAGGAGTCTTTGGCTATGCCGCCGCTAAGGCTGCTGTTCATAACCTCACCAAAAACCTAGCACGTGAATGGGCAGAGTATGACATTCGCGTAAACACTCTGGTCCCCGGATTTTTTCCTTCGGCCGAAGCTTCCCAAAAAGGTGATGAAACCCGAGCCTTAGAAATCCTGCGCCATACTCCGATGTCTCGTTTCGGTAGTGCTGATGAGCTAACAGGTGCCACGCTCATGCTGGCTTCCAATAAAGCAGGTGCATTCATCACTGGCACCGAAATCACCATTGACGGCGGCTTCTCAGCTATGACGATCTAGTTCATCTCATGTCTCGAATTTAAAATTTCGTTCATGATTGTCTACGTTCATATCCCCTTCTGCCATCGGATTTGCCCCTATTGTTCTTTTTACAAGCACACTCCTGGGAGCACCGATCAACAGGCTTTCATTCGAGCTATTATTGATGAGGCACACCGGTCCGCCGATGAGCACAAGCTTGATAAAATCAGCACTCTTTACTTAGGCGGCGGAACACCATCGATGCTGTCTCCGAACCACCTCACTGAACTCTTTTCTGGCTTGAAGAAAGCTCTTCCTCTAGACAACAGCCATATCACCCTTGAGGCCAACCCGGCAACCTTTGGCCCCAGCAAAGCCCAACTCTTCAAACAAATCGGAGTCGATCGTGTCTCACTGGGCATCCAGTCATTTGCAAGCTCAGTGCTGAAAACTTTAGGCAGAGAGCACAACCCAGAAGAAGCCACTGAGGCTGTGCAGATACTCCAACAAGCCGAATTAGACGAGATCAACATCGACCTGATGTTTTCCATCCCCGGGCAAACCATTGATCACTGGAGTGACACACTCGATAATGCTATCGCGCTCGAACCCGATCACATCTCCGCCTACAACCTTACCTATGAGGAAGATACCCCGTTTTTTGAGCAACTACGTCACCATGAAGATCAAGATATCAATGCTGACATGTTCACCATTGCAGACCAAAAAATCTGTGACGCCGGCTTCCTCCACTACGAAACCTCTAACTATGCTCGGCCGAGTAAAGAATCTCGTCACAACCTAGCCTACTGGCAGGGTGATGATTACCTTGGGCTCGGTCCTTCCGCAGTTTCCACTATTTCAAACAATCGCTGGACGAACCTTCCTGATACGGCTGGTTACATCAACGCGATCTCTAAGATAGGACACGCCAAATCAGACCAGGAAATCATCACTGATGAGGCATTCCGAACAGAACGCATCGCCCTGCTTCTACGAACAGCTAAAGGGCTTCCCAACGGTTATCTTTCTAGCTCACCAGATGGCAGCGTAGAGCAACTCATCTGCAATGAGCTGGCTGAGATCAAAGACAACCACCTGCGCTTAATCAACAACGGCCCCATGCTGGTTGACGCTATTGCCGCCGAGCTCCTCTGATCAGCTCAGGTTTGCCCCTAACCCTTGGACTTTCTTTCTAGGACGGCACACACCATGCCCATCAGGCAAACGGCAGTCAGCAAGCCATAGAAGCCCCATATGATGCCAAGGCCATCAATAAAACCATAGGAATGGAGACCGGTGCTCAAAGAATTCACATGCCACCACGAGAATGCCACGATGTTAGCTCCAAAGACTGCCGCAACGTGAATCCCCCACTCGCGCAAAAAGCCAGCCAGACGAGCGTGCAAGACAACCAGACACCATAGAACAATCATTAGAGCTCCATTTTCTTTGGGGTCCCATCCCCAGAAGCGACCCCAAGAATCGTTTGCCCAGATACCCCCTAAAACGGTACCGATGAGACTGAAAAAAAGCGTAAAGCATACCATACCATAGGCGATACGAGTCATGGCACGGCGGAAATTCTTATCGCCTTCGTCAATGCCAAGCACCCGAGCAAAAAGATAAATTACAGAGAGCCCAGCCGCTGCCAAACCTCCCATATAACCGATGGTGATGGTAACCACATGCGTAGACAGCCAGAAGTTAGATTTGAGAACAGCGACTAAGGGATCCATATGATCCTTAGCGTCCCCGATCTCGTAACGACGAGCCAAGAACATGCAAGCCATCCCCATAAACACCGCGAGCCCGAGAGCGACGGCTCGTTTAGTGAGCAACTCCACGAGTAATAAAACAAGAACGCCGGTGGCTCCAATAAAGAGAATCGTATCGTATAAATTACCAATCGGTGAGCGCTCCATAATAATAGAGCGGTGTGTGATACCAGCAATCATGAGCCCCAGTGCTATTAAGGCTAGTAAACCGACTATCTTATTACAAATTCTACCTCCACGGCTTCTCGGTGCCAACCAACTGATCATAACAAACAGAAAACCTATAATGAAAATAACAAGAGCTCGGTAGAAGTAATTCCACTTACCATAAGCGACCTCAGACCCGAGCTGATTGACGGTTTTTGGGTCCATACGATCATGCACCGACTTTTTCCAGGCATTCAATTGCTTGCCGAAAGCACCCTGCCCCTCATCTCGAAGTGCGATGCACATTTCCTCCATGGTTTCCATATCGGCAACTAGGGCTTCCGCATGATTTCGTTTCCCGGTCAGAACAGCCTCAATACGCTTACCCACTGGAAGCCATTCCTCTGAATCATCAGCATATGGTGGCAGTAGGCGAATATCTTCAGACGCACGTATCATTCTGCGTTCAAGGTCACTGAACAAGCTCATGATGCCTGCTGGCAATTTTTCACCCTGAGGCTTCATCTCCAGCACTGCCTTGCGAAGTAACGGAAACGATCTTACCCAATAACTCATTCGGCGCATTCGCTCCTTGTCCATTGCAGGAGTGCCCTCTTGAACCTCAATATCTGCTCGGGCAAAATCCATATGATAGATGAGCGCCGTAAACATCCAAATCTTCTCGCCGAGATCAACAGTATCACGCTGTTCACTCGTCATTTTTGCTTTTTCTGGCTGATCTTTTCTTATTTTCTGCACTCTAGCGAGCAAGATGGGGGCAATGGATTCGAGCTCAGCATAGCTGTATCGGTCGCGCCTACCTTTATCCTTCACTACTTTTCTAATCGCTTCATTTTTTGAAGCGTTATCAATCCCCGACAAACGTTGCACCTCCTCGGGAAGGTCCCCCGTTGCGAGAGAGCTAATAACCTCGGAATTATCGATCCTGAAAATGGGTAATTCACGCGCTAATTGAGGCCGGAATAGACAATCCAGCATGAATTCCTCAGGGCTTATTTTGGCCACTTCGCCATTAGCCTCGATTCTCATACCGCGTGCACCGTGCAGCTTCAGCATGGTGAAACCAGACCAGGTACTAAAAGGTTTGATACGGCCGCCATCTTGGAGGCTGATATCACGAGCACTCTCGACGATATCGGCATCCCAAATTTCGTAGCCGTCAATCGCCCTGGGCTTCTCAGAACTTACATTGAGTCTCAGGGTATAGAGGCCATAGCCACCCAACAGTAACATCACCAATATGAAGGCTGCCCACCGCCCTATCTTCGACCGCTTATTGCTACTTACTTCTTTGCTCATACCGTTGCTTTATTAGAGGTTAGGTCCTTACCTTTAGATTTGGATGATTTGCCAACAAAACCTCCAAGCTTCATTCCGAAGTGTATCGTCAGCCCTAATATCGAAATATAGAGACTATACTTGGGCCACTGATCAGATGGGTTTTTAACGATAGCGAATCCAGACATCGGGCGATCACCACGATCTTCCCATCTCGCTTGATAGAGGGTATAGCCACCGTAACGCATCGGCTCATTCATCTTGATTCTGAAACTTTGCTCTGAGCCATCTGCGATGCGCGTTATGTCACTCTGAAAGGTGCTTGGCTTTCTAGTTCCTGGGTAGTATTCGCCGATCGATTTGTCTAAACGCACCTGAAAAGGCATGGGCCAAATCTCACGCATCAGACGCAGGCCGTATATCTTGCCATCAATAGTGACCGTGCATGCATTCGGGTCTCCACCATGAAGAACGAGGCGCTTCGATTCCACTCCCTCCACCCCAGTAATGACATCAACATGACACCCTGCAAGATTTAGCTCCTCAGTCGGATTCGTCTCCAACCACCGCAAGGCCCAACCATCTACTTCGATCACATCCTGACCGGCATTTTCTTTATCCACTTTGACACGCGCTGAATTTCTCATCCATCCAGACACCTCGAGATCTAAACCTAAATCAGGCAGTTGAAATGTTTGAGATTCATCAGCCGCTAGCGACTTCAGGCGCTCAGCAGGAAGAACATAGGGCCTTGTTTTCTCTCCGTTAACAATCTCGGCAACCTCGATGGTGTATTCGGTGTAGCTCTGCGCAAAATCCGATGTATCACCTTGATAAACGGCCATAATGCCCTCCTTGGAATAGTGATGAGACACAAACCCAGCGATCAGCAGACTGACCATGCTGAAGTGAGAGATGACCACACCTATGTTTCTCCAACCTTTGCGAATACGAATAATACCACCTAAAAAAAGATTCACGAATAAGACCGCGCTGACGAGGTAAGCCCCCGGAAGCGGCAGAGAAACCGGCTTACCATTGATTTTAGGCAACCAGTTCAATTCCGGAACGACATACCAAGCCTCTGCGTCATAATAACGCTTTTGAACCTCGTAGAGGCCTTTAGCTGGCTGCTCTAATGTACTAAGCCATGTCAGTATGAGGAGGAGCAATAAACAAGTAACTGCAAGACCGAAGCCCGAAAAAAAACGGAACAGCCTGACTGGTATGGATGGTGATGCTTTAGCCACGAGATAGAGAGTTCAATAAGTTTATTGTGAGCCGCCTTGGCTGATACGTAAGCCTTCGCAGAATTTTATCAGCCTTACCTGCTCTGCAGCAACGTCCTCAGCACCACCCATCATTTTGACAGTAATGATCTGATCACCGATGGCTACTATCACACCTGCTAATCCAGCATTTTTGCGAGCTGCTCGCCCCATGCCGCCGGCAAAATCTCCAGTCGCTTCAACTAATACACCACTTTGACCCAATACCTCTACCTTGGGAAGATCGTCTGCAGATTCGATTGCCGGTTTACCAAACTGACCGAGCCATCGGTTAATATTGGTCAACAAACCTCCGCGGCTACGACCCACAAAAACCTCTCCACTCTCTCCGAAGCGATAGTTAAGCATTCTAAATTCAGTGCTGGGAACTTGACGCCACTCTGGTGGCATCACAGCCAGCAAAGAATGGTTTCCTTGATCAGCAACCACGAGGTTGCGTCGCTCGTTAACAACAATATTTTCTGCTTTGCGGCACGATAAGAACAAAACAACGCTGAGCATACTTATGCAGATGAGCCGGAGGCTGTTGGCAGACATGATTATGCATTAGCCTCGCAATTATAGCTTCGCAAGTGAAATCAATCCATAAATTTTACCACTTATGGGCTGGAAAATCATAGGAAACCTGCCACACCACCGTCATGACGTCTCGTGAACGATTTCTTGCCTCTATCCGCAGAGAGCCTACTGACCAAACACCCGTCTGGGTCATGCGCCAAGCCGGTCGCTATCTTCCAGAATACCGAGCCCTCAAAGAGAAATACTCGTTCACAGAAATGGTCAAATCTCCTGAGCTGGCTACCGAAGTCACTCTGCAGCCCTTGAAGCGCTTCCCTCTGGATGCTGCGATCATCTTCTCCGACATCCTCATTATTCCTGAAGCCCTAGGCCAACCCTACCATTTCCGAGAAGGCGGCGGTATAGGCATGGACTACATCATCGACTCTGTGGATAAAATCAACGCATTGGATGCATCAGATATTGAGGAAAAGCTAGCCTACCTCCCCGCAGCACTGCGCATGACCCGCGAGGCTATCGGCGAGGACAAAACCTTGCTAGGTTTCGGCGGTTCACCCTGGACCCTTGCCGCCTACATGACAGAAGGAGGATCGCTCAAGGACCTCGCCGCCCTCAAAACTCTCTACTACTCCGAGCCTGCCACTTTTGAACTATTGATGGAGAAAATCACCTCCGCTGTTATTGACCTCTTTAAAATGGAAATCGATGCAGGGGTCGACGCTTTGCAGATTTTCGACTCCGCAGGTGCCTTCTGCCCCTCAGCCCACTACGATGGCATGTCACTGAAGTGGATCAAGCGCATCATTGATGCTCTGCCTGCTGACTTCCCAATCATCATATTCGCCAAAGGCATGGCTCACCAACGAGACGCCCTCGTCAATACCGGTGCCAGCGTTCTTAGTATTGACTGGACTATTGATCTGCCCAGCTACTACGACGCCCTACCCGATCATGTAGCCGTGCAGGGCAATCTTGACCCACTCATCCTCTCTTCCACCCCAGAAATCGTTCGCCAAGAAACTCTGCGCCTGCTTAAAGGCATGAGCGGACGTCATGGACACGTTCTCAATCTCGGCCATGGAATTTTGCCATCGGCAAAGCCGGAGAACATGCAGGTGCTCTGTGACACCATTGCTGAATTTGCCAGCTAGACTGCCTCAGCCAAATCGGCATGATTTCGTTTCCCATCGAGGCTTAACTCCTCTATGTTATGATCATTGATAAATCTCTGATTATGTCTGGAACAACCGATCCTAACGCTAACAACCACAATCACCGCTGCCGTATCGTTCTCACAGGGGGACCGGGCGGAGGCAAGACCACAGCCGCCGACCTGTTCCGACGCGAAATTGGTGACGGAGTCGTTATTGTCCCTGAGGCTGCCACCATGATGTTCACTGGCGGCTTTCCCCGACACCAAGACACGGATTCCTTGCAAGCTGTGCAGCGTGCTATTTACCATGTTCAAAAAAATCTTGAGGACATACAAGCTGCACAATACCCTGAGCGGATTCTTCTCTGCGATCGAGGAACCATTGATGGTGCTGCCTACTGGCCTGGTGAGCCTGATACTTTTTTCGAACAACAAGACAGCTCTCTCGAACAGGAGCTCACGCGCTATGACGGCGTTATCTTTTTTGAAAGCGCGGCTGTCGGAGGTCTTGATATTGAGGGCGGAAATCCCGCCCGTTACGAATCTATTCAACAGGCTGCAAAACTCGATAAAGAGCTCTACCAGCTATGGTCGCAGCATCCCAATTTCGTAACCGTGCATCATAACAAAAGCTTCTTCCAGAAAATATCCATCGGTCTCGCTATGCTCGAGGAAATGGTCACTAACCTGCAAAAAAATAAGGGCCCCAGCCAGTAGCTGAGACCCGTTATTAGATCAATTACGCTTGGACTTATGCCAAGTGATTCGGGAAATCCTGAACCTTCTCGCAAGCAACCTGCTCCATGACCTGCTGAAGCTGGCGTTTGAGCATGGTAAGCGTGTGATCGCCACCATTTTTACCGAGAGCACCTACGCCATACATCGGAGTGCGTCCCATGAAGGTAAATGCGGCACCTGTAGCAAGTGCAGCTGCGATATCAGGACCACTACGAATACCTGAATCCATCATAATAGTGATCTGGTCCTTGTAGCTGGCAACCAGATTAGCAAGTGGGACGATCGTTGATTGACCTGAGTCAAGCTGACGACCACCATGATTAGAAACAATAATTCCATCAATACCGGCGCTGATCGCTTTTTCACAGTCTTCCGGATTAACAATGCCCTTGATAACAATCTTACCCTGCCACTTATCGCGGATAGCTTTGATGCGATCTTCGGTCAACCTACCGGAGAAAGTTTTGTTCATGAACATACCGAGGTGCTTCATATTGAGGCCTTTTGGAATGTATTTTTTCATGGTCTGAAACTCAGGGGCGCCAGCAAATAATTGACTGAACGACCAAGTCGGGTGCGTGCACATTTGGAAAACGTTGCGCATCGTCATACGTGGCGGAATCGAAAGACCATTTTTGATTTCCTTGGGGCGGTAGGCAAACGTTGGTGTGTCCGCAAGAAGCACTAAAACCTCTGTGCCAGCTGCTGCTGAGCGCTCAAGCAACTTGTCACGCAGATCATCTTCGGCCGGATGATAGAGCTGGAACCAAGCATCACCCTCAGTGATCTCGGCAACTTTTTCAATACTAGCTGTTCCCACAGTACTGAGAATAAAGGGCACGTTATGGGCTTTAGCAGCTGCAGCCAGAATTTCGCAGGATTTTGGCCACATCAGCCCTTGCAGGCCGACAGGAGCAATACCAAAAGGAGCATCGTATGTTTTACCAAAAAGCTCAGTCTGTTGACTGGCTCCTGCGTAATCACGAAGGTAGTATGGCTTCAGCTGAACATCGCGGATGTCGCTGGTGTTGCGTTGGAGGTTGACCTCTGAGAAACAACCACCATCAAGGTAGTCGTATGCAAAACCTGGCATGCGCTTTTTAGCGCGTGCTTTTAACGCTTCGATGGAAGGATAGTTGGAATTAAATGACATAATATTATTTTAGAAAAAGAATGAGAAACCTTGCGTTGCACGATATCTACAAAGCACGTCTACTCATAAAGTGGTCCGTAGTTTTCGCAAGCACGGAAATCAGCACCCTCAAGGCCATCAGTGCCATGAGCATTCCATGAAGATGGGCGGAAGACGCGGTCTTCACTCACGTTGTGCATGTAAACTGGGATGCGCAGCATGGAAGCTAGGGTGATCAAATCAGCACCGATAAGCCCATAACTCATTACACAGTGGTTTGCTCCCCAGTTGTTCATGACAGAATAAGTGTCGCGGAAAGCCCCCTTGCCGGTCAGCGTTGGGCAAAACCATGTAGTCGGCCAGCTTGGGTTGGTTCTATCATCAAGAACGTTGTGAACATCCTCAGGAAGCTCAACAGTAACACCTTCAGCAATCTGAAGTGCAGGCCCAAGACCTTTGACAAGATTGAGTCGAGCAATCGTTGCCGGCATGCCGCCCTTGGTCTTGTAGCGAGTGCTCATACCACCACCAGGGAAGTATTCGGTGATTGAGGGGTGCCAGCTGGTAGCGTCCAAGCAAGCTTGCACCTCTTCATCAGTGATTTCCCAATGTGGCTTCATGGCAGGCTTACCATCCTTAGTCATTTCCCCAGTGCCATCGAGGGCGGCCGGGCCAGAGTTAATGAGGTGAAGCAAGCCGTTGGAAGCTTCCCCTTCGAGATCGTGACCAGATACGCGCTTTACCGCGTCTGGTGACCAGTAAGTGCGCAAGTCAGCAAAAATCTGAGCTGTATTAGTGAGCAAGTTTCCAAAAAGCATGGTCACTGCATTCAAAGCATCGTTTTCCGTGGCAAATTGGTAAGGCGCGCGCTTACCGTTCCAGTCAAACGAGGTGGTCAAAATAGCCTCCATAAAGTCGCCATTCGGATAGTGGTCAGTCCACTGACGCTGACCTTGGAATCCACCACAGATCGCATTGCGACCCAGTGCCTCTTCACCATAGCCGAGCTCAGCAAGCCTGTCGTTACCAACCATCAAGTCGCGAGCGATGAGAGCCATCTTGATTGAGGTTTCCCACTCTTGATCGAGCTGCTCGCGTGGACGCTGCGTCTCAGCAGAGTTGTAGTCTTTGCCCTCAGGACAATTCTTCTTCACCCACGCAAAAGCCTTATCATATTCCTCTTGATCGTATATGCCACGCTCGAATCTGCGTGCCAACTCAGTCATATCAACAGCCTCAACACGAATGCCAAGATAGTCCTGGAAAAAATCAGGATCAACTACGGAACCGGCGATGCCCATTGAAGTGCCACCAAGCGATAAATATGATTTACCACGCATGAGGGCCACTGAGATACCAGCACGGCAGAAAGAGAGAATTTTGTGAGCTACATCATCAGGAATACTGGTGTCACTCGACTCCATCACGTCACGACCATAGATGCCAAATGCTGGCAGGCCTTTCTGGGTATGCCCAGCAAGCGCTGCTGCAAGGTAGACTGCACCGGGGCGCTCTGTGCCATTGAAACCCCATACCGCCTTCGGCGTGTGCGGATCCATATCCATCGTTTCTGAGCCATAGCACCAGCACGGTGTCACTGTGAGTGAAACTCCGACGTTCTCTTTTCTGAATTTGTCAGCACAAGCTGCTGCTTCAGCTACTCCGCCGATACAGCTATCAGCGATCACGCACTCCACGGCCGATCCATCAGGATAACAAAGATTTTCAGCGATAAAGGCTGCAGTTGCCTTCGCTTGGTTCATCGTCTGCTCTTCTAAGGACTCACGAACGCCGCCGAGGCGGCCATCAATGGTCGGGCGGATGCCAATCTTGGGCATGTTATCTTTATTAAATACGGTTTTCATAGCTATGATTTATTATTTAGATTGTGTGCGTTTATTGTGTGCCTAACTTGAGCTTACTTTAAGAAAGTCTTGGTAAGGCTCATGCCAGTCGGCACTGGCCTGTGGGTCGTAAGTGATTGTTTCCATCGATTTTGCCACAAGCGAGCGGCCAGCAGTGATATCTGCCAAATCGCCAGTTGCAACCATTTGAGTGATAATATTTCCACACGATGTCGCCTCGACTGGACCTGCTACCACGGGAATACCCAAGGCATCTGCTGTTGCTTGAGCTAGTAGAGCGTTCTGAATACCTCCACCCCCTGCATTAAGTTGGTCAAATGAACGACCCGTAACAGCCTGTAATGACTCTACGACTTGGCGATACTTCAGAGCAAGGCTCTCGGTAGCAACTCGAAGTAACTGCCCTTTGGTTTGCGGAACTACCTGCCCAGACTTCTCGCAAAACGCAGCGATTTTCTCAGGCATGTCACCGGGTGTTGCAAAAACAGGATCATTAGGGTCGATGTAGGCCGTATGTGGCTGTGCCTCTTCAGCCAGGCGTGCAAGCTCAGCGTAGCTCATTTCTTCACCACGATCAGCCCAATAACGGCGACATTCTTGAATGATCCATAGACCTGAGACATTGTGGAGTAAACGCGTTGTTTTGTTGACCCCCCCTTCATTGGACAATTTCGCCTCATATGCCTCAGGACTTGTGACTGGCTTTTCAGACTCAACGCCCAAAATCGACCAAGTCCCTGAAGAAAGCCATAAGCCTCCGCGCTCCATCGGTAATCCGGCTACAGCAGACGCGGTGTCGTGCCCTGCCGATGCTACTACTTGCACCGAATGTATGACACCCGCCTTATCAGCGACCGCCTCAGTTAAAGGCCCCAGAACGGTTCCCGAGGACACAATATTGCCAAACATTTTTCGAGGTAGCCCAAGAGCATCGATAACCTCCCAAGCCCAGTCACGGCCGATAGGATCATAGAGCTGGCTGGTGCTAGTCACCGTGCGCTCATTGGATTGGACTCCACATAGCCAATAGGCAAGTAGGTCTGGAGTAAAGAGCAGTCGATCAGCCAACTCAAAGCATGGGTTCTTTTTAACCGCTTCTGCAAGTAGATGTAAGCTAGAGTTATAGAAAGCGGGCTGGACGCCGGTGCGTGCAAACACATCCTCCATCGGCATCCGAGATTCCATCTCTTCCTGCATACCTTCAATACGAGGATCCCTATATTGCCTGTGACCACCCAGCATATTGCCTTGCTCATCCAGCATAGCATAATCACAACCCCATGTGTCAGCACCAATGGATACGATCGCATCACCATACTTCTCACTTGCCTTGTGGATACCCTCAAGAATGGATTCAAATAAGCCAATGGTATTCCAGTAGCAGCCTTCCATAATTTCGACACCATTGTTTTCAAAACGGTGAACCTCCTCCAAGCTCAGCTTGCCTTCATCATAAACACCTGCCACCAGACGTCCTGATCCTGCTCCTAGGTCAATTGAGATGTATACTTGCATAATTTCGTTTTTACTTTGTTTTTCTTGGTTTTTTTGGGTTTAAAGTCAAGCTTGGATAATTTCCGTACCCATATTCTTCAATGATTCAAGAATATTGGGGTCTGCATTCTTAGTTGTTACCAAACTGGTAAGCTGATCACATTGGGCAAAAAAGAAGGCCGATCTGACTCCGATCTTCGATTCATCTGCAAGCAGACAAACATCTTCGGCCGCCGCTATTACATGCTCTTTGAAGGCCGCCTGTCGCGAATTACTCTCGCTCACCCCCCTCTCCAGATCTAATCCACTACCGGAAAAAAACATACGATGGATATTATAACGGTGCAAGGTGCGCTCCGCAACCAGACCGATCATCGAGCGAGATCGACGTTCCAGCAAGCCTCCTGTGCAGATCAAATCAATGTTCTCAACATCGGCTAGAGCGCCAACCACATCGTGTGCGTTGGTGATGACAGTATGGTGAAAGCTTGGTAAATACTGCGTTATAGTGAGTGCCGTCGAGCTTGCATCGATGAAAATGGTTTCCCCTGGTTGGATTCTTTTTGCCGCTGCCTTGGCAATGGCGCTTTTTGACTCACGATTGATCAGCTGCCTCTCTGTCAATGAAAGCTCACGGATCACACGCTTAGAAGGAATGGCACCCCCGTGCGACCTCACCAACAAGCCCTGGTGCTCAAGTGATTCGAAGTCCTTACGAATGGTTTCATCCGTAACATCCAAGTCAGATGCGACATCTTTAGTGCGGAGAGAACCACGATCCTTCAGCGCCTCGAGTATTTTATGATGTCTTTCTGCTGCTAACATGAGTAATTATTTTTAAAATGAGGGTTAAGTCCTTGATACTTGGTATTTTCCTTTGTTTTGCTTTGTTTCCTTTGTTTTTTCTTTGTTTTTTGTTGACCTGTCAACCATATCATGCAAAAAAACGAGCGTCAGCCACAAAAATTTATGTCGTCTCCTCAACAAAACAACGTCCCAAGAGCAGTCATCGAACACATGGTTCGGGAGCAGGTTTACCAAGAAATGGGTATCAATCTCCCCGAGAAAGCTAAAGCTCCTAAAGGTTTTGTCGTAAACATAAGCGCTCGCCATTGCCACCTAACTCAGGAAGCAGTCGAAGCTCTCTTTGGCCCAGGTCACGAACTTACACCTAACAAATACCTCTACCAAGAAGGTGCTTACGCCGCAAAAGAATCGGTGACCCTTATCGGACCGCGTAGCCGAGTCATTTCCAATCTTCGCATTCTCGGCCCATGTCGTGACCTCAACCAAGTCGAGCTAGCATACACAGATGCCATCTCCCTTGGGTTTGATATTCCTATTCGCATGTCTGGAGATGTTGCTGGAACACCAGGCTGCATGCTCATGGGACCTAACGGATACTTTAAAATGGATGAAGGCGTGATTCGCGCCCAACCACACGTGCACATGCACCCCAACGATGCAGACTTTTACGGAGTCAAGCACCTCGACATCATGAAAATGAAAGTCCACAGCCCGTGCTCTGTAACCTTCGACAACATTGTTGTGCGTGTCGACGAAAGCTTCAACTTAGAAGCTCACATCGATACCGATGAAGGCAACGCATGCGGACTCAAACCTGATACTTTCTGCGAGCTTATCAAATAATAGGACTCGCAAAATAACACTAACCCACAACCAACAAACACAACCAACAATACCATGAGCAAAGCACTCGGAATGATTGAAACCAAAGGCTATGTCGGCAGCGTAGAAGCAGCTGATGCGATGGCAAAAGCAGCCACCGTTGACATTACTAAACAAGTACAAATCGGAGCGGGATTTCTTACTATCCTCATCCAAGGAGATGTCGGCAGCGTTAAAGCAGCTGTTGACGCAGGAGCAGATGCAGCAGGTCGCGTAGGCGAACTCGTCAGCGCACACGTCATCGCACGTCCAGCCCCTGAACTCCTCAAGCAATTTGATCTCTAATCTGACAATTCACTTTTCAGAATAACTACTAACAAAATATTATTATGGCTAAACAAGCACTCGGAATAATTGAAGCAAAAGGACTCACTTCACTCATTGAAGCATCAGACGCCGCCATCAAGGCAGCAGACGTAACAATGACAGGATGGGACAAGATCGGATCTGGTCTCGTCTGTGGATTCTTCACTGGTGACGTCGCCGCTGTCAAAGCTGGCGTTGACGCTGGAGCAGAAGCCGCCGCACAGGTCGGTGAAGTCAACTCTGTCCTCGTTATCCCACGCCCACACGAAGACCTCGGTCAGATGGGCCCTTGGATTAAGTAAATCCTGATTGAAGACTTACCAATACTCGTAATCATGCACATCCTCATTGCCAACCTAGGCTCAACCTCATTCAAATACCGCCTCTATCAGATGGACGGCTCGAATGGTGTTGTGATCGCCACTGGCGGCTTTGAGCGTGTCACCAATCACGAGGAAGTCATTAATCAAGCCCTGGCCGACCTCATCGACCAAGGCAATCTAAAATCAATCAACGACATTGATGCCGTTGGTTTTAAAACCGTGCTCGGCAAAGATCTGAGCGGTTGTGTTGATGCTGATGATACGGTCATCGCTGCGCTCGAGGGCTTCCGTGAGGTAGCCCCGGCGCATAACCCTCCTTATGCCGAGGGTATCCGCCAATTCCGCCAAATCCTCCCCGATGCACGCCTCGTCGCCCTCTTCGAGACAGCCTTTTACCAGTGGGTGCCCCAAGCAGCTGCCCGGTATGCTGTCCCCAAAGAATGGCATGACGTAGGTATTCGACGCTATGGCTTCCACGGAGCCAGCCACAAATTCGTCGCGGAACGCTCAGCTGAGCTGATGGGGCGTAATGATGTTGCTGAATCTGTTCGTGGCCTCTACGTCAACGGCCCCCAAGAAGTATCAGGCGAACCACTTCGTGTAATTTCTTTCCACCTTGGCGGCAGTAGCTCAGTTACTGGTATTCGCAACGGCATTGCCATTGGCACCAGCATGGGGTTCTCGCCACAAAGTGGCCTCCCACAAAACAACCGCGTCGGTGATCTCGACTCAGGAGCATTACCATATGCTACCAAAGCACTTGGCATCACCATGGAAGAAGCCGAACGACAGCTCACTAAGGAATCAGGCCTACAAGGCGTGTCAGGAGTCAGTAATGATCTCCGTGATATATGTGAAGCTGCAGGCGGCGGCAACAAAGACGCTCAGCTAGCTCTCGACATGCTTATTGATTCAGCTCGCCACTGGGCTTCCAGCTTCCTCTTCGAGCTAGGCGGACTCGACACAATCGTTTTCACAGCAGGTATTGGTGAAAACAACCCATGGCTCCGCAAAGCAATTTGCGCAGGCCTAGAAAATTTCGGTGTCATCATCGATGAAGAAAAAAATGCTGCATGCATGGCAAGCGAAGCCTTCATCAGCTCAGACGACTCTAAAGTGAAAATAGCGGTTATCCCAGCAAACGAAGAACTCGTTCTTGCTCGTGAAGTATATCGCAAAATCAACTAATCATTTCTACAAACTAACCAACCAAACCAACAACTAAACCAAATAATACCATGGCTAATCAAGCAATAGGAATACTCGAAACCCGCGGCCTCGCAGGCCTTGTTAACGGCACTGACGCAATGCTCAAAGCAGCGAATGTCAATCTTGCTGGACCAATGCGCCAAATCGGCAGCGCTATGTGCAACGTCGTCGTCGAAGGTGACGTCGCCGCAGTCAAAGCAGCTATCGATGCTGGAGCATCTGCTGCAGAGCAAATCGGTGAAGTTCTCAGTGCACACGTCATCGCACGTCCTGACAACGCCACCTCTGCTGTGTTGCCTAAGCGCGCTGCTAAGAAGTAATCTAATTGTTGGCCATCATCGGCCAATATTTCATTACTTAAGCAGGCACTTGCCTCACATCTTTTAATCCATCACTCCAACCATCACCATGTTTCTTGCAGAAGTTATCGGCACCGTCGTCGCGACTAAAAAAGACGAAAGCATGCGAGGCAAAAAACTATTTTTGCTTCGCCCCAAGCTTATAGATGAAAACAACCCCGCTGCATTTCGCAACGGAGTCAACACCATCGTGGCCGTTGATAATGTAGGTGCGGGTGAAGGGGATCTAGTGATGTTTTGCCAAGGCAGCTCTGCGCGTCAGGCTGCCGGCCTCAAACCCCTCCCCATAGACGCTGCTGTCATTGCTATCATCGACAGCGTAGATGTCTTAGGGAACAAAGTATACAAGAGTAACTAACACTAACTTTAACCGACCAAGCAGTGAACACTATCGATCAAGACACCCTACGCAGCGTTGTTGAAAACGTCATCCAACAACTAGGCAACCCCTCTGCAGCAGCAACTAATACGCCTACTGCACCGGCCGCATCAGCATCATCTGCAGACGAATGCTGTAAAGCTCCTGGAATTGGTGGCAAACACGGTGTGTTTGCTCACGTATGCCAAGCATCTGAAGCTGCTCAACAAGCGTTTCTTCAGCTTAAGGAACTAGGTCTCGAAGGTCGCAAGCGCGTGATAGAAATCGTCAAAGAGACCTGCATGGCAAACGCTGAGCCATGGGGTAAATTTGAACTCGACGAAACCAAGATTGGTCGCCTCGATCACAAAATCGAAAAACTCCAAATTGTTGGTCACGTCCCCGGTGTAGAATGGCTAACACCCAACGCCATGAGTGGTGACAATGGCATCACTCTTGAGGAGTTTGCACCCTTTGGCGTCATTGGTGCTATTCTCCCAGTTACTCACTCAGTGCCCACACTGACAGGTAACGTCATCAGCATGGTCGCTGCTGGAAATGCGATTGTCTTCAACCCCCATCCCGGTGGAGCAAAAAGTGCCGTGATGGCCACGCGCGCCTACAATCAAGCCATCGAAAGAGAGCTAGGCATCGATAACCTCATCTGCACGATCGAGGAGCCAACCATCGAAACCTTCGAAAAGATCTGCAAGAATGAAAACATCACTCTCATGGCTATCACCGGTGGTCCTGCCGTAGTTGAAGCTGCCATGAAGTCCGGCAAGCGCTCAGTATGTGCCGGCCCAGGCAACCCAGTAGTCGTCGTCGATGATTCAGCAAATCTGGACAAAGCGGCTACTAACATCATTGCTGGTGCCGCCTTCGACAACAACCTTCTCTGTATTGGGGAAAAGTCAGTCTTCGTTGTAGACTCAGTATTTGAGGCATTCATGCAAGCCATGGAACGCGCTGGAGCAACTCGCCTCAATGCCAACCAAGTCGACAGCCTTACTGACATCGCCTTTGATATCTCAACAGGTGCTGGCGGTTGCGCCCAAGCTGCCCTCAATCGTGACCTCATCGGTGTCGACGCGGCTATCCTAGCTGGCCATGCCGGTATCAGCTCCCCTGCCAGAACAGACCTTGTCTTTGGTGAAACCGATGCTGATCACCCCTTCGTGCAGAAGGAGCAAATGATGCCGATGTTACCCATCGTCCGCGTATCAGATTTCAAGACAGCTGTAAAACTCGCCAAAGATGCCGAGCACGGCTACCGCCACTCCGCAGTCATTCACTCAACCAACGTTGATCATATGACTCACATGGCCAAGGAAATGGACACCACTATCTTCGTCAAAAATGGTTCATCTGTTGCTGGCCTTGGTCTTGGTGGCGAAGGATACCTAAGCTACTCAATCGCCACTACGACTGGAGAAGGCATCACCACGCCAAAAACCTTCACTCGTATCCGCCGCTGCGTCATGGTTGAAAACCTTCGCATCATCTAAACCTTTTAAATCTCCTCTTAAGAATGCTACACTGCCAAGTTGTTGGAAACGCAGTAGCCACAGCGAAACACCACTCGCTTGATGGCTTTAAAATGCTGCTATGCCAACAGCTCGACGCTGAACAACAACCATCTGGAACCCCCTTCATCGCCATCGACCTCTTTGGCGCAGGGATGCATCAGAAAGTTTTTGTAAGCACCGATGGTATTGGAGCACGTGATATTGTTCACGATCAACACTCACCCATTCGCATGTTCATTCAGGGCATCATAGACTAAATCATATGCGAATCGGCCACGTCATCGGAAAAGTTACCTTGAGTATCCAGGAAGAAGCCTTCCGTGGTGGTCGTTGGTTGGTCGTCAACCCCGTTGACACTGCCGACCTTAACACCTGTATCGACCAACAACCTAAGCTCAGCACACAATCCTCTCTCGTTATTTATGACAATATCGGCGCTGGAGAGGGAGACATCATCGGATTTGTTGAGGGCGCTGAAGCAACAGCCCCCTTTGAGGATCCAACACCCATTGACGCCATCAGCCTAGCCATTTTTGACACGCTGAAGTACGTAGCGCCTGCCAACTAATTACCATTTTACATTATGAAGAAAGTTTACACTGCAAAAGACATCTCAAACCTGATCTCACAGGGCGCATCTTTAGACAGCATCCCCGCAGGATCAATTCTCACACCATCCGCAAAAGATGCCATAAAGGAGCAAAGCAGTGGTCTAGCTAAAACTAGCATCAATCACGCGGTTAGCAGCCCAAGCTCTGAGCGCTTCCCGCCACTACCTCCAGGCATCCCTACTGTCCCCCCAGAGCCAATCGTTCCAAGCATGGAATATGATTGGGTTAAAGGCGGTGACCCTACCAACCCAGAGCAGATTCAGCGCTTTTTCTATTCACCTGAGATCATGAAGCTCAAAGACGAGATGATCCGCGTAGCTCGCAAAATGTGGCAGCGCAACATGGTAGACGGCAATGGTGGAAACATCACAGTGCGTGTCGGAGACAATCTCGTTCTCTGCACCCCAACTCTCCGCTCTAAAGGTGAAGTTCAAGCCGACGAAATTGCTCTTATCGATTTGGAGGGTAACCAGAAAGCCGGCTGGCGCAAGCGCACCTCTGAAGCCAACACTCACTTAGCCATCATGAAAGTGCAGCCTAAGTGTAAGTCTGTAATTCACGGCCACCCTCCTTATTCAACTGCATTTGCTGTTGCCCGAGTAGAACCCCCCACATGTCTCTGTTCTGAGGTAGAGGTTTTCACTGGTGCAATACGCCTCGTCGAATACCACACACCCGGAAGCCCCGAGATCTGCGAAGCTGTTGCCAAAATAGGTAAAGACAACCCTGCTATTCTGCTAGCCAACCATGGGGTTATGGCATGGGGTAGTGACGTTGAGGATGCTTACTGGAAAATGGAAAACATGGAAACAGCCTGCCAGACCATCTGGGTTGCAAGCCAACTAAACGGAGGCAAACTTCCAACTATTTCTGGCGAAAAAATGCAGGAAATTTTCGAAATCCGTAAGTCCATTGGCATGGAAGACCCTCGCGAGGGAATGAAAGAATGCGAACTATGTCAGAACGACAGCTTCCAGCCTGGCGCCTACTGCGAAGTAGCCCCCGCCGCCCAAGATATGGGATCCAGTCTCAACCCTGAAGCTGAGCAGCTAGTCAAAAAGCTTACCGATGAGATCGTAGCCAAAATGGGCTAATCAGCCACAGCTAGACATTTAGCCCCACCCACCAATCATGAAATCAGTTTATACAGCCAAACAAATTGAGGATATCGTAATCTCCGGAAAGAGTCTTGATTCTCTTCCTGCTGATGCAGTCTTAACACCCTCAGCCAAAGACTATCTCAAAGAGCTTGAAAGCCCTGGCTTTGGTTCAGGTAACAGCAAAATAGCAGCTGAACGCGCTCTCGATTTGGAACCCCCTACCCTTCCCGATTACGAGTTCAAATGGAAGCCAGGAAACGATCCTAAGACACCAGGAGAAATCCTCGACTTTTTCCACTCCCCGGAAGTCCACACTCTTAAAGAGCGTATTTGCGATCTCGGCAAACGCATGTGGCAACGCAATTACACCGATGGTAATGGCGGCAACATGACCATCCGCGTTGGAGACAACCTGGTGCTCTGCACCCCTACTCTCATTTGCAAAGGATTCATGAAACCCGAGGACATGTGCCTTGTGGATCTCAATGGCAAACAACTCGCAGGCAGACGCCCGCGCACCAGCGAGTGCATGACGCACCTTGCCATCATGAAACGCCAGCCAAAGTGTAAGGCTGTCTGCCACTCTCACCCTCCGCACGCTACCGCTTTTGCTGTAGCTGGTGTCCGCCCACCGCTTTGCATGATTCCAGAGGCAGATGTCTTCCTCGGTGAAATTGGCATGGCTCCTTACCGCACCCCCGGAACCCCGGATGTTGCTGATATCGTCGGTGAGACCGGCGTTAACCATATGTCCGTGCTTATGCTCAACCACGGGGTAATTACCTGGGGAGACCATATAGAGGAAGCCTACTGGCGCATGGAAAACACCGAGGCCCTCTGTCGTACGGTTTGGGTAGCAACCCAACTTAACAACGGGAAAATGCTCACCATGACCGATGGACAAGAACGTGACCTCATCGAGATTCGTAAATCATTAGGCATGGAAGATCACCGTGAGCACCTTCCTGATAACCAGCTTTGCAACAACGATCAATTTAGACCCGGAGTGGTCTGCAACTCCAAGTAAGCCAACTTGAAACAATCTATTTACTAAATAAACAAACGATAATCATAACATCATGAAAGCAACAATCATAGGCGGCGGTGGCCGCGTGGGCTCCAATGCAGCTATCTGTCTTCAGTGCGCAGGTGTCGTCTCCGAGATTCAGATCCTTGACGCAAATAAAGATCTTGCTGACGGGGAAGCACTCGACCTCCTCCACGGTGCATCCTCTCTCCATGACCAACGCATCTATGCAGGTGACTACGATCGTGCAGCAGACTCAGACATCTTCATCATCACCGCTGGCCTTCGCCGCAAGCCTGATGAAAGTCGTCTCGACCTGATCAACCGCAACGTTGGCCTCTTTTCTCAAATTCTCAACAGCATCAAGACCGCTGGAATGAAACAAGACGCTATCGTTTTTGTCGTTTCCAACCCAGTTGATATCCTTACCCATCTCGCGGTAAGCTTCCTTGGTCTTCCTCCAGCTCAAGTCATTGGTCTAGGAACCATGCTCGACACAGCTCGCTTCCGTTCACTGATCGCAAATGACCTCGACCTTGCCCCCACCCAAGTCAAGGCCCTCATTCTCGGCGAGCATGGTGACACCATGCTTCCTGTATGGTCATCCGCGACCGTTGGAGGCCTTCCCCTTACGGGCGTTAAAGGCTGTGACGCTAACTACCAGCGCCAGATCTTCGAACGCACCAAAACAAGTGGATCAGAAGTCATTTCCCGCAAGGGAGGAGCCGGTTGGGCCGTGGGCGCAACAATCGCTGAGACTGTGCACTCCATCGTGCTCGACAAGAAGCAATTACTTCCCGTCTCAAGCCTCCAGAACGGCTGCTATGGCCTCAAGGACGTCTGCCTGAGTGTTCCTACCATTGTAGGACGTGGTGGTGCAGAGAAGCACATTGAAATCGATCTCTGGCCAAAAGAGAAGCAAGCACTTCAAGCCTCCGCACGTGCTCTTAAAGACATGCTAAAAAATGTAGCTTCTGCTTAATTCACTGGTTACTAGTTAACTACTAAAAAATCCCCGCTAGCGATGAGCTAGCGGGGATTTTTGTTGAGACTAGATTTTAAATATCTAAACAGCCAATTGGCAGCTTAGTCTACTGCCTGACGTCGATTCCAACATAGGATTCCATATCCCGCGATGACCACGAAGCAAATTGCAGGAAGGTAGAACGAACCACGAGTTGCACTTGCTCCCATGAAGCCATCCATGTCGAGGATTTGACCCTGCAAGCGTGGCATAAATGCACCACCCACGATTGCAAAAATTAATCCAGCCGATCCTAGCTTGGCATCTTCGCCAACACCATCTAGGGCAAGTCCATAAATAGTAGGGAACATTAATGACATACATGCTGAGATAGCAACGAGTGAGTAGAGACCTTGCATTCCCTGCAAATGAATCGCGCCGAGCGTGCAGGCAATACCAGCCACACTGAGAACGAATAGTAATCTACCGGGTGAAACATACTTCAAGAAGAAGGTGCAGATGAAACGGCTACATAGGAAAATAACCATCGCCAAAATATTGTGGTTCTGGGCAGTTGCCTTATCAATACCGAGCTCGTTTTCCGCATACTGAATAATGAAAGTCCAGCACATGATCTGAGCACCGACATAGAATGTCTGCGCTACAACTCCACCAACATAGCGAGGATTGCCCATCAAGCGGCCTACTGTTCGTCCAAAATGCACATCATGCAAATCGCCCTTGGGGCTGGTATCAGGCATCTTCGTAATGATGAAAATAACCATCACACCAATGACAACAAAACCGATGATCATATATGGCAT
>ENA-UOYH01000106-UOYH01000106.1-marine-metagenome-genome-assembly--contig:-NODE-106-length-38001-cov-3.966776_pt1 | contig 38001 bp, 34 predicted proteins | sample MGYA00238175_ERZ767261 | MGnify/ENA primary metagenome ERZ767261 (study PRJEB28946, sample SAMN06267185) | marine metagenome | isolation source: Columbia River Estuary | place: USA:Columbia River Estuary...
TAACTACCGATAAATTTTCCGCTAAGAATATGCCACACAAGACAGGAATCAACCATTCCTTTCTTACTGCTATTGCAATTACTGCTATAATTCCACCTATAGTCAGACTTCCCGTATCTCCCATAAAAACTTGAGCAGGAAAAGCGTTATACCATAAAAACCCAATTAAAGCTCCAACAAATGCAGCGATGTATATTGTGATTTCTTCAACCCTCGGGATGTACATAATATTCAAGTACTCCGAGAAAATAATATTACCCGAAACCCAAGCAAAAATCCCCAAAGTGAGTACTATAATTGCTGAAGTCCCTGCAGCTAAACCATCTATTCCATCTGTTAAATTAGCCCCGTTAGATACTGCTGTTATAATAAAAATAGCTACCAAAATAAAGATAACCCACGCATACTTTTCAAGGCTTGGACTTATCCATGTAATTACTTTGGCATAGTCAAACTCGTTACCTTTTACAAAAGGAATAGTAGTTTTTGTCGATTTAGCTTCATCCTGAAATAATTTTGAAGCCTCTATATCTGGATTTTCAGCTAACAAAACACGCTGCTGTTCAATGGGTAATTTTTCTTTCATCGTAACATCTTGATGAAAAAACAGTGTCGCCCCAACAATAATTCCTAAGCCAACTTGTCCCAATACTTTAAAGCGTCCTTTTAGCCCTTCCTTATCATTTTTAAATTTTTTAATATAATCATCTATAAATCCGATGGTTCCCATCCAAAACGTTGTTACTATCAAAAGGATGATATATATGTTCTCCAATTTTGCCAATAACAACACGGGAATCAAAGTGGCCAAAATGATAATGATACCACCCATAGTCGGCGTACCTGTTTTCTCTTTCTGCCCTTCAAGCCCTAAATCTCTGACAGTTTCTCCTACTTGCTGTTTTAATAAAAAACGAATAATTCTCTTACCATATATCGTAGAAATTAACAGTGACAAAATCATAGCCAGAGCTGCTCTGAAGGTTAAAAAACCAAAAAGTGTAGCTCCCGGAAACTGAAACTCTTTCTCTAAATATTCAAATAGGTAATACAGCATATTATTTTTGCAATTGTTTTAAAAATTCTTTTACTATTTTTAAATCATCAAAATCAAATCGTTCTCCTTTAATTTCTTGATAGGTTTCATGCCCCTTTCCTGCTATTAAAATGATATCATTTGGTTGCGCTATTTGACAAGCTGCTTTAATAGCCTGTTTTCGATCTTCAATAGTTAATGTTTTTTTGAAATTTTGAGGCTCAACACCGCTTTCAATCTCGCTTAAAACATCTTCAGGTTTTTCACTTCTTGGATTATCACTTGTAAAAATCACCTTGGTGCTTAATGCTGAAGCAATATGCCCCATTTTAGGACGCTTGGTTTTATCTCTGTCGCCACCACAACCAACAACGGTAATAAGTTCTTCGTTTTTGGTACGGATACTGTTAATAGTTTCTAACACATTTTTTAATGCATCGGGTGTGTGTGCATAATCAATAATAGCAGTGATTTTCTCATCTGAAACCACATACTGAAAACGCCCGCTCACACTTTCTAAATCGCTTATCAACCTAAGTATTTCTACTTTTTCGAGCCCTAATAATTCCGCAGTAGCGTAAATGGATAAAACATTATAAGCGTTAAAATTCCCAATAAGCCTTGTCCAAACTTCATTATCATCCACCTTCAATAACAAACCCCCAAATTGGTTTTCTAAAATTTGAGTTTTATAATCTGCATATTGCTTTAAGGCATAAGTATGTTTTTTTGCTTTGGTATTTTGAAGCATGACCGAGCCATTTTTATCATCTACATTTACTAAGGCAAAAGCTTCACTAGAAAGTTCGTCAAAAAACTTCTTTTTAACATCCCTGTATTCTGCGAATGTTTTATGATAATCTAAATGATCATGAGATAGGTTAGTAAAAATTCCGCCTTCAAAATGCAAACCCTCGGTTCTATATTGATGAATACCATGAGAACTAACTTCCATAAAGCAAAATTCGACACCTTCAGCATTCATTTCACTCAAATATTTATTGATTGTTAATGAATCTGGAGTAGTATGCGTCGCTTTATATTCAGTTTCATCAACCATGATTTTTACAGTAGACAACAATCCAACTTTATAACCAGCTTTTTTAAACAACTGATACAACAAACTTGTTACCGTAGTTTTACCATTTGTTCCTGTAACCCCAACAAGCCTTATGTTTTTTGATGGATTTTCATAAAAATTTGAAGCTATAATAGCCAGTGCTTTATTAGAATTATCTACTTCAACATAAGTAACATTATCGTCCAATTTTTTTGGTAAACTTTCGCAAACCACACTTGTGGCTCCTTTTTTTATAGCTGTCTCAATGTAATCATGACCATCAGCCACCAAACCGCGAATGGCAACAAATAAATGGTCTTTTTTAATTTTTCTAGAATCAAAATTAACGGCATGCACATTTACACTTGTACTACCAACCACCGCATTTAAAGTAACCTTATACAATATGTCCTTTAATGCTATCATGATGCTTTTAAAACTACGGTTTGATTATTTTTAAGTTTTGTGTTTTTATTTACAGACTGCCCTTTAATAATCCCTCTTCCATCCAATTTCACTCTAACATCAACCTGCATATTTTCTAATAAAACCAATGCATCCATAGCTGGCATACCTACTAGATTTGGCATAATAGTTTTATACGTTTGAGCCGTTTTATAAAAACTTTCATATTCGTTTTCAACCGCCCCTATTTCAACTTCTAAAGACTCAATTTCATCTATAAGAGGTGTATCTGTATATATTTTTTGAGCAACTCTTTTAAATACAGGACCTGAAACATCCGCACCATAATAACCCACACTTTTATCGGGCTCATGAATTACTACAATACATGAGTATTTAGGGTTTTCTGCAGGAAAATAACCAGCAAAAGACGATATGTAGTTTAATTTTTCTTTATCACGATAATCTTTTTGACAGGTTCCTGTTTTTCCAGCCATTGAAAAGTTTTTAGAATACAATCTATGCCCTGTTCCATGTTTCTTTTCAACCACATTCTTAAGTAATGCTTGTAACTTTGAAATGGTTTCTTTTGAACAGATTTGCTTATTAACAACCTCCCTTTCAAAAGGCTCAATAACCTTATCAAACTCTTTTACTTCTCTTAAGAACCTTGGCTTAACCATAACACCATCATTCGCCACAGCATTATAAAATGTAAGGGTTTGTAAAGGCGTAAATGACACACCGTAACCGTAAGCCATCCATTGTAATGCAATACCACTCCAACGTCCATTTTTTATTCTTGGATCCGGAATAATTGGTTTTGGCTCTCCTATAATTGGTAAATCCAAATCATTATTCAGATTCATATCATACAACCTATCAACAAACTTTTCAGGTTGCTTTCTGTAAGCTTGATCAATGGCTTTTACAATACCTGTATTTGAAGATATTTCGAATGCTTCAGACACTGAAATTTTTCCATAACCACCATGTTTTGAATCACGAACTTTTTTTCCATAGAAGCTTAAAATTCCTTTTTCTGTATCTACGACATCACTTGTATCCACTACTTTATCTTCAAAAGCTGCGGCGAGTGCCATAAGTTTAAATGTAGAACCCGATTCATGACTTTCACCAACCGCATAATTTAAACGCTCATAATAGTGTCCGTTTTTATTTCTTCCTAAATTTGAAATGGCACGAATTTCTCCAGTTTTAGTTTCCATAACCACTACACAACCATGGTCCGCTTTATATTTTTCTAATTGCGCTAGCAAAGCATGATGCGCTATATCTTGTATGTTGACGTCAATTGTGGTGTAAACATCATAACCATCTTTAGGCTCAATTTCATTAGCATCACTTAAAGGCTTCCACTGCCCTTTTCCTATTTGTTGTTTTTTACGCTGCCCATCAACGCCGCGCAAATACTTTATTCCAAAAGCCCCATCAATTCCTGGTCTGGTTACATTTCCTTTATCATCAATACGCTCATAACCAATGGTTCTCTGTGCAATACCACCCATAGGATGCTCACGCTTAGTCGTTTGCTCCACAATTAAACCGCCTTTAAAAGCCCCTAGGCTTAATAATGGAAAGTTTCTTAATCGGATGTAATCTGAATACCCAATATTTCTTGCCAATAAATAATACCTGTTTTTATTAGCACGAGCGCTTCTAATATCCTTTTCAAGTTCGTTTGAAGGTTTACCAGAATATTTTGATAATGAATCGCAAAAAGATTTTAAATATTTTTCAAATGTTTTATTTGAAGATGTTAAAGCATCTAAGCGAATATCATATTTAGGAATTGAAGTTGCCAACAAGTTCCCATTTACAGAATACACATTACCTCTGTTAGCAGGAATTATAACATTTTTTACAACACGCTCCGTTGCTTTTGCCCTGTAAACATCACCCTGAAGAAACTGAATGCTTAACAATTTAAACACTACAGCAAGCCCGAAGATGAACATACATCCAGCTATAAAATACAAACGGTTTAATATGTTTTTCTCGTTTACTGCCAAGGTTGGGTTTTCAATTTTGTCGTTTAACTTTTATTTTTTTTGGCGGAATTACTGAAGGCGCCAACCCTTTATCTCTCATTCCTGTTATCACTTGCGATTCCATTTTAAGCCTCATCAGCTTTGAACGTGCATCAACAAAAGCAGATCGCATTTCTTTAACTTCATTTTTTAATCGTGCAATTTCATATACCTTCTTATCTGCACTATGCGAACTTGCAATCATTATAATAGCTAGTCCTGAAATAAAAAGAATGAATCGCCAGTTTCTAAATGAATCATCACTAACTAAAAAAGTCCCCTTTAGTATGTTATAGATATTTTTCTTCATCTATAATTTCTCAGCAATTCTAAGTTTCGCACTTCTTGCTCTATTGTTTGTTTTTATTTCTGTCGCCGTAGGCACAATTAATCCGTTTACTTTTTTTAGTGGAACCTCAAAATTTCCGAACATATCACGCTCTGGCTCTCCTTCAAACATGCCATTTCTAATAAAACGCTTAACTAACCTATCTTCGAGAGAGTGATAGGATATAAGACTTAATCGACCACCAACTTTTAAAGTTTCTGGAGTTTGCAATAAAAACTCCTTTAAAACCTCAATTTCTTGATTTACTTCTATTCTAATCGCTTGATAAATTTGAGCTAATACTTTATTTTCATAACGAGATGGCAAAAATTTTCTTAATACTGTTTTTAACTGTTCGCTAGTAATTATAGGCTCTGTTTCCCTGAACTCAACAATTAATCTGGCCATTGCAGGAGCTGCGCGCAACTCGCCATATTGCAAAAACACTTGTTTTAATTGTTCTTCTTCATATTCATTAACAACATGAAAGGCAGATAGCTTATTATCTTGATTCATACGCATATCCAAATCTGCTTCAAATCGCGTAGAAAATCCTCGTTCAGCAACATCGAATTGATGCGAAGACACACCAAAATCTGCAAGTATCCCATCTACTTCTTTTACACCATGAAATCTCAAAAAGCGTTTAACAAATCTGAAATTTTCATGAATCAGCGTAAACCTTTCATCGTCAATTATATTTTTAAGAGCATCCGAATCTTGATCAAATGCAAAAAGCTTCCCTTTATTACCAAGTCGTTTTAATATTTCTTTACTGTGACCACCACCACCAAACGTGACATCAACATAAACACCATCAGGATGTATATTCAACCCGTCAACGGATTCTTTTAGCAGTACTGGATTATGATATTCCATGGTCATCATCGTCTTGTCCCATTACCTCTTCAGCTAAATCTGCAAAATCATCAGATGCATCATCAATAGCTTGTTCATATAAATCTTTATCCCAAATTTCAATAATATTGATCGCCGAAGCCACTACAATATTTTTTGAAATGTTTGCAAAAACAGTTAAATCTTTTGGTATTAATAATCTACCATTCACATCAACCTCAACCATTTTAGCACCAGCAGTAAACCTTCTAATGAAATCGTTATTCTTTTTTTTAAACTTGTTCAGCTTATTCATTTTCTGCATCAAAACTTGCCATTCACTCATTGGATAGAGCTCTAAGCATTTTTGAAACACCGAACGACGCAACACAAATCCATCTTGTAAAACTGCAGATAGTTGCTTTTTGATGGAAGCAGGCATCATTAATCTGCCTTTAGCATCAACTTTACAATCGTATGTCCCTGTTATTAAATCCAATGCGGTTTACTGAGTTTTAAACGTTTAAGTTCCAAATATATTGAAAAATATCCCACATTATACCACTTAATACCACTTTGTTAATAAATATTCGATTTCGCATGATTTTTATCGGACTTTCAAATCTACTAAGCCACACCACATCTATCTCATCTCTAATTTGAAGTATATATTCTTTGAAAATTTAAATTGTTAACATTTCTGTTATTAAATATCAAAAATTAGAATTCATATTTTTGCTCGAAAACAATTATTGTAGTGGAAATATGAATGAAATACCTATATTTGTTTTTATCGAATGTTTGACTAACTGATTAATGACGCACCGTTTAAAAAAAGAAAAAAATTATAGCTATATTGAAGCAGGTGAAGGCACACCTATTATAGTGTTACATGGCCTTATGGGAGGCTTAAGCAACTTTGATGCTGTGATTGATTTTTTCAGCAAAAAAGACTACAAAGTACTTATCCCTGAACTCCCTATTTACACCAAATCCTTACTTAAAACTAACGTAAAGCATTTTGCAAAATACTTGCATGACTTTATTGATTTTAAAGGATTTAAAGAGGTTATAATCCTTGGAAACTCCTTAGGCGGTCATATTGGTTTGTACCACACAAAAATGTACCCCGAAACTGTTAAAGCACTTATTATCACCGGAAGCTCTGGCTTATATGAAAATGCTATGGGCGGAGGATACACTAAACGTAGCGATTATGAGGTGATTAAAAAGAAAGCACAAGAAGTTTTTTACGATCCCGCGATAGCAACAAAAGCCATTGTAGACGAAGTTTACGACACTGTAAACGATCGTAATAAACTTATAAAAACTTTAGCGATAGCAAAAAGCGCAATTAGGCATAATATGTCTAAAGATTTACCAAACATAAAAATACCAACCTGTATAATTTGGGGAAAAAACGATGGTGTTACACCTCCAGAAGTTGCTATAGAATTCAATAACTTATTACCCGAATCAGAGTTATTTTGGATTGATAGGTGCGGTCATGCAGCTATGATGGAACATCCTGATGAATTCAACAAGATACTTGATGCTTGGTTGCAAAAAGGAGGGTATTAAACCTCTCTTTTAAATCCTACTTTTATTTAAAATTTAAAGTTCAATTAACTAGATTCTTGCCTTCTCAAGAATATCAAATTATGAAAATAAAATCTGCCGAATTTATTATTAGCAACTCTGATGTTACTAAATGCCCAAAAAGTAGATTACCGGAATATGCATTTATAGGAAGAAGTAATGTTGGAAAATCTTCTTTAATCAACATGCTAACTAGCAGAAAAAGTTTAGCCAAAACCTCTGGAAGACCAGGTAAAACGCAGCTAATAAATCATTTTTTAATAAACAAAAGCTGGCACCTAGTAGATTTACCAGGTTATGGCTATGCACGTGTTTCAAAAAGTTCAAAAAAAGTATTTCAAAAATTCATAACACAATATTTTGGCTTACGCGAACAATTGGTTACTGCATTTGTACTGGTGGATATTAGACACAAACCACAACCTGTAGACTTAGAGTTTATGCAATGGCTTGGAGAGAATAGTATTCCGTTCTCCATCATTTTCACAAAAGCTGATAAACTAAAGCCTAAAGCTATTGAAAACTATGTTGAAGACTACAAAGCTATTCTTTTAGAGACCTGGGAAGATGTACCTAATTACTTTATAACTTCATCATCAAAAGATATCGGGAAAGATGATGTTTTAGGCTATATTGATTCGTTGAATGAGAATATGGAACTGGATTTAAATTAACACATACTCTAGATTGTGACCACCTTAAATTTGTCATAAATATTTAAAAACTCCATTTGACCACCGATAAAGCTCATTAAAACGGAACTTTATCTTTGCCTTGAAGCCTCTTCGAGCCTATGAACAAAATAATGATATTTTTATTTATAATTTTATCAAACAATTTGCTTTTTAGTCAAAGTAATGTTTCTATTTCTAATAAATTGAAAGAACAGACTCTAGATAGAATTGATAGTCTCACTAAAAAATTAAATTTAAAAGGAAGAGACATTATCCAAGTCCAAACAGTTTTCAGTGTGGATAAGGGCGGAAACATTTCTAACATTTATTCTAGAGGACCTTATAAATTATTCGAAGAAAAAGCACACAAAAGAGAAAGAATTTAAAAGAAATACTAGCTAAATCAAATTACAACACTAGTTGCTCCATTTTGGATCTAACCAAAGGACCTTGTAAGTGCATTACTTCTGAATTTCCTCTCACATACAAAACCACAGTATTATTACAGATATTCCAAGGTCAATTTTTTACATCCAAAGCATCTCTTAGAGCGTTCCCAATCAACATAAACGCCATAACCAAGCTCATTATACAAAGCCCTGGTATAATGGCTAAATAAGGCTTACCAAGTATAATATAATTGTAGTGATCTTTAATCATGGCACCCCAACTTGCCATAGGTGGTTGTGCGCCAATACCCAAAAAGCTCAATCCACTTTCTATTAAAATAGCTGCTGCAAAATTAGCTGCAGAAATGACGATAACAGGCGCCATAATATTTGGTAAAATATGTTTGGTAATAATTCTAAAGTCGCTAAACCCTAAAGCCCTGGCTGCTGTAACATATTGCATTTCTTTGGCGCTTATTATTTGTCCACGCACTACCCTAGCAACTTCCACCCACATGGTTAAACCCACTGCTATAAAAACTTGCCAAAAGCCTTTACCTAAAGCCAATGTAATAGCAATAACTAATAACAGTGTTGGAATGGACCAAGTTACATTGATGATCCACATAATTATAGCATCTACTTTTCCGCCAAAATAACCAGCAATACTTCCCATAAATATACCAATTAGTAGCGATATCAACACTGCTACAAAACCTATAAAAAAGGATATTCTTGCTCCCACTAAAACACGACTTATTAAATCGCGTCCGTATTTATCTGTTCCAAAGAGAAAGCTTTTTTCTTGTATAAAATCTTTTGGTGAGTTATTTGGAAATGCGCTGCGCTTGATTGTTTTTTCTGCACCTTCCAACCCATCAGAGGCGTATTCTTTATAAATTAAAACAGTATCTTTAATTTCAAATGCTGAAATTGGAATTTCGGTATCTGTATTTTTCTTTCCAAAGAATAGCCTGTCAAAACCACTTTGATTTACTTTGATTTTTGAAGGTATTGTCAGCATCGTTACCTTAAATCCTGGTCTTTTTGAGTGAATTGCCAAATGCATTTGGTTTGCATATTGTGAATCATCAGGCGCAAATACATAAGCAAAAACAGAAACCAATCCAACCAAAACTATAAAATAGAAACTGAAAACGCCCCAAAAGTCTTTTTTAAACTTTTGGAGCGCTAATTGTTTTAGTGAGTTTGATTTATGACTCATAAACGTTTTTAATTCTGTACTGTTGAAGCAACTTTTTTAATAGGGTATGCCGTTTTCAAATCTTCTAACACATTAAGTGCTTCTTCTATGTAAACATCTTTACTTAAACTTTCGTGCCAACGCACACGTTTTTCTTCTAAGTCTGTTGTATCTTGAGCAATAAGCTCTTTTTCGTAACTAGTAGAATCAAAAGTTAAATTTGTATTATAATTTGAAATTGCTTCATACTTTTTTGACTCAAGCTCATTCGTATCAATTTGCGCTTTATATGTTTCGTAATTCAGAGAGTAAACCGTTTCATCAATTTTACTTTTAACCCATTTTGCGTTTTGTTCAATAAGCTTTAACTGCTCATTACTGCTCATACGTAGTCTGCTGTTTTCAATGGTAGCATCATAATCAAAATAAGACTCCCAAGGCGTGTATTCAGCTGCATCAATTTCATCATAAGGTAATGGATTTTCTTTATCCTTTTCACCTACATCAATAAAACTAAAACGACCTGGAACCTTAATATCACTTTTAACACCTTCTAATTGTACTGAACCTCCATTGATTCTATAATACTTCTGTCTTGTTAGCGCCAATGCTCCTAAATCTCCGCTCGTGTTATTTCTTAACATATTATTTAAATTAATAACATTTTGCACCGTTCCTTTTCCATAAGTTTGTTTACTACCTATAATAATAGCACGCTTATAGTCTTGCATTGCAGCCGCCATAATCTCGGAGGCTGATGCAGAAATTTCATTAACTAAAATTACTAAAGGACCATTCCAAACAATAGATTTATCTCTATCCTTCAAAACCTCTTTAGGCTCACCTGTTGAACGTACTTGAACAATAGGACCATCTTTAATAAACAACCCTGCCATATCAACAACTGTTGGTAATGATCCGCCGCCATTATTACGCAAGTCTAACACCAAACCTTCCATTCCTTCATCCTTTAAACGCTCTATTTCACTTTTCACATCTTTAGCTGCGTTAATATTTTTATAGTCATTAAAATCAACGTAAAATGCTGGTAAATTTATAACTCCGAATTTTTTACCTTCCTTTTCAACTACTGATGATTTTGCATACGTATCAAATACCTCAACTATATCTCTTGTAATCGTAATATCCTTTAAAGTACCATCAACTTTTTTTACAGTAAGCGTAACTTTTGTTCCTTTCGGGCCTTTTATGTATTTAATAGCGTCGTTAATCCGCATACCTACAATATCAACAGCATATTCCTCGTCTTCTTGCTTCACTTTTAAAATAAGATCTTCAACTTCAAGCTCTTTATTTCTCCAAGCTGGACCTCCAGAAATTAATTCTACAATTTTAATATAATCCATACGCTTTTGAAGTCTCGCCCCAATACCTTCTAATTTTCCTGACATACGCGTATCGAAATCTTCTTTTCCTTTTGGTGCTAGATAATACGTATGTGGATCAAACTCTTCTACAATCGTATTCACATATAATGCAAACCAATCATCACGTCTTTGGTCATCTATATAATCTTCAAAATATATATTGATTGACCTTAAAGTGGCTTCACGAGCTTCTTTTTCTATTTGCTCGTTTGGTTTCCTCATGTATAACGGATCTTTCTCTTTAGTTCTTTTTTCTTCATCCAAAATATCATCATAATTAGAAAGTGTAGAGAATTTTAATTGTTTTCTCCAACGCTCTTTCATATCTCTTTTGCTTTTTGCAAAATCACTATTCTCATAATTTGTATCAAAACTTTCATCAATCGAATAATCAAAAGGCTTGGACAATATGTCTTTATAAATGCTTTTAGACTCTTCAATTCGACTTATGAAACGTTCGTATACAACATTAAAAAATGTAATATCGCTAACTTTAAGTTGGTCATCAATTGTGAGTTTATATTTTTCAAAATCCTTGTAATCAGATTCATAAAAATAACGTTTTACAGGATCAATGACTTCAATAAAATCTGAAAACAATTCTTCGGAAAAAGCGTCATCGATGGCAATAGGATCAAAATGACCTTGCTCTATTACAAAAGTAATAATCTGAATTAGCAATTTATCCTTGTCTGGATTACTGAATTTTTTTGATGTAAAACTGCAAGATGCAAATGCCAGTAATAACAAGAGCGATAGTACTTTATAATTTACTTTCATAATTTTTTTCATATGTTAATCTTTTTTGCTTCTAGAAAGCACAGCATATTTTTCACTAAAATAAAGAAAAAACCATGCCAAGAAAGGTAATCGCTACTAATTTTTTGTTAAACCAAAGAAATTGAGGGTTTACTGACGAAATTATGTATTTTAGCTATGATTTTTAATACTAAAATGAGCAAAAAACCACTTATACTTGTAACAAATGATGACGGCATTAATGCCCCAGGAATCAGAGCTTTGATTACTGTCATGAATACTATTGGAGATGTTGTTGTTGTGGCTCCAGATAGCCCACAAAGCGGTATGGGGCACGCCATTACTTTAAATGCAACTTTATATTCCAAAGAAGTTCATTTAGATAACGGTCCTCAAAAAGAATTTAGTTGTTCTGGAACACCCGCTGATTGTGTTAAACTTGCCATAAGAGAAATGCTAGACAGAACTCCAGACATTTGCGTTTCGGGAATTAATCATGGCTCGAACGCCTCAATAAACGTAATTTACTCAGGAACTATGAGTGCCGCAATTGAAGCTGGTATTGAAGGCATTCCTGCTATTGGGTTTTCTTTATTAGATTACAGTTGGGACGCCAATTTTGAAGCTTCAAAACCTATTGTAAAAAAAATCACAGAACATGTTTTACAGCATGGTTTACCAAATGGTGTTGTATTGAATGTTAATATACCCAATATTCCAGGAGAACAAATAAAAGGCATTAAAATTTGCAGACAAGCTAAAGCTAATTGGGTTGAGGAATTTGACAAACGCAAAACCCCTCAAGGACAAGATTATTATTGGCTTACGGGTAAGTTTGTCAATTTAGATGGCGGTAAAGATACTGATGAATGGGCACTTGAAAATGGATATGTATCATTGGTTCCTGCACAATTTGATTTAACCGCGCATCATTTTATAAAAGATTTAAATAATTGGAATTTATAACTAGAGAGATGCTGAAACAAATTCAGCACATTCAAATTCAGCGTAAATGAAAAAAGATATTTTTACAGGTATGTTTGTTGGTTTAATGGCGAATGCTATTGGTTTATTTTTAGCAGCTAATTTTTTAGGTAGAGGTGATGATTTCATGGTCGTTATTGAAGCTGCAGCTAAAGAAGGTTTTCTAGGAAAACTTATTAGCCTAGGAGCTATATTAAACCTAATCGCCTTTTTTATTTTTATAAAAAAAAAGCAAGACTATCGTGCAAGGGGTGTTTTATTAATAACTGTTTTTATTGCTGTTTTTACTTTTGTTTTTAAACTCTTCTAAATGAAGTACTACATTATAGCTGGAGAAGCATCGGGCGATTTACATGGTTCAAACCTAATGAAAGCATTAAAAAAAATAGATTCAAATGCTGATATAAGATTTTGGGGTGGCGATCTTATGCATGCTGCTGGCGGTACCTTAGTAAAGCACTATAAAGAACGTGCTTTTATGGGCTTTATTGAAGTAATAATGAATCTCAATAAAATTTTTAAAGACATAACTTTTTGTAAAAAAGATATGTCAAATTTCAATCCTGATGTTGTTGTTTTTATAGATAATTCTGGTTTTAATTTGCGTATTGCAAAGTGGGCGAAACAACAAAGTTTCAGAACACATTATTACATTTCGCCGCAAGTTTGGGCATCAAGAGCTAGCAGAGTTAAAGCTATTAAGCGAGATATTGATGCTATGTATGTTATCTTGCCTTTTGTAGGACCCTTTTACAAAAAACATGGTTATGACGTCACCTTTGTTGGACATCCATTAATCGACGCCATAGCCAACAGAGAGAAAGTTGATGAGTTTGAATTTAGAGACGAGTACAAATTAGGAGACAAACCAATCATTGCTTTGCTACCTGGAAGTAGAAAACAAGAAATAAAAAAAATGCTTTCTGTGATGTTAAGTTTAGTTAATCATTATCCAAATCATCAATTTGTTATAGCAGGCGCACCTAGTCAGGATTATAGTTTTTACGAACCTTTTATAAATTCTCATAACGTAAAATTCATTTCCAATAAAACGTACGATTTATTAAGTATTTCCAGCGGAGCATTAGTAACATCTGGAACAGCTACTTTGGAAACTGCTCTTTTTAAAGTACCGCAAGTGGTTTGCTATAAAGGAAGTACTATTTCATATCAAATTGCGAAACGAATAATAACTTTAAAATTTATATCGTTAGTGAATCTAGTTATTGACAGAGAAGTTGTTACTGAACTTATACAAAATGACTTTAATAAAAAACGACTTAGACAAGAGTTGGATAAAATTTTAAGTTCTGAAACTCGTAAAAGGCTATTTTTAGATTATTACGAATTAGAAAAAACATTGGGAGGCAAAGGTGCAAGTGAAAAAACTGCTAAATTGATTTACGAGTCCATCAAACCTTAACTTTTAGATGAAAAAAATACTATTAATACTTCTTTTAATCATTAGCTTTAGCGGTTGTAAATCTTCAAAACGCACTAAAAAAAGGACAACCTCATCTACTGAAATTGTTACCAAAAAAAACATAAATAAAAATAGAAAAGCAGTTTCTTCTGGAACATCTTCTAACAAATCTAAAGCAGATTATATCATAGATTACGCTAAGCAGTTTGAAGGCATCCGTTATAAATGGGGAGGCACAACAAAATCTGGCATGGACTGCTCTGGTTTAGTATTCGAGTCATTTAAATCTTATCATATTTTACTTCCAAGGATTTCAAGGGACATGGCAAAAAAGGGAACTAAAATTCAACTCAAAAAAGCTCTTAAAGGCGATTTACTGTTTTTTAAAACTGGAAATAGAAGAAACTCCATAAACCATGTAGGTTTAATTGTTGATATTATAGACGACGATATCAATTTTATTCATGCCACAACAGGTAAAGGCGTAATCATATCAGTTCTTAACGAAACGTATTGGTTAAAAGCATTTCATGAAGCTCGCAGAATTTTATAAGAGATTTTTATATCTTACATAGGCATGAAATTACTCAATTTTACAATAATAAAATTAACTATTTGCCTCATTCTCGGCATCATCATTGGCTATTTTACAAGTATTCCGCTTCATGCTATAATTATATCAACAGCCTTACTTTTGCTGGTTTTGTTAATTTTCTACTTAATCGCTAGAAAACAATTTATTAAATCTATTTGGTTTGGAATTTTAGCATTTTTTGTGATGACTTCTGTTGGTATTTTAACAACATATTTTCATAACCAAGAAAACTTCTCAAATCACTATACTCATATTATTTCAACAGAAAGCGACAGCCTAAAGACGATTAAATTTAGAATTCGGGAAGTTTTAAAACCGGGTAATTATTATGACAAATATGTTATAAATCTTTTAGAGATTGATAGCAAAAATACGTCAGGAAAAACACTTTTAAACATTCAAAAAGACACATTACACGCTCCTTTAATAGTCGATAACGCTTATGCTAGCAGAATAGAGTTTAGAGATTTAACACGCCCGTTAAACCCTCATCAATTTGATTACAAAAACTATTTAAAGAAAAAATATATTTACCATCAGCTTTTTACAAAAAATGAATCATTATTAGCTATCGAATCTAATACAATGACGATTTTTGGTGTTGCTGATTATATTAGAAAACATATCAACAAAAAGTTAAAAGGATATGATTTTAAACCTGATGAACTTACTATTATTAATGCCCTTTTATTGGGGCAGCGTCAAGATATAAGTGAAGAAGTTTATACTAGTTATACCAATGCAGGAGCCATACATATCCTAGCTGTTTCCGGTCTACACGTAGGTGTTATTCTTTTAATTCTGAGTTTTATTTTTAAACCTTTGGAGCGTTTTAAACATGGCAAACTCATTAAAACCATACTGCTAGTTAGTATTTTATGGAGCTTTGCATTAATTGCTGGTTTATCAGCCTCAGTTACTCGAGCTGTTACTATGTTTAGTATTGTAGCTATCGCTTTAAATCTTAAAAGGCCAACAAATATTTATAATACTTTAGCCATAAGCATGTTTATTATTTTGCTTTTTAAACCCCTATTTATATTTGATGTCGGTTTTCAATTAAGTTATTTAGCGGTTTTTGCTATTGTAGCTATCGATCCATTTTTATATGGTCTTTGGCGACCCAAAAATAAAGTTCTTAATTTTTATTGGCATACCTTCACCGTCACTATTTCTGCACAATTTGGAATTATACCTGTCAGTTTATTTTACTTTCATCAGTTTCCAGGCCTATTCTTTATATCGAATTTGATTATTATTCCTTTTTTAGGAGTTATATTAGGACTTGGTGTTTTGGTTATTCTCTTAGCCGTTTTAAATATTTTACCTCAATTTGGAGCTGATATATATGGATACATAATAAGTTTAATGAATAGTTTTGTGGCTTGGGTTTCGAAACAAGAAGCTTTCTTATTGAAAGACATTTCTTTTAGCCTTCTATATGTAATAGTTTCTTATGTCTTTATAGTCACTTTTATTCGACTTCTATTCAAAAGAAATTATTCAAACTTAAAACTACTTTTAATAGCCATACTTATTGTTCAAGGTGTTCTTATCTACAATGAATTCAGCAAACCTTCAAATGAATTTATTGTGTTCCATAAAAGTAGATATAGCCTATTAGGAAACACGTTTAACAATAAAATTGTAGTGGCAAGCGATTTTGATAGTATTGTAAAATCAAAAAATAAGATTATAAATAATTACGTGGTTGGAAATGACATTAATATTATTGAAGAGCGAGCTATTTCTTCATTCTACATGCTAAACAGAAAACACCTTTTAGTCATTGATAGCTTAGGGATATACAATATAAAGACTCTCAAACCCGAATTTGTATTGCTTAGGCAATCGCCAAAAATAAATTTAAATCGATTGATTGATTCACTAAAACCAAAACAAATTATTGCCGATGGCAGTAATTACAAATCGTATATAGAACGTTGGGAACATATTTGCAGGAAAAGAAAAATCCCGTTTCACCAAACTAGTAAAAAGGGAGCTTATATAATAGATTATTAAAACCTTCTATATTGTTTTTTTAACAATATTATTTGCGACTTCTAGCCATTTAATTGCACCTCCTTTAACATAACCTGTTTTACCAAGATTATTTAAATTCATTTTTCCGTCTGGCATTTTTTCAGGGTTTACAAAATATACTGAAGGATAACCTCTTACTTTGAACATCGCTTGTAATTGAGCGTTTTGCGTCTTAATTATTTCTTCTTGTGCTGTTCTTCTTGGAAAGTCCAACTCTACTAAAACCATATCCTTAGACCACTTTTCAAAATCAGAAGTTTTAAAAACTTCATTTTGCAATTTTATACACCATCCACACCAATCTGAGCCCGTGAAAAATAGCATTACTTTTTTATCTTCTTTAACCGCAATTTCTATTGCTTCATTAATATCGGTATGCCAAGTCAATTTTTCTTGAGCTGAAGCATTAGCCGAAATTAAGGCGGATAAAAATAAGGTGAATATTATTTTTTTCATGTGCGTATTTTTTTGAGCAACTAGTCTTTGAACTCAGACTTAAACGCTCTGAAGTACTCGTTAAATTTTTCTTGAGTGTCAAGTATCTTATGATCGTCTTTTTTAAACATTTTTAAATAGAGTTCAATTTGCGATGGTGTTTTGTAGCCTGTTAAAGGAAAAATTAAATTCGCCTTTTCATCTAAAAAAACGATTGTTGGATATGCTTGAATTTTAAAAAAGCGAGACAACTCATGAGCAGAATTTCTTCTATTTGCTAAGGCTGGATTATAATTAGGGTTAGAAAATTCTTGCCCATTAAAATTAATCATTTCGTCACCTTCAGCATTAAACTTTACGGCGTAATAATGTTCATTTACATAATCTACTACTTCTTTCTTTTGAAACGTATTTTTATCTAGCATTTTACATGGGCCACACCAATTGGTATAAGCATCCATCATAATCTTCTTTGGCTCTTTATTTTGGAGATCAACAGCTTCTTCTAGAGTAATCCAATTTATCTTTTGCGCTAAAGCATTAAAACTCATAAAAGCCATCGCTAAAATTAAAAGTATAGTCTTCTTCATAATAAACTAAGTTGCAAAAGTTGTTCCGAACTTACAAAAAATGCTCCTAATTAGGAGCATTTTGAATATTTTTTAACTATTTATTCGATTAACGAACACCGTGCATTAACTTTTTAAGTAGAGGATGTAACATTAACGAGACAAGGCCTAAGCCTATTGGTATGAGTGTGAAAATCAAAAAGAAAAAAGAAAGCCCATGCTCATTCGTTATCTTTTCAATGTCCCCACCTACATAATGCGCCAACTTATTACCAATAGCTATTGCTAAATAATAAACTCCAAACATAAAAGCTATCATACGAGCCGGAATTAATTTACTTAAATAAGATAATCCCATTGGAGATAAACACATTTCGCCTAACGTATGAAACAAATAAGCCAATACTAACCATGCCATACTTAAACTTGCAGTTTGAGCCCCAGCAACAACATCTTTAGCTCCAAAAGCTAAAAACCCAAAACCAAGTCCTAAAAGCAAAAGTCCAAGAAAATACTTCACGGATGCCGGCGGATTGTATTTACTATCCCACCACTTTGTGAACAAAGGAGCGAAAATTATAATGAATAAAGAATTTAATATCGCGAACCATGTAATTGGAACTTCCGTTTCTGTGGATTGAAATTCAATATATACCTTGTATAACACAATGACCCAAACAATAACAAAACTAAACCCTAAGATAATATTGGATAAACCAATTCTATTAAAAGTCTTTCTGAACAAACTCAACAAAACATAAGTAATAACACCCAAAGGTACTATCGTGACAATCAAATCAACTATCTTAAAAGTTGTGGCGGCATTACCTTCTAAAATTCTATTGGTAAAATCTCTGGTATATATTGGTAAAGACCCTGCTGCTTGCTCAAAAGCTGCCCAGAAAAAAATAGTAAATAACGAGAAAATTGTAAAAGCAATCATTCGATCACGCTCAATAGCTACATATCTAGGTATTCTTATTATTAAAAGTAGAATAAACGCAATGGATGCCAAAAGCGCAAAAAACAACGAATCCGTTAATCCTGCAACCGTAAAATTAAAAGTTTGAATATCACCAATTTTACTAAGTGGATCATTAATTATAAAAATTATTGCCGACACCGTAAATACGCCAATTAATAAATAATCAAGTAGTGAAAAATGATTAAGCTTAACTGTTGTTTTAGAAGTATCATCTGATACTCCTGTATTCTCCAAATCATCTTTTACTTTAATTGGTTTATCTCCAAGGCTTCCAAAAAGTGGTTGAGCATAATAAAACTGAAGCATTCCCAATAACATAAAAATACCAGCCAAACCAAAACCAAAGCTCCATCCAATCTTTTCACCAACCCATCCACAAAGCATTATGCCAATAAATGCACCAGCATTTACGCCCATATAAAATATATTATAGGCACCATCTTTTTTCTCATCATGTCCTTCATACATTTTAGAAATAATAGAAGTCATATTGGGTTTAAAAAACCCGTTTCCTACTATTAGAAATGCAATACCAATATATAAAAAAGTAGGGGTTTCAACAGCCATAGAGGCGTGGCCTAAAGTCATAAGTAGCGCACCAATAACCACAGCCATTCGATAACCAATTTTATTATCTGCTAACCATCCACCTAATAATGGTGTTAAATAAACCAACATGGCGTAAGTACCTAAAAGTGACAATGCAGCTGATGAACTCCATTCCCAACCAGGATTATCACCTAAAAGGGATCCTGTTAAAAATATTACCAATATGGCTCGCATACCGTAATATGAAAAACGTTCCCACATTTCTGTAAAAAAGAGAACAAACAACCCTGAAGGGTGTCCTAATACTTTATCTTTAAAAAATTGATCAGTTGTGTTACTTGACATATCTTATTAATTTTAATTATCTGCTAATTCAAAACCTTCTGCTTCGTCATGTATTATATGCTCATCATCTTCAGCGCCGTGAGTCAACACTTCCAATTTCTTTCGTAAAAGCATTACTAAGCCTCCAAAAATAATACAAAAAATAGCTATTCCTGTAAAGATTGTGTATTCACCTAGGCTTTCCGAAGCCTCACCAAGTAAACCAGCTAATTTATTACCAAAACCTGTCATAGCAAAATAAACCCCCATCATTAAAGAAGCATATTTTAGAGGAGCTAATTTTGTTATATATGATAAAGCAACAGGAGAAATACATAATTCTCCTATAGTATGAAATAAATAAGCTAAAACTAACCAATACATTGCTGAAGACCCGTTACTTTCATATTGTCCAGCTGCTGCAGTCATAAAAAAGAACCCAGCTCCCATAATCATTAATCCCAAGATCATTTTAAATAGTGATGTTGCTACTTTCCCTTTCAATTTTCTACTCGCCCAAAAAGCGGCCACGCTAGTCCCTAAAAAAATAATAAACATAGCATTTAATGACTGAAACCATGAAGCTGGAACTTCATTCCCTATAAAAGGTAAAGAAAAAGATAACAGCCTATTTGTTTTTTCGGACGCATAAATATTCATTAATCCACCAGCCTGTTCAAATGCTCCCCAAAACACAATCACTAATAAAAACGATATAAATAATACAACAACTCTATCCTTTTCTATTTTAGTCAAAGGCTTTTTCATAGCGGCCTTTTCTTCTTCATTTACAGAGGCACCTAAAAAATTACCAACATATTTTAAATGTTTCTGACCTAGCAGGTATTGTATTAATCCTAAGGCCATACCTATGCCAGCCAAACCAAATCCGTAATGCCATCCATAAACTTCACCTACTGTACCAACAATCAAACTTGACAAAAATGCTCCAACATTAATACCTATATAAAAAATTGTAAAGCCTTTATCTCTTCTTATGTCTCCTTGTGCATATAAACCCCCAACCATAGTTGAAATATTTGGTTTTAGCATACCAACACCAGCAATAATTAAACCTAATCCTGTGTAAAAAGCCCACATTTGCTCAATGGCCAAAATGCTATGACCGGCGACCAAAAGGATGCCACCATATAATACAGATTTCTTTTGCCCTAGAAATTTATCTGCAATCCACCCACCAGGAATAGACATAACATATACAAGCATCGTGTACCATCCATACAAGGCTAAAGCTTCGCCATTCGTCCATCCCAAACCAGCATTAGTGTCTGATGTGCTTTGTACTAAATATAAAACCAGTATTGCACGCATTCCATAATAAGAAAATCGCTCCCACATCTCTGTAAAAAACAGAACATACAACCCTACTGGATGTCCGAATAACTCTTTTTGTTTCATTGTAGCTAAATTTGCCATATATATAATTTTGGTTAGTTTTTATCCTTTAATTTGATACACTTTAGCATCACCTTCCTTTTGAATTTTATCACCTAATGTTTCATGAATAAAGTTTGTCATTTTTTTATATAAATGAAGTCTTGTATTACCTCCATAAATACCATGATTTTTATCAGGATAAACCGCCCAATCAAACTGTTTATCTGCTTGAATTAAAGCTTCTGCTAAACGCATGCTATTTTGTAAATGAACGTTATCGTCACTAGAACCATGAACTAATAGAAAATCTCCTTTTAATTTATTTACATGATTTAGCGGAGAGTTTTCATCATAACCACTTTCATTTTCCTGTGGTGTTGCCATATAGCGTTCTGTATAAATTGTATCATAAAAACGCCAGCTACTTACGGGCGCTACCGCCACTGCCATATTAAACACCTCATTCCCTTTAAACAAGCAGTTACTACTCATAAAACCACCATAACTCCATCCCCAAATTCCAATTCTGCTTGCATCAATATATGGTAATTCTCCTAATTGTTTTGCGGCAGCTATTTGATCTTCAACTTCATATTTACCCAACTCATTTTGAGTTACCTTCTTAAAATCGGCACCTTTAAAACCTGTTCCTCTTCCATCAACACAAGCAACCATATAGCCTTTTTGCGCTAAGTGTTGATACCAATAATCGTTGGCACCATTCCATCGGTTAGCCACTTGCTGTGAACCTGGGCCAGAATACTGATACATTAGTAATGGATATATTTTAGATGCATCAAAGTTTGCAGGCTTAATCATCCACATATTTAAATCATTACCATTAACATTAATAGTACTGAACTCTTTTTTAGATATTTTATAATTAGAAAGTGTTTGAGCCAACTTATCGTTATCCTTAATGCTTTTTATCAAATCTCCTGATTCTGAACTATTCAAAGTATATTCAGGAGGTGTTGTAGCACTTGAAAACGTATTTATAAAAAATGAAAAATCGGCACTAAAAGAAGCATTATTTGTACCTTCGCTTTTAGTAAGCCGTTTTTTGTTTCGTCCGTTAAGTTTTATAGAATACACATCTCTATTTATCGAACCATTTTCAACAGATTGATAAACAATAGTATCGTCTTTTTCGTCATAACCATAGTAATTCGTGACTTCCCAATTTCCTTTGGTAACCTGATTAATCAAGTCTCCTTTTTTATCATAATGATAAATGTGGTTGTAACCATCTTTCTCACTGGTCCAAATAAAACTATGATCTTTTAAAAATGTTAGGTTATCAGTTACATCAACATAGGCTTTATCTCTTTCTGCTAACACCAAATTTGAAACGTTTGTTTTAGCATTTATCATCCATAAATCTAATTCGTTTTGATGCCTATTCATATATTGGGCACTCAAAACATCAGGGTTATTTGTCCATTCAATTCTAGGTATATAGAAATCTTTATAAGCTTTATCAACCTTAACTTCATCCGTCTCTTTCGTCTTCATATTATAAATATGAAGTGATATTTCCGAGTTTGCTTCTCCAGCCTTAGGGTATTTAAAAACTTGTTGTGTTTGATAAAGTTCTGTACCGTAAACATCCATTGAAAACTCAGGAACATTTGTTTCATCAAATCGAATAAAAGCAATTTTATTGCTATCTGCATTCCAATCAAAAGCTCGAACAAAACCAAATTCTTCTTCATAAACCCAGTCAGTTACTCCATTAATTATTTTATTTTTCTCACCATCAGAAGTAATTTGAGTGATTTCATTAGAATTAAAATCTTTTACATAAAGATTATTACCTTTCACAAAGGCAACTTTTTTTCCATCGGGAGAAAAGGTAGGTTCCTGAATTTTTTCTTCAGAAATTAAATCTAAAGAAGCATTTTTAACATTATATATGTAATAGTTCCCTAAGGCTGAACGTCTATATATAGCCTCTTCTTTAGTTGCCAAAATAACTTTTTTCTCGTCTTTACTAAATGTATAATCAGAAAAATAAGGTATGCCTTCAAGTTTTTCAGAACTCACTAAAGTTTCAACCTTTTTTAAAGTTTTATAATCATAAATATCAATAGATGTGTTTTTTGTTTCCCTATCAAAATTTAAAACAGAATATTGCTGACCATTTTTCATGGAGTGCAATACATCCATTCGCTCTGTTCTAAACGTTCCATCTTTCCAAATATCTTCGAGTGTGATTTCTTTAGTTTGAGCCGATAAAATAGTTGTTATGAATAGACAAACGTATAGGAATAATTTCATGTGTTTATTTAAACTGTTCTTAAAAAGTTGATTAAGGCTCTAAAGCCTATATATCATTAAAAAAATAGTCAATTATGGGCGTTTAGTCAAAAAAAGTATTTATTCCATAATATGATGTCAAGTTTACTAAAAATTATGCAAAAAACCTCTATTATTAACACTTAAATCATTCGGTTTATCGCAAGTATTCAATATTCATACCAAGAGTAGTATCTTTGCACTGCTAATTTGTATACTATGAGTAAATCTATTGCTGGCTTTTCTAAATTATCTAAATCAAAAAAAATTGATTGGATTGTTGATACTTATTTTTCAAATGCAGAAGATGCTAAGGCTATTTTAAAACAATATTGGAACTCTAATGATAAGCTTCAACAATTACATGATGAGTTTATAGAAAATACGATAACCAATTATTATTTACCGCTTGGTGTAGCTCCTAATTTTTTAATAAATGACAGGCTATACACCATTCCTATGGCAATTGAGGAAAGCTCCGTTGTTGCTGCAGCAAGCAAAGCAGCTAAGTTTTGGTTGGATAGAGGTGGCTTTAAAACCAAAGTAATTTCTACCACCAAGATTGGACAGGTTCATTTTATGTACAAAGGCGACTTTGAAAAATTAAAACAATTTTTTAATCATGTAAAGCCAAAACTGACTACAGATACTGAAGCTATCACTAAGAATATGAAAAAGCGTGGTGGTGGTATTCTTGATATTGAATTACGGGATAAAACATCAGATATAGATAGCTACTATCAACTACATGCTTCTTTTGAAACTTTAGACGCTATGGGCGCTAATTTTATAAATTCATGTTTAGAACAATTTGCAAAGACGTTTAAAAACGAGGCCTTATCATTTGATTTGTTTTCTGAAGGCGAAAAGCGAATTAATATCGTTATGAGCATTCTCTCTAATTACGTGCCAGATTGTTTGGTTCGTGCAGAAGTGAGTTGCACTGTTGAAGAGTTAAGTGATAATAATACAATTTCTGGTAAAGCTTTAGCTGATAAATTTTTACAAGCCGTAAATATTGCTGAAGTTGAACCCTACAGAGCCGTAACCCATAACAAAGGTATTATGAATGGTATCGATGCTGTTGTTTTAGCCACAGGAAACGATTTTAGAGCAGTTGAAGCTGGTGTTCATGCTTATGCTTCAAGACACGGGAGTTATAGCAGTTTAACACATGCCAAAGTTGAAGATGGTGTGTTTACCTTTTGGATGGAAATCCCTCTAGCCCTAGGAACCGTTGGCGGACTTACTGGACTACATCCCTTGGTGAAATTAGCTTTGGAATTACTACATAATCCATCAGCTAGAGAGCTTATGCAAATTGTCGCTGTTGCAGGATTAGCTCAAAATTTCGCTGCATTACGTTCATTGACTACAACAGGAATTCAACAAGGACACATGAAAATGCATTTGATGAATATATTAAATCAGTTTGAAGCGAATGATACCGAAAAGCAAACTTTAACCGAACATTTTAAAAGTAATACGGTAACACATAGTGCAGTAATTGAGGCGTTAAACGAACTAAGGGTTTCAAGTGAAAAGTAAAAAATTTTACAGTCATGGAAAACTTCTTCTTTCTGGAGAATACGTAGTACTTGATGGTGCTCTATCACTGGCTATTCCAACAAAATACGGACAGTCGTTAATCGTTGAACAGACGGAAAAACTTATATTAAACTGGAAAAGTTTTGATGAAAATAAAACCGTTTGGTTTCAAAATGAATTTGAAATAGATCCTGATAATGATTTGAGGCAAGTTCATGAGGATAGCATCTCAAAACGATTAATTCAAATCTTAAATGCTACGAAAGGTTTAAACTCAGAGTTCTTAAATGAAAAGTATGGTTTTAAAATTGAGACACGCTTAGAGTTTCCAAAAAACTGGGGTTTAGGCACGTCATCTACCCTAATAAACAATATAGCGCAATGGACACATGTTGATGCCTTTAAACTATTAGAAAAAACTTTTGGTGGCAGTGGATATGACATAGCTTGCGCCCAAAACAATACGCCAATAACCTATCAAATAGAAGACAAAAAGCCTTTAGTTAAAACGGTCGATTTCTCGCCTTCATTTAAAGACCAACTTTATTTCGTGCATTTAAACAAAAAACAAAATAGTCGAGATGGCATAAAACATTACAATAAAAATAAAGAAAATGCGCAATATGCTATTGAAGCTATCAATAAAATCACTTTGGAAATGATTAATTCTAAAACATTAGAACACTTTCAAAGCTTAATGGTTCAACATGAAACTATCATATCTAAAATCACTAAACAAACACCTGTTAAAGATCTCTTATTTAAAGATTTCGATGGTGCGATAAAAAGCCTTGGAGCGTGGGGAGGTGATTTTATAATGGTTGCCTCAAAAAACAACCCAAGTCAATATTTCAAAGACAGAGGTTATGAAACCGTAATTCCTTATTCAATTATGGCGCTATAAAATCCAATAAAAAAAGCCTCGATAAACGAGGCTTTTTTTATTATATGTTTGCGATTTTTATTGCACTTGAGTTGCAGCTCTATTATCTTCAATTTCAGAAGCTTCTTTTAAAGCGTTATACAATTTAGTATTAACAGAACTTGCTTTTTCTTGTTCAACTCTATTAGCAGCAGCCTGATAGCTGTCTAGCTCCACCGCTGGAGTAACTTTAGTAACTTGTACCATATAAACTCCCTTAGCACCTTCAATCAATTCTGATGTTTCACCTTCATTTAATCCAAATGCAGTTCCAGTAAGAATTGGCTCCCGACCTGCTCCAGAAATAGTTGGGTTTTTCATATTAATACCGGCAGCAGTTCTAACATTAGTTTTTTCAGCAGCAGCCAAATCTTCTAAAGTAGTAGCAGAAACTCTATCCATAATAATTTTAGCTTTCTTTTCTTTTCTGATAATAGGCAACACTTTAGCAGTTGCATCGTCAGCAGACATTAACCCCGCTTTATGTTTTGCGACTAATTGTGCAATTACATATCCATTAGGAATATTAAAACGTTTAATAGCACCAACTTCAACATCTTCTTCAAACGTCCAACGTACAATTGGTCTTTGATTTCCAACACCAGGAATATTTTCATCTAAAACCTTTATACCATTAACAGGTCTTAATGTGTATTTGTTATCTGTTGCAAGCACGCTAAAATCTCCTTTTCCTGCATTAATTTCAAAATTTGAAGCGTCTCTAAATACTTTATCTGTAGTTGCTTCAGATGGCTCAATCTTTCTAGAAATAGTTCCTACCTGAATTGCTTTTGTTTTATTCTTCTGTCCTTCAACTTCTATAATATGGAATCCGAATACCGTTTTAACAACACCTAAATCACCTGTTTTTCCTTCAAATTCAAAATCATTAAATTCAGGTACCATTGTGTTGTATGCATGCCAATCGTAGCGCCCTTCTTTAGCGACACTTCCTTGATCAGATGAAAACCCCTTAACGAATTCAGGGAATTTTGAACGATTCTTTTTTAATAATGTTAATAAACTATCCGCAGTTACTTTAGCTTCTACTTCAGTTTGTACTACATCCGGTCCCGCACTTTGAGCCCCTGTAAAAGGAATTAAAATGTGTCTTACTTTAGCAGAATCTGGTATTTGTTTAACAGCTATCAATTTAGTGACTTTAAAAGATCCATTATGTTTGTATGGACCATAAACTTCACCTTCATTTAAATTGTAAATAGCATCGGCTGCTTCTGTTGGTAAACTTGATTTAAAAACAAAACGCTCATCAAATTTTATATCTGAGGCAGAGATTGAATTTATATACTCTTCATTATTTTTTACCTTAGAGAAAGCAACAATAGTATCTTTTCTTCCTCTATCATCAACAAACCTGCCGTTAACATAAGTTTCTAATTCAATTTTAATTGCATTCTCATCTTCTACAGATGCCGCTTCTTTAAATTCAACAAAACGAATATCCCTTGAAGCGTCCACCTTGTATTGATTCTTGTTTTTGCTTATATAACTTGTAATATCTGATTTCGAAACATCTACAATACTATCTGGAATTAAAGAATAGGCAACTTGCACATATTTAATATCTACTTTATTACCTTCTAATTCATGATCTAATTTACCTTCTGCAAGCGTACCCGTTAAGCCAGCCTTAACCATATTAAAATAGTTTTGGTTTAAAGCATTTGAAGCCACTTGATTTTCATAATTAACCCAACTAGCAAAACCTTCTGGTGATGTTTCTTTTAAATTAGCTATATATTCATTCATTTTATTTTCATCAAATAGACCTGCCTCGTTTAAAAAATTCTGGTTAGTAGCTAATGACGTTTTAAGCAAATCTCTCATTTGATCTTTCTCAACAGAAATTTCAAGTTCATCAAACTGAGTTTCCATAACAGCTTGTCTCACTTCTTGCTCCCAAACTCTATTCATTACTTGCGTGTTGGTAGCACTTGGCCCCATCTGTCTTTGCAGCTGCTCTACCTTTTGCATAAAGTACTCACGAGTAATATCTTTTCCATTTATGGTTGCAACAATATTTTGCGACTTAGAAGTAAGTGCATCACTGTTTTTAAACAAATCTGCTAATACAAAAGAGAATAGCGCTAATGCTATAATTAGTATTAAGAATAGTGAACGTTGTCTTATCTTATTTAAAACTGCCATTTGTAAATTAAATTTTTAAAATCTGTTGTTGGAATTGCTTGTTTAATTTGATGTCAATTGCAATAAACTGACAAAAATATCGTGCGCGAAAATACCATTTTCTATTCAATAATAAAAGTAGAATTATGTATTTTAATCTTCTTGTAACACTTTAATTTCTACCATATCAATTTTTGTGTTTGATACTTCTAAAATTGTAAATTGAAAGTTCTCTATTTTCACAATATCGTTTTGATCAGGAATCTCCTCGGTATGATTAACAACAAGACCTCCAAGGGTTTCATAATTTTCACTATCAGGAAGATTAATTTTGTAGGTTTCATTGATATAATCAACTTCTAACCGTGCAGAAAACTTATAGGTATCTTTCTCTAAAGTTTCCTCAATTAAATCTACTGAATCATGCTCATCCTCAATCTCACCAAATAACTCTTCAACAATATCTTCAACGGTCATGATACCCGAAGTTCCTCCATATTCATCTAATACTACCGCTATACTTCTGCGCTTTTTAGTAAGTACATTTAGTACATCTTTAATAAGCACCGTTTCGGGAACAAACTCAACTAATGTTAACATAGACTTAATAGTTTTTGTCTTTTTAAACAACTCAAAAGAGTGTACATAACCCAAAATATCGTCTACAGTATCTTTATATACTAAGATTTTAGTTCTACCCGTTTCTGTAAACAAAGCATTTAGTGATTTTACTGAATCTGAAATTTCGACAGCAATAATTTCGGTTCGAGGAATCATTACTTCGCGTGCTTTTACTTCAGAAAATTCCAGAGCATTTTGAAAAATTTGTATCTCAGTATCTACATCATCTTGTTCCTCTACAGATTCCATTTGCTCACTTATATAATTACCAAGTTCCACTTTAGTGAATGCTAACTGAATTTGATCGCCTTCAGTTTTAAAGAATACTTTAAGCACAAAATCAGAAATCCAGATTACAAAATCAGAAATAAAAGTAAAAAGCACATAAAACACATACGCAGGAACTGCTAAAGCTTTAATCAAAGTGTTCGAATATATTTGAAAAAATACTTTTGGTAAAAACTCTGCGGTTATTAAAATCACAAATGTTGATATTATGGTTTGAGATAACAAACTTAAATCTGTAAACAAATAATCTAGAAAAGGGTAAGATGTTGGTAGCATCGATTGAAACCAATTAACCAATAAATCACCCATAAAAAACCCATAAATAACCAATGCTATATTATTACCAATAAGCATTGTGGTTATAAACTTTGAAGGTTTTGTGGTAATCTTAGTTAAAGCTTTCGCAAGAATACCATCTTGCTTTTTTTCAATTTCAATATGGATTTTATTTGAAGACACATAAGCAATCTCCATCCCAGAGAAGAACGCTGAGAGTATTAATGACGCAATTATAATGATAACATAAATGCTCATTTATTTTGAATTGCCTCTGTTTTCAAATTTTCTACTAAACTTTTTTCTGAAGAAATATATAAATATGGCCAAAGCAGCTAATCCAAGTGAAATATAGGCACCATTGGTACCATCACCCCATTTTGAGATACCATCATATATAAATAATATTGCAAATACTATATAAGCGTATTGGAAAATGTTAGAAAATTTCATCGTTAAATATTTAGGAGCAAAGATACTTAAAATTGAGAAAGGTAATTTTGATTAATTAAAATTAATCTTCCAGAGTAATAATACCAGTTACTTCAAGTACTTCAGCATTTGTGAACTTAGAATTTGAATCAAAACCATTACCATTTATAAGATCTTGATCGGTTTTAAAACTTACAGGTTTATTAGTATATAGCCATTCTTTTTCCTGATCGTAGAATAATTGATCGGTTTTTAAAACTCTATTGTCATGAGTGGTGATTACAACATTATCCTGCATGTCAATCAAATCAGTATTATTATAAACATAAGCATTGTCTGCTACTACCGTACTTTTTTTATTATCCTTATCATAAATATATAGTGTAACGCCATCTGTAAACTCATAAAAGGGAAAGTCTCTATTAGAATAATCTAACATTTTAGTGCTAATCAAATTAGCAGAAACTCTTCCTGAGTCGGTGTATTTTACGTTAATATTATAATCAACACCAATAGGTTCATTTTCAGAAATGCCTATTTTTTGCACTTGTTTAAAACTATCATTACATGAAAAAAACATAGTCACAATAAATATTGTGACTATGTTTAATATATTATATGTAACTTTTTTGTTCATTAAATACTTGGCACCGTTACAGAAGCTCCAATCCAACAACCTATTTTAATGGTTTGACCAGCTCTTCCTGAGCTAAATATCTCAGATTTTTGTGGTGCTTTTGCATTGTAATTTGCAACAGATTTTGCAGCATTTTTCTTTTGAGTAGGGTCAACACGAGCTGCTTTTCTAGCCTCGGCTGCTGCTAACCAATATACTGCTCTTTTATCAAAATTACTTTGCCCACAATTATTAGCGCTTTTAGCGTACATCGTTGCAATTGACAGGTATGGACGTCCATTTGACGGGTTTAACTTTAGAGCCTGTCTAAAGAAACCTCTTGCTTGACCATAACTACCTCTAGCCTTCAATTTTAAACCTATTCTGTTATTAAGCTTAGATTTTTTAAAGTTATCTGTTTCTAATGAAATAGCTTGTTTGTAAAATGATATAGCCTCATTAGACTTACCTTCTTTATCTTTTAAGATACCTAAATAGTAAGCTGAATTAGCAGAAGGGCTCAATTCATGATAAGCATTTACTAACTTAAAAAATAACGGATCACCAGTACAATCTTTTTCAGACATTTTACCTGCAGCTCTTTGTAACCAAATCGCATTATTTCTGTTTTCTTCAAAATCTTTTTGATATAAAGGAATAAGGTTTTCACAGTTTGCTCTATTACCTAATTTACCATCAATACTGCCAGAGATTTGATCGTAAGCTTTCAAATAACTTTCGTAATATCTCTTATATTTTCCTTCTTTCTTAGTTAAAGCTGTTCCTGCATCTACTTTTTCAATAATTTTATTAAGCTTTTCAGAGTAGTTCTTAACTTCATCTTCTACTTTCTCAACAATATCATCATATTTATTAAATAAATCTGCTGCAGGTTTTTTACCAGCATCATACAAATCAACCATTAAAGAAAAATAAGTATATAAACTTTTAGGATTTGTAAACGTATCTTTATCTAATTTATAAGCAGCATCAAAACACTCAAATAATTCGTCATTAGTTTTACCCAGCTCTTTTTTATTGTCATATAATAACTGACAAGCTTGTGCAGCATATTCTCCCTTAGGAGTTTTACTTGCAAAATGCTCTCCTCTTTGTTCCCATAGCTTTAAAAGATCGTTAATAAAAGCTACTTTATCAGCGCCAGTTGCTTTATCTATTTTATACTCTAAAATCTTTTCACCATCTACATAAATAGCGTTATTAAACTTAGGACACTTATTTCTAACGGCCATCCAAGGCTCATAAGCTGCATCATAGTTTTTTGCTTTTGTATATTCATGGAATATGGAAAGCTTAGTCATACACTCTTCATCTTGTTGAGAAAAACCAAAATTTAACCCAATAAATAAAAAAGCTAGTAATAATGTAATTTTTGATTTCATGATAATATTTTTGTGCTGTTAGTCATACTTCCTTTTATTAAACCATCTATCATTCAAAGATAAACTTAATTGGAAATTAATAAAATTCTCTTGTATTAAATTGCTGTTTTTAGTTCCTCTCTTGCCTATTTCGAAACCAAAATTAGCGTTAGAAAATAATCTTGCATCTCCAACTGGTATACCTACTCCAAAAGATATGCCAAACTCTTTAATTGATTCACTATTTATATTTAACCCCGTTTCTTCCATCCTAACACCCGCTCTATAAACCATTCGTTTCCAGTATCCTGAAAAAGAATTGTATTGAGGAATATAAAAACCACCTAATGAAAAAGAATAAGCATCTTCATAAGATGTATCATTACTAAATAATTCGTTTGAAAATTTACTCGTCTTTAAAAAAGTGGTTTCTACACCAACAAACCATTTTCTTGGCTCACCAATACCTGCACCAATTGAAAACTTAGAAGGCAATACTAAATCTGTTTCTTCTAAGCCAATAGCCTCTAAATCTGTTTCAATAGTGTTTCTTTCAAATTCTTGACCATTAGAATTTATTGTAATTGTAGAAATTGACCTTTCATTTTTTGAAGTCAAATCACTTTCAGGGTTAAATGTTAAACTAGAAACTAACTCCAGTTTTTCACTTATCATCGTTTTATATGATAACCCAAAATTCAAGTTTAAACCACTTAAATCGGATCTATTATTCTCTCGAGATTGATATTGAGTGGGTACACCATCAGAATATTGATAAGCTACAATACTATTTTTAACATTCCCAAAATTATATTGAAAATCAATTCCAGCCGTTAGTCCTTTAGCTAACTGATAACCCAATCCAAAAAAAGCTTTATTAAGACCACCTTCTCCTTCAAACCTATTATCAATATTACCGCTAGAATTTATAGATTCTAATTTATAGCCCACCGAAGTATATGGCAACAAACCAAAACCAAAACCAAACTTGCCTAAAGGAATGTTTATAGCTAAATAATCAAATGATGTTGACGAAGCATTATCACTACTATTGCTGCTTTTTAAACCAGTACTGGTGTAGCTACCTCCAACAGCAAATTTAACAGGTCTACTCTCACCACCCCAAACTGCCAAGTTATCTCCGGCATAAGAAGCGGGATTACGCAAATTAACATGAATACTATCATTATATATACTCAAACCACCCATACTTCTATTCTCTACAGTCCCCTTAAATTTGAGACTTCCAATACCATAAAAAGAATAAGGAGACGTTGTTCCTTGTTGTCCATAACCGTGAATTGCAATTACAGCAATAAAAACTAATACAAGTTTTTTTATCATTCGTTTAAGTTAAATTGTAAAATAAAGTTTAATCCCTCTAAAAGAAAATTAGAATTCGCAAATATGCTACTTTTTAATTGTTTAGACAAGAATTTAGCATCACCTCCTGTTAAAATAACTGTTAAATCTGGATATTTAATTTTATATGCCTCGATAACACCATCAATTTCTTTTAAAACACCATTAATCACTCCAGAGTGTATAGATTCTTCAGTAGATTCTCCAATAATATTCTTTGGCATTTCTGACTCTAATAACGGTAAATTTGAAGTTAAATTATTTAACGATTTATAACGCACACGAATACCTGGTGAAATAGCGCCTCCTAAGTACTCCGTATTAGAAGTTACAAAATCATATGTGATACATGTACCAGCATCAATAATAAGCGTATTTTTGTTAGGAAACTGATTAATAGAACTACAGACTAAAGCAATTCTATCAACGCCTAAGGTTTTAGGTGTTTTATATAGATTTTTAAAAGGTAACTTGGTTTTAGAATCTAAAACTAATAGATCAAAAAGTTTAGCTATAGCATTAACCTCCGCTTTTTTTAGTTTTCCAACCGAAGATATAATAGCTTTTTCAATAGCAGGGTGTTTTTCTTTTAAAGCTTTAATAATAAAAAAAGTATCGTCAAGCTCAACACTTTCTCTGTACTTAAGCTTCTCGCCTTTAAAAACAGCAAGTTTAACAAAAGAATTTCCAACATCTATAATTAAATTCATCTCCATTCCAAAAGCTGTAAATTTACAAAATGAACAACAATAAACAGTCGGAATTGGAGCTATATTATTAATTACAAATGAGTTAATAATACATTATAAAAAATTAAGCAAATCAAAATGAATTTTTGCAACTTTCATTTGGCGAATAACAAAAATGAATATATATTTGCATCCGCTTTGGCGAGGTACCTTAGCTCAGTTGGTAGAGCAATGGACTGAAAATCCATGTGTCCCTGGTTCGATTCCTGGAGGTACCACAAAATTATCCCGTAACTCATTTATAAACAATGATTTACGGGTTTTTTGGTTTTTAGAGTTGCTCTAAAGGTTGCTCATAAAGGATAAAAAGATAACTGTAAATTGGTTATATATTTATACCTAAGAAAGGCAACTACTGACTTAATTGAATTATTAAGCAACGAATTTAGTACCGTGAAGTTTATAAATTAGATTCGATTCCCATCTTAATCATCTTTGTACCTCTCTCTGTAACTTTTAGAGGGTAATATGCCTGTGGCAAAAGAATACCCTAATTTATTTTAATGTGCATGATTTCCCATACACAATTTATTTAAAAACCAAAATTACTCTCTTTACTCTTTTTAACAACAATAGCATTAGGACAAAATATTATTCATATTCAATACAGATACGTTGCTTCTGAGAATGTAGCTGAATTTGAAGCTTTAGAAACAGAACATTGGTCTAAAATCAAGAAAAAGGCTATTGAAAATGGAAATATGTTAGTATCTGCTTTTTTTTAGAGTTCATGGACGTACAGATGATGAAACAAAACCAACTCATGCTTTTGTTCAGGTATTCAAAAGCTTTGAGCAATATGAAGGTCAAATGAAAATATGGAATAATATTGAGCAAATCTTAGGTTTTAATCCAGCGTTTGCATCTACTAATGGTATTTCAAAAACACTTTATAATGACACATATAAATTAGTTGCTGAGCTTCCAATGGGAGAATTTAAATATGCGGTTTGGAATTTGGCAAAACCAAAGGATTTTAATGGATTTGTCAATGAAAACTTAAACTTGTGGATGCCCTATTTCAAAAAGAACTTAGGCAAAGATGGAGAAAGAAAAGGCTGGGGGATTTTAGCAAGAGTTCACCAAAAGGGTATGGATGAATCAAGTATTATTACTTATGATCACTATAAAAATTTGTCAAGTGCCTTAAGTTCTTTATCTCCAATGAATGATTTTGAAAATAAAGAAATTAATGAAATATTATCAAAATCAAAAATGAACAAATATAATCCAGAGGGCTTTAGGTATACAAACATTTGGGAATTAATTGAATTAACTGGAGGTCCTCAATATTAAATAGTATATTTCAAACTATTAATTGAAATATAATGGCCAAAAAGAAATAAAATAAAACCTTCCAAAATGGAGGGTTTTTTAGTTTATACTATAGGTATATTACTTTCCTACAATAAAATTACTTCTAATCCTCTTAAACAAGTTAAACTTAAAGCTAAAGAATATCCTAATTAATTTTAATATGTATGACTTTTAATACACAATTTATTGTTTCTAATCCTCTTACAGATTAAAATAACTCTATGAAAAAGCTGCTTATTATAACCTTATACATACTTCATAATTTTAATGACTAAGGTTAAGATATGTCGAGAATACCAATTGCTCGGGAGGCTTAAACCCTTTTTATTTCGTTTAATTTCTCTTTACTATTTTATTATAATAAATAAATTTCAATAACCCTCAAAGCTTAAATAATCACTATTCAAAAGCTGGCATCTTACGAACAAAATAGAGCGATCACCTATCGTAAGTAAGCCGTATTGCTTTTTAGTGTATTTTAAATTGCAATATAAAATATAAAACTATATCTTGGTCGTTGAAAAAGGATGTAGCTCGGTAAAAATCATAGTATGTATGCACTAAACATGTTATTATGTTTCTTTATCGCGGCTAATATCTATAACCATCAATTTAAAAACAGAGATTATGAAACAAATTATTACAGGATTATTTTTAACAGTTAGTCTTTTTGTAAACGCTCAAATGGTCAACATTACCTATGTGACAGTTCCAAGAGAGAATTCTGAAACTTTTTTAGAGTTACATGAAAAATTTATGAATCTATCTAATTCGAAAGAAAGAACCATAACACAATCGGCTATTTTTGCACATGCCTTTGCGGGTGATTATACTTTTGCTATTTATGATTCTTATAACAATATGCAAGATCTTGTTAATGATGCCGCTCTTGCAAATGAAGCGATGAAAAAAAATGTAGACGCGATGGAATTAGATACTGATGCAAAAGACGTGCTGATGGGAGAATACAGAAACTACTCAGGAATGTATGCTTACAACCATTCTGATCAAATTAGACAAAATATAGGTTTAGAAAAGCTTCAGTTTTCCATAGAAGATATGGATTGGTCAACGAAAAAAGTTGTTGTTGTTAGCACATATGAAGTTAAATGGGGAATGAATCAAGTATTTCAAGAGGGTATTATAAATGGTAGCCTTAAAGACATAAAAGAAACCGGTCATGCAGAAGCTCATTTCGCGTCACAGCACCTTTATGGCTCAGGAGCAGATTTTCAAACCTATCAAGTTTTTAACTCTTGGTCTGATTTTGCAGCTTATGAAGAAGCTAATTTAGGAGGGTCGATGTCTGACGATGATAAAAAATTCTGGTCATCAATAGAAGGGCATAGCGATGAAATTTTAACTTTGATTGGTGCGATGAATAAGGAAACAAAAGTATTTAGCTATAAGAAATAAGTTTTTTTAAAGACAAACTTAATGTAAAGTATAAATAAAATAGCCTTCATAACCTGAAGGCTATTTCTTTTTAAAGATAGATAAATCTAAAATAGATTCTGGGAACCGAGCAAGCCCAGTTAACTTCATTGAACACAACTCCAGATTCAGAAATTAAATCAGAAGTGTACTATGAGTATTACCATATTGTTGACTAGAAAGATACGAGATGGAACTCTTTTAAAAAGACGATAAAAAAACAATTTAAAGGTAACAACATTATTAGTTGAAAGATATTTTAACACTCTTATAAAATGAAAACATATGTAATGCTTTTTGTAATGCTCTATTTTGTAGTACTTTTGCAAAGTATATAATATTTATTTCAAATGAAAAAAATAATCTACCATCAAGACGAGTCAGTTTGTGCCTGTAAAGTATCTCTTGATTTATTAGGAGATAGGTGGTCATTGATTATTGTTCGTGATTTATTTAGAAATAAAAATACGTTTTCCCAATTTTTAAATGAGTCTACTGAGCATATTTCATCAAATGTACTTGTAGATAGACTGAAAAAACTAGTTATATTAGGTGTTATTAATTTCGAGCGAAACAAAACCGATAAAAAAATTAAAGAATATTATTTAACCGATAGAGGTATTGATCTCTACAATATAATATATGAATTACAGCTTTGGACATTGAATCATGTAACTTTTAATGAATCTGAGAACACTAAAATTTGGCAGAATACTATCAAATTAGAGTCGAAAGAAACTACTATCAGAAATTATAAAAATACATATAGAAAATTAAGACTTGCGCAGTTTGGTTTTTAAAATCATGAGCTCCAAAGGGCAACCTTTATGCTCTACTTTTATAGTGGAGCCGTTTTTTATTTAGCTACAATGGTTGACCATTTCTCTAGGGCTTCAAATACTTCCCATAGTCCTTTCGACCTATCGGTTAATGCATATTCCATTCTTAGAGGGATTTCTTCAAACTGCTTTATTAAAGCCAATTCGTCACTTTCAATACTTTTTAATTGTTCGGAAAGAACTTTTCTTGAAATCCCAACAACTATTTGATGAATTTTTCCAAATCTCAGTGTGCCTTGATTTATTAATTTTAACTCGTTGTTTTTGATAATCCCAATATAAATAAGAAACAGAATAGCCTGCAGAATAATTAACCCTTTTATCTGCTCCTCCAGATGAGAACTATAATACAAGCAGAATTTCTTGATATCTATTTTCTGATAAATACTTTTTGAATGTTTTAAACTAAATCGAATTGCTGCCTTAGAGGACTTTAAAAATTTATACATACTTCTTGAATTTTAATAACTAAGGCTAAGATATAGCGAGCATACCGGTTGCTCCTTAGGTTGCTCGGAAGGTTTAAACCCTTGTTATTTCGTTTGATTTCTCTTAACTGTTTTATTACAATTTAGTATTTATACTATTGACTATCAATTACTTATAACGAGAAAAAAGTTTGGTAGCTTCATTATAGCTAGACTCAAAATGTAATGCATTGATATTCAGGGGAATATTTTGTGAATTGAAATAAGTTATTAATTTCTCTGTTGGAAAGTTTCCAGTAAGTTCAT